>Ga0105104_10001443_pt1 | contig 17897 bp, 16 predicted proteins | sample PPLLaktember2015_3_FD_87034 | JGI IMG/M metagenome (GOLD analysis project Ga0105104, IMG submission 87034) | Freshwater sediment microbial communities from Prairie Pothole Lake near Jamestown, North Dakota, USA - PPLs Lake P7 Core (6) Depth... | ecosystem: Environmental > Aquatic > Freshwater >... | reverse complement strand
TGTTTGCCGATTTCCACCAGATCCAGAAGCTTGGTCGGGTTGGAATCCAGATCAACAATGTTGGCGGCTTCGCGGGCTGCCTGAGCTCCGGCATTCATTGCCACGGCGACATCCGCCTGAGCCAGCGCCGGTGCGTCATTTGTACCATCACCGATCATTGCCACCAGATGTCCTTTCTCCTGATAGTTACGAATCAATTCCAATTTTGTCGCCGGTTTGGCTTCGGCCACAAAATCATCGACACCCGCCTCCGCCGCAATAGTGGCCGCTGTCATCGGGTTATCACCGGTAATCATAATGGACTTAATTCCCATTTGCCTGAGCTTGGCAATACGACCGCTGATGCCCTCTTTGAGAACATCTTTGAGACGAACCGCGCCGAGAATTTGTTCATCCTGCGCAATCAAAAGGGGCGTTGAACCTTCCGCAGCGATAGATGCCACAATATCCTGTGCTTTGGGGGGTAATGGCTTGCCCTGTGCTGAAACAAAATCTCTCACGGCATCAAACGATCCTTTTCTGATCCGGTGGCCATTCCAGTCGATGCCACTCATCCGCGCCTCGGCGCTGAAGGGAAAAAAGACGGCGCCTTCGGGAGCCCGGATGTCACTGCCGCGCATGCCTAGTTTTTCTTTTGCCAGAACGACAATACTTCTTCCTTCCGGTGTATCATCAGCAAGAGAAGATAATAACGCGGCATTGATTAATTCCTTCTCTTTCCCCTCCGTGAGAGCAATAAACTCCGTCGCCATTCTATTGCCCAGCGTGATCGTACCGGTTTTGTCCATGAGCACCACATCGACATCTCCCGATGCTTCCACAGCCCGGCCACTCGTCGCTATAAAATTATACTGCAACAATCTATCCATACCTGCTATCCCTATGGCTGGCAATAATCCACCAATGGTTGTGGGCATTAAACACACCAGAAGGGCAATGAGCATGGCCATAGCAACATTTACTCCCATGTAAGCGGCAAAATATTTTAAAGTGACAACCACAACGACAAATACGACGGTCAGCGCTATTAAAAGCAGATTGAGCGCCCGTTCATTAGGCGTTTTTTGTCTTTTCGCGCCTTCAACCATGCCGATCATCTGATCGAGAAAACTTTCTCCGGGATTGGCGGTAATGCGAACGGTTATTTTTCCCGAAAGCACGCGGGTCCCCCCGGTCACGCCGCTGCGGTCTCCGCCACATTCCCGTATGACGGGCGCGGATTCTCCGGTGATGGCTGATTCATCTATCAGCGCCGTTCCCACGGCCACTTCACCATCTCCAGGGATCGTGTCACCGTCCGAAAGAAGAATCAGATCTTCTTTTTTCAACTGTAGGGCGGATATGGTTTCTGTACTGCCGTCATTCAATAGCCGTTTTGCTTTAGCCTCGGAGCGGTTCTTTTTGAGTGAATCGGCTTGCGCCCGTCCCTGACCTTCGGCAAGGGCTTCGGCAAAATTGGCAAAGATAATCGTAAACCACAGCCACAAGGTAATTTGCAAATCAAAGGTCATCCTGTAGCCGGTAAAAATATCATATATAACAATAAACGTCGTTGCGATGGTCACCATTTCTACAATGAACATAACTGGACTCTGAATCATCATGAGCGGATTGAGTTTCTTAAGCGAATCCGTAAGCGCCGGTATGATAAACTTTGTCTGCCAGATCTTGATTTTTTTCGATTTCATTTTCATTCACCTCAAAACGTCTTGCCCATAGCCATAAACAGGTGTTCCAACAGTGGCCCCAATGTGAAGACCGGGAAAAATGTCAACGCGCCGACAACGATAACAACCGCAACCAGCATGAAGGTGAAAAGAAGACTGGCTGTCGGAAAAGTCGCCACACTTTCTGGAACAATTTTCTTCTGAGCAAGATTTCCTGCAATCACCAGGGCTGGGATAATCGTGGAAAACCGTCCAATCAGCATTGCCAGAGAAGTTGTCAGATTATAAAAAATCGTATTGGCATTGAGTCCGGCAAAGGCAGAACCATTATTGCCGGAGGCCGAGGCAAAAGCATAAATAATTTCGGATAATCCATGCGGCCCGGTATTGCCAAGGCTGGCGACACCCGCCTGAGTGGATACAGCGACGCTAGACAAGATCAGTTGTAAAATGGCGGGAGTTACAATAATTACCACAGCCATGACCATTTCCAGAAGCTCCAGTTTTTTACCCATGAATTCCGGAGTCCGGCCGATCATCAATCCCGCCAGAAACATCGTGAGGATCGCGTAACTCAGCATGCTGATAAGACCGGTGCCGACGCCACCGAAAATGACTTCGCCAATGGCCATATTAAACAACAGAACCATCCCGCTCAAAGGCAGCATGCTGTCGTGCATACTGTTGACGGCTCCGCAGGACGTAACCGTCGTGGACTGGGCAAACAAAGCAGAATTCACAACGCCAAATCGGGTTTCCTTACCTTCCATATTCATTCCGGATGCAATCCCTGCTTTCTCCAGCAGCGGGTTGCCCCGCATTTCCGTGTAGGTAAAAATCCCCAGTCCGGCCAGATAGAGGATCATCATGGCCGCAAAAACAGCAAAGCCCTGCCGCCTGTTTTTTAGCATCGCTCCCAGAGTGAAGGGCAGGGCCGCGGCAATCAGCAGCAGTCCCAGTACCTCTAAAAAATCCGTGAGCGGCGTCGGGTTTTCGAAAGGATGAGCGGAGTTGGTATTAAAGAATCCACCGCCATTCGTGCCGATTTGCTTGATCGCTACCTGTGAGGCAACGGGACCCACGGCAATGACTTGTTTGCTCCCCTCCAAAGTCCTGGCCTCAATGGAAGGACTCAAGGTTTGGACAACGCCTTGCGAAACCAGAATGAACGACAAAATAACAACAAGCGGCAGCAGGATGTACAAAATACAGCGGGTCAAATCCACCCAGAAGTTACCGATGGCCGCCGCTGATTTATGGACAAAGCCGCGGATGACGGCAATGACCGCGACAATACCGATAGCCGCGGAAATAAAGTTCTGCACTGTCAGGCCCAGCATCTGCGTCAGGTAACTCATTGTCTGTTCGCCGCTGTAAGCCTGCCAGTTAGTATTGGTACCAAAGGAGATTGCGGTATTGAGCGCCGTATCCCAGCGCACAGCGCCAAATTTCTGCGGATTAAAAGGCAGCCAGCCCTGTATTAGTTGCAGTAAAAATAACACGGCAATACCGATCACATTCAAAAGAACCAGTGAGAGGGTATAAGCTTTCCAGGACATATCTTCGTTTGGGTCAACCGCAAATATCCTGTAAAGGAATCTTTCGACAGGCGCTATAACCGGTGAAAGAAAGGTTCTGCCACCACTGAAAACCTTTGCCATGTATACACCCATGGGATAAGCCAGGATCATTAAAATAAATGGAAATAGAATGAGGCACAGCCAGTTACCTGTTGTCATTGTAACCTCCTTAAGCGTCTTGAGCTATTTTCGCAATTCGTGAAAAAAATTAATATAATATCTTTGATCTAAAAGATGAAGGACCCAACTCAATAGAAATATCATGCCTGGTGACCTTTTAGTCGATAGGATCCGTTTATCATCAGGATATCGCGATGAGATCAGGGCATTTGTTATGGTTGGGTAAAAAAGATAAGTTTGCTTACCTTTTCCCGTACATGGTACATGCCGGAAAAATGGTAAAAGAAAAATGTTAAACATTTCTTATTAATTCTCCCTTTATGCCGACGAGGTTAGCTGACGGGCTCGGACTGGGAAATGTCCTATTCTTTGTGTATCAAGAAATACGCCCCGAAGTAACTTGGATCCCCCGTATCCATTTCATGTATAATGGATTTAGGCTTAATACTTGGGTAGCGTGCTAACGCCGTTTTATAAACCTGTCAAGTGATATTTTTTTGATAAAACTTGCTTTTTATCAGGTCAAATATTATGAAATCACATTCTCGGGAAAGATGAGCCTGTTGATGGAAGACATTAAAATTAATGATATTGTTAAAATCCTGAAGAAAGAACTCAATCTAGGAGAAATGCCCATTGTGTCGCATCTGGCGGAAAGTGAACGGGACCCTTTTGTGATTTTGATTTCCACGTTGCTCAGCCTGCGGACGAAAGACGAAGTTACAGCCGGGGCGACTGAAAGGCTCCTTGCTCTGGCGTCCACCCCCGAAGAAATGCTGAAGGTTCCCAGGGACAAAATCGCCAGGGCCATCTATCCCGTCGGATTTTACCGTAACAAGGCCGAGGGAATCCATCACGTCTGCCGCGAACTGATTGAACGATTTAATTCGAAAGTTCCGGATGATCTGGATGAATTGCTGAGCATAAAGGGCATCGGCCGCAAGACGGCCAACCTGGTCATCACTCTGGCTTACGGAAAAGACGGCATCTGCGTGGACACACATGTTCACCGCATCTCCAACCGCCTGGGTTATGTTGCAACGAAAACTCCGGATGAAACGGAAATGGCCCTGCGAGCCAAACTTCCCCGGAAGCACTGGATTATTTACAACACCCTGCTGGTCTTCTTCGGCCGTAAAACCTGCAAGCCTGTCTCGCCTGTTTGCAGTACCTGCCCGATCAGTCGGTATTGCGCCCGCGTGGGTGTCACCGTAAGCCGATAACCCTAAAAACATGAAGCAAAAGAAAATAGTTGACGATTATTCATCATTTGGCTATGATGCCGCGGTTTTTTGGATGACATGCGGGAAAGTGGTTGTCGTGATGAATGAAGATGTATTGAGCATAATTCATGAATTCGAAGCCTGCAGCGGTAAAAGAAGCGTTGAATAAAATGACCGCCGGTGATATGCATTCAGAAGATCATAATGAATTGTTGAAATGACATAATTTAAAGGATGTAAAAGATGACGGTATTTTTAACCATATTGCACATTGTTGTCTGTATTACCCTGATTTTAATCGTCTTGCTTCAGGCAGGCAAAGGCGCGAACATGGGCGCTGCTTTCGGAGGTTCAAGCCAGACCGTTTTCGGCTCGGGCGGAGCGGGCACTTTTCTGGGAAAGATGACAGCGGCGGTGGCGATCATTTTTATGCTCACCTCCATTACATTGACCTACACGGCGTCTAGAAGACCGTCGGGTTTGATGGACAACGCATCATCTCCTGCGGCAAGACAGGCGGCTCCTGTTGCGCCCAAACCCGCAACATCGCCCGCTGCAACAGCAGCAAAGGCACCCGCAGCACCGGCAACTGTTCCCGGTGCGACACAGGCACCTGCCGCGGCACCTGCACCTGCGGCGAAATAAGATTTGTTCTTTTCTGTCTCCGCAATCTGCAAAACCAATTTGATGATCAGCAGGAACGCGGTGAATGAATTAGGTTTCAATTTGCTGCCGAAGTGGTGGAATTGGTAGACACGCTATCTTGAGGGGGTAGTGGACAAAATCCGTGCTGGTTCAAGTCCAGTCTTCGGCACCATTAAAAAAACAGGGGGTTAACTGATTCTTTGGTTAACCCTCTTTTTCTTTTAAGCGTGTTTGGTCAGTGTTTTGGCCAATACTTTCCAGAAAACTTTCAAATGGAGTAACAGCCTCCTGATATATTCTTCTGCTCCGCTAACTTAAGCAAACTCAATTTGCTTCTGATCAGCTTCTCCTGGGTAAATTTTATAATCCTTCTTTTGTTAAATGCCGTCAAACAATCCAGGAGATAACCGACAACCATTCCTATCATGCTGTCAAGTTAAGTCCTTCTATTGCCCTTGTTTAGATCTTACATTTTGTAGCCAAGATTTGCTTGACAGACAAAACGGGTTCCCCCTATGATCTTCTTCAAATTGGTGATTATAAATTTTCAAAAGGAGTGTTTTCGTATGAAAAAAATGTTGGTAATCGTTGTTGCAATCATTTTTTCATTTACTTGTCTTTTGGTTTTTAAGGCAAGTGCTGGAAGACCTATCCAAAAAACAACGCCTAATATCAAACAAAAAATAAAAGCACCACCAAAGAAAACAGTTCCACAGAAAACATTAACGGATGAACAAAGAGCAAAGAATAAAAAGTTCCAGGATAATCTAAAAAAAATAGAAGAGGCTTTAAAAGCAAAGGGGAAGAGGAAATAGCAAAGGGAACTATATAGGATGTCCCCTTTTGCTATTGCTACGTATACATATTCAGCGGGCGTTTCCGTCCAGGATTCGTTCGAGGTCGCTGCCGTAGCGCCGGTATTTTTCAGGGGACAGGATCTCCTGGAGATGGTCCCTGTTTAGCACCATTTCTGCGAGTTTTTCATCCGGTAGAAACATAAATACCGCACAGTTGGCCTCCCTAGCGTGCTCAAAACGCCAGGCATACAGTTTTTTGATCAGTTCTTTCTGCTCGCGGGCAAGCGCGTAATATCCTTTTATTTTCGAGTACCCACGGCGGTCAAATATTCTTTCCTGCCAGCTGGCGGCGGCGATTTTCGCAAATGCCTCGTCCGCTGCTTTTTCCAGACCTTTCTCGCGCAGGCTGATTTGTTGCTTTTCATAAAGTGCGGGCAAGAGGGTCACGTCCTGGACGGCATAAGCCAGCTGCTCATCGGTCAGCGGACGCTGATCCCATCGCGAACGCTGCATCTTCTTGCTTTTTTTGAGTTCCACGCCGAGGAACTCCTTGATCATTTTTTCTAAAGAGAGCTGACGGAATCCCAGCAGCATGGCTGCCCGGTGCGAATCAAAAATATTTTTAAATTCAAATCCATAGTCTCTTTTAAGCAGGCGGATGTCGTTATCTGCGGCATGGAGGATTTTCACAACGGATTTGCTTTTAAATGATCTGGCTAAAAATGATAAATCCATATCGGCCGTCACATCAAAGACATAGGTGGTTGGCGTTGCGTAGATTTGGATCAAACAGAGTTTTTCCCTGAAATATCTGAAGGAATCGTATTCTGTATCAATGCCTAATATTGAAGCCTGACGCAAATGTTCGGCCGCGCGTTTTGCGGTTTCGGGTGTATTTACCAGTAGCCAATCCGTATTCATGGCAAGCTACTTAACCGAAACATCAATTTTATGCCATAAAAATGATGAGGCCCAGCCCGAAAAACAATGTTTGTCAGTTGTCTATTTGTTTAGTTTTATTATGCTATTATACTTTACAAAATAAAAAGATATGTTAACATTTCACAAAACGATCGAACACAGGGGAGGATCTCATCGGCATTTATGAGAAAAATATTTTTTTTTCTTGTTCTGGCGATATTTTCCGGAGGTTGTGACATGCAAAACAGATTTCTTTATTTTCCTAATGATGATCGGCCGTCCACCCAAATGCTGGCTTCTGAAAAAATGGAGCTGTGGCAGACGGAAGGCACGGATTACCGGGGGCTGGTTTCCGCAGGGAATAAACCTGCTCCCGGAGGCACCATCGTTCTTTTTCACGGCAATGGCGGTACGGCTTTTGACAGGGGGTTTTATCTGGAGCCTCTGTCGGAACTGGGTTTCCGTGTAGTTTTGGCTGAATACCCAAAATACGGAGGCCGCCCGGGCAGGGTGGGAGAAAAGCCCTTTGTTGCCGACGGCCTGGAAACAGTTCGCATAGCCCATGAGCAATACGGGGATCCCCTTTACCTGCTGGGCGAATCGCTTGGCTGTGGTGTTGCGGCCGCCGTTGCCAGGCAGACGAAGGTTCCCATCGCCGGAATCATCCTCATCACGCCTTGGGACACGCTGGCGGCTGTCGCCAAATCCCTGTTTCCTTTTCTGCCGGTGAAGCTGGTTTTAACGGATAAGTATGACAGCATTTCCAATCTTCAATCGTTTCAGAAAAATATATCCGTGGTTGGCGCCGAGCGCGACGAAATCCTTCCGATCAAACACGCTCATCATTTGTACGCGAATCTTCCGGAAGGAAAAAAACGCATGTGGGTTATAAAGGGAGCGGGCCATAATGACTGGCCGTTTTACGCGGGGGAAGACTTGTGGCGGGAGATGACTGACTTTGTCAGAGTCGATAAAAAAGGTTCATGAAGCAGGCGACCGGAGATTAAGGGGGGCGCATGTCCTCGAATAGATATGACGTCAACAGATTCTTTTTAAAAGACACGATCCGTCAGCGGATTGATTTTTCTGAGACCGCCCAGAGCAGGGGGCTACCCGTGCCGCCGCCGCAAAAAGACTGTCCGCCGGGTACGGTCCGAATTGATATACCCGACGGTGCCGGCGCGCTGGCCCGCCTGTCAAAAATGCCGGTGAGCGAAGCCGTTGCCCTACGCGAGAGTGTGCGTCAGTATGCAGCCGCTCCACTGACGCTGGATGAGCTTTCCGCGCTGTTGTGGGCCACCCAGGGCATCCGGAGAATCCTGTCTGCCGAATCCGCACTACGGACGGTTCCCTCTGCCGGTGCCCGTCATGCACTGGAAACCTATCTGGTCGTCAATCGTGTGCATACACTTGCAGCCGGCCTTTACCGTTATCTGCCTTTTGACGGCCAGCTCGCGCAGCTTCGGCTCGATGCTCAGATCAGCCGCAAAGCGGCCTTGGCCTGTTTCGGACAGGACTTCATCGCTGCCGCCGCTGTGACATTTTTCTGGGCGGCGATTCCGACGAGGATGGAGTGGCGCTACGATCTGGCGGCGCACAAAGTCATTGCCATTGACGCCGGTCATGTCTGTCAGAATCTTTATCTGACCGGTCAGACAATCGGTGCGGGCGTTTGTGCTGTTGCCGCTTATGATCAGCAGGCGTGTGATGAGCTTCTGGGCGTGGACGGTGAAGAGGAATTCACCATTTACCTGGCTGCGGTTGGGAAAAGATGGGGATAAAAGAACACCCGCCTGTCCATACAAAAATCCAGATCATCACAAACGTTAAGTGCGTCGGCAGAAAATTCTCTTGATTAATAATGCCGCAAAGCGTATCGACAGGTTTGAATAATTCCCGTCAAATAAGGAGGGAAGAACATCATTTATCGTCGCGTAACCTTATCACGCGTATTGCGAATCAGCGCGCTTCTGTTTCTGTTGTTTTTGATGCTTTGCTTTACTGCGCTTTGCCTGGGCGCCATCCATATTGCACCCGCAGATGTGGCCGGGGCGGTTTCCGGCGCGATTTTCGGCAACACGTCCGGTACATCCGAAGAAGAATTGATTTTATTTTCCGTGCGGCTGCCGCGAATTTTATTTGCCGGCATCGTGGGTGCGTCGCTGTCGCTGGGAGGGGTTGTCTTTCAGGCGCTTTTGCGCAATCCACTGGCTGATCCTTATGTGCTGGGTATTTCCGGCGGTTCGGCGCTTGGTGCGATTGTCGGTATTGTCGTCGGCGCAGCTTCCTTTTATCTGGGCGTGCCCTTTCTGGCTTTCTGCGGCGCGCTGACGACCGTTTTTCTGGTTTTTATTGTGGCCGGCGGTTCCAGAGGTGTGCTGCTGGACAATTCGCTGCTGCTGGCCGGTGTGGTGGTGAACGCCTTTTTCTCCGCCGCGATTCTCTTTGCTCTTTCCGTAGTCAACAGCATGGAACTGCACAGCATCAGCTTCTGGCTCATGGGCGATCTTTCCCGGGCGTCGCTGAAGGAGATTTTCGGGACTGCTTTATGTTTTGCGGCATGTTTCGTCCTGCTTTACATTCAGGCCCGCAAACTGAATTTAATCGTTCAGGGGGAAGAAACCGCCCTGCAGCTTGGTGTTAATGTCCTGGCGACAAAGTATTTTTTGTTAATTGTCACGTCATTGATCACAGCCATTGCTGTTTCATTCGCCGGTATTATCGGTTTCATCGGTATCATGGTGCCGCATATGATGCGCCTGGTGTTCGGTTCCGATCACCGGCTGCTGATCCCCGCGTCAGCGCTCTTCGGCGCTTCTTTTCTGGTAGTGGCCGATACGCTGGCCAGAACCGTTCTTTCACCCGCTGAATTGCCGGTCGGTGTGATCACCGCCCTCTGCGGCGCTCCCTATTTTATTTTTCTCATGAGAAGAAAGGGGCGCGGATAATGTCGATTCTCTGCACGCAGAGTATTTCCTTTTGCTACACGGACAAACCCGTGCTGGAGGACATATCGTTTGGTTTGGACAGGGCCGAGATCGTCGCGGTCATCGGACCTAACGGATCGGGAAAAACCACGCTGCTTAAATTAATCAATGCCACGTTGTTTCCACTTTCCGGCCGGGTGCTCATCGAAGGCAAAGACACGAAGCAATGGACGCGCCGTGAGATTGCCCGGACCGTGGCCATTGTTCCGCAGGAATCACCCGCCGTTTTTCCGTTTTTTGCCGAAGAAATTGTCATGATGGGACGTTTCCCTTATCGGGGCTCGCTGGCGTTTGAAACCAGGATGGATTACCGCATCGCCCGCGAAGCCATGGCCCAGACAGACTGCCTGTCCTTTGCTCAGCGCCGGTTCAATGAACTTTCGGCGGGTGAACGACAGCGTGTGCTGATCGCCCGCGCTTTGGCGCAGGAGCCGAAGATTCTGCTTTTGGATGAAAGCACGGTTTTTCTGGATTTAAAACATCAGGCGCAGTTTCTGTCTCTGCTGAGGCAATTGAACCGGGACCGCCATCTGACAGTTATTTTTGTCACGCATGATGTCAATCTGGCGGCGCAAAACGCCGACCAGCTTCTTTTGCTTTACAAAGGAAAAAAATATGCTATAGGAACTCCCGCGGATGTTTTAACCGCGCGAAATATGAAGGAGGTTTATGATGTCGATGTCGGGATTGACCTGAATCCTCATGACGGCTCGACCCGCGTGACATTGTTAACCTGATCAGGCTGTTCAATAAAAGGAAGCCGGTTTAAATCCGGCGCTGCCCCGCAACTGTAAGCGGAACGAAATCCACAAAATGCCACTGACGCATGACGTTGGGAAGGCGTGGAAAGTAGGTCGCCGCAAGCCAGGAGACTTTATGGACAGTCACCATAAACTTTATTCCCGAGGGGGAAAGGAGAAGGTCCATGAAGCAATTTTCAAAATCAGCCGTTATTCTTTTTTTATTCCTTTTTATCATTGGTTCAGTCAGTTTTGCCCTCGCGGCACCGGAGGGTGATTCTCCGAAAGACGCGATCCCTGCAGAAAAAGCGCAGAAGGACGACTCCCAGGAAGATGTAACACCAAAGGAAGAAGTACAGAAAGGTGATCCTTCCAACAGGGCTATCCGTATGGAAGAGGTGGTTGTCAGTGCCACGAAGCTTCCTTCGATACGAAAAGACATTCCCAATGCTGTTATTATCAAGGACAGTAAAGATATTCAGGCGTCGGGATCGAAAACGGTCGGGGAGTTACTCGCGAGTGAACCGGGGATCGATTGGCAGACCTACGGCAATTACGGTGGATCGACACAGGAGATCCATATCCGTGGCATGCGTGGCAATGCAACCCAGGTGCTGGTCAACGGCGTCAACTTCGGTTCACCGTCATTGGGCGTTGCGGATGTGGGAAAGATTCCCATCGACAACATCGGGCGGATCGAAACGGTCAAAGGTTCCGGTTCGCTTCTCTATGGATCGGGGGCTATGGCTGGAACCGTCAATATCATTACCAAAGAACCGTCAAGGGATAAAATGGATCTGAAGGTCAGCGCCGGTTACGGAACACAAAACACATATCGTCTGGCGGCGGAAAACGGGATGTTTGTCATCGGTGATTTCGGATACTACCTGACTGCCGGCAGAACAGAGACAGACGGGTTCAGGGACAACAGCTGGCTTCGGCAGAATGACGTGTCCCTGAAGCTGCTGTTTGACCAGAAAGAAAAAATCCATATCAGTCTTTACGGCGATTATATAGACAGGTCATACGGTGTACCGGGTGTCAAAACGCCCACAGGCACACAGGATTATTATGTCGGTGGTGAGAGATTTTACAACAGCGAATCGTCAACTCTGCTGGACCACAGCACTGATAAAGACGGGCATATGGTTTTGAACGTCAAGGGCAAACCGATCAAATGGTTCGGCTATGACCTGAAAGGTTATTACACAAACCTGGAGAATTACAACTATGCCCGATACGCATTCGACGGCACAGGTGCGGAAAATTGGGTGAAGAACAGGGTACTGGGCACAGATGGTCATTTGGACTTTTATCCCTTTGAGGGAGCCCAATTGCTGTTGGGTTTCGAATACAAGGATTTCAATTGGAAGAATCAAAGTTATGGTCTGGCGGCATCGGGCCTCGGCGATGGTTCCGATGCGACTGTAGAGGCTCATGTATTTACACAGGGTTATTTTATGGAAGCTGAATACAGGCCTTTAAAATACGGGAAAGCTTTTGCCGGTTTCCGTCATGAAATTAACTCCGCCTTTGGATCGGAAAACCTGCCCCGTATAGGCGTGGTCATCAATCCGTTTGAAACAACAGCGTTGAAGATCAGCCATGGGAAACACTTCCTGGCGCCAACGCTGAACGATCTTTATTGGCCGGCCGATCCTTACAACAAGGGAAACCCCGATCTTAAACCCGAGAACGGCTGGCATACGGATGTTACTGTCGAGCAGTCATTGTTCAATGACAAATTATTCATGACTATGTCGTATTTTCACTGGAATGTGAATGATAAAATCCAGTGGGAACCGGATTCGCAGGGGGTATGGAGCCCCATCAACCTGGCCGGCTACAGGGCGGATGGTATTGAGGCCGGGCTTAAGGTCGGGCCCTTCTACGGACTTTCTCTGGGGTTGAGTTATACGTACACGAAGGCGGAAGAGGAAAACCGTGACTATTTAAAGCAGGATTACGGATACCCGCCTGATTTCCCGCCGGATTTTCAGTATATCATGGTCAAGCGGCGCGCGACCATGACGCCGGAGAATCAGTTTAAAGGCGACCTGACGTACAAGAGTAATTTCGGGCTGACCGCGACGGCTACGTTACGGTATGTGGGCGATCAGATTGTTTATAATACAGAGTCCACCACCTATCCTGATACTCAAACCATAAACTATACCATCGGGTCATACTGGACAACGGATTTAAAGATCGAGCAGCGCCTGTTTAAACATTTGGTTTTGTCGCTGGCCGGTTATAATCTGTTTGACAGTCCATACGATACCCGACTGCAGACTTTTACCGATCAAACCTCTTTCAACACTGTGATGTGCGGTTATCCGGGAAGGGGAAGGTCAGTTTTCGGAAGCGTGTCTTATGAATTTTAAATGACCGTTCCGTAAGGCCGTTTTATGGCTGATGGTGTAATGGACAAAAAAATTATGGGCAAACGATTAACAAATCCTCAGAAGACGTTAATATTCTTCTTAACCGTTTTGCTGATGGTTACTGGCGTAGACATATCTTACGCCCTTGAATTTAAAGATGAAACAGGCCGTCTCGTCCGGATCAATTCCGTGCCGCGGCGAATAGTTTCCCTTGCACCCGGCATTACGGAGACGCTTTACGCGCTCGGCCTTGAAAGTAGAATCGTTGGTGTAACCACTTTTTGTGACTGGCCGGTCGCAGCGCGCTCAAAGCCGCGGATCGGCGGATTTACAAATCCATCCATAGAAAAGATTGTCGCATTGAAGCCGGATTTAATTCTTGCCACTGCTGACGGGAATCGCAAGGAAACGGTCCTGCAGCTGGAGCGGCTCGGGCTGCCCGTTTATGTGACAAATCCTTCCGACACGCGCGGAGTTTTGAAAAGCATTTTGCACATTGGTGAAATCACCCGCCAGGAAAAAAATGCAGCGAGGCTTGCGGACACACTTCAAAAGAGACTGGATCGTGTTACAGCACAGACCCGGCATAGAAATAAACCGTGTGTTTTTTTTCAGCTTGGTCTGGAGCCCATTGTTACAGCCGGCAGGGGTACATTAATCAATGAAGTCATTGAGCGTGCCGGGGGTATTAATGTTGCGGGCACTGACATGGCCAACTACCCCCGATACAGCGCGGAAGGTATCATTGGTGCATCGCCCGACATCATTGTCTTTGCGCCAATGATCAATGATAACAAATTTGAAGCGGTAAAAAGATTCTGGAAGAATTTCCCTGAAGTGCCGGCGGTAAAAAACAGTAGAATTCATCCGATAGACGCTGACTTGATTAACAGGGCATCCCCCCGCATTTTTGACGCTGTTGAGATTATGGCATTAATTTTTCATCCGGATATAAATATATCGAGATGATGCAAAGGAAAACACTATGAAATATCCGTCGATCCCGCCCCTCGATTTGGAGGCAGTACACCAGGCACGAACACGGCAAAACCAGTTGACCAAGCCGCCCGGGAGCCTCGGAAGGCTTGAAGAAATTTCCATCCGACTGGCCGGAATGAAAGCCGATCCCTGTCCCTCCGTTTCCCGCAAAGCGGTCATTGTGATGGCTGCCGATCATGGAATTGCCGCGGAAGGAGTGAGCGCCTTCCCTGCAGAAGTCACAAAACAAATGGTGATGAATTTCCTGCGGGGTGGGGCCGCCGTCAATGTGCTGGCGCGTCAGGCCGGAGCTTCATTGACGATTGTTGATATAGGTGTCGCATCTGACTTTGACCCCTCCCTGTCCGGACTGCTGCACTGCAAGGTCGCCCGTGGCACGCGCAACATGGCCAAGGGACCGGCCATGACCATAACAGAAGCCGAAAAAGCTCTTGTTGTCGGTATGGAAGTGCTTGCCGGGGTTGCCGAAAACGGTCTTGACTTGATTGCAACCGGGGATATGGGAATCGGCAACACCACACCGTCATCGGCCATTGCGGCCATTCTGACCGGATTGCCAGTTGCCGCGGTGACCGGGCGCGGTACCGGGCTTACCGACGCGGGACTGGAACACAAGGTGAAGGTGATCGAACAGGCCATTGCTTTGAACAGGCCCGATCCAAAAGACGCGATGGATGTTCTGTGCAAAGTTGGAGGTCTGGAAATCGCGGGGCTCGCTGGTGTTATGATTGCCGCCTCCGCCCGCCGCATCCCGGTCGTCGTAGACGGCTTTATCTCGACTGCCGCCGCCATGATCGCGGTCGGCCTGGTGCCGGACGTGTACCATTATTTATTTGGCTCTCATGAATCGGTGGAAATCGGTCACAGGGTTATGCACAAACATCTCGGCCTGATTCCGTTGATTAATTTGAATCTGCGCCTGGGGGAAGGAACCGGGGCGGTGCTGACGTTTCACCTGATCGAAGCCGCGTCCCGCATCATCAGAGAAATGGCGACATTCGCCGAGGCCGGTGTGACGGATCAAGGATGAAGGGGCAAGGCACAAGGATGAAGGACAAAGGATAAAGGAACGTTATGCGGAATCTGCGTATCGCTTTTGGATTATTGACTACGCTGCCGTTCGGAATACGGGGAAGCTGGCAGCCCGGGGACAGTGGCCGTGCCGGAATCTGGTATCCGCTGGTTGGCGTTGTGATCGGCGGATTGACCTGGCTTGTATGGTACGTGCTGAAACAGTATTTTCCTCCGCTGGCCGTTGGCGTCATGACTCTTGTGGTGTGGGTCGGTCTGACCGGTGGACTGCATCTCGACGGATTGGCGGACTGCTGCGACGGTTTGCTGTCTTCAACCTCCCCCGAACGGCGATTGGAAATCATGAAAGACCCGCATCTGGGAACGTTTGGCGGCATCGGTCTGATACTTGTTTTATTTTCCAAAACGATAGCCTTAAGTATACTGACGTCTTCCAATGGACTTGGAATCATTCTCGCCGCAACGGTCAGCCGCTGGATGATCCTGCCCGCTTCGCTGCTGCCGCTTGCCAACCCCGACGGAATGGCCGCTGATTTCGCTTCAGGCTTCAAGCGCAGTGTCGTTTTTATTTCTGCGGTTTTTCCGCTTGGCCTTGCTTGTTTGCTCGGCATTCCGGGGTTTTTTGCGCTGGTTGCCGCCGGGGTTGCTGCAGCCGCCGTGCTGGCGTTTTCTTATAGCCGTATAAACGGTGTGACCGGTGATGTTTTCGGCATGCTGGTTGAGGTGACCGAAGTAGCTGTTTTGCTGAGCTTAACCGTATGATAGAAACGAATAGTTTTCCTTTCAGGCTGGGCACAACCTCCTACATCATCCCGGCGGATATTGTGCCGAATGTTCGGTATCTGGCGGAGAAAGTACAGGACGTGGAGCTGGTGTTGTTCGATGTGGACGATGGCATGAATAATCTGCCGTCAAAAGATGAGATTGATGAGCTTCGCAGGATTGGTTCTGACGATGACCTGACATACACCATCCACCTGCCTCTGGATTTGCGTCTGGCAGATGATGGCACTGCGTGCCATGCCTCTATCGATAAGGCCCGCCGGGTCATCGATTGCACGCGCAGGCTTGACCCGTGGGCTTATGTTTTGCACCTGGACGGGAAATCCGTCCGTAACGGGGCTTCGTCCGGGGTTATGCGGCACTGGCTGGAACAGGCTGTTCGATCGCTGGAAATCGTCGGAGAATGCGCGGGAGGAGTGGAAAAACTGGCTGTCGAAAACCTGGAAGGTTATCCGCTTGATTTCTATGAACCTGTGCTGAAACGGATTGCCGTGAGCCGTACGGTGGACATTGGACATCTGTGGCTGGAGGGTCATGATGCAGGCGCGTACTTGCACGGGGCTCTACCGCGAACGCGCGTCGTTCACATCCACGGAATCGACGGACGCGATCACAGGTCGCTGGCGAATGTATCGCAGGAAAGACTGCGTGCCGTTCTCACTGAAATTGTCCGCACCAGCTACCGGGGTGTCCTGACCGTTGAAGTTTTTTCAGAGGAGGATTTTCTGACCTCCTCTGCGGCTATTCAAGCAGCGATGAAAGGAGTACGGATATGATTCCTGAAATCCCCGTAAACGGCCTGACGCTGATTTTAGGCGGTGCCCGCAGCGGCAAAAGTTCTCTTGCGGAAAAAATCGCCCGCGATTCAGGAAAATCCGTCCTTTACATTGCTACGGCCACTGCCGGCGATGAAGAAATGACAGAGCGCATCCGCAACCATCAGGTGTCGCGACCGGCCCAATGGCAGACGCTTGAATGTCCGCTCAATATTGGCCGTCGTCTTGACGGCCCTCCGACCGAAGTGGTGATTGTTGACTGCATCACTCTTCTGGTCAGCAATGTCCTCCTATCCTTCGCGGAAGACACGCCTGCCGAAACCGTCATGCACAAAGTCAATATTGAACTTGAAGAACTCATTGGCGCGCAGTCCAGGATCGGCGGGCAGTGGCTGGTCGTGTCCAATGAAGTGGGCCTGGGTCTTGTGCCGCCCTATCTGCAGGGACGTATTTACCGTGACGTGCTGGGCCGGGCCAATCAAATTCTGGCGCAGGCCGCGAGTCGCGTCATCCTGATGGTTGCCGGAATTCCGATGGTGGTTAAGTAGCCGCGGCAACGGTCGAGTTTCATGCGATTGATTTATTCCGCCTTTTGTTATAAAAACTTTTAAAATAAATATGCGATTAAAGGGACTCTTGATATGAATCAAAAAGTTACAGTGATAGGAGCGGGTAATGTAGGTGCGACGGCAGCGCAGAGGCTGGCGGAAAAAGAGCTGGCAGACGTTGTGCTGATCGACATCATTGAAGGCGTGCCTCAGGGCAAGTCGCTGGATTTGGCTGAAGCGGCGCCAATTGAAAAACATGATGCACATCTTGTTGGCGCAAACCATTATGAGGCATCGGCCAACTCGGACATTGTCATCATTACGGCGGGAATCCCTCGCAAACCGGGCATGAGCCGCGACGACCTGCTGGCGACCAACCGCGGCATCATGAAAAGCGTGGTGGGGCAGGTTGCAAAATATTCACCTAATGCCATCCTGATTATTGTCAGCAATCCACTCGACGCCATGTGCCACGTGGCGATGGAAGAAAGCGGGTTTCCGAAAGAGCGAATCATCGGCATGGCCGGAGTCCTCGATTCCGCGCGGTTTCGCGCGTTTATATCGATGGAACTGGATGTCTCCGTCGAAAATATTCAGGCTCTCGTGCTGGGCGGCCATGGTGATACGATGGTGCCGTTGCCGCGATTTTCCACCGTGGCAGGTGTGCCGATCACGGAAATGATGTCTCCCGAACG
>Ga0105104_10001442_pt1 | contig 17900 bp, 10 predicted proteins | sample PPLLaktember2015_3_FD_87034 | JGI IMG/M metagenome (GOLD analysis project Ga0105104, IMG submission 87034) | Freshwater sediment microbial communities from Prairie Pothole Lake near Jamestown, North Dakota, USA - PPLs Lake P7 Core (6) Depth... | ecosystem: Environmental > Aquatic > Freshwater >... | reverse complement strand
TCACAGTTGCGGGGCAGCTTCCGAATTAACCCGATGAATTGAAGTCACCAGATCGCACGGAATTACCTTTTCATCCCGATACACCGCATGCATCGGGACACCGGAACTGATATGAAAAGAACAAATTCAACTGCTCTAACATAACAAACTGGAAAAGAAAAAGCAAATGACCGGTTATACAAAATGAATAGAAATAATATTCAATAACAGTAAACCCTGAATCATCGACCAGTTTTTACAGCATGGGATCGATCAATCAAATCACTTTAATCCATTATTTGAACGATTGTTATCTCTCTCAGTTGTAAAACGGAATATCCCGATAAAGTTCATTTACCGGGATATTCAGGAATTGGTTTTACAAAAATATCTTTTGAGCGCCAAAACCTGAACTAATATTTAGAATGGCAGATCATCGGCTTTATCGGGCCCGGCGTCTTCCGCCTGCTGAGGAGGAGGAGGAGCAGCAGCAGATCCTCCGCCGGAATGTCCAGCGCCCTTAGAATCCAGCATCAGCATCTGATCGACGACGATTTCTGTGACGTCCCGTTTGACGCCGTTCTTATCGTCATAACTTCGATACTGAATGCGCCCCTCGATATAGACTTTACTCCCTTTTTTCAGGTATTCGCCAACAATCTCAGCCAGTTTCCTCCATGCCACGAGCTTATGCCATTGAGTTTTTTCCTGGACATTCCCATCCTGATCCTTCCACGATTCGCTGGTTGCCATCGAAAAAGATGCAACAGCGACACCGCTGCTCGTGTATCGAAGTTCGGGATCCTGTCCCAGGTTCCCTATAAGAATGATTTTGTTAATGCTTTTTGATGCCATGGTGAATCCTCCTTAAAGTTGGTAGTGGTACAATCAGTGGTGCAGTCCAAAATTAGGATAATTAAAACCGAATGTCAAGATTTTGCAGCAAGGATCAATCACTCATTGGTGAAGATATGAATCTTCTGCGGTGAAAGGATGAATAATTGCTTTCCCAGACAGGCGACATCCTGGATTTGATTTATGCGTTCACCGGAAACAATATTTTCAAGAGAGGACTTTTTCCTGAGCAGCCCCTCAGGCGAAAACCACCAGATGGACTCATGAGATACGGCGATTAATTCGTCCGCCGAAATGGTGAACCCGGTGAGTTGGTGAATGACCTCTTCGCCGATTGTTCCGATATAATTGCCGAAATAATCGAATACGAGAATTTTATTTTTTTCTCCGACATAAATGCGGGAATTTGTCGCCGCGAGCTTGACAGGGTCCTGAAGCTTGCCTTTACCGGCATTGATATCGCCGAACGCCTGCTCGAAGGTTCCCTGCGTATTAAATTTTACAATGCGGATATTCTCAGCGTCAATGATGAATAAATCTCCGAATTCGGAGAGTGCCACATCCAGCGGATACCCAAATCGCGACATGACATCGGATGTATCTCTGGTTGAAAGCGATGAGATATAATTCAGCGAGCGGTCGAATCTCTGAATTCGATGATTGCCGTAGTCGGCAACATAGACGTTGATCCCATCGGTCGCAATGCCTGTCGGTTTATCGAACGAAGAAGAGGACCAGCCGAATCCGCCGATCGATTTGGGTACATCCCGGAGGCTTGAGAACTGCAAGAGTTTATTTTCATCTTCGTCGACGACGTATATCGTTCCATGCGATCCAAGAACGATCCGTGTCGCCCGCTGGAACGAACCGATGGAATACTCTTCGACGAGAACGGAATCATCTGGCTGCACACCAGAAGGCAGCGGCCAGGTGAGCAGACAAACGGCTATCGCAATTGCTCCTGCCATGATTCATCCTGTAGTTCGCCGCGTTTTGTTGAGTGAACCAGCTGGTAATCTCCAAATCCCGACCGATCAATAAATATGAATTGAACGCCGTTTTCAATCTGATGATACTCCCAGATCTCATACGGTTTGCTGTTGTCGGAGTTCGGGAATCGTTGTATATCATCCGGCTCGGCATAGAGAATATATACTCTCCCTCGATCCGTCCTCCAGCCTTCTTTCCCCATGACACGATACCGCTGTTTTGCAGTAAGAATTCGATCCATGTAAATAGATCGTGTCATATCCGTCCGGCCCCGTTCTCCGCTCTCGACACTGGTCCAGAATTTCGCCAGGAATTCTCGTTTCGCATCAGAAGTGGACAATTTATCGAACGTCTTGATATCCTCCGGATAAGCAATATATCGGGCTTTGCGGAATTCATCGGTCAGTTCTTCTCCGGAAAGACCGGCCAGTTCTGCACTCTTTGCAGACGAAAATGCAGCCGCAGAGCTGACCACTTTTGGATTATAGATATAGATGAACTTTTCAGTGGATGCAATTTTATTCCCGGCAGAGTCCGTCAGGAGGACGTAGAATTTGTACTTCCCCGATGCAATATTCACGGTCGGGAATGTAGAGACATCGACGGCATTGTTAATACCGAATCGCCGCAGCCGTGCTCGCTCTTTGACAATTTTTCCATTTCCATCAAGAACCTGGGTTTTCAATGCGTCTTGAACTCCCGGTTTCAGATTATATAACTCGGCATAAGTAAATATCACCGGTTTCGTAGACGCGCCAAAAAAAAGGCTGGGATTGGGGATCACTTCATATGAATTTTTATAAAAATAGCTTGCTTTGTTCTGGGATTCGGTCACACTGGAGCATAAATCGACGTCGCTGATCCCCGGCTCATTGCCATACGAAGAGAGTGTGAATGAAAATGCAATGCTGTCTTTCCGTGCCGTATTGAGCCGGTCCGACGCTTTCACATCAAGTGTATAGTCACCCACCGGAAGCGCATAGGTGATTTTTGCAATGAACGGTCTATTCAGAGATGCCGAACTGGTATCCGAAAGCACCATGGGGACCGGAACCTGTTGATTGACAAATAGAGAATCGGTCTTCGTATTCCGGATCTTGGTCTGAAAATCCACCATCCCTTTAAATTCTGCAGTATCCCGAATGAGTGTCGTCAGCGACGGATACGCTGCAAAATTAATTTCAAGGTAGGTTTCCGTGTTCGTATACCGAAATCGTGAGTAGCTGACATTCATGGTAAATTTTGAATGAGCGGTGAGGATCTGAAGGTTTGGCTGGCTCAAGACCGTGGCGCCGCAAAATCCTATACAGAATATCGTTCGAAAAATATATTTCTTCATAATTTTGCCTTTTGCTAAAATGAATTACCCATGGATAGTACATGCATCATCATGCTCAAACATTCAATCGTTACGACCATTAAATAAAAGATACAAAGAGAGGAACTAAAACTCAATTTAGATCCAAAATAATTAAAACGCGCATCGGAAGCCGACGCGCACGCGCCGAGATTCATAATATGCACTCGGATCACCGAGTTCTCCGCCAATTCTTCCATTAGAATCCTTCCATCTCACATTTTTGGAATTGAGGAGGTTGCTGATATCGGCATAAAGAGTCAGCATGACAGGATTGTCGGTCCCAAGACGAAAATCGCGATACAATTTTACATCGATCTCGACAACATTTCCCATCCGGTCGTTATTTGGCAGGAATGCTGCCAGGGTATCCATCGGTGTAAATCCATCGCGGGTCGGAAAATACGTGTACGGTTTTGGAGAACTGTACACCGCAATGAAATTTGCATGGATATCCTTGGTCAAGAGAACGTTCGCATCGAGCTTGACGGTATGTCGTTGATCCCAGCTTAACGGGTATGGATGCGGTACGAGAGGGAAACCCCATTGCGCCTGATTAATGCCTTGATCGACATATTCGCTGAGGCCTTCTGCCACCATATACGTGTAGGACAACGTTCCGCTGGTGGAGCCGGAACGTTCGCGGCTGACGACAAATTCAAGGCCCGACGCAGTCGCTTCCGCAGTATTGACGTATGTCGCAAATCCATAATCTCCGGCCGATTTACTGTCAAATGGGATGAGGGTTTTAGAGTCGACCTGGTTTTTTGTCTGCTTTTGAAAATACGTTACCGAAGCGTACATATCCTCCCTGAGACCATATTTATAACCCATCTCCCATGCGATCAATCGTTCCGGTTCAAGATCGGGATTTCCCGCCTGGACGTTTTTCGCACCTGAAAAGATCTGGGCAGGATTGATACCTGAATACAACTGATTAAAGAGTGGAAACTGGAAATACTGACCGTAATTTACAAAAACATAACTCGATGGACCGATTGGTCCGGCGAAGGAAATCCGCGGGCTCACCTGCTGTTTTCGTGTCGCTTTTTTCCATTCCTTGACTTGTTGATTATAATCATTTTGACTCACCGGTATGTATTCCACGATCGGCCGTTCTGCTTTCGGATCGAGAAAATCCCACCGGCATCCGATGCTCAGAATCGAACCGTCCTGTCGAAGCTGGATTTTATCCTGGATATAGAAACTGCCGGATTGCGGATAATAATTAAATGAGTTACTGTAATTCAGCATCGGGGCATTGGCGATTGGTTTGCCGAAATACGTGAGCTGCGGTTCATATTTCACCAGATCGGAGAATACATCGTAATAATTGAACTCGGCGCCTACTTTAAATAAATGGCCTTCAAGAATCTGTGAAGTGAAATCCCCCTTCAGAGAATATATCGTCTGCCGACTGTCGGCCCACCAGTTCCGAGAACCGGCAACGATGTACCGAAGGAAGAGATCGTACTCATAAGGGACCGGCTGTAAGTCCGCTTTATTTCCCCTCCCTATTCTGTTCTGTTGATTGAATACGCTCGCACTGAACGTGTAATACGATGAATTCGAAATCGTATGCGAAATGAGTGCGGCCAGTCTCACGGATCGCTTCGACCGAGGGGGCAGCCCGTCGAGATTATACCGCCAGCTGAATTCATAGTCTCTCCAATCCTGAATGGAGTAAATTCCCTGGAGAGAGAGGCGCAACGTTGAAACGGGAACAAACTCAATTTTCGTGATGCCGCTGAAATCCGATTGTACCGACGGTCTGAAGAAATGCCAGAAGTCCTGCCACCAGCGTGTATCACTCGCGAGAAGGTTATTCGCTGAAAAGTAAAATAATTTATCTTGAATGAGTGGGCCGCTGAGAGAAAACTCAAGCTCTGTAGCATGATCGATTTGTTTATTCAATGATTCGGGCAGCCAATCATCTTTTTCGTACCGGAAACCAAATTGATGCTCATTGGTTCCGGTTTTTGTTATCACATTGACGACGCCAGAAAGAGACGTGCCATACTCTGCTTCAAAACCTCCCGTCATCATGGTCAATCCCGTCACAGCACTTTTGGGCAGATTTGAACCGATACCGCCGGATAAAACGTCCTGGACCGCAATTCCATCAATAAGGTAAGCCACTTCCTGAGCTTTCCCGCCGCGAACATTTCCTTCCCGGGTGACGCCCGGCTGCAACAAGAGGACATCCTGGAAGCGTTGTATCGGGAGCTGCTCCAACTTCACCGCATTGACCTGGAAAGCCGTAGACGCCTGTTCTTTCTGAAACAATGGGCGCTCCGCCCGAATTTCAATACCTTCCATTTCAACGGTGGCCTGTTCCATCTCGATCGTTAACGTGGTTCTCAGATCGGGGAGCACGACCACTTCCGTCATCATGATCGTGCGATATCCGATCAGGCTTATACGCAGCGTATACGATCCTGCTCTCACATTGGTGATCTTAAACATTCCCTTCTCATCAGTCATCATGCCCTGATTCAATCCCGTGACGAGGACATTAACGCCGGCGAGCGCTTCCTTCGTATGCTTATCGGTTACCTTCCCGTCAATCGTTCCTGTGACGCCCCGTGCAATAGCATGATAAGTGCACAAGATGACAAGAGACGCTGTCAAAAGAATTCGCGGTATAATCCAGGAGATCATCATCGATCGTCACACGTGATTGGCGGTGCGGGGCAGTCGTGGGATGTAAAATATTTAGAGATGTAACAGAGATTTAAGACGAGGGGAGTTAATGGGATACTTCCCAACTTTTCAATTATCTGGAACGAGCCTGTCAGAACAAATGATTCACGGAAGGATATAAACCGGCCGGGACAATCCGTGTCCAGATAATAATGAAATACCTCCTCGGGTAAAAACGCATTATTATCATCAATGAAATTCCACGTATAGACAAACTTGATCGAATCGCCCGGGTTGAGCGTCAATTCTTTTGTTGATGGATTGTAGGCTTTGGTGCTTGCGAGATTCGCTGCAGTTAATGGTATCGTTTTTTGATATCGGCTATCGCGGGAGAGTGTAATATGAAGGACCCCGGACATTGAGACGGGAGCCTGAATTGTCTCATCGTACCTATTAACAATCTTGACCTCAAGACGTAATGCATTTTCAGTAAAGAGGAGCGAATATTTCGCGTTGATTGAACCGCGAAACAGGTCCGACGGATCGTTACGCGGCGGCAATGATTCATCACATGCAAACAACAACGTCATCGCTGCCGCGATCAATACGTTCGCAATATTTCTATTTATTCTCAAGGACTGCATCACGCACGTTTTTAGGCGGCCTCGCCCCGTGTTCTTGAATGAATTTTAAGAATTTTCAATTTCCGATTTTGAAAGAAGACACTCTTCTGAATAGTATAATAAACTTTTCATTAAGAGGAGAATGGAAACAGTACCGATCGGCAACTATTTTACGGAAATACTTGAGATTCCGGCTTCTTTTCGCGGTTTTCCGAATTTACTTCAACCATATAAATGGTGGAAGTATCCCACCGTGAATCGCTCCACGTCACGATAAGATCGCCGTCCGGTTTCATTGCTGCCGCGGGAAATCGCTGTGCGGTCGGTTCACGCAGTACTTCAATTTTACGATTGCTGCTGATGTTGCTTCCGTTCATCGCGAATTGCTGTACATAGACATCTGCGATCTGATTATTATCATCGTTCCGATAGTCTTCCCAAACCATCGCATAATTCGAACCGTCAAAACTCGCCAGCTTCGGAAGCCTTTGCCATTGTTTCCCTGAATCGTCATTGACGCGTCGATTTTTGCCGATCGGAGTCAATGCTGAATTCAATATTTGTTGATACACATTTGCTTCTCCCGTACGGTAATCCTTCCATGCAACGACAGTATTTCCGTTTCTGAGAAATAGCAGGTCGGGGTTTGAGAAATACGCTAATCCCATTGCCTGATCAACCTGAACAGCACGCGTGGGTTTGAGATTCCAGTCAAACATGCGCAGAATTATTCGGAAATCGTCAATACTCCCGTCCTGCCAGACAATGCCGATCCGGTTTTGCTTATCCATTTTTACTGATGGATACTGGGCGTTTTGCGTCTTTTTATGAACGGCCTGGAACATCGGGCCAACTTTTTTTCCGTTTTTCGAAAACCGCTGACCGATAATCCCCTTTCCCAATCCACTCCACACAACAACGAATCTTCCATCGTTGCCCAGTGCAACCCGTGGCGTTTGGTTAGCGAGGGAGCCTTGATCCATTAATGTTATTGGATCGCCCAGGGGACGGCCCGTAGAATCAAAACGGGATACGATGACGAGAATTCTTGAATCACCTGACTGCTCCCATGCGACGGTGACAATGCCTCTGCCATCAATAATGACTTCAGGATTTTGACCGGCTCCGGTAAATTGATTATTGACTACGACGGTCCGGAAAATATTCGAATCCGAAGAATTGAATATTTTGAGAAGCACTCTTCCCCCGTCGGCAGGCGGGGTCTGGCAGACTATGGCACACTGTTGATTTCGGTTAACGGCGACACTGGACATGGTACAATTGAGCGCAGCGGAATCGACCGGAGGAAAACTGAGGAGCAGAACAATAAATGCAGGAATCACCTGTAATGTCATCACGACCATGAGTCCTCGGTGAGATGCATTATTGAGACAGAATTTTGGTGACGAGTTCGAATCCGGCGGGATCGAGCCGCCCAATCCAGACATCGAAGTCAAGCGCTGAGATGATAATGAAACCCCGGCCGAGTTGTCTCTGAGCCAGTACCAGGTAGTCATCTTTGGTTGTCAATAACGGATGGAATAACGACGGCACTGCACCATCGATTACCCCCCGTACTTCGGAATCGCTCTTTCGAACAAAGTCTTGATAATTCTTTGAACCCTTCAATCGATACGCAGAAAAGGGCATGACGGCCCGGAAAGAAATGTCGGTTTTGAATAAATGTATGCGATCGGTCATTGAAAATTGAGGCAGGAGAATCAACCGTCCTCCGCCGTCAAGCCACGAATGAATTTTCCGTTCGAAGGCGGAAAAATCGATTCGTGTATCGCGGTCAACAATGACTGCATCCGTCATGGCCAGGGAATCTCGGAAAAACTCCTGCCATGGAAGTATTTTGATATCCAGCCCGGCGAGACGGGCATAGTCTTCGAGAGGGGATTCTGTTCGATCGCTGAGGAGAATTACCCGTTGAGCGGTCTTTTGCGGCAGCGGAATCGTTCGCCCGACAAAAGATCCCACCGAACGGTTCGATCCGCGAATTTCGACAGGGTAATCCCCTGGAGGTAATCCATTCACCCAATGAAGGTTGAATGTATCCCTTCTTCCTTCATCTTTTTGCATAAGTGAAATATGCACCGTATCAGACCAACAAATCGAATCTTTAACGAACAGCATCCCTTCAGCCGGATCCCGTGTAAAATTATAGGAATCTACAACGACGAAACTTGACGGAGCGATGGGCACCACCGGCGTTTGTACGACCGAGGCATAGCGGGGACTGTAGCGCAGCACTACTTCTTTTGTGATGATGGCGCTTTCATGCTGCGATTTCCCCTGATGAATAACCGAAAAACGAAACGGTTCGTCGAGAGTCAACCGATCGAGTCCGTACAGAGCGGCCGGCGTATTGAAAGGAAGATGTTCGGGCGATAAGATTGTAAACACCGAATCTTTATTAAGATCAAAGAGATGTTCCAGCGACTCGTTAATAACCCAATCTTCATTTTTTGTTTTATGAAACAGTATTTGATTAATGCCGCTGCGGAATTTCGGATCATTGCTTTTCACAGAGACAAAGAAGATCTGCCGTTCCGTCACCATGCTGTCACTCACACTGACATCTACATATTGTTCAGTTTCTTTTGATTGAAAATAATCAAGGTCCCCCTTCCAGAGAATCAACGCACGCTGGTCCAGCTCACTATACCGGTTAAGTCCTTCTTTTAAACAGAGAGAGATACTCTCCAAGGCGGAAGAGACTTTTGCCCCGCTCCCCGGTCTCCCGTTGAACAAACTTTCAGCGGCACTCCGTACCGCGTCCCTGACCGGCCGTAACCGCGGGGAGGGAAATTGAATTCGATCGATTATAACATTCGACGAAGATCCTCCATGCTGTTCCAGAATCCTGTAGCCAATCCCGTCGTCTTTATTCTGGCGTTCCGGCAGTAAGAGACTGGAATAACTTGAACGTGCTTGCTCTGCCAGTGATTTGGAATTTCGCGATCGGGCATCGTTCCTGATAAGTTCAATCGTCCTGGACCGGCTGGATCGACGAGCAGTGCTCGCAATGCATTGAACCTGCCACGGAGCCGATCCGGGCCCGCCAGTGATTTTTCCAGCAGCACATTGATGGGCCGCTTTAACGATAGCCTGTTCAATAATTTTATTTTGAACATTTTCTGATTTTAATAATCGTCCTTCACAGAAGAGAACGAGATGCGGTTTCACCAATTTAACGACCGAGGCAATCTTTGATGCAATGGAATCACCATTCCACTCCTCCCTTCGGGCAAGAGTATCGATGACGATATCGGGAGTGTTGAGAAAATAAGCGCGGCCGTTAAAACGATGGGCGGCACTTACTGCTTCTTCTTTTCTGCGAGCTTCAAGGAGTGCAGGTGACCATGGTTTGATCTCGGAAGGAAGAGATTCTCCATTCGTTACATAGAGAATTGCAACTCGGGCACCGGCTGAAACCCTCAGGCGCGATAGCCCTTCAAAATCTTCATCGCCGGGCCTCGCCGTTATCACCAGAACGGTTGGACCGAACAGCAGCTGTTGACAGCGTATATCGGGAGAGAGCGGAGGTTGGAGCTGTGCCGATGACCATCCGGATGCGGTAAAAAGGATAAAGAGAGAAATTGATACAGTTTTTAGGAATGGCTGCATGGAACCAATGAATTGGTTTATCGATATATAAAAAAGGGGACGGAACGGCCGTTCCAGTCCCCTTCTTCAACGATAATGTAAACAGTTAGAAGCCTAATGACACGGTAAAGACGTTATTCCCGGCGAAATATTTCACATTTCGATAGGCATAATCCACTCGGGCTTCTAACCCACCCAGATCGAGCAATAAACCTGCACCGAACGAGTAACTGTAGATGTAGCTGGTTTCACCCGTCGGATCTTTATCTGCGCCAGGAGCAAGCATATATCCGCCCCGCACGAACAGGATTTTCTCGATCATAATTTCGCCGCCGAGTTTGTATTCGTCATCGGCAAAATTATTGTTCTGGAAATTTCCTGCGAGTGTGAGCGAAGAACTTTCACCGAGCTTTTGTGTATACGCCAGGCCGATTTCAATCGACGTTGGAAGATCGAATGCGGATGTATTGACCGAATACCAATTCGGATTCGCATTTCGCTGCGCATCATTGATCGTTCCCTGATGTTCGAGGTTGGAACCATCGAACTTCATCTGAGTACCGACGTTCTTGATGGCAACACCGAGATCCAAACCGGGCAATCCGAGTCCCGAGTATTGGATACCTGCATTAAATGCCAGGCCCGAGGCTGATGTACTCATTATTTTTTCGCTTACCACGGTGGCAGTCACTCCAACCGAGACGCGATCATTCAGCATCGAGGAGTAGGTCAGGCCAAGGTTGACGAACGAAGGCGAGTACATTTCTCCCGTTCCATCCGGGAAAAATTCGGTGGTCACCGGGATATCGCCGAACGACAGTGACTTGAGACTCAAGGCAAGCGATCCGATTGAACCGGCTTTCATCGCAACCGCAAGATAGTTCACATTGATCTCACCGATACTATTCATGGTGGAAAACAATGCGTCAACCCCTGAGGTTGAGCGGGCCACACCGGCCGGATTGAAATAAATTGCATCTGCACCCGTAATGGATGCAAGTGTTGAACCACCCAACGCGATCCCGCGAGCACCAACGGGAATGAGCAGTTCCTGCGCCCCAGCAGTGGCAATACGATTTTTATTGCCAGCTGACACGGTCAGCGCGCATAGCAGTAAAATTGCAAGTACAAACGCTGAGCGTTTCATAATGACTTTCATATTTATTCTCCTTTTCAATTCGAATTTCATATCTGTGTCCCCGATTATAATTTATCGAGGATTTGGGATTCAGGAATGACTGCGAATTTCAGGATTTTAGTCTTTCCGAGGTCTGGCATGTCGATATAAGCAATAAACATTCCTGCTGCTATCGGCAATCCTGATTCATTGGTGAGATTCCACCGCAGGAATTGCTGTGTTTCATCGGCGGGCTTGACCAGGGTCCGAACTAAGACACCTGAGAGCGTGAAGATTCGAATTGTAGCATTCTTCGGTAAATGACTGAATGTCACAAAGCGTTGGTACTTTGAAGTCTCTGCCAAATTTAATCCGAAATACGGATTCGGAAATACATTGATCTTCTCAATATCTGCTTTCGCTACATCTGTTGAAGTGGTTACTTTTGGCGCTGTGAACGTAAACACATCTGCCGGGAGATTGACATGGTTTGTAATGATATGCATGGTATTTCCCGACGTCCACGCGTTAGTGTTTCTTCGCGTAATCGTTCCAAACCACATCACCGGCACCGTATTATTCAGGATGTCCGTCTCGAGCGATGCATCCGGTGTCGTGCTGTAGTTGACGTCGAATATATAGAACCATTCACGCGGTCCACTCGCACCGATATTATCACCGGAAACTGGGTCATTGTAAAATGGCGGCCAGTATTTCCCATCCAGCAAAGCGTTCACTGCGTTGTTTTCAAGATATCCAACCATCAGACGTCTTGGCGGAGTTGCTTCCATATCATAGGCCGCCATCGGCATCGAGAGGTTATAATCCTGGAATGCATAACCAGCGGTTTTATTGATGATAAATGGAGCAAATGCAGCTTGTGCCGGCGTCCCGGTCGCTCCTCGTATATAGCGATAAGCATATGATGCATCGGGATCCGTGGGACTGAGAATATTGCCGTTTGCATCCGTCGTGGCAAACTTAATATCAACATTCTTCAGCATCCCGTACGTCACGGTCGAACTCGAGAACCATTGATCATAGCCGTTTCCAATGGCGCCTGAGAATCCTTCCGAGCCCCAGTTCGCATTATTAAACGTCCAGAACCTGGTTGCTGATGGTGTCCAGCTCCAATCTTTCATACCAGGAGGCGGTCCCTGGGCTTTTACCATCAATCCATCGACGACTTTATATTCGTTATCGCCTGATTGATTTGTCTCACCCGTCAGCACAGTGGTTCCAAGTGTGAGATCCTTCAAATTCCAGACGGTCGAGCCATTATCATCGGCAAAAGTGACCGAATAATCATGTCCGGTTACTTTTGTCGGATCGACAACGACCACAACCACTGATCCATCGCTCACACCTGTGGTGTGAACAGTGGCAACCGTGTCACCGTATGAACTCGAGTAACGGACACCCGGAACCGGTTTTTGTGGAATGACCTGCTTCCATTGCTGTGCACTCTCCAGTGATTTTGGCGTGGCTGCAGCATTATATCCGTATGCAGTAACTGCATAGTAATATGGTTGACCATTGATGAGCGCGCGTCCGGTGATATTATCCGTTTTTGTATCATAATAACGAGTGACCCCGTTATCATTGCCAAACTGGACCGGTTTGAAGAGAACGACACCGCTTGCTTCATCATATTCGTTGTCAAATACCTTACCGACGCCATCAACAACGTCATATGTTGCCAGGAGTTTCTTATTATCCCCTGCCGGCGTTGTTGCCTGGTAGATATTGTATCCTTCAAATGTGTAACCAAGTGAATTATACGCTTCGAGGGCAGTTGATTGCGCAACATTTGACCAGTCCAAAATTACTTCACCATCCAATTGCGCGATAGAAACAACGGGTGAAGGTGGTGGAGCCGCTAAATTGAAGAAGTTATCAAATGCTGATTGTGCAATATCGGAATAGAATTTTAAAACAGAGATACTGGAAATACGATCGCCACCCTGGCCAACAATAGTCGCGACCACAACTTCCTGCGTGTCACCGGGAGCCAGCTTAAACGGTCCGGTCACTGAGCAGAGCCGCCGATCACCAGGAGGTGCCAGCGATCCTGTCGCAGTACCTTCGATCCAACCCTTACCCGTGGTCGGATCGCCGGAGAACATGAATTTCGTCGCTAAACCGGTCGTCTTATCAATATTGGCCGCGCCCGTAGGTGCTACTTTACCATTCATCAAATTATACCAATCTCCCGTGCCGGTAAATACACCCTGCCGGGGATCGGTATAGGTTGCGCTGCTGTTAATGAAAAAGTTAAAGGCCGACATTCCAAGATTTTTTACATCATACCGTCTTTTATTGTTAAATATACCGGAATCTCCGACTGATGGAACAATGGGACCCTGAAAGAAGTCATATCCTGCTGCCGGTGGTTTGTCACCGTAATAGGTATCACGAGCTCTTCCGTTGTACACATATCCCAAACTTCGAGTAATATCGCAAGCAACGAAATCGTCGCCGGCATCACCGAGGTCCGGATCCGACCATTGTGAGAAAAATGCAGAATCAAGAGGAGTATCGCTCTTATTGATAATCTTGTTCCGCGAGAATACGGTATTTCCTAATGCACCGGTTCTCCGATATCCCCAAATAGTCCTTTGATATTCAAGTCCAATGGGATTCGAACCGTACATATAGGTTGTTCGGCCGGCATCAAGATCGTTTGATACATGCCATAATGTTTGGTCTGCACCGGGCACACCTGGAATATCAACAGATGGTTCATACGTGCCGTTGCCGTTTTTATCATCAAACGGTGCACCTTGGCTCGCCGGCCAATTATTCCAGTCGTCAATATATCTGTTGTAGAGTGTCTGAGCAGTAATAGCGACATCCCGTCCGATCAACGGCACTTCTTCTTCATCAAGAATTGTCTTGACTTCCGCGAATGTCTTTGATGGATTAATATCCGGCCGCACACGATACGTATGGTTCGATGCTTTGCCCGGGTCATCCGCAATCAGGTTCGCATAGGGAAGTCCGCTATTGGTAATTCTTCCGGCTTGAAGTCCATGCCGATATGCCGAACCGCCTGTCCTTAAATTCGCCGCAACTTTTGCGCCGTAATAGCCGGACCAGACAAGGCCTTCTTCAAAAATGGCAGTGTTCCCGCTTCCTTTCGGCCATTCGAAACCAGAACCGCCGGTATACGTGTTATAGGAAGCATCGCCATTGTTGCTGTAATAATTAAAAATATTATTGATAAGGAAAGTTGCCTTATCGTCATTTGTCGATGTCTTCTGGAATCTCTCTCCCTTGTCGGTACTGTGTTTACCAGCGAACGACACCGAAGAAACGATGAGAATTGCCAGCAAAACAACACCGAATATTCGTAATCTCGTCATTTGGATTTCTCCTTTAGTTAAGTTCAATGGTGATTTAATACTCAAGCTTCACGCCGAATCGAATCTGACGAGGCGGTCCGAAGTTAGATGTTGCACCATTACGTCCACCAATAAACGTATTATACATTTGTCCGTATAACCCAGCATCCGTTCCATAGGTCAATGCTTTGTTCCGGCCTTCTGAGGTTCCGAGCCATCCGTCGTTTTTCGGATCACCCGTTCTCACGAAAGCATCCGTTGCGTTATCGGTACCGAGAAGATTGATCACGTAGACATAGACGTTCAGGACAACCGGACCTAATGAGAAGCTCTTATCCAGGCGTGCATCAAGCTGGAAGTACCATGGCGTTGTTGAAGCGCCAATTTCCTCGACCGGTGCGCGGAATCTTGGATCGGTTGCATTATCCGGTGTATTAAAGACTAAACGCGTAAAGCTTGTTCCGCTGTTAAACTGCGCAAGAATATTGAGGCCCATTTGTTCCAGAATCGGACCGCCGTCATTCTTCGCAAAACGATAATCCAGCGACATACTTCCGCGGTGCGCCTGATTAAATGATAACGGCACAATATATTTTGGAGTAAAGACACCGCCGCCGAGCGGCGAGCCCCATGCTCCTGCCAGCGCATTCGGTGTTGAACCGGTTCCGCGTGCATCGGAAAGCGTATAGTTTATTGACGCTTGAACCCGGTTTGTCCGCCGGAGCGTGAACTTGAACTCGAGGCCTTTCGTCGTTGCAAAATCGCCATTGACGTAGGCAACGTAACCGCCGTGGACGTCGCTCGTTGAGGTCATGTTCACATAGGTCACCTGACCGACGATATCCTTATAAAATGCGGTGACATCGAGTGCCGCATTTTCACCGACCTGCTGCTGGAAGCCAAGTTCATAAGACGTGGTCTGCTCGGGTTCGATTCCAAATGCTGCGGGATTTTGATAGAAGAATCCGCCTTTGATAATATTATAGAATAACGGTGTTCCGCGATACGATTCTGACAGACGCGGCTGTTGAATAAACCGGCCGTATTGGGCATGGAACACGGTTTGATCCGTCACCGGGAATGAGAATCCAATACGAGGACTCACATAGCTATGCGCCGGCGATTTTTTGAAATTCGTTGATTGAATTGCCGCTAATGAATCGACAAACGTGATCGAATGCGGATTCTCCCAGTCAATTCCATCGGAAGAGAAATAATCGTATCGTAATCCGAGATTCAATACGATATCCTGTAATTCGATTTTGCTTTGAAGATATCCGGCGCCTGTGATAGGATTTCGCGGACCGAGGTCGAGTGTTGCCCCTTCATACTTCAAATCGCTGCTTGTCTCATTTCCGAATACATCATACCCGAGATTGTCCGGACCATAAACACGAAGCCGTTGAGCAAGCTTTCCGGTCGGAGAAAGATCGGTCGGATTAAGCGTGGAATCTTTAAAATTCTGAACCCATGTAAGTTCGCCCGCCGGATTGAACCGACGATATGTCGCTGACGAATATTCGCCGCCAAACTTCAGTTCAACAGTTTTGCTGATCTGGGAGAAAATATCCGCCCGGAGCCCTGATTGGATCAGTTTTGATTTAAAGTATCCCTGCACCACGGTCCCGGCCTGATTAAATGCCGGAAGCTCACCAACCGCATCAGTTTGATTGCCAAGGAGAATTTGATACGCCGGGAAATTAATTCCATCAGATCTGAGCGTATATCCCTTTGCTGCGTTTGCAGCGGAGTCGCCGTAGAGTTTAATCTTATCTGCACCAGATCCAAACGCGGGATCATATTGTTCTTCGTTGCTGAATGTATAACTGTAAGCCGCCTCGATGCTCGTTTTGGGAGACAGCCAATATGTCGCTTTCAAATTTGCAAACCCATCGGCTTTATCATACTTCCCTAAACGATCCTGGTTGAACAGGTTTGCAGTGGTTGTTGTAAATTGTCCACTGTTGCTGGAATACGATCCACTGGCTTTCACCTGCAATTCGGATAATGCATAGGAAAGTGTGCCGCTCATTGATGTTCGTGTATCATTGCCGCCCATTGTATTCCCTGGTCTCGCAACCAGATTCATCGTATCGGTCATATAATCGTTGGGATGCGTGGGGGTCACTGTTGGGTACATGCGCACGCCCACAAAGTCATAACCATCCCACACGCGTGGAATATCTACTGCCTGAATCGATCCGTTGGTTTGAAGCAGGGGAGTTCCGGGATCGCCATATTTTTGAAATTCAGCACTTCCAAAAAACCGGAGACTCTGGGAAGCAATCGGTCCGCCTGCGGTAATCGTTGCATCGGAATATCCGTAGGAATATCCGCCGAGCGCTTTTTTGCCCAGGGATGAATAATTATCGGTTTCGCCAAGTCCTGTAAATTTCCATTGTTCAGATCCTGTCTTTAAATCACTGCGCACTAATCCTGCACTGGCTCCGCCATATTCTGCGGTATAGCCGCCGGTAAGAACCTGAACTTGTTCAATTGCTTCTGCTGATATATTGACAGAACGGCCGCCGTTCACAATATCTTTAATTCCGACTCCGTCAAGTGTGAAGCTGGTTTCATCCGGTCGTCCGCCGCGAATATAAAAATTACCGTCGCGTTCGACAACACCTGGTTGAAGAACAATTGCCGCATCAAGCCCGCGCGCTGGAAGATTATCGAAGAAATCAGCGTCGATAATTCGGACAGCATTGGTGGCGCTTTTATTGATGAGCGGTCTCTCCGCGACGATTTCAACGGCTTGAACCTGCACATCTTCAGAGGACAAGTCAACATGTATTTCAGTGGTGAGTTGACTGTTCACTCGAATATTCGAGGTGGTCGAACTGCGATATCCGATATAGCTTGTTTTAATCGAATACGTACCGACAGGAACATTGAGAATCAAAAAAGAACCGTCAGCGTCTGTTGAGGCGCCTAAATTCGTTCCTTCGACAACAATGTTCGCACCAATGAGCGGTTCTTTTGATTTTGTATCGACAACCGTCCCACGGATTTTTCCAGCCTGCGCAAATACTATCATTGGAAATAACAGCAAAAGCAGACTTAACCAATATTTTTGTAGCATATAAAAACCTCCTTCTTAAATGGAGAGAATGGTTTAGAACTAAGGGGTTTTTTAGATTTGTCCGAATGAACAACAGCTCTTCATCGGACGTGGAAAGAAAAGAGTAATAATTTTTACCATCCTTGAGCATTACTAAAATAACTCAAGGAATTACGCCACCTCCTTCTTAAGTTGTGCGCGTGATTAGTTACAGGAATATATATCTTGTTGCATTATTTGTCAAGCTCTTTTTCATAAATGTTGAAAATAACTATACTTGCCTGGTATTAAAAATGAATAAATAGACAAGCTGCTC
>Ga0105104_10001437_pt1 | contig 17916 bp, 14 predicted proteins | sample PPLLaktember2015_3_FD_87034 | JGI IMG/M metagenome (GOLD analysis project Ga0105104, IMG submission 87034) | Freshwater sediment microbial communities from Prairie Pothole Lake near Jamestown, North Dakota, USA - PPLs Lake P7 Core (6) Depth... | ecosystem: Environmental > Aquatic > Freshwater >... | reverse complement strand
TCCTCCAGGCGCGGCGAGCGGATCCGCGGGCACCGCTCTATGCAGCGTTTCGCACACAGTATGCCGAACTCTGGAAGAACTATTTTGATGAACTGTTCACCGTTGTCGGATACCTGCCGATGTACGATCTTCTTTCGAATATCACGAAACAATTTCGATTGTTCGAGAGTGCTCCCCACGAGGAAGGCACGCTTGCGAAGCTGCTCGAAGTGATGAAAAATTTTGAAGGGACCGGACAGAATAATCTTAAAGATTTTCTTGCCTCGGCAAACGAAGAGGCGGATGATACGGATTGGAACATCGCCGTTCCGCAAGGCGCGGACGCCGTCTCGGTCATGACCATCCATAAGGCAAAAGGACTGGACAACCGTATCGTCATTGTGCTTCTGGTCGACTCCAAAGCCCGGCCTGAAAATATGTTCGTCGATGAACAGGCCGACGGAATCAGGCTGGTGCGGGTTACTCAGAAAAGCGCAGAGTTCAGCGGGAGGCTGCAGGAATTATACCGCCGCGGCCATGAGGAACGGACCGTGGACGACCTCAACAAACTCTACGTCGCGTTGACAAGGGCAAAAGAAGAAATGTACGTCATCTGCGTAAAATCCGATTATGCCGATGAACCATCGAAGTTTCTCCCATCGCAGGATTACGAACCCTCTGATAAACCGGAAGTCGCACCTCGACATCAGCCGATTGAAGCGTTTGCGGAAACTTACCATTCACCGCTCCGAATGCCTGCGAGCATTACTCCGGCGGAGAAATTGGCCATCCATGAACGCAGGCGGGGCGATTTTATTCACGAAGTCCTGTCCAAGGTGAACTATGCAGAGGACGGACTGGAATCGCTCATCTCATCGTTGATCAGGAAATCCTCTGAACACTGGAATCTGACGGCTGACGAAGCACAAATGAAATCAGTCGTGCTGGAATTTCTGCACACGCCGGAAATTATGCCGTTGTTTGCCCGCGCGGAGCACAGAAGAATAATGAATGAACAGGAATTCGTTCGTCCGGATGGACGGTTGTTCCGTATGGACCGTATTGTGGTTGATCCGGAGGAAGTCACGGTCATCGATTTTAAAACTGGAGACGATAAGGAATCGTACACCGAGCAAGTGCGGGGATATATGGATATCCTCGGTAATTTTTATCCCGGTCGAACACTTCACGGTATCCTCGCGTTTGTGGACCGAAGAAAAATTCGGGTGGTTGTATGAGTGAGCGGATCGTCATCGGTGCTCAAGAGAATCTTCTGGAAACCTTGGTTTCCCGGATGATAACGCAGGGAAGAGATTTCTCAGCAACTGCAGTGATATTCCCTGGAAAACGTCCGGCGCATTTCCTGCGTAAAGAACTCGCAGTCCGCGCCGGCGGCAGCATTATTCCCCCTCATATCTATTCAGTGGATGATTTTATTCTTTTCCTTTACCAGCAGCGTTTTCCGGAACCCGTCCGAGACCTGACCCCGATCGATGCGGCCGCTCTTCTTCACATGGTTCACGGCGAATTAAAAGAACGTCTGGGCGGAGAATATTTCACGTCGTTCGACGCATTCATTCCTGTCGGATTGAAGCTGTTTGGTGAATTGGAAGAACTCCGCATGGCGAATCTTCCCGAAAATAAAATGAAGGAAGTACTTTCCTCGCTCACGTATAATCGTCTTTTTTCACTTGCGGAGTATTACACAAAACTCTATGCCCTGGCAGCGGAAAAAGGATTCACCACGCGTGCAGTTCGTTATCGGGAAGTCGCCGACCATATCATGGAATTGGACCTCAGCGGCTATACGCAAATTGTCGTAGCAGGATTATTCAAGCTGACCCATGCCGAGCAGATCATTTTTAACGATTTAGAAAAGCGCTCCAACACGTTGTTTATTTACCAGTCGGATAAAAGCGGAGACGGAACGCCCGAGCCGGAAATTCATTTCTATAAAGCATCCGATACGCACGGACAGGTTTTCGCACTTTCAGGACTTATCAAGAAACAACTGGAGAACCACCAGCCGCTGGACGAACGGTCGGTGATTGTCTTGCCGGATGCGGAAGCCTTGTTTCCCGTGGTGCATCACACGCTGACACTTCTGGACCCGGAAAAATATAATATCGCTCTTGAATATCCGATGTCGCGTACACCCATTTACGGATTCCTGAACAACCTGATGGAATTTGTGAGTACAAAACAGGGCAATCGATACACGGCAGTATCCTATATAAATTTTATTCTCCATCCGTATACGAAGAATATTCGCTTTGGAAACCGCACCGATGTAACGCGCATCCTGTTCCATGAAATTGAATCCGCGCTGACGAAAGATAAATCCAAAATTCTCCTGACGCTGGAGGAGATAGAGGAGTGGGACGAACTCTTTACGAACGTTGCGTTTGCCGTTTCAGACGCCGGCAATCCCGTGTCACCGGAACAATTAAAAAATCATCTGCACGCCATCCATGCATCAACCATCGGTGCGCTCGAACATTGCGGTTCAATCCGGGAATTTGCCCACCAGGTTATTGATGTCCTGACCACCATCTATGAGCAAAGCACCGCGCGGTTGCACCCGTTGTTCCGTCCCTATTCAGAAGCGCTGTTGAATGTGTTTCTCGGTCTGGAACAATCTTTTGCCGGCAGTGCCTCGTTTCAGGATGCTTCCGGATACCTGAACTTCCTCCAGCAGTATATCTCGCTGCAAAACGTCCCGTTTGCCGGAACGCCGCTGCGGGGGTTGCAGGTTCTCGGCCTTCTGGAAACCCGAAATTTGCATTTCGACGACGTGTATTTACTCAATGTGAATGAGAATGTCCTGCCGGGGAGCCCCGGGAGCGATATGCTCCTGCCGCAGCAGCTGCGGGAACAGTGGGGGCTGGAAACCCGGCATGACCATGATCAACTGAGGGAGTACTATTTTCATTTGATCGTCCGAAACGCAAAGCGGGTGCATCTTTTTTATTCGGAATCCGGCGACAGCGATAAGAGCCGGTTCGTTGAGCAGCTGCTGTGGGAACGCCAGAAGCGTGACGGAACATATTCATCGGATTCGTACGTCCAGACCGTACGCTACCGCGTCAACCTCGCGAATGAAACGGTGACGCCTATAGTAAAATCCGATGAGGTGATGGCTCTCTTGCGCGGTTTCACCTACAGTGCAAGCGTATTGGATATGTACCTCCAATGCCCGATAAAATTTTATTATCGGTTCATCATGCGGATCGAAGAAAAAGAGGAAGCCTCTGCAGATCTCGACAGCCGGGATATCGGCATCTTCGTCCATACGGTTTTAAAACGGTTCTTTGATCCATGCGTGGGGAGGAAAATGGAATTACACGATCTCCAGCCCGGACGCATGAGGCGGCTCATCGATGAATTGTTCTCGCAAAAATTTGGATCGGAACCGGCAGGAGAATCATATTTGCTGAAGAGGCAGATTCAGCGGCAGCTGGAATCATTCCTGAACGACTACCAGATCCCGGCTGTACAGGAAAGCGAATTAATGATACGGGGGCTTGAAGAAAACATTCGTATTCATGCGTTCGGCGCAAAATTTGAAGGACGCCTTGACCGTATTGAACAGCGCGGCAGCAAGATCGTCATACTCGATTATAAAACCGGGTACTCAAAAAATAAAAAAATCATAGTTGTCGATAAACTCGATGTGAACAACCGGAGCAGCTGGAGCGAAGCCGTGACGTCGGTGCAGCTGCCGATGTATTTGCTTCTCTACAGTATCCAGACAAAAACGGATGTGGAGCATATCATGCCCGCGTACCTGTACCTGGGAAAAAATCGGATAGGCAGGGACTGCGAAGCTGAGTTTGTTGAAGATCCGGGAGAACGGGCGGCTGCTTTTGAACAGTTCAAACAACTGATCGATCTTCTGCTCCAGGAGGTCAATAATGCCGCGGTCCCGTTCGCGCCGCCCGCCGACCTGGGCACAACCTGTCCGCAGTGTCCGTATACCGGCCTTTGCGGAACGGCATGGATTAAGGGTTGGACTGCATCGTAAAGAATAATTTAAAAGCTGAGAGATAAATCGTTCACCAATCGGTACGGCAAAACAAAATCGAAATTTCAGCGTTCCCGCTCTTTTGATTGATTTCCCGCACTCAAGGAATCTCCCTTTTGTGTTGGTAGTTAAAAAAATCATTGTTTCGGTTTTCGATTTAATGTGACGTGCATCATTAACTATTTGATCCTTTTCCGTGTTAGAAGGATAGCGGTCAACCATCATAATGGAGCATAGTTCAATGAAAGCACAAAATATTCTTCTACAAATTCTACTCGTCTCATTATTTCTCGGGGTGGTGGGATGTAAAAAGTCCGACAACCCGACAGGTTCGGTTTCTTCAAATCCATCTGTCAGCCTTTCGGTTGCGTTTACCAAAGCCGGATCACTCAACGGTCTGATGAAAGTAAGCCGCGGTCTTTCCGCCGATTCATTACGAATTGACAGCGCGATCGTCGTGTTCGATCGCATTAAATTCGAATCGCATGTCGATACAGTCGAGATTGATACCATGGGTGGTATGTCCATGGACGATACTCAGGATATGAATGTGGTGTTTGTTGGACCATTTGTGGTTCACATCCGCGATACCATGGCGGTAAGTTTTGCTGATCAGGTACTGCCGCCCGGGACGTACGATGGAATTAAATTTAAAATTCACCAATTGCAGCACGGAGAACACCGTGAGGACAGCGACGAACATAACGGACATTCACGCATGATGAAGGACTCGGTGACCGATGGATCCAGCCTTATGGTCTGGGGGAGTGTTCTGAAAAATGGAACGTGGATTTCGTTCATCTACAAATACGACGGTGAATTGGAATTTAAAATCAAGGGGAACTTCACCGTTGCTTCTGCGGTGAGCAGCTATTCCATAGCGCTGAATTTCAATATGGGGCTATGGTTTAAAGATCCGCGCACCGGAGCTCTTCTCGATCCTACGGATCTTTCCGGTTCAACACGGAATCTTATCAGAGAAGCAATTAAACGTTCCTTTGAAGGCGGGAGAGGCGGCAGGGACGATAACCGTGATGGACATCCCGATCATTAAGGCCATTTTAGTGTCATAATAAATCGAAGCACAAAAGGCTCTTTCAAGAGCCTTTTTTTATGGATAAACGATGATGAAAATAGTCTAGACGCCCGATTGAGATATCTGAGGTTGCAATAGGGCGCCATTTTTACTGCGTCTGAATCATTATTCAGCCGCAATGTTCGGTTAAACTCTCTCAGATGTCGCTCGGTCTAATGAGTAGATAAAAACTTGGAGGATTTATGAGTCACAAAATTATCATTCTCGCTTTCGTACTGCTCAGCGCAGGATTGGCCGGCTGTGCAGCGGAACAATATTCGCAGACTAAGAAGTCTCATGCGATGAACGTGGATTCACTACGGACCATGAAGATAAGCGATGTGGTGGCCCTTTCGAAAGCCGGAGTCAGCGACAGTCTCATCATTGGCATGATGGACGCGACAGATACATGGTTCCAGTTAAGGACCCGGGATGTTCTGGATCTGAGGAACGACGGCGTCAGTGAAAAGGTCATTTCAGCGATGATGCAGCAGCCCGCCCAGCCCGCCGGCAAAACCACAGAATCAAGTACCGTTCGATATTATGTCGATCCATGGTTCTCCTGGTATGACGGATTTTATCCGTATGGGTATTATCCCGCGTTCTCTATGCGCATGGGGTATCGTCCGCACTATTTTGGATTTTTCCACCATGGCCGGTTCCGTTAATTCGAACGGAATAGACAAAACGGATATCTGGTTTCCGTGGAGCGGAATTCATCCGTACTCTCGAGAAGAGTTCGCTGGATTTGCGATGGAGGGAAATAATATATGGCACTTCCCGAGAGTGATAATTTAGACGGGTTTATTCATAAAACAAACCCGGAACGGCAAACGGGGGAAGTCTTTAATTTCTGTTTCTGTAAATCCTTGATTGGTATACCATTTCTTGAGCCAGATATTCGAATCAATCAATGCAATGGAGATTCGTTTGCCGCCGCGGTCTTTAATTGTCCGCGCTGCAAAATCCATCATGGCGATTCCGTACCCCTGATTCCTGTACTTTGGGATGATGGAAACTTTCTCAATAAAAAATGTGTCCTCTTCTTTTTTCGATTTTTCGATGGCAATGCATCCGACGGCGATGTCGTTCTCGTTCAATTGATACAGTTCTATTCCTTTTTCCAATTGCGCTCTTAATGTCGTTTCATCGATAAATGCATTATTCGTTGGATTGGTTTCCTTCGTAAAGCCAAACTCTTCAGCGACCGTGCGATGTGCTTCCTGCAACACTTTTACGGGGACGGATAAATCGTTGCCTGGAGAGACGCGAATAAATTCCATGGGGATTACTCCATATAAAAATTTTATTATTTTGAATCGAAAAATTAACGAACATCGTCCTTCTTCAACCGATGACCTGCGCGGCTTTCCTGAAAGACACCGGCGACCCCCGAGACGATCAGGAGAGCGCCCAGCAATGTCCACGACGTAATAGGTTCACTGAGAACGATCCATCCCAGAAAAAGTGCAATCATCGGATTGACATACCCGTACGTAAACAGGACTTTCGTGGGAAGGATTTGCAGCGCGCGCGTAAAAGAGGCGATCGCAATTACCGATCCAAAAACCACCAGGTATGCAAACGCGAGCCATGCAGATGCGAGAGGAGCCGGCGCCGGCTCGCCGGTGAGATAACTCAGCAGAAGAAATCCGGGCAGCACAAATATTTGCTGATAACCGGCCGTCACGCGTGCACTGAGATGGATGCCGCGGCGGCGCTGAAGGAGCGAACCTCCTCCCCAGCATAACGAAGCAAAGAATAAGGCGACGATGGAGAGCATATCGGCATGCACTCCGCCGGCGAGGACGGGATAACTCAAAAATCCTGTGCCGCAAAATCCCAGCAATAAAGAACCGGCTAACAGGAGGGAGGGAGGGCGCCGTTCGATGAGGGACTCCAGTGCCGCCACCCAAAGCGGTGTTGTGGCGACGAGGAGCGCTGCTAATGCTGAATGAATGCGCTGTTCTGCCCAGTTCACCATTCCATTGCCGCCGATCCAAAGAAGTGCCCCGGTCATCGCCAGCAGGAGGGCATCCTTCCGTTCAAGTTTCAGCTTTTCCCCTTTGCTTTTCGCCCAGAGCAATAAGAGCAGTCCGCCGATGAACGTGCGCCCCGCTGCCATAAGAAATGGAGGAAATCCGGATCCTTCGTGCACGGCAATGCGAATCGCTAAATACGTGCTTCCCCAAACAACATACACGACGAATAAATTCAACAGGCCTTCCCATGCAAGAGGGCCTGCAATTTTAGAAGCAAAGCCGCCGATCCGGCCTTTTATCATACCATTTCCTTTTTCTATCAATACCAATGTGAATAATTATGAATAACCAATCCAACGCCGCTAAAAGATTTCTGTGATGATAATTTTATATACGAAAATATAAAATGACAAACTCATAAAACTAAACCGAGGCTATCCGTCAAGGCTCCTATCCAAAATCCGATCTTGATCAACAACGTCACGGTCTTAATTGTCACAAGTGAATTCATAATCATTTTCTCAGGAGGATCAATCGTCGGGACTTCAGTCATCCTGAAGTTGTGAAATCTTTATTTTCGATTCTGTTCTTTCATTTCATGCAGGACGTACGCAAACACACCGAATGCGCGCACCGCTTCCGCCTGCGCATGAACGGTCCCGACCTCATTCACGTTATATCCATCTTCGCCGCCGTTGGGATTCCATCCATTCCTGATGCCGTCGTCCACCGGGCGATGGAGGGTGGTCAATGCGGTGCCGTGATGGTTCGTCCAGACGTGCTCCAGCATCTTTTCAATTTTGACCGGAATATCGGAAAGACGATCGGGAGCAATATGGTATGCATCCAGTATAAAATGGACGAACGCTCCGTTGCCATCCATCCGGATCTGATAAAAATCCTTCGGATCGACCCAGCCGTTTGCCGGATCCATAATGCGCTGCGCCGTTGCGACAGCGATTTCCTTGTATTTTTTCTCGCCGGTCATTCGGAACAGTGCCGCACCGATGGCGCACATGCCTGCGCCCTCCCACGGAAACTGTTTCCCGAATGCCGCCTTTCCTTCGTCCCCTTTCCAGATCCCGTTTCCCCGGTAAAATTTTTTTTCCACGCCGGGATACTTCGCGTCGCCGTTCCAAATCAGCAGGGCATCGTTATAAAATCGCCGGTCATGCGTTGCTTCATAAAGCCGGCAAGCCACCGCCGCCATCTGATTCATATTACTGTTGGTAAAAATTCTAAAATTGCCTTTTGCCCCCGGAGAATAATTGTACCAGCTCCAATATCCCTCGTGATGGGAAAGCCGTCCTTCGTTCCTCGCTTCCAGGTACCTGGTTCTTGCATCATCAATCCATTGCTTATTATTACCTCCGGAAAATTTCCACCAGGTCATCTCTGCGAGGCACACCCAGGCGCGGTCGTCGACCCAGGTTCCGTTCTTCATGTCGAGGAGCCGGTACGTATCGGTATACAGCGATAGAAGGGCTGGATCGCCGGTCGCCGCATAGAGATATGCATCTCCAATTGCCCCGTACGCTCCCTCCCATTCCGCATTGTATACCTTATGAAAGAGGATATCGATCGCATATGTGCGCTGGATTGTACGCTGGAGGACATCGGGGAGAGAAGAACTCCGGGACGGTGCCTGTTGAACCACGGTTGGAGTTTCGGATGTTGCGCCAGGAGGTGCAGGCCTGTTTATAAAAAAGATCCAACAGAGGACGAGAATCAGGGCAAGTGCCAGACTACCGAAATACTTCGATCGCATTGAACCCCTTTCCCTTGTGTCAGTGTCACGAACCGCCTGATTTTGTTTGTGTTTTTTAGCCATAGAGATGATTCACGCTATAAATTAATGTAGATAATTCCACTATCAATTTCACCTCTTCACCGTATGGATGGACGAGTCCAATTGACATGGGGAAATTCATTGCGTGGGTTCGCACACGGAGGTGCGCGAGTACCAAGAGTGCAAGGGATGAATAAAATAAATTTGTCGTAAAATTAATGAGAAATTTGGTCGATCCCGGAACTTTGGAATCCCCGGATGCGTCTATTTCTATTCGTTCTTTGGGATGAGGGATTACGGTCCATAATGAAGTTTATTGCAAATTTGAAAGTGCACGCTTGAAAAAGTGGCACATTTTTCATAAAATTGTTCCGCTTGAAGGGACAAACACTCACTAACTTGTAAGAATCCTATGGCCATTGCAGTTCGAAATTTAACAAAACTCTACGGCAGTGAAAAAGCAGTGAATGATATTTCGTTCGACGTGAAAACCGGCGAGATCCTCGGCTTCCTCGGTCCCAATGGTGCCGGGAAAACCACGACGATGAAGATCATTACCTGTTATATGCCGCCGACGTCCGGGAAGGTTGAAGTGGAAGGGTTGGATATCAGCGAGCACTCATTTGAAGTGCGGAAAAAAATCGGGTACTTGCCGGAGATGAATCCGCTGTACCTCGATATGAATGTCGTGGAATATTTGGATTACTCGGCACGTCTTCATGGCTTGAATAATGCTCTTCTCAGAAGCCGGCTGAAGGAAATGATCGATGTCTGCGGAATCGCGGATGTCCGGCACAAGGATATCGGAGAATTGTCCAAAGGATTCCGTCAGCGTGTGGGACTTGCGCAGGCGATGATTCATGATCCCGAAGTGCTTATTCTGGATGAACCCACCAGCGGTCTCGACCCGAATCAGATCGTCGAGATACGAAATCTCATCCGCCAGCTTGGCCGGGCAAAAACGGTGGTGCTCTCCACGCACATCCTCTCCGAAGTGCAGGCCACCTGCGATCGGGTGATCATCATTAATGAAGGATCCATTGTCGCCGATGGGACGCTGGAACAACTGCAGCAGGATTTCCGCGGTTCTGAAAAAATTTCCCTTGAAATCAAAGCCAGCACGGCCAACGCCATGACCGCGATGGTTCCGAAGTTCAAGGAAATGGCCCATGTCGATTCGGTGGAATACGGCGGTCAGGACGGCGACCTTCACAAATTCTCCATACTGACGGAGAAAGGGTTTGATATCCGGGAGGAAATTTTCAGGAGGGCGGTATCCGAAGGGTGGGTGTTGATAGAGATGTCGCGCAAGGCAACGAGTCTGGAGGAGGTCTTCCGCAAACTAACTACGGCCGATGCGATGAATGGGAAAGAGTGATGGAAGGCGGTTATGAACGTGCAATTCAATATCAGCGAAATTACTGGTCTCTGTGTAATGTGTCTCATCCGGGAAATCCTCTATGAAATTTGACATCAAAGAATTACCGAACGTCTTCGGAAAATTATCCAATATCGGGACGATTTTTAAAAAAGAAATCCGTTCCTATTTCAATTCGGCCGTTGCCTATGTGGTCATGGTCGTCTTTCTTGCTATCGTCGGATGGATGTATACGAGCAGCATGTTTCTGATCAATGTGGCGTCGCTCCGTATGATGTTCGAATTGATTCCGCTCGTGTTTCTTTTTCTTGTCCCGGCGATTACCATGCGCCTGCTTGCGGAAGAAAAGAAGGCAGGCACCATCGAACTCCTGGCAACCAAGCCGCTGCATGACTGGGAAATAGTAACGGGGAAGTTCCTTGCTGCCTGGGCGCTCATTGGTATTGCCCTTCTCCCGACACTCGTCTATTATATCACGGTCGCATTTCTGGGAGAAATCGACAACGGCCCTGTGATTGGCGGCTATCTCGGGTTGATGCTGATGGCCGGGGTCTTTGTCGCGATCGGATTGCTCGCGTCGAGTGTCACGGAGAATCAGATCGTTGCATTCATCGTCGGCTTGCTGCTCATGTTTGTATTCTATATGCTGGATAAAGTGCTCATCTTCGTACCGGATTTTATGACCAGTGTCGTCGAATATCTCGGCATCGATTTCCATTTTTCCAACATCGCACGCGGCGTGATCGATTCGCGGGACATCATCTACTTTGTCTCTCTGCTGGGCTTTACGCTGTATTGTTCCGTCGTCTCATTGGAAAGGCGAAAGTGGTAACGGATAGGAATAGTCCAATCGAACCGTTGTACTTTTAAAAATTGATTTTCAACTTGAACACTATGAATACAAAAAAAACTCAAACGTTCCTCCGGGTGCTGCTGGTCCTCGGCATCCTGATTCTCATCAATTTTATCTCAGTACGGCTGTTCAGCAGGCTGGACCTGACGAAGGCGGGTGTCTATACGCTTTCGGATGCGAGTAAGAATCTTGTCCGCAATCTTGACGACCGGGTGACGGTGAAGGCATTCTTCACAGAAGACCTGCCGGCCCCGTATAATAATAACCGGCGGCAGGTTCTGGACATCCTCAATGAGTACAAAGCGTATTCAAAAGGCAATCTGTTCTTCGAGTTTATCAATCCGGAAGGGGAAAAAAACGAACGAGAGGCGCAGCAGGCAGGCATCCCGCCGGTGGAAGTGCAGGTCGTGAAAGAGGACAAGTTTGAAGTGAAACGGGCGTTTCTCGGCCTCGAGCTTCTCTACGAAGATAAAAAGGAAACGCTGCCGGTCATTCAGAATCTTGGTTCGCTGGAATATGACATCAGCGCTGCCATGAAACGGCTGACCACGCATGCGAAAAAGCGCATTGGGTACACCACCGGGCATCAGGAACCGGAGTTGACGAGTATGCAAAAAGCGAATCAGGAGATCAGTGCGCAGTACGAGGTTGCCCCGGTCGATCTCAGCTCCAGCACCGCAACGATTCCTCAGGACTTGGCTGCGCTGCTGATTATTGCACCGCAGAAAAAATTTTCAGATACGGCAAAATTCCAAATTGATCAATATCTCATGCACGGCGGCAAGATCGCTTTCCTCCTGAACAAGGTGAATGCGACGCTCCAGCAGCGGTACACTCAGCCGATGGAGCTCGGACTGGACGACCTGCTGGAGAATTACGGCATCCGTATGAACAACGATCTGGTCCGTGATGCCCAGTGCGCCAACATTACCGTGATGCAGCAGCAGGGACAGTTTCAGATGCAAAGTCAAATCCCGTTTCCCTATCTGCCGAATGGCGCGGATGTGAGCCGGTCGAATCCGATTGTCAAAGATTTGCAGGGACTCATTTTTTATTTTGTCAGTTCCCTCGATACCAGTCTCGCTGCGAACAAGGGGCTGGCGTCCGAGGTGCTGGTGCGTTCTTCCAAACATAGCGGCAGACAAACCGGCTTCCTGATGATTGACCCGCTCCATCGCTATTCGCAGGATGAGTTATCGGAATCCGGCATCCCCATGGCGGCAGTGGTCAGCGGATCGTTCAAAAGTGCCTTTGCCGCTCCAGGCGGGGAATCGAAAGCATTCGTGCCGCAGGCCACAAAGAGTCCCGAGACCCGCATTGTCGTCGTCGGTGACGGCGATTTTATGAGAGACGATTTCGCCGGGAACCGCAGCAATTTGACATTCTTCATCAATATAGTCGACTATCTTGCGGATGATGCAGGGTTGATTACCATCCGATCGAAGAATGTTGCGCAGCCGCCTCTGGAGCAAGTATCAGATGGAACGAAAAAACTGCTGAAATATGGCGACCTGCTCCTCCCGCCATTACTCGTTATCGGATACGGGTTGTTGCGATGGAGAAGGCGGGTGGCATTGAAACGCTCATTTGAAAGTCAGGTCTAGTGCCACTTCTAAAAAGTTATCTTGTATTTTTTTTATAAAGATTTTCAAAAAAGGCAGTAGGCTTACGAACAGTGCAGAAGGCAGCGTGAAATGAAAAAGAACACATATTTTCTCCTGGGCTTATTCCTTTGTCTTTTAATCGCCGCATATCTCGTTTTGCAAAAACCGGGAGAGCAAAGCGCGAGTTCAGCGGGTATCGGGCCTCTGTTCACCGTGGATTCTTCCCTGGTGGATAAAATAGAAATCAAATCGTCCGCATCATCTCTCGTTCTGGAGAAGCGCGGTGCCGAATGGTTTGTGAATCAACCGGTCAGCGACAAAGCAGACCAGGCGAATGTCGGCCAGATCATTCATCAGATAAAAAATCTTGAAGTAAAAAATAGCGTCTCCTCGAAACCGGAAAAACATTCCGTCTTCCAGGTTGATCAAACGGGCACACAGGTGACCCTCTGGGAAAAAGGAGTGGAAAAGGCTGCATTCATTCTCGGGAAGATGGCGGAAAGTTATACCGCATCGTTTGTCCGAAAATTGCATTCGGACGAAGTCTTCCTTGTTGAAGGGGCGTCCGGATACATGTTCAACCGCCCGCTCAAAGAGTGGCGCGATAAAACGATATCGACCGTTCCGAAGGAAAGTATAAAAGAAGTGCGGTACCAATACGGTGACACCACATTTTCAGTGAGCCTGGTCGACAGCCTCTGGGTTGTCGGGAAGGAGAAGGCGCAGCCGTCTGTCGTGGACGGAATTTTGTCAGTCCTTTCAAATATTCAAGCGGATGATTTTATCGATACCGCGATCACGCCAAAGATTACGGCACAGTTGACGTATGCGGGGACGCAGCTTCGATTCTCGTTCATCAAAGACCAGAATAGGTTTGAGGTTCAATCTTCCAATTCGCCCCGATGGTATGTCCTGGAATCATGGAAGGCAAACCAACTGTTGAAACGGAAGAAGGAAATTGTGGTACCGTGAAAGGCTGAACATGAGAAAGAGAGGAGAGGGAAGAAGCAATAAGATTAATAAGCGGGTCATTGATGGGATCGTCCATCCCCAAACGATAAAGCCCTTCGTTCTGAAGGGATTTCGGTTCTAGTTTCACCGGCTCCATTCCTTGCTTGCGGTGCCATTTTTGATTACTTTTTCAATGAGCAACAGTTCCTATCATCTTTAAATCAAAGGTTACACGACTTATGACGCAAAAACTTATTTTTGGAATCAGCATTATTTTTGTCCTTTTTTTATACGGATGCGGAGCATCGAATCCGACGCTCGCGACCATCGGCGACGAAAAAATTACGCTTCAAGAATTTGAAGAGAATTATGCGAAAAACAACGGCGGATGGGATACCAGCGCCGTGTCTTCGCTCCAGGACAGGGAACGGTTCCTCGACCTGCTCGTCAAATTCAGGCTTAAAGTGAAGGAAGCCCGGGCACAGGGCATGGAGAAAGATTCCGCCATTATTAGCGAGATGGAAAATTATAATACATCCGTTTCTCAGTCCTATATGCTCGAGAAAGAGGTCATTGATCCGGGTGTGCAGCAGATGTACAATAGAAAAACCGAGGAATTGCGCACCAGCCATATTATTTTCCGTGTGAAACCAAAAGCATCTCCTGAAGACACGCTCATTGCATTTATTCGGGCAAAGAATGTCATCGAGCAGCTCCCCGCGGTTCCATTTGATACGCTCGCCGTTCGATATTCCGAAGATCCGTCGGTAAAAACGAATTACGGCGATCTTGGTTTCTTCTCCGCAGGGAGGATGGTGCCGGAGTTTGAAGATGCCGTCTATGCCATGAAGGTCGGCGACTATACAAAAACCCCAGTCCGGACCCAGTTCGGATATCATGTCATTAAATTGACGGACCGTGAGCCGAATCCCGGATCAGTCCGCATCAGTCATATCCTCATGCGGTACAACGAGGGATTGACCGATACTGCTGCGGTGCGTGATACGGCGTGGATGGTCTATCGAAAACTGAAGGCCGATGCAAGTTTTCCGGACATGCTTCAGAAGTACAGCCAGGATCCTCAAAGCGTATCCCGGATGGGCGATATCGGTTATTATGAGCGCGACCGGATTCCGCCAAAAGTTGCAGACGTGTTCTATAGTTTAAAGATCGATTCGATTTCAGAGCCCGTTCAATTCAACTATGGATTTCACATATTTAAATTAACCGAGAAAAAAGGGATTCCATCTTTTGCAGAGATGCAGAAAGATATAAAGGAGCAGTACAAACAGGTGCGATATCAATACGAGAATAATAACTATGTCCTCGGATTGAAAGCGTTGTACCATGTCCACATGGATTCGTCGGTGGTGCTCAAGGTGATTTCGTCGGTGGATTCCAACAAGATATCGGGTGATGAGGGATGGAAAGATACGCTCACGGCAGATGTATTGAACATGACCATGATTCTGAATTCCGAACGTCCGTTCACTGTTCATGACTTTGCAAACCGGCTCTTCACGATGAACGATTTGAAGAATTATTCGCTGACCCCGAATAATATATGGATGCTCGCGAACAAAATGCTGGACGTCGTCGCGCTGGAAGATCATGCCCGGCATGCGACGGAACGATATCCCGTACTGAAGAATCTTCTGAAAGAATATGAAGAAGGAATTCTCCTGTACCGGATGGAGCAGGACGAGGTCTGGAAGAAGGTGATGGTGAACGATTCATTGTTGAGAGAATATTACAACGTCCATAAAGAAGAATATCGCTGGCCGGAACGCGTCAACTTCGCCGAAATATATACATTGTCGGACAGCCTGATCAAGGCGGCATATAAGAACATAAGAAAGGGCGCAGCTTCTTTAGATGTCGCGAAGGAATATACCAATCGGTCCGGATACAAGGAGAAAAAAGGAGTATGGGGCCTTCAGCCGTTCACCGCAAATGATCTTGCACGCAAAGCATCGCAGATGGCTGTAGACAGTGTCACTGCACCGTTTCAATATCAGTCGGGATGGTGCATTCTGAAAACTCTAGCTCTGGACAGCGCTCATATAAAAAGTTTTGAAGAGGCAACACCGGAGGTGTCGAGCGGGTATCAGGAGCTGGCGACCAAACAGCGTGAGCAGAATTGGATCGAATCCCTGAAGGAAAAATACCCGGTGACGATAAACAAAGAATTGTTAACAGAAGCATTTAAGAGGAAACGGGTTGACGCGCAGTAATCTCTTATTCATAGTCCTTCTGGTGACAGCGGCCGTCGGCTGTTCCAGGAACGAAGCGGATAAAACTCCGGTTGCGCGTATTGATAATCAAACGCTGGCCCTGGAAGAAATCCGTGCACATCTCGATACCACACGTGAGCCGTCGCAGGCGCAAATTCAACAGTACATTCAACGATGGCTCACGGAGGAAACACTGTTTCGCGAAGCAGTGGACCGAGGCATGGACCGCACGGATGACATGAATAAAAAAGTGGATGATGTTCGCCGTCAATTGGCGATCAATGCCTTGTTGGAGCAGGAGGTTTATGCCAAACCGGCCTCTGATTTTTCCGCCGGGGAGGTCCGGGAATATTACGATTCGCATCTCAAGGAATTCAACGTGATGCACGACATGGCGCTGGTAAGCTTTGCCCTGTTTAAGACCCGGGACGCAGCAACCGAATTCCGAAATCTTGAATTGAAAGGCATGCCATGGAATTCAGCGGTCCGCCAACAGGCGCAATCCATTGTTCACCATGTCGATTCATCCTACCAGTCTGAAGCGACGCTCCTGCCGGCTGAATTATGGAGAGTGGCCTCAAAATCGGCCATCCGCGAGGTTTCGTTTCCGATCAACACCGATCATGGGTATTATATTCTCACCGTATGGAAATTTCTCAAACAGGGGCAGACGGCTGATTTACCGCTGGTGGAACAGGAAATCTGCGGCCGGTTGATTGTCGAACGGCGCCGTCAAATGTACAGTCATCTCGTCCAGAACCTCCGCGCAAAACATGCAATAGAGGTTTTTGTCACTCCGGCTGCCGACACCGGAAGTTCTAAATCCGAAGAATAGGAAAAGATATGAAGCACGTGTCCAAGTTCATCGCCGTTCTCTCGTTTTTGATTCCTGCGATGGTGCCGGCTCAAACTCTCGTCGACCGGATTGTTGCGGTGGTCGATAAGGAAATAATTACGGAATCAGAACTGAACGAACGCGTATCGTTTCTTGCGCTGCAAAACAAAATAGATCCGAACCAGCCGGGATTGCGTGCGCAGGTGCTTGATGGACTGGTTTCGGAAAAACTGATCCTTGCCCAGGCATTGATCGACAGCGTTGAAGTGACCGATGATGAAGTCACCCGGGCGCTCGATCAGCAGATCGCAAATTTTGTGCGGCAGGTGGGATCCGAACAGCGCGTGGAAGAGATGTACGGGAAATCCATCAGCCGGATCAAACGGGAATATAGAACCGAAATTAAAAATCAATTGTTGGTACAGAAAACCCGGCAGCAGCGGGAAGCCGCCATTTCCGTGACACATCGGGAAGTCGAGGACTTCTTTGTATCGTTCCGGGATAGTCTGCCGCAGGTGCCGGATGAGTTCACGATCAGTCATATTTATATCGTGCCCAAACCCGATACCGCTGTGGAAACGAGGACGAGACTTTTGATGCAATCGATCCTCGACAGCATTCGAGCCGGCGGAGACTTTGCCCAGTTTGCGAAGCGGTATTCAACGGATCCGGGTTCTGCCGCCAGCGGCGGAGATCTCGGCTGGGAGAAGCGCGGTGTCTTTGTCAGGGAATTTGAAGAAACCGTCTTCGGGATGAAAGAAGGCGAAATCTCGAATCTCGTGAAAACACAATTTGGATTTCATATTATCCAATTGCTCGGCAGGCGTGGAGAATCGGTCCATGCCCGTCATATTCTTATGAAGATCGATAAAGGACCCGCCAGCGATTCTGCCGCCGTCGATACGCTGCGGGCGATCAGGAAACGAGCGCTCAACGGCGAATCGTTTGCGGAATTAGCGAGCAGGTATTCGGAGGATGAAGATACGAAAACCATCGGTGGCGATTTAGGCGTGCTGACGACCGATCAACTCCAGCCTGATTTCGCAGCGCAAATCAAAGATATGAAAACGGGAGAAATCAGTGAACCGCTCCGTACGGCGGTCGGTTCTTCTTACGGCTTCCATATTATCTGGATTCGAAAGAGAGCACCTCCCCATTCCATTAATTTACAGGATGCTTTTGACCGCGTCGAACAGCTCGCGGCTTCTATGC
>Ga0105104_10001436_pt1 | contig 17929 bp, 41 predicted proteins | sample PPLLaktember2015_3_FD_87034 | JGI IMG/M metagenome (GOLD analysis project Ga0105104, IMG submission 87034) | Freshwater sediment microbial communities from Prairie Pothole Lake near Jamestown, North Dakota, USA - PPLs Lake P7 Core (6) Depth... | ecosystem: Environmental > Aquatic > Freshwater >... | reverse complement strand
CATGCTGATCGTGCATCCCATGGAGGGCAACCGGGTTGCGTCGCTGATGTTTGGCAGCACGCAGGCGCGGCCGGTCACCGTGTGCTTCTGGATTTTTGCGACCGTGGCTGGCGATATCGGTGTGTCGCTGCGAAATGGGGCGACCAACCGCTCATGCGTGCAAGCGGTCAGCGTCGGTACGGGCGCATGGGAATACAAGACCGTCACGTTCCCCGGCGACACCACAGGGACGTGGCTGAAGGATACCGGTGCCGGCATGTTGTTCACCATCACGCCTGCATGCGGCACGAACTTCCGCACGGCAACGCTTGGGGCATGGCAGGCAGGAAATCTGGTGGCACCGAACACGATGGGCAATCTGCTGACCGCGGGCGCGGGCATCTTGCTTGCGAACGTCATGATTATCCCCGGCTCGCAAGCTCCGCCGTCCGACCGGCAGATTTACATCTCGCGCAATTTCGAGACCGAGTTGGTTGCGGTGAAGCGCGTGTGGCAGAAAACCTATCCGTATGCGGTCATACCGGGCGCGGTGGCGGCGAACACCGGGATCATCGACGCCGCAGGGTCGGCAGCGCCATCACGACCATTCCTCCAGTGGCGCTTCCCGGTGAACATGCGCGCATCGCCAACGGCAATTGGTTGGTCGCCCACCACTGGCGCAGTCGGCAACGTGCGCAATCTCAACACCAACACCGACGTTGCCTACACGGTGTTTTCGACCGACGAAACGCAGTTCACCGTCCACCCGAACGGGACGCCAGCGGCGGGTGATGGCTTCGCTGTCCATATGGCGGCAAACGCGAGGTTGCTGTGATGGCAGAATATGCACTGGGCGTTCCGCCGTTCGATGGCGTGCTCCGCACGGCCGACCGGGCCGCGATCCCGAACGATGCAAGCAATGTTGACTGGCAAGCCTATCAGGCATGGCTCGCGGCCGGCGGCGTGCCCGATCCCGAACTACTCGAGCCTACCCTCCTGCCAGCAAAGGAAGCGCCATCATGATCGGCACCCTGGTCGGCATCATCTTCGCGTTAATCATTCTCGGTGTGCTGTGGTGGGGCGTGCAGCAGTTGATGGCCCTCGTTCCGATTGCCGAACCGTTCAGGACGATCATCTATGTCGTGTGCGTGATCATCATGGTGCTGGTCGTGCTGTGGGTCATCACGGTGCTGTTGAGCATGGCCGGCGTGCATGTCCCGCGTATGCTGTGATGCGCACGTTCACCTTTCTCACCCTGACATTTTGGTGCGTGGCGGCTGCGATTGTCGTCTGGATGATCCAGCCCGCAGCCGCACCGAAGATGACGGATTACGTGCAGTATGTGCAATGCATGGACCCTGAGACGCGGGAAGACCTGCGGACTATTATGCGCGAAGGCATCAATCAGGCCATGAAAAATCACACGGCGCGGATGTTCGAAAATTGGATGAGGGACCCGAACGATCAGCCGGGGCGCGCGGTCACCGGCATGCACAACGCCGTAAAAGCGTATGCTGGTTCGCTCAAGGTGCTGAACGAATGGTCCCCACCGCAATGCAAGGTGACGCCATGACGGCGGCGAACTACGACGACTGCATCGACAAGGTGCTCGAATACGAGGGCGGCTATCAAGCCGACCCGAACGACAGCGGCAACTGGACCGGCTGCATTGTTGGTGCCGGGACCAACAAGGGCACTAATCGTGGCATCAGCGCGTGCAGCTATCCGGGCGAAGACATCAAGGGCATGACCGAGGCGCGTGCCAGGGAAATCTATCGCAGCGATTTTTGGAACCCGATCCAAGGCGACCGATTGCCGGCAGGCGTCGATCTCTGCACCTTCGATGGCAGTGTGAACTCAGGTCGCTATCGCGGTGTGGCATGGCTACAGCGTGCGGTCGGCGTCGAGGATGACGGCATCGTCGGCCCGCTCACGATCGAAGCCGCCAACGCCGCCGACGATCACACCACCATCGACCGCATGTGCGACGAGCGGATGGCGTTTCTGCGCTCGCTGTCCACCTGGGACTTGTACGGCAAGGGCTGGACGGCCCGCGTGGAGGATGTGCGCGCCGAGGCGCACCACATGGTCGAGGAGGTCGAGCCGCCGGGCGAGAAGGTCGTGACGATCACCATCAAGGTGCCCCCAGGCGTGCGTGTTGATGTCGTGCAGACTTCGTGACCTCCCCAACTGAAAAGGCCCCGGTGTGAGCCGGGGCCTTCCTTTCGAGTTGACTTATAAGTCAACGCACCGGGAGGGTCCAAACTTTCTCCCAACGCTTAAAGACCGGATCGGCAACCCCTCGCCCCCGAACCGTTTCCGTCTTGACCGGGACGGGCTTGATCCCCTCGATCCTCTTCGGCAGCACGAACGGCATTCGCGTCGGCACGGACGGCTCAGACGGCTCAAGCGACTTCCATTGATCATCGGGGAAGCTGAGCACGACCGGCGCTGTCGGATCGTTGCGCCGGTCCTCGATGATGCTGTCCTCTGCGGGTGGGACGCCATCCCATTCCGCTCTTGCGTTGCCGATCGACAGCACGATCAGCGCCGCCAGGGCGACCTTGGTCAGGCATCGCACGATCGCGTGCCCGACCATCCAGCCGGCGACGATCATCAGGATTGCATCAGCCATGTTGTGAACTCCTTAGGGACACCTCCATGCCGACCCGCGCCAGCGCGGCGTGGAGATCTTTGCGGAATTGATCCAACTCCGTTTCGAGGTGCTGGATGTAGGCGAACATCTCCTCGACATCCGGCTTACCGTTCTTCACCAGGGTGAAGATACGGCCCGGCGTGCGCTCGATTGCATCAGCCATTTTGTGCCTCCAGCAATCCGGCGTGGACCTCGATCCGGCCGAGGCGTTTTTCCATGCCGTCCAGCCGCACGTTCATGTCGGCAAACTGCATGGCCTGCTGCGCGACGGATCGCTCCAGATGCCCGATGCGGGTCACGACCTCATCGAGCTTGGTGACGACGGTGTCGAGCACACCACGGATGTCGCGCAGACGCGCGAGCACAAGGTTGTCAGTGTCAACAGTCATAGCTTGGCTTCCTTCTGTGGCTTCCTTGCGAGAGATGGAGGCCCCGCCGGGAAGGAAGCCACCCGACCGGCAGGGCCAGAGCACGGGCCGGCGTGAGCCGGCTGCGCCCTGGCGAGAGATATCACGCGGTGCGAGCTTTCGACAAATGCTCCGCGATGACGGCTTTGACGTTGGCGGTTTCCCGCGACGTTGCCGGCCGACTGGCGACCGTCGAGCTCCTGGTGACGAACTTGACGATCACCGTGCCGTCAGGCTTCAGCACGAACCACTTCGATCCGAGGTCGATGACCCAATCGCCCCTGGTCAGCTTTCGAACAGTCATGCTGCCTCCAGTTTTGCGATTGCCGAGAGCAAAGCCGCATGCTCGCGTTCATATTTGCGAATTGCCTTCGGGGCATCGCCCTCTTCCCACGGCCATTCGCCCGAGAGCACAAACTCAGCGGAGCGGCGCAGCAGTTCCTTCTCAAGCTTGTTGAGACGAGCCATCACGCTGCCTCCCTGATGAGCTTGACCACGTTGGTGGCGGGTGCCGGGCCGATGATGTCACGCAGGATGACATCCAGGCGATCGAGCGTCGGCCGGCGGCGCTTGGTCTTCTGCGCCTGCTTGGACACGTCGTAGACCTTCGTGGCCGCGGCCTCGCCCGGCTCGATGATGTCGTGATCGAGAATGCGGCCGGTATCCACCGGGCTGATGTCATGCAGACCAAGCTGCGTGACGCCAGTGCGGCGCAGATCATGCGCGGTGAACGGAGCGAACGGCTGACCCTTCGCTGCCGTGAAGCCGAGGTGAGCCAGGATGCCCGGCTGGCGATACTTCTTGCCGCCGCGCGTCACCTGAACCTTGCCGTTCAAGAACGCCGACAAGGATTGCACGGTCGGCTCACCACCCTGGCGGCCGGATGCCAGCAACAGACCGCCCTGACCTTCCATGGCGACGCACTCCGCGACGATCTCCTGCGCGAGGCTGTTGAGCGGCTGCACATGCAGCCGGTTCTTCTTCGTGCGCTCAGGCGGGATGGCGTAGGCGATGCCGCCGTCGCCGCCGCGCTGCTTTGAGATGTTGCCGATCTCGCTGCGCCGCGCCGAGAGGACCTCGCCAGGACGCAGCGCGGTCGCGAGGATCAGTTTCAGCCCGAGCGCGATGTGGCGCGGTGCCGGCAGATCGGGACGATCGAGGCCCCACCACAGCACGCGAATTTCCTCGTCGGTGAGGAAGCGATCCTTCGCCTTTGCCTTGGCCTGCTTCGGCAGGATCGAGCACGGGTTCGCCGTGACATACTCGCGGCCGGCTTCAGCCGCGAACGCGAACAGGCTGTACAGCGTGACACGCACTTGGCGCGCCATGCCGAGCTTGCCCCGGCTGGTGAACGTCTTCAGCAGGTTGGCGATGTCGCCAGCCTTCACCGCGCTGATCGCGCGCCGACCGAACGCAGCGCGAGCCGGCTTGAGAAACGTGACGATGTCGCGCGGGCGCTTCAGCCGGGTTTCGCAGTCGGCGGTGAACTCATCAGCGACTTGGTCGAACGTGATGCCAGCGACGATGATCGCCGCCTGGGTGTCCTTGGCGCGGGCGACGATGTCGCCGCCCTGGCCCTTCAGCTTCCAGGCCGCCGTGCGCGCATGCTCGACGGTGAAGGTTTCGGGATTGAACTTGCCGAGGCCGACGCTCTCCTGCGTCTGCTTGGCGGCATTCCAGACCTTGAGGCGGAACGAGGCGACGCCGGCCGGCGAGATGTCGGCGTAGAAATCCTGGCACCGGCTGTCGAACAGCTTGCGGCGCTTGCCGGTGGCTTTGGTCACCAGGGCGTCGGTGAGGAGGATCGGCATGTGAAGGCTTCCTTTCTGAGTTGGGAACTAGTGGGAACTACAGGCGAACTGTGCTGTTTTCCCAGTAGTTCCCGGAACTACAAACCGTGTCAGAGCGTGAAACTGGCCGAAACAGCCTGATCAAGAAATCGTTGCGAGACAAGGACTTTCTGTTGGTCAGGTCGTTTCAATCAACACCAATATATTGATCCATGATCAGTTCGTCAACAGAAAGAAACCCCTGTGCCGCAGGGGTTTCTGAGATCGGCCCTCGAGCCGGGAACTACTGGGGAACTAGTTCATTCCCTGGCGCGGCGGCGCACGCGCCGACCAGAAACCGGCAGGCTTTCCTGCCAAGCCGCCAGTTCGTCGCCGTACCAAACCTTGCGGCCACGGATCAGGTGGCCCTTCGGAAACTTCTTCTCGCGCTCCATCCGAAACAGCGTGGTGCGGCTCACCGGGATCAGGGTGAGCACTTCATCGACACCGATCATCTTGCGAACTTCAGTCATGGCTTGGTCCTTTCGATTTGGATCATTGCGTCGAGATTGTTTTGCAGCATCTCGATCACGGCGCGATCGATCGCGCCATACATCGCGTCGCGCCTCTTCTTGAAGAGATCGGAGCCGAGATATCGGTCCAGACGTTGGCGCGCTCGCGTTGGTCTATCTCGAAAGAAGTCTGGGCGGATTTGCTCAGGCGTCCAGCCGATCACGGCAGCGACATCATACACGCGCTCGATGGGCACCCGCTCCCACTGATAGACGGCGGTGCGATTGATGTCGCACGCCTCCGCGATCCGCACGGCCATGCCACGGTTGCCACGAATAAACTCGATCGCCTTATCGGTCATGGCTTGGTCCTTTCGATTTGGTGAACGACGGATATGCGCCAGCCCAGGCGCTGACAATGTTCGCGGACGCGATCGCGGTGCCAGCGTCGCATGAAGCGGACGATCGGCGCGGCCTCGACCACCTTGTCGTCCCACAGCACGATGCCGGCGGCGAACGGCTTGCCGTTGTGCTGACCTTCGACCTGGGCCAGGAGCTCGATCACGTCTTCACCCTGGCGCGAAGTTGTTTGACGAGGACGTTGTGGCCGGCTTCAGCATCGTCCCAGGTGCAGTAGCGGCGCATCATGTCGTCGTCGCTACCGAACACCATAGTCTCGAACAGGATGGGCGGGCCGTCGTCCAGGAAGCGATGGTCGAGGCCGAGGAAGATGGTCGAGACATTGAGCTTGCCGACCTGGGTGCGCGCGACCGCCCGGTTGGTCTGGTGCATCCAGCGCGCCCACGCTATCGGGTCGCGTTCGCGCACCGGCTGATTGCCGGCATCGAGGATGTAGTAGCGGATCATTGCTCTCCGCTCTCCGTGAGAGCTTGAAGACGGAATGAGGACCAACTCGAACATCATGGCCCGCGCTCCGCGGACTTGAGTGAGGCCAGCCGATCGCGGCCTGCAGCGAACACGTCTTTCGTCGCCAAGCTCGTCGCGATCATGCGACGCCGCTCGGCCCGGCTGTGCGCCAAGAACCAGCGGCGGCAATCGAAGATGCGGCAGATGAAGGGGGCGCGCTCGTGGATCGTGCAGCCGTCCTCGCCGAGATACACGCAATCGCCGTTCGGCTTGTGCTTGAGTACGGGAAGGCGGCCCTGCGGCAATTCCATGAACTCATGCTGATAGCTCGCTACGTCGTCGCCTTCGTCCGGTAGCAACACCAGCACTTCGCTCTTGCAGCACAGATGGCAGGAGCCGCACGGAACATCGGCCCTGCCGCTCGTGATTGTGAGGTTCATTTGCCGGCCTCGCTCTTTTCGGCACCCCTCCTGATCTGCGCCGCAACCTCCTCAAGGATATCGGGCAGCGTGAACAGGAACATCGGATTGTCGCACTGGACGCTGAAGCCCTCACCGCGATTGCCGCCGTGAATGATCACGACGACGGCTTTAGCGTCGGTCTGTTCGCGCGCGATCGTGGCGATGTGATCGTATCGGCCTGGGCCTGCGGTCATCAGTTCACCTTCTTCGGGCACGGCAGCTTCACGCTGCGCGGATCGTCGGGCCGGCCGGCAGTCGTGACGCCGGTCAACTCGTTGCATATTTTGCAGCGGACGATGTACAGCCCGCGGCGGCGTGCCGGGTACGGCAGCAAGACCTCGCAGCTAGGTTGGCCTTTCGTGATGTCGATGTCCCGGCCATTTGGGAAATTCGGATTGGGCGCGCCCTTTGGCTCGCGACCGTGGTCGATCCAGGTGATGTCGAACTGCTTCTGATCGGTCACGGCGACGGCTCCTTCGGCTTCTCGTCGTCGGTGACTTCGATCACGGCTTCCATGATCAGCGCCGCGATCCGCTCCGAACCGGCGAGTAGATGCGCTTCCATCCTGATGGCGGTTTCGAAGACATGGTCGAGCGTGATGTCGCGCATGTTGCGGCCTTCCAGCTTGTACTGCTGATAGAGCGCGCCATCCTGCACCGTGGCGATGTCGTGATATTTGAGCGCCATGTTCAGCGCGAGCGCGGCGATGCCGACAGCCGGCGCGACCTTGGTGTCCTTGATCGGCTCCATGTCCTTGAAGATTTCCGTGGCGGGTTCGTCTGGCTTGTCGGTCATTGCTTCGTCCGCTCTGTGCTGCCGTCAACGACGATCTGACCATGGTCGGACAGCGCCTGCCTGATCGTATCGGTCACGAAGTCCGCGAAGATATTCGCAAGCTCGACGCTCTCAAATCCTCTGAACGCAACGACAACGCCCGGCGTGCTTTCGGGGCCGACAACGGCGACGTTCATTTCGACCCGGTGATATTTCACTGCCGCGTCTCCTTACCGACAAACCATGTCGGCGGCATCGGGAACGCTGCGCTCTTGTGACGCCACAGATGCAGGCAATACGGATGATTGTTCACGTAGACCGAACGCGGCGGGTGATACTGCACGACGCATTCCTCGTCGGTCCAGAACAGGTCCTTGACCCAGCACATCTCCTCCCAGTTTGGCGGCCGGCGAACGGTGGACACACTGACGTGCTCCCATCCCTGGGCAACGTCGTCGTCGTCGTCATACCCGCTGGCAATGAGATGGAGGTGGATGCCGCATGGACCCATGAGGCGGAACGGACCATAGCCGCCCCAGGACCGATCGCCCTCCAGGCGGCCGGCCTCGAGTTTTTCCGGCAGCGGTTTTCTCATCGCTTCGCCTCGATCTGTTTGATCACCTCGCGCAACAACGAGACGAACGGCACCCCCTCGTTGTGATCGTTAACGGTCACGAAGAACACACGCGACAGATCGCCTTCGTCGCCTAGCTTGTGGACCTTCTTCGGTGGGAAGATGTCCTCCGGGTAGACTTCGGCCAGGAGCCGCTTCGCCATCGCCATCAGCGCATCGAACGACCACTTGTCGATCTCGTTGGCGACGATCGAGCGCCACATGTCGAGGTCGTGCATCAGGGTGCGCATCACGCCGGTCGTGGCGTGAAATGACTGATCATCTGGCTGAGTAGGAAGGCGAGCAAGAGCATTGCGCACATGGCGCTCAGCCGCCGACATGCCGATGGCGCGCATCGGGTCGTTCGTGTTATCCTGGCTCTCGTTCATCACGGCCCTCTCGTCGTGGTGTTCTGTTTGGCAATCCCCCAACCTCAATCCTTTCCGCCCGGTTCGCCGGGCGGTTTTTTTAACTCCGTCCATCGAACGTGCGCTTGTGCAGCGTGTTCCCCATCTTGGGCGGCTCGTCGTTGGCCTTGTCGGTGTCGTATTGATCGACCGCACTCAGCAGATTGGTCAGCAACCGCTCCAGTGCCGGCGTGCGCCCATTGCGCCCGATGGCTTGCAGCATGTGGATCAGCTTCACCATCTCGTCACGCAGTGCTGTCATCGCAATAAACTCCATACGAGGCAGAGCGCCGTGATTATCAGCACGCCGCTGGTGATCAGGTGACCCATGCGTGATCGGTCGCGCTCCAGGCGCAGCAAGTGGTTCTCCCTCATGAGGCGTTGGCAGTCGATCGACAGCTTGCCGTACTCGATCGCCGTCTCAGCGTAGGTGATCGCAAGCTCCTTGTCGGTCAGCGCGCGATACGGGTTCGCGATCGTGGGCATCGGCGGCGGCGCGATCGGCTGCAAGCGCGAGGCCGGCGGCATGCCAGCCTGGAGGCTCTTGTGCAGCCGCCCGCATTTCGGACACTCGCAGATCGTCTCGGTGGTCATTTGCGCTTGCCTGCGGATAATGCGGCGCGGAAGCGGGCAATGGCGGGCATGACGTGGCCCGACCACTCGCGAGCCAATCCATCGTCCTGAATGCCGCGCTCAAAATCCTCTAGGCGATCAAGGAGAAACGACCCATCCGCCCGCAGCCGCTCGATCTCGGCCCGTAGTGTCACGATCTCAGGTGGCTTAGGCCCTCCGACACCCCAGTCGGGACCAAGTATCCTGTCGATGTCATCCATCGCACTTATCCTGCGCTATCGCGTCCACTGCCATTGCTCGCCGCACACCGAGCATTGCAGCATCAGTTGATTGCCCTGGCGGCGCACGGTCCTTGCGCCACGGCTCTCGCATTTCGGGCAGGCGCGCGGGTTTCGCGCCTTCGCGCCGGCCGGACCTTGCGCATACGGCAGCGGTCCACCGGGCGCGATCCATGTAGCCGGCCCGATGGTCTTCGCGGCCTCTTCTTCCAATACGGACGCGCTGCGCAGGTATCCACCTTGCCTGAGATCATAAGCGCCGCGCTCCAGGCATTCTGCGGTGTTCACCAACTCGTTGCTCGCCTCGATCAGCAGATCGGCGGCATGGCGCGTTACGCGACGCCTGATCGTGGTCGCTTCGTCGTCGTCCTCCTTTGGCACGTCATACTCAGCGGCGAGAATGTACGCGGCACACGTCCGCATGCGGTCGGTCAGGTCGGTCATTTTGCCACCCGATGCTGGACGCTGTAGTCGTGCGTGACGAAGCCAAGCGAGGCATCGCCGCGTTGATGCTCAGCTATCCAGAGTGCTTTGTTGCCCTTCGGCTGGTGCCAATCGTCGCGCCAATGACCACGGACCTGATGGGCGCGGCGGCGCAGTTCACTCAGAACACCCTTCGCAACCTTGCGTGGGTCGGCCTTTGCCGGAATGGTCAACGTGATCACCGAATGCTCCAGGAAGCGGCGATAACGACCACGCGCAATGAAACCGTGCGAGCGTACAATCTTGCGTTCGCCGACCAGCGGTATCTTGTTCAATGTCGAGAGGAACGACCACAGGATTTGCATCCTGGCCTGAACATATTCTTGTGCCTGATACATTCTTGGCGAAGTGTCATCGTAGTGTGGTGTGTCCAAATCCCCGGCGACGCTGCGAAAGCCGACGTTGTCGCGAATGTAACCCTTGCCCATCAGAACCCATTCTGACGGAGTGATGCCTAAGTCCAAACAGACAGGGAGAAGCAACCGCGACTGCCTCCAAGGCAATGGTCCGTCTTCTGTATTCCACATCAGGGCGACCGGCAGCGAGCCACTTTCCCCATCAGACTGGCGAACCCATGGCCTCGCACTGAATGCGGTTTCAATCTTGTCGTGCTGCCAGCAGAGAAATCCTTCCTTTCCCACCTCCTCACGCAATATGTCCACCGGGCGTGGCGGTGGCACCATCAAGGGATCGTCTCCAATGATGGGAGTGAGTGCGCGTTCTTCGGGGGGCATATCGCGAAGGATTTCCTTGGTTCTTCCATATAGTCTAGATGACGAAAATTCCACCCATGTCACTCTGTGCGGCAACCGTGCGAAATGTCGTACACTGTCAATGCCACGACAGAAATGCATGCGGCGACGATGTGGTTTGATATGCAGCCAACGACCAGTGAACGTCTGAAAGTTCAGGTCGGCCAGGAACGCGGACATCTCATTGTCGAGAACAAAGCGACGGGCGCTCTCCAGCATGGCACGCAAGGCAGGGCGAGGCCGCTTTTTGTCGAAGCAACTCCGGTAGACCTGATCGATCAGCAAGTCTTCGGTCATCGCCGACATCTCCATCAGTTCATGAACCATTTCGGATCGAGGACCGGTTCAGTCCCATGGTTGAGACAGAAGACTTCTTCGATCATCAGAGCGAAACGTTCGCGGCTGTAGTCTTCTTTTCGGGTGGCCCGCATCACGTCGGCAATAAGGTCGAAGTCTTCCTGGGTGAACTTTTCGCCGTGATATTCTTCCAGGCCCTGGATCAATTCCCAGATGGCCCTGATAAACTGGCTCTCCCAGAGGGGATCTGGACGGCGTTTTTTCATCGTCTGCACCTCCATCCTTGCCACCGGCCTCGTGTGTATGTGACCCGGCGCATGCCGTGCCGTGCGCAGATGTCGCGACCGAGTGATGCGTACCGCATGGTGCGGCGAGGACGCGGACGGACGGTGTCGATCCGCGTGACGCCCGCCCGCGCCTCTTCGCGCTCGACCACCGCAGTCGCCGTCGTGGAGGTGGCCGGCGGAAGGTCATTCACCGGACGCCAGCGCAAGGTGAACGTCGTGTCGTCCTGGCGCTGCGCTCGCACGCCCTCAGTCGCAACCGCCCTGACCACGATACCATCACCTTGTTGATGCCACCGAGGTGATGCGGGCCATGCCGCCCACACCACCACCGGGATTGCGGCCAAGGCGAGGGCGTAGCGCATCAGTCCATCCTCGCGACCTCGAATGATCGATCGGGCTGGAAGATCGCGACGAATTCGCCCTCGTACAGGATGATCACTTCATCGCGCAGCTTGCATATCGCGAGCGGCACCAGCACAGGGTCACCGGGATATTTTAGTCGCCAGCCGTCGAGGAGCTTGAACTTGTCGCCGCCGGTTGGTTGCCAGCCACCATGCCGATAGTTGGCATCGAATTGCTCCCGCGCGGTGCGCTTGTCATCCTCATCCAGAAATGCCGGCAGGAAGCCGAGATGCTCTGGCGTCATCTGAGGGTGCAGCAACAACCACGCGGGATGCGCCATCACGCGACCTTGCGCTTCTTTAGCTGAATGACGGTGCCTGACTTCTTCGTCCACGTCATCTCCCAACCGAGTGCGCCGGCCAGGGCCGCGATCGTGCAGAATTGCGGCTTCTTGGTTTCGCCCTCGATCCAGTTGTAGATCGTGTTCCGACTTAATCCGCTCGCCTCTGCGGCTTGATTGTAGTTGACGCCGGCATCATCGAGCCAAGTGTGGACCGTATCGATGATCGGGTCCTTCTCGTTGCTCTTGAATTTATAGTAGCCGTATAACGGAAGACGTTTCCCTGCCATGACAAATCACTCCCCAATCGCGCGGTAATGCCTTGGTGCCGTGCGCTTGAGCCTCTTCTGCCTCATCAGCGATGTGATGGCGGGACTGACGCCATCTTTCTGACCAATCGCGTCCTTGATTGCTGCGATCGCGACGCCTTCACCAGAACCGTTCTGCAATTGGCGCACGGCGGCGAGAATGCGATCGGGCACCCGCTGTCCTGGCGGGGCCTTCGCGCCGGTTTTGTGGCCGGCATGCGCGCCCTTCTTGACTGTCGCCGCCTTCTTGAGGGCCTTCTTGAGGGCCTTCTTGCCGGCCTTCTTGCCGGCCTTCTTGCCGGCGACCTTGTAGGTGCCGTCGCCCAGGCGTATCAACGCGCCCTCAGACCTGAGCACGTTGATTGCGGTATAGACTGTGGGCTTCTTCAGACCAAGGTCCAAACCCGCCGCTATAGCATTGCGAACCCTGAAGTGCGGATAGCGCGCGATGTAGGTCATCATAAACTCGCGCCCGCTCGGCAATGACTTGATTTTCCCCTCCTCATCCTCGCCGCCGTGCTTGACGGGTTTGAAGGACACACTGCCGGCGATCGCCTTGCCTTCGAACATTGTCATCAGGTCGTACATGAGGTCAGCGTTCACGACCGCGCTGACGTGGATGAATTTTCGAATAGCCATTGCGAGGCTCCCTTGTGTTGCAGAGGTGTCAAGTTATGTGACAACCAAGGGAGAAATACAACCGCGCCTCAGTCCGCAGGGCTGGGGGGCTGAGTGGGGCCGAGGCGCGGTGCTCGCCGGTTTTGCGGCTCCTAGGCGCATCACCGGAAGCTCTAGCGGCGGTCTTACGGGGGCACCCTGCCGCCGCCCTAGAACGAATAGCTGATGACAGGGCGCGAGCTATGACCGTCGTCAATGCCTCGCCAGTGTGGCCGGCCGCCACTATCCAGTCCCTGTCACCAATGCTCTGGACGCGCATCCCTGTTAACCACCCGAGAGGATCGTCTGCTTGCCGCGTTCCTCCGCGATCGCGGCGCGATGATAGTCCTGCGCGATCGCGCGCATGATCTCGATCTGCCGGTTCGCCTTGGCGAGCGACAGGTCACCGCGCGCAATCTGCTTCGGATAGACCCTGCGCCGCATCGCGACCTCGCGATCGGCTTCCTCGAGTTTTTCGCGCGCGGTGAACTCAGTCATTGCGGCCCCTCCTGCCTTCCGACCGCACCCTGGCCCGCTGTGAACCAGGGTGCGGCGACCTCTCGGCGCGCGGCCTCCTCATAAGGATTTGCGCCGGGAAGCTCAGTGATCACCATTGCGTATCGCATCGAGCTCGCGCAGATCGCCCAGGCGGAACGTCACCAGCAACACCACCGACATGTCGTCGGGCAACTCCGGGATCAGGTGCCGCTTGGCGATGTGGTACGCCCTCAGGATCGCGTCGGACATCAGCATCGCTCCCTTGCCTTGCGCAACTGTTGCTCCAGCCGGCGTACCAGATGCTCGATCATCAGCGGGTGCGTTCCGGCCTTTTTCATCGCCTCGCGCAGGATGCGCAGATTGTTCTGTATCTGACGCTCGCGCCGATCGAGGTTGTCCTGGCGCTGCTGCCGCCGCTGCTGAGCCGGATTGAATGCCATTGTTGTGCTCCATGCTCATGAGACGCGCACCTCGTCCACTTCGTCCAACCCGCACTCGCGCTGAAACTCGCGCACCTCGCTCGCCATCAGCAGCAACGACATGGCGGTGCGCGCGTTGGTCAGCACGAACTGCGCGCCGAGATAAAACGCCATGCGGAAGACCGCGATCTCCGCATCGGATCGACCCTTCAGCCGAAAGAAGTCCGCTATGCTCTGCCAGTGCTCATCGATGGGGCCTGGTTGTTTTGCTTCCGGCATCATCATTCCCCTTGCGCCGTTCCTGCCTCAGATATCGCTCGATGTCCTCATCGCGGAACGTGATCAGGTGTCCATTGCGCGTGCGCGGCTTCGGGAAACAGTGGCGGGATTGATCCGACCACCGCATCACCGTGCGCTTCGAAACACCGAGGCGCTGCGCAACCTCATCAAGCGTCATTCCCTGCCCGTTGTGCGATCTGGTGGTCGATCATATCGATCAGCCGCTTGTGCTTGCCGGCGTCGAACTCATGCAGCGCGGCGAGACTTTCGGCATTGATGTTCGTCCACTCGTTGATGGTGTCGGCCGCCGCCGCGATGCGCACATAAGCCAGCAGTGTCGTCGCCCAGGCCGACCAGTCGTCGGCATCATCGCCGCGGCGCGGGATCACGTAGGGCGCGGTTTCCTCATGGGGCGGTGCCGGCCTCACTGCCTCCGTCTTCTCGACCGGATGCAGCGCGGCGTGCTCCTGGCGCGCCTCCTCGCGCACCTGCGTCGTCTCATCCACGAAGGCATTCGGGACGTTCTCGATCTCCGTCTCATCGAGCATGCCGAGGCCGACCAGCGACAGCGTGGCGCGGCGCTTTCCCTTGGTGACCGCCTTCATCGCGGCGTTGGCCGCCGCCTCACCGCGCAGGCCGGCGATCGAGACGACGCCGAAGTCCTCATCACTGCGCCCGCTCTTGTCGGTGGCGCGAACGTGGACGGTCAGCAGGTCGCCCTGGACGGTGCGGTTGACCACCGAGAGGCTGATGCCGTGGAGCTTGCGCAACTGATCGGTCGCGTCCTTGCGAGCGTAAAGCTGGAGCTTGCCGTTCAGCGTCACATACTGGAACGGCTGCGTGAGATGATTGAGGCCGCTCGATCGGCAGACGTTGAGATAGTGCGTGACGCGCTGTTCCGGCGTGAGCTTCGACAGGTCGCCGCGCGCGATCAGATCGTCAACGGCGATCGCGCTGGGCATGGTGTTCTGCGGTGCGACGGCAGTGTTCATGTTTTGCTCATGGCTAGGGTGGGTTCAGCATTGCTCAGCATCGCGCCGGCAAGGGCGACAGCGCCGCTTTCGAGGTGTTCGCGGATCAGCCGCTTATCCGGCTCGCGCTTGATGCGGCACAGACGGTCGGGCAGCGCGGCCTCATCGGTGACGATCACCTTGGGCTGGCCGGTGCGGATCGAGAGGGTCGCGGCGTCACACACCATGGACCGCACGCCGGCCTCGTCCATGAGCTTGTGCGCGAGCGTGCGCAATACCTCGCTGCGCCGCTCAAAACGTCCCTGGCGCTTGCGCAGGGTCGCCACGACCTTGTCTATGGCTTCAGCCATTGCTTCGGCCAACAGGACGTTGACGACCACCTCGCGATCGAGGAACTCCTTCAGGTCCGTCTCGCCCTCGATCGTGTCCGCGATCAGCGCGTCGTCGTCGCCGGCAAACACGTCGGGATGCGCGGCCTGAAGCTGCGCGATCTGGTGACGAATGACGGTCGGGTCCAGCCGATGCCGGTAGGGCACAGCCATGCGTCGCTCCCACAACCTGAACGGTAAACGGGTATGTTTCATCGCATGAGGAGGACGCAAATATAACCATACGCTTGACGTTTGGGCCTGTCACTACTCCTGACAGCCAAGTTCCTGATGCTGTTGGATAACTCAGGCAACAACCCTATTGACTGTGCCGCTTTTCCCTTAGCAGTGCGGTCAAGTTGCTTATTCAACTGCAAGAATGCTTGACAGTTTCACCTGAAACCGAACGGCCATTTGGTGACGCCATGTCACATGGTGTCACATTGGCGACCAGCGGTCCGATCTCATCCACCGCAAAATTTTTTGCGTGCCAGATTTCGTGACATTGACCGTGCCGCTTTCTCTCGAATTGTGAGGTGCGCTTACTCACCATGCGGGAGGCGCATCGATGGCGCGACGGCTTCGCACCCTCAATACGTTCGAACAGGTCTTCGCCAAGCTGGGCGGCGTCTACGCGATCGCGGAGCTCACCGGGCGCGGTCGCACGGCGGTGCAGAACTGGCGTGCCTACGAGCAATTCCCGGCACCGCTCTATGACCTGATGATGAAGCGCCTGCGCAAGCGCGGATGCCGCGCGCCGGCTGCGTTGTGGGGGCAAGAGAGCAACCTCGACATCGCGGCGTGACGCATGGATGGCAGGCAACTGCATCTGTTCAAGGGCAAGCGCCTGCGTGGCACGGCGCTGCCACGCGCGAAGGAGTTTGAGCTTCACTGCATGGTGGCCGACGTGCTGCGTCGCTGGTGCTCGCCGGCATGGCGCTACACCCACATGCCGATGGGCGAGCGGCGCGATCCGGCGACGGCGATGCGATTGAAGCGCATGGGTGTCACGCCGGGATGGGCCGACTTTCTGCTGGTTGGCCCGCGGCGCGAGGTTGTGTGGCTGGAGTTGAAGCGCCCAGGCGGCGGCATGCTGAGCGACAGCCAGGACGAGCTAGCGCAGTTTCTCAAGGCGTGCGGACACCAGCACATCGTCACCAACGACTTCCAGCACGCGTTCGATCTGCTGCGTGATCTCGGCATCGTCACCGACGCCAGGGTGAAGCGCATGACGCCGACAGCGCAACTGATCCGGCTGATCCAAGAGCAAGATCGCGAGATGTTGCGCAAGCTTGAGGCGCTCGTACCGGATGGACCGAAGGACAAGGAGTGCATCGAGGAAGCGATTGCCGCGATCCGCAAGCGCATCGCGCACACCGAGGCGAGCGCATGAACGAGCACGATAACAGATGGCGGCCCGAGCCGAAGCCGCACCTGATGATGTCGATCGGCATGCGCTATCGCATCCGGCCGAGTGCGAACGGGTGGGCACTGTTTGATCACGCGCTGGGCGAGCGCGTCAGTGACCATCGCACCAAATTGCAGGCACTGCGTCACAAGGCAATGCATCAGACGCTGCTGAAGACGTTGCGCGACAGCGCCAGGATGAACGCATGAGCCAGATCATTCGCATCAAGCTCACGGTGCCGCAGCAGCGGCTGGTGACGATGGTCGCCACCGATCGCCGGCTGTTCTGCCAGGAGCGCAACATCCCGCCGAAGCACGGCAGCGACGACAACTGGGAAGACGACAAGAACGGGCTGTATGCCGAGTTCGCGGTGGCGCTCTACACCGGCCTGTTCTGGGACGGATCGGTCGGCAATTTTGAGGAGCCGGATGTCGGCGGCTGCATCGAGGTCAAGTCGATGCGCGAGCGCGGTTACCGGCTCGTCCTGCACCGGGACAGCAAGGACTTGCCGCATGTGTGTAGCTGGGTGGACCCGCCCTATGTCGAGCTTTACGGTTGGGTGCATGCGCGCGACGGCAAGCAGGAAAGATACTGGTGCGATCCGGCGCGCAAGGGTGCCCCGGCATTCTTCGTGCCACGACCTTACAAGCCGATGCACGAACTGTGCGCCTGGGCCTATCTGGAGGGGGTGAACAAATATGACCGAGGACAAAAAGCTGTCGCCTGAGGAAGAGATCCGGCGCGTGATCGAGGGCGACGCCTACGTGTCGATGGCGCGGCCGGGCACATGCAAGGTGTGCGGCAAGACGGATGATCTGCGCTTCGGTTGCTGCTTCGACTGCGCCGATCACGTCAGGACCAGTGCGCTGCATCGGCTGTGGGACGAACGCATGCCGGAGAACGAGTGGTTCTGCGACGACGGTGGGAATGTGATCACCGCCGCGCAATGGCTGACGGAGAGCAAACACCCATGACGACGCTGCTTGCGGTGTATGACGGGCGCGGCAAATGCATCGGGCGCTGCGATGCGGGTTGCTATGCGGCGCACGAGGACAAGCTGCGCTGTCGCTGCATCTGCGGCGGCGTCAATCACGGCAAGGGCCGCGTGATCGCGGTGGACAATGTCGGTGCGGGTGTTGGGCTGACGCCGGCCGACCTCGCGCGTTTTGCCCATGACCACGATCGCACGGTGAACGATCTGGTGGTGATCGATCGGATCGCGGT
>Ga0105104_10001433_pt1 | contig 17932 bp, 11 predicted proteins | sample PPLLaktember2015_3_FD_87034 | JGI IMG/M metagenome (GOLD analysis project Ga0105104, IMG submission 87034) | Freshwater sediment microbial communities from Prairie Pothole Lake near Jamestown, North Dakota, USA - PPLs Lake P7 Core (6) Depth... | ecosystem: Environmental > Aquatic > Freshwater >... | reverse complement strand
CCAGCCGCGACGATTGGCGGGATGAAGGGTGGTTTCCGTGCGGTTCGTTCTTCCAATTGTATTTCGGCAGTCCGTGGGGACACGGACCGTACGGCTATTGGGGTCCGCCGCCGCATTGGTGGCACCGTCCGCACTGGTGGGGCTACGGATGGCATCATCGCCCCCATCATCGGCCATACTGCCCGCCGCCTCCGCCCCGCCCGCATCATCATCGCGGACACGGTCCGAGATAGAATTGCAATGAAGCCGCGGCGAAGCTGCCGCGATAGATCTGGATGATCCCCTTGGGGAAAGAGAGGGTTGTCGTGCGAATGTCGAATATATTTCCCGAAAGCCTGATGAGGATAGCCATCCTTGTCTGGCTTTTTGTTTTTTGGCCGATCCTTGCGACGGCTGCGATCTCCGAATCGGAGCCGAATAATTTATTCGCGGAAGCCGATCCCGTTCAATGCGGGGATACGGTGGTGTGCGCGATCCTCAGTTCGATCTATGACGTGGATCATTTCCGGTTTGATGTGTATTCCGGAGATTCGATTATCGCGATGACGTTCGATTGCGCAGGCAGCGAGACCAACACGCTGATGGTTCTCTACGACAACCGGGATTCGGTGGTGGCGGTGAACGACAACAGCGGGCCGGGGATGTTTTCGCGAATCGTGTATCGCGCGACGTATACGGGCTATTATATCGTGCGGGTGATCGCGGTTGTGCTGGAGGGTGATTCCGCTTACAATCTGCAGGTGTATTGCCCGCAGTATTCCACGGAAGACTACGATGTGTGCGCGACAGCGCGGATTATTCCGTCGTTTCCCTATTATCATGAGGGCACGACGCGGGGAATGCGGGATGATTGCCGGGGGACGGCGGCTCCGGATGTGTTTTACAAGTTTCACAATCCGGCGGTCTCGAATATGTTTATCACGGTGTGCTCGGATTCGTTCGATGCGCGGGTGCAGATTTTAGGCCGCTGCTGCGGAGATTTTTGGGATGACGCCAGCGAAGGCTGCGGGTTGGGGGCTGAATTGGTTTCCTTTTCTCTGGCGGAAGGAGATTACTGGATTATCGTAGAGGGAATGGCCGCGAATCAGACGGGGGCATTTTCGATCGAAGTCGTCGCGCAAATGCCGGGCTGTCCGACTCCGGGGCCGGTGGTGCTCGCGACGATCGGCGGGTATCCGTTTTTGGGTTGGCCGGAAGCCACAGGGCATTCCTACTAACTTGTGTGGCAAGCCCATAATATTTGGGGACCGTGGGAACATTTGGGAACGACGTTCTTGACCTACTATACGGATTCGACAGGCTACACGGGAATGCGGAGGTTTTATCAGGTGAGTGCGATGTGTCCGTGGTGAGAGGGGGAAAAGCTGAAAGCGGAAATCTGAAAGCTGAAAAAAGCAGATAAAAAGACTCCCCCTTATTATTTCCCCCATCCGTCTTCGACGAGATCTCGCCAAGAGGCGGATGGAATGGGGGAAACGGACATCAGGAGAATGGACAGTGCTTTATCGTATAAAAATATTCGTATGTGTGTGTTCTTTAGCTGGCGTGGGCGTCTTCGCTCAGCCGCAGGCGCCGGTGGTGTGGGGGGAAGCAAGGTGGCTGGGAGTAGGCAATACGCCAATAATTGGCTATCCAGCTTGCCTGATGGGGGACAGTTTGGCATTAGCAGGCGCGGTAGCCAATCAAGAGACTCCGCCCCGTTATTGCGCGGGAGTCATCAGCAGTTTTAACAACGGCTCAAACTTTGGATCATGGCATTGTTTAGATACGGTGTTCTATGGAACTGTGGGCGGTGTGAATTTCGATATTTTTGGCAGTTCGGGTCGCGTTTTCGCACTAAAGGACGGACGCCTTGAACGAAGTGTGGATGCCGGACTGAGTTGGGCTATTAATCGCCCTTGTCCCCAGCATTCTCGGATAGTGGCCGGCGCCTCTGCCGGACAATATACAATTACTGTTGAGTATTACCATCCATCCGAAACCGTATTGATTTATCGAGCGGCGATCAGCAATAATGGCGGGGACCATTGGACAGTAAGTATTCCTGTCGCCCCGGAAATCCCAAGTATTATGGAACTCACTGACGTAGCAGTCACGCAAAATCATATTCTCCTGCTCGGGTACCAACAGGAGACACCGTGTCCAATGATGGCTGCAAGAGGAGACAGAAATGGTCAGAATTGGCTGCCAGCCATAATTTTACAGGGGCCGCCTCAATTATACGCGAATAGATCATACATCGTTGGAGACAGCACGTCGGAAACTGCGATGGTTTCACAGGTTGTGGATTACGCACCGCATTACGAAGCAGACCTGTGGATCAATCGAACAACGGACGGCGGGCAAAGCTGGGAAGCTGCCCGCAATATGTCTAACGGGCACCCATTGACTTCTTCCGTTGCTATGCCACGCCCGTTTGGCCGGGGTAAATTGTGGGGAATCGTATGGGAAGACGTCTGGAATTCGGATTCGACTCAGTGGGGTGTATATTGGCGATTCTCAGCCAATCATGGCAAAGACTGGTATTCTGCTCAACCTTTGGGTTTGAATATTTATTTTATGACTTACAGCTGCGGCCAGTTCATCGGGAATGAAGTACGCATTTATTGGATTCAACATTATGGCGACTATGGGATGATGACGGGAATCATGACTCCGGATACGCTGCCGCCGGACATATTTGCCTGTTTACTGCCGCCGGATACGATTCGGGCCGGAGATTCGGTGTGGTTTGCCGCACAAACTTCCGACAACGACACGCTATCCGAAGTGAGAGTCGTGGTTCTGGACAGTGCAGATCACAAAACGGTTGTGGTTCTGTCAAACACGATAAGCAATCAATATCAGGGCGGTTTTATCGTGCCCTATGACGGACTATTTCGCTTCCGGGGCGAAGCCGAAGATTTTTGGGAGAATGTGGGGGCATATCCGGATACGGGCTGGCTTTCATTTCATACGGAAGGCTATCCCGATGCGATTGATCCGTCCTCTCCATATCCCACTACCTTCAGCATGTCGGTGTTTCCCAATCCGTTCAATTCCATAGCACAAATCAAGTTCACTCTGCCCGTCACGCAGCGCGTGTCGCTTTGTCTCTATAATGTCTTAGGCCGCGAAGTGGCTGTGCTGTTGGACGAAATAAAAACGGCGGGGGAACATTGCGTGAGCTTCGACGGCGGCGTGCTTCCGTCCGGCGTATATCTATGTCGGATGCAAGCGGGAACATACATAAATACGCGGAAGATTGCTTTAGTAAAATGAGAAATCTGAAATGAGAAACGAGAAATAAGAAGAAACGAAAATTCCCCCGCATTCTGAAGAAAGGATGAAGGATGAGGGATGAATGAAGAAAAGAAAACGTCGTAGCCGCGCACGGCAGTGCGATCCGGACACGACCCCCCCTTGCCCCCCCGTGAACGGAGGGGAATGATGAAAGATTCCGTGCGGGTGACACACCCGCCACGGCGCGGCTTGCGGCGGTTGCGTGCAGCGGTCAGGCGACCGCTGCCCAGTAATTCTTAAAAAGACGCGAGAGGTGAGGGCACCCGCTCGCGGCGGATAAACGGGCACGATATATCGTGCCCCTACAGCATTTGGAATTCATCACTCATCGTTCATCATTCATCGTTTAATCCATGCTTCTCGGAATTGTTCAAACCTCGCCGCACTTCGGAGACAAGGCGGCCAACCGCAAGCAGATTGAAGAACTCGTCGGCGACAAGCGGGCCGACCTTTGGGTCATGCCCGAACTTGCGCTCACCGGCTACGAGTTCAAATCGCGCGCGGAAGTTATGAAACTTGCCGAAGAAATTCCGCACGACGACAGCACAAAATGGCTGGCGGATTTCTGCGGCAGCCGCAACTCTTGGGCGGTGATGGGACTTCCTGAACGCGACGGACGGCACGCGTATAACTCCGCGATTGTCTGCGGACCGCACCGCTACATCGGCCGCTACCGCAAGATCCATCTCTTCGATAAAGAGAAAGAACGTTTCGACGTCGGCAATCTGCCCTTTCCGGTTTTCGATATCGGCCTTGCGCGCGTGGGACTGATGATTTGCTTCGATTGGAGATTTCCCGAAGCCGCGCGCACACTCACCTTGCGCGGCGCGCAGATCATCGCGCATCCGTCGAATTTGGTTCTGCCGCACTGCCAGAAAGCGATGGTCACGCGAGCTCTGGAAAACAGAGTGTACATTGCCACAGCGAACCGCATCGGCACGGAACATCGCGCCGGAAATACCGTGCGCTTTACCGGCGGCTCGCAACTTATTTCACCCGACGGGGAACTTTTAGCCGCCGCCACCGACGTTACAGAAGTGTTGATTGCCGAAATTCAGCCGAAAATCGCCGACGATAAAAACGTCGGCTTGAACAATCTGCTAAAAGACCGCCGTCCGGACTATTACGAGAATTTGTAAATCCGGCATCCATTCCGTTTCACAAATCCTAATTTCCTTTTCGCAAACCGGCTTACACATCAGTAGGCCGGTTTGTTCGTAATAAAGAAAAAGTGCGAAAAAAACGAAAAACTTTTAAAATTGAAAACTATTTTCTTTCCCAAGAGGAATGGCATTTGCTCATCCTCAAAATCCAGTGAACGCATCAGCGCGCGAGTGACAAAGGTGTCAGCGTGGTGACCGGATTGAAATCCTCGCTGAACGGACAGGCCGATTCCATTCATACCGCCGTGGAGACTCTGCACAGCCTTGTCTACGGCCGTCCGCCATCCCGGCAGAACGCCTGAACGCGCCCGGACAAGTTGCCGAAGCGCCACCAAGGGCAGGCATCTCATTTGCACACTATAGAGGAAGGTCCGTAAAGAGGGGGAGGAACGCTGCGGGCCTTCCTTCTTTCTATAGTGTTTACACTCAACGGAGCCAGCGATGAGGTCAATTATTGCCGCCCTTTTGGTGTGCGGATTCCTGATTTCTCCTATATGGTCAACGGAGCCGACGGCATCTCTTTCCCGTGATGAAGTCTTGATACTTCTGCGGGACGGAAATGCCCGTTTTGTCTCTGAAAATCCGCAGAAATGGCCGGAAGTCGCCGTGACACGGGAGCATCTTGCAACAGAGGGTCAGCATCCGTTCGCCTGCATCGTCACCTGTTCGGATTCGCGCGTTCCTCCGGAAGTGCTCTTTGACCGATCTCTGGGCGATTTATTCGTGATTCGGCTGGCGGGCAACGTGATGACTCCGGAGGCTGCCGCGTCGGTGGAATATGCCGTGGAACACCTGCGGGTGACCGTTGTTGTCGTGTTAGGCCATACGGGTTGTGGAGCGGTAAAGGCCGCATTGACGGGACGCCATGAGGAGATCAAAGGTCCGATGTCCACATTGCTTTCGCGAATCTATCCGGCGGTGGACGCGGCACGCATGAAAGGTTTCGGCGGTGAGGAGTTGTATCAGGCCACCATCAATGAAAACGCGCGAATGAGTGCGGAACAACTGCTCCGCGATTCGCGGGTGATTGACGAAGCCGTGAGCCGGGGCTACCTTACGGTTCTCAGCGCGGTGTACGATCTTCATAGCGGAACAATCCGTTGGCAGCATCAGTTGATGGCCGCTGTGACTCCGGTCACTCCGCCGCCGGTTATGCCGCAGGCGGAAGCCGTTCCCGCCCCAACGAAGAACGCGGATGCGGCGGTGAAAACGGACACGCAGGCGGCGAAGACTAAACCGAAAACGAAAGCAGCGCAGGCCGATACGGACTACGCCAAACGACACAGATAATCCTCTGGCGGATCAGGCGGTGCGTTTGTTACCGCGAAAAATGAAACGCACCCGCGACGGAGCAACATATTTGCCGTTGCCGTTTGTCAACATCCCCGATATACTCATATCTTGGATGATTTAGTCGAACAGGCCTTCACTTTGCACGTATGTAATAGTCCCGTCATGTGATAAATAACTCATTATGCAGGAATGAGACACAATTCGATGACACAGCGAAGTCTTCGAATCCTGAAAGACAATTGATTTTCACTTCAACATAGGGGAAGTTCCATGAGCGTTCAAGAGTCTCGATCCGGAGCAGCATCAACGGATCAACGCGCCGGTAAATATCTCACATTTGTACTCGCCAATGAAGAGTACGGTTTGGAAATTTTAAAAGTCCGTGAAATTATCGGGATGATGAGTACCACGGCGGTGCCGGGCATGCCCGATTACGTGAACGGAGTCATTAATCTGCGCGGCAAGGTTATTCCCGTGATTGACCTGCGCAAGAAATTCGGAATGCCGTCCACCGAGCAAACCTCGGAAACCTGCATTATTGTGGTGGATGTGCGGAGTAATCTGATGGGTTTGGTGGTGGATCAGGTGTCGGAGGTCTTGGATATCAACGGCCATGATATTGAAGATGCGCCGGAAATCGGCGTCACCATGAAAAATTCCTTTATCCTGGGAATGGCCAAGTCCAAAGGCCGGGTGAAAATTCTGCTCGACATCAATTCGGTGCTGACGGAGGGCGATCAAGAAGAGATGCTGACCGCCGCCCAAAAGAGCGAATAGCCCCGAGACGCTTCATGTCATGCTTCACAATGGAAGCCATCCTTCACGACATCAACCACGGAGAAATAGAATGTTCGCAAATATGTCACTCAAGTTCAAGCTCATCGGATCCTTTTGCATCGTCGCGGTGATTTTAGGCGCAGTCGGCGTCGTCGGCTACTCCGGCATCGCCAACGCCACCAACGGCCTCAACAATCTCGGGAATGTCGGGCTTCCGTGCGTTATCGCCGCCGCCAAGATGCAGCAAGGACAGTTGGGCGTCCGCGTTGCGTGCAACGCGATAATGAATCCTCAGTATCCCGAAGCGGCCAAGAAATCCTATGCGGCAACCGTAGAAGGATTTTGGAAAGATATTGACGAAGGCGCCAAAGCCTACGAACCGCTGGAAAAGACAGCGGAAGAAGCCGCTCTATGGAAAGAGTTTCTCAGCGCCATTGAAAGCTATCGCGGCTATTATAACCGGTTCCAGCCCGAAGCTCTGGCGTATGTCGCGACCACGAATCCCGCCACGGCTCAGAATCATTTGAATAAAATGTGCGAGATTGCTTTTGGCGGATTTGCCGCCGCCGGCGCTCAGTCCATGAATAAACTGGCCACGTTAACCGACATGAACACCAAGAGGGCGATGGAGGAGATGGCCGCAACGAACACGAGTGCGTCGCGCGCCAAGACGATGTCGTGGATTTTTGCCGTTGCCGGCGTCTTAGCGGCTTTAGCGTTTGGCGTTTTTCTTAGCTTGAACATTTCGCGGCGGATGAGCGCCATTACCACATCCGTAGCGGAGGGTGCCGCCAATATTTCGGCGGCTTCCACGCAAGTAGCTTCGGCGGCGCAGAGCGTAGCCTCCGGCTCGCAGCAGCAGGCGGCGTCCATCGAAGAGACCAGCTCCAGTCTGGAAGAGCTGGCGGCGATGACGAAACAGAACGCCGATAACACCAAGACGGTGGCGTCGCTGATGAACGACACGAAAAATCTGGTGAGCAAGGCGGCGCAAGGGACAGAGACAATGGACGCGGCGATGCGGGAGATCAAGAGCGCATCCGATCAGACGTCCAAGATCATTAAAACCATTGATGAGATTTCTTTCCAGACCAATCTGCTGGCACTGAACGCCGCGGTAGAAGCGGCGCGGGCGGGTGAAGCGGGTAAGGGTTTCGCGGTCGTAGCCGAAGAAGTACGGAACTTGGCCATGCGCGCGGCGGAAGCGGCAAAAAACACGGGTGCGTTGATCGAGGAGAACGTGAACCGCGTGGCGGGCGGAGTGCAGATTGTGGAAGGTTTAAAAACCGCACTGACGGAAGTCACGACCTCTTCGGGCAAGGTGGCCAGTCTGGTCACGGAAATCGCGGCGGCTTCCGAGGAGCAATCCCGAGGCATCGAGCAGATCAACGTCGCTGTGACGCAAATGAATCAGGTGACGCAGGGCAATGCGGCTAACGCGGAAGAGAGCGCGTCCGCCTCAGAAGAGATGAGCGGGCAGGCCGAGAGTATGAACGAATTGGTCGGCCAGATGCAAGCGGTGATTGACGGCGGCGGGAAAGAGACTCACACGCAACCGGCTCCGCTGCGCAGGCCGCCCACCACGGCGCTTCGCGCTGCGCCGAAAAAGCCGGTTCCGCCTGCCGCAAATAAACTGAAAGCACATCCGGAACGTGTTATTCCGCTGAATGACGGCGAGATCAGCGAGTTTTAATCCGGCTGTACAGACTGAATCATGGCGGGGAGCCGTAACGCTCCCCGCTTTTTTTATGGCTATAATAACGCGTCACACTGTTGCGATTCAGCAACACGAAGTTCGAAGACCGTCGGGCAAGACGCTGAAAATGTTGCGCTCAGGTCGGGGTATGCGGATTGCGCTCTTATAGATGAAATCACTCGAATTGAGAGAGTACAATGCTTACTCAGTACCTGACCAGAATCTTTTTCTGCGTCGGCATGATTACCGGAATAATCTTCTACGGAACAGCTTTAGCGGAAGAAACGCAAACCGACAGTCTGCGCGAAGCGATCTCCGGTTTGCAGGCGCAGGTGCGCGCGCTCGAAATGCAGATGCTCGATATGAAATTGGCGGCGAGCCGCGAATCGAGTACTCAGCCTTTATTGTTCGACGACAACATGATCGCCGGACGCGGCGGTGCGGTGTATCTGCCGCGCCGTGAAACCGCTCCCGCTCCGGTTTCCGAATCCGTGGCGGATGTTAATACTTCATCTGTCGCATCGGCATTAGCCGCTTCGGGTTTAGAAATTACGGGATTTCTGGATGGAATATACGCATACGATCCCGATCACAAAACCAACAGCCGCGCCGCGATCAATCAAGTGGAAGTGGATCTTGCCCGCGAACTGAACGAGCGGGCGGGAGTTGCGCTTTCTCTCTGGTATGACGAAAGTTTTGTGGTCGGAGCGGCAACGATTTCTTACGCGCTGCGAGACATTGAGAGCGAGGAAAACAAACCCGTGCCGTTGATTTCCAACTGGACCATCACGGCGGGGCAGTTCGATATGCCGTTCGGCCTTGATTACTTCCGCTACACATCTATTGCAAGGCCGACGATTACGATGCCGGATGCCGTGATGGCTACGCACAACGGCTGGAATGATATCGGATTGATGAGCAGTTGGTCTTTCCGCTACGGGTCGCTGGATTTTTACGGAGTGAAAGGTTTTGAAAACCGGGTGTGGAACAGCGACGAAGAAATTCCCGGAGACGTGGCGGACGATGATGAACGCTGGCAGACGGTTCAACCGCAGATCAGCGGGGGAACGCGGCTACATTTGAATATCATTCCGAAAGTGGAATGCGGACTCTCTTTGGCGCGCGGCTGGAGCAGCGGCCGCGATCCGGTCATGTCTTTGGCGGGAGTGCATGCTCAAACCGGCTATCGGGGATTTTCGGTGATGGGCGAGATGCTCTACAGCCGGAAAGCGGAGACGGTCAAACCTCTGACGGCCCGAGGGTTTTATCTGGAAGCCATGCAGTCCATCGGGAAGCTGTATGCCATTGCCCGGCACGATTACGTAGACGAGGAATCCGCCGAGATTCTGCGGTATTACAGCTTCGGAGCGGGGGTCAGGATTGCCGAGAACTTGTTTTGCCGCACGGAGTTCCGTACGAACGAGAGCGGTGCCGACCGGCGGCTTTACCTGCAGGTGGCGGCGGGCTTTTAGACGGGAATCGCGGTCTTTCAAGGGCGCACAACGGTGCGCTTTATTGCGGGTGATCGGGATTGTCAGTTTAGAGTTGCATTTCCCCTTCCAAACGCGTAAATTTCACAGTCTGACTTTTCCCGCCCTTTCATCAATCCCCGATCTACCGGAGACTTTACCCCGTGCAGACCAACAACAACGGCGAACGCACTCTATTCGGATTCCGCTACGGCTATTGGATGCTGTGCAACATCGAGATGTTCGAGCGTTTGGCTTATTTTCTCGTGCGCAGTGTAGTAGCCGTGTACATTATGCAGGCTGACGATCCCGGCGGACTGCATTTCACCGCCGCGCAGAAGGGAACCATCTTCGCCTGGTGGTTCGTGTTTCAATCCGTGCTGCCGATGTTCACGGGAGGGTATGCCGACCGCTATGGCTACAAAAAGACGATTGCCTTCTCGGTCACGATGAACATCCTGGGCTATCTGATGATGGCCTACATGCGCACGTATGTCGGCTTTTTTGCGGGAGTACTCGTGCTGGCAACGGGCACGGCCTTCTTTAAGCCCGGACTGCAAGGCTCGCTCGCGCAAAATCTGACCAAGAGCAACTCATCGGTCGGTTGGGGAATCTTTTACTGGATCGTGAATGTCGGTTCGGTGATCGGCCACGCTTTGGCGGGAATTCTGCAGAAGGGGCCGGGCTGGAAATATATCTTTATTTCCTCCGCGTGCTTTACGGCCATCAACTATCTGATGCTGTTCACCTTCAAGGATTTCCAATCGGGCGCATCGAAGACCGAAACTCCCTTGCAGGTGCTTGCGCGGACGATGAAAAATATTATCGAACCACGACTGGTGGCTTGGCTTTTGATCATGTCCTGTTTCTGGCTGATGATGTATCAGCTCTGGGATCTGCACCCGAATTTTCTCACCGATTGGAACGACAGTTCGGCGATTGCCGCGATGCTTCCGGATTTTCTGTCGCGGATGACGGATCGGGGGATGCAGGTCTTTCAGCAGAACATGCTGGCGCTGAATTCCCTGTTGATTGTGGCGCTGATGATTCCCGTTTCCTGGGCAGTGCGGCGGATGCGGACACTGGAAGCGATGATCATCGGCATGCTTGTAGCGATGTGCGGCATCATCGTCGCGGGATTCACCCAGAGCGGATGGATTTTCCTGTTGGGCGTAGTCTTTTTCTCGCTCGGCGAAATGCTCACGGGGCCGAAGAAGAACGAGTATCTGGGACTCATCGCTCCTCCGGGAAAAAAGGGATTGTATCTGGGCTACGTGAATATTCCGGTGGGATTGGGCGGCTTTGCGGGATCGAAGTTAGCGGGATACTTGTACGGCCACTTCGGCGAAAAAGCCGTGCTCGCGCAGAAATATTTATTGGAGCACACACCGCTCGGTCAAGGCAAGGTGTGGGACGGTCATCCGCGTTCCTTAGAGACCCTGTTAGGCGTACCGCGAACGGAGGCGATGCAGCGCTTGCAGGAAACTTTAAATCTCGACGCTCCCGCGGCCACGAATCTTTTGTGGAACACGTATTCGCCGCACCTCTATGTGTGGATACCGTTTGCGGCGATTGGAGTGGTGGCGGTGATTGCTCTGATCATCTTCAGTCAAATGGCCAAGAAGTGGTCGGACATGAACGCGTAAATATTTAGCCACGAAAACAGAAACACACGGCTCGAATGGGCCGTGTGTTTTGTTTTTATGGAGGAAATCGGAAGGTTGAGACGAGACTTTTCTCTCGTTCCCTCAGGGAATCGGGGAATGCAATCTTACCGCATTAAAACAATCTTCTTTGTCTGGATATAGTCTCCCGCATCTAAGCGAGCGAAGTAAATTCCCGACGCCAGTCCGCCGCCGTCAAAGACCACGCGATGAGTTCCGGCGGCAACCAAGCCTTTCTTCAGCACGGCTACTTCACGACCAAGAAGATCAAACACACGCAAGGAAACGTGTGCCGCCGACGTCAGTTCAAAAGAAATTGCTGTTGTGGGGTTGAAGGGATTGGGGTAGGGACTCCAGAGAGCTATAGTTTCCGGGATGTGCGCGACAGTACGATCCGACGCCTGCGCCACTCGAGCCGTAACTTCGACGTCATCAAGATACCATTCCGTAGCATAGTCCCCCTGATAATCGAAGGCAATGCGCACCTGCTGTCCAACCGCTCCGGCGATGGCGACGCTGATTTCCGCCCAGTCCGCTTGTTCCTGATTCGGCTCCGCAAGCAGCGTCCATGCTCCGCCGTTGATCGAACTCATAGCCCAGTGATGCGTGCTGTCCGTGTAGTAGTTAGGCACATAGCAGTTGCGCTGATAGAAGCTCAGATGAACATCCGAAGCATTTGCAGGCACATTGATGACAGGGGAGATCAGCACGTCACGCACATCCACATCGGCTGTTCCGTCGTCGTCATTGTGATATACGGCATTGGAACCGGAGTGAGCCTCATCACCGCAACTTGCACCGGGCGCATCGGCCAACGGCTGCCAATTCTCGGTCGTCGGTCCGAGTTGCTGTGTCTGCCAGCCGGCAGGTGGAAAGCCGCCGTCGAAGCTTTCGCTGAGAAGTGTGGTTTCACCGCCTCCGCCGCCGCCGTCGGGACCGGTTTTTACCAGCCACATATCCACGAATCCAAAGGAACTTGTCTCTCCGCCAACAATGTAACCGCCGTCTGAAGTCGGGGCGATGGCATAGCCTCTATCCCAATCGCTGCCGCCGAATGCGCGGTGCCAGAGTAAATTGCCGTGGGCATCCGTACGCACTATCCATATATCTGAGTTGCCCGATCCGTATGATGATGTTGTACCCACAAGAATAAACCCTCCGTCACTATGCATCAGCAGGGCTTCGCAGCCATCCGATCCTATGCCACCGTACGTTTTTGTCCAAAGCGTATCGCCGACAGAGTTAATTCTGACGAGCCAATAGTTGAGGTAGCCCGGCGTGCCTTCCCCGAAGGAATTGGTTGTGCCAGCAAGGATATAGCCTCCGTCCGAAGTCTGACAGGCACTGGTGAATTCATCCGCGTACTCTCCGCCGTACGCCCGGCTCCACAGACTGTCTCCGTTAGCATTTGTCTTGACCACCCAGCCATCAGAGTACAAAGGCTGGCCTTGACCGAAAGACTTCGTGTAGCCCGAAACCAAGTATCCGCCGTCACTTGTTTGAAAAGCGTGATAGCTCCGCTCTTCATCGGGCCCGCCATAGCGCCGACTCCACGCACTGTCACCGGAAGCGGAGGCTTTTGTTAACGCAAAATCCCACTGGAGCGGCAAGCCGTAAATAGTTGTCGTTCCGCTCATAATGAAGCCATGATCTGAAGTGGGTTGGAGTGAGAAACCCCACTCATGAGCCGGCCCTCCGTAGGTACGACTCCATAAGCTGTCACCGTTGGCGTTGGTTCGAATCAGCCAGAAATCCTGATTGTACGCGCCGTTCTCCCACAGCTCTTTCGATCCGATTAAAGCCAAACCGCCGTCATCGGTCTGAATCATGGCTTCGCACTTGTTGTTGTCACCGCCGCCGAAAGTACGGCTCCACAGGCTGTCACCGTTAGCATTAGTCTTCACCAGCCAGAAGTCATTCCAGCCCGCGCCCCATGTTTGTGTGTAGCCTCCCAGTACGTATCCGCCGTCAGCCGCTTGCAGAACCGTGTAGCAGGCTTCACCCGACGATCCGCCCAAGGCATTACTCCACAAACTGTCCGGCTGGGCGAATGCGGCGGCGGCAAAAAACAGTGCCAACAGAATTACAAGACAGCACAATTTCATGATGATCTCCGGATTGTCACAGGTCATACCAACAGAAGAAACGGCAGGTTTTGCGGGGTTGAATTGATGACATGGCTTGCCCTGTTTGTTATTCGCCGAGCCGCATGGATCAACAAGAAAGGATAAAGGATGAGGGATGAAGGATGAACCATTCAATAGCCGTAGCCGCGCACGGCCGTGCGATTTTTCCGCCGAGCAGGGTCGCTGACCCTGCCGGAATCTTGGTGCGCCGCGAGCGGGTGCCCTCACCCCTCGCGTGTCATTCCGTTCGTCTTAGAACGGAATCCCTAACAGGCGAGACCGAGGGGAAATGTTTTTTGACCAAACGAACTGGTTTACGGGATTATTTTCAAGGGATTGAATCGGTTTATTGCGTGCGAAAATCGGGAAGAAAGCGGGGCGCATATTGGTTTGATTGATGGGGAGATTGTGTTCTAAATATACAACAGGATTGGGCTGAAATCAAGGGGGCGAATTGCTGAAGTTACACCTTGTGGATTGTATAATATGAGATTGGCAAGTTGTTTGAAAATATGGGCAATTAGAAAAGCCTCTGAGGAAATGATGAACGAGGAATGATGAACGATGAAATGAAAATCCGGTAGGGACATGGCCTGCCATGTCCTTTATCTCGCCGAGCCATACACGTAAGGCAGCCGGAAGATAACCTGTTCGCCGCGGGGTCTCTCCAGAGGTCCCCGTCTTTCCGGATCACCAACAGAGGGGTGACTCTGGAGAGTCACCACCGGGAAAACAATTTATTTGTTTTCGGGTGCGCGAGGGCACCAATTCCAGCGCACAGTATGCGGGCGGTAAATATCTGTTGCGGAGGTCGCGTTAATACGAAAGCGACAATATCTTGGCTCGCTCATCCAATGCGGCTTTGATTTCAAGCAGTTTGTCAATAGGACCTTCTAACAAGCCATACATTAGTGGCGGCCATGACGTTCCGTGAGTCTTGATTTCTTCCCCGATCTGTCCCATTACGCCATCCCGATCATCCCCATGATACTTCCATGCAAACCGACCGAGGTATATTTTTTTTGATCTCTGCGCGCAGGCTAGAGCAAAAAGATATTCGAAACGGTCGAACATCTCATCAAACGCGTCTTCGCCTAAAATATATGCTTGCAGCCATTGCCTTATCAAATTATAGAGATGTTCGCTCATAGGAGTCTTTCTTAGCTTATATTCTTTCGTCTGGTTGAGTAAGTCCGGACTAACGATAATTGTGGGACGAAGTTCGTCGCAGGCCAATCGATTATAATTCTGAGTCCGGATCTTTGCTTTTATCAGTAATGCAGCCATTGTGTCATAACGGTTTGCTACCATTGAAGCAAAACCTCCCGTATACATTAGAAGCATCGCCGGGTATGTGCGCATATCATCCCATATCTCATCTCCGGCAATGGATTTCCTTCGAGCCCCGATCTGTTCCAACAAGCGAACCAGCACATCATGATATGTGTCATCTCCCCAGTAGCAAACGGTTGCGAAAAGAGCCGCCAGAGTCTCTGTTTGCGACTCATAGAGCCGCATGCGCGATAAAACGGTTTCCGGATTTGGTTGTGGATTCTGTGGTGAGAAACGATCATCATGCAAAGCGAGTTGTGTTTCCTGTAACGCCCGTGTAAGCGTGTCACCTATAACGATTCTCTGCCCGTTTTCCAGATTGCGCTTCAGCACACTAACGGCCATCTGCTTTGATCTCGGGCTTGGTGGGCTATACTCCTCCAGTGCGAGCACGTGCGATTCAAGCGTTGTGAAGAACGAGTCCGCATCCGAAATTCTGATTTCCTGTGCACCGCGTAAATCAATAAGCCGCTTTGCATTCTCGGTCAACGTATTTCTCACTGTCCAATAGGTAGAAAAGCGACGATTTGGATATCGTTCGATGGCAGCTCTTAGGGCCGTATCCCAATCGGCCGACCAGCCGCAAATGATTAAACCGTATTCATCCAGAATCTGATCAAGAAGTCTGTCCACAGAGTCTTCATAACTCGACAACTCTTCTTCTGTATTCTTGATCCGTGTATCACGGTAGTCGCCATGAAGCTTAAGGACTGTGCATTTGTTATGAACCAGCGGCATCATCCCCGTGATTGCGTCCGGTGTAGTAATTACTATCGGTTGAATCCCTTGTGCCTCCAATGCTTGTTCAATTAGCGTGTCAAAATTGGTGGTCACAATTACACGAATGAAACCACGCGATACAAGAGATGCGATTGCTTTATGAGCTGCCGATGGCATCTTCTGCTTGGCGGCCTTCTCTTCTTCAGTAGGTTCAAAATATTGACGCAAGAGTAGAGTGCGCTCGGCACCTGTTTTCGCCAGCTTCTCAAGTAAAACGGCATAATCAGGTGCTTCTCCATACTTCGTGTGATACCACTCTTCAGGATTCGGTTCACATTTCGCTCTCTCAAGAGCAGCCAGTTTGCCAATCAAATCAAGAACGATATCCCAACCAGTCATGATGCCGGCTGAGTGTGACACCCCAGAACCTAACAAAAGGGCATACACCCCTTTGCCAGAATGAACTGTAAAGGATAACGAATTCATGATGTCATCCATAAGTGACCCCTATAGTCAAATATTATCTGTAGACGAGAGAAGATTCCGGCCGGGTCGGGAGCCCCGGCTCGGCAGAGAATTCCGGGATGGTCTGATGACCCTGCTCGGTGCAGCTTGCGGTGTTTGGGTTGCGGGCACGACATGTCGTGCCCCTACGCTCGCCTGCCATTGCCGCTCGGGAGAGCGACAACGGCGGAAGGAGATCGCACTGCCGTGCGCGGCTACGAAAGATCATTGCGGGGCAGGGAAGATGCCTGCCGCCGCGAGGAAAACGGGCGCAACACCTTGCGCCCCTACGGAGAATTACTGCCCGCTAAGAAGACGCGGGCGCACACATTGGTGCGCCCCTATAAAATTAATGCTCGCTCTTCTCTACTTTCGGGAAGGGGATTTTGAGTTGGCCGGCGGGGCGGGCTTCCCAGAGTGTGACCATTAAAAATCCGCCGATCAGGCTGAAGCCGATGATTCCCCAAGTCCAGCTTCCCCAGCCGAATTTATCCAGAAACCAGCCGAGACCCCAGCCGACTACGCCGCCTGCTAAATACTGACAGCCGTCGAATAATCCCGCCGCCGATGCCGCCGCTCTTTTCCCGCCGAAGTCCATTGAAGCCACACCCGATAAAAGACTGTGCGTGCCCTGAATGCACATGGAAACCAGCATGAACATCCAGATCGAAGCGAACGGCCCCCAATTCTGGCTGAAATGCAATCCCAACAGCGCAACCGCCTGCCCGAAGAAAAACAGCGCGGCTACGGGCGGACGCCGCGAACCAAACACTTTATCGGAGAGCGTCCCGGCTAAAAGCCCGCCGAAAATCGCACCGATAGGCATGCCGATAGCCGTAAGCATGAACTCTTTCGAGTTGAACGCGACGTGATGCACTTCGCGCATGAAACTCGGAAACCACTGATCCACTCCGTGCCGCACAAATCCCGTGCAGAATTCGGCCAGCGCAATCATCAGCATGATGCGGTTGGTGAAGATCCGCTTGACGATCCACTTGTAATCCACCTTGATATGCGCTTCTTCTTCGCTGCCGTCGCCGGGATCGAGATGCGCATATCCGGCTTCATCGGGAGAATTGGCAATGGCCCGTGTTCCCCACCACACAATCACTATTAAAAGCGCGGCGGGAATGAAGAACACGTATTGCCACGGCATGTACGTGACAATCAATCCGCCGAGAGTCATGATTCCCAATCGTCCGGCCTGAATCATAATCCCGAAAATACCGCCGAACACGCCGCGCTCGCGCACGTGAAACCATGCGGCATTGACCTTGACAATCGAGAGCGCGCCGAACGATTGAAAATAACAGTTGAAAATCCAGATAATGATAAAAACGGAGAGCAGAACCGAGGCCGATTTGCCGAACGCTTCGAGTTTGGCCACGCGGTCGGGATCGGATGATCGCAACGCAAGCGGAAGCAGATTGTGAAATTCGCGGATGCGTTCGTAGGTACTGAGCGGAGTGGCTATGAGAATATGCGAGGAGACGCGGGAGAAATATTTCAATTCTTCCGCTTTCACGCCGGATGTGACGAGCGCCATCGAATCGGCGGGAGCCAAAGGCGGCAGCTTCATATCGCCCTTGTAAATCGCTCCGCGCTTGATGAGCGCCGTCGGTTCATTCCACACCTGCTCTTTCAGCGGCTCATACCGCTTTCCCAGTTCGCGCAGTTCATTCGGCACACCGAAGATTCCCGGTGCGATGCCGAAGATCACGGTGAACAGAACCACGAACGATCCCCCGATAATGATCGCTTTCTTGCCGCCGATGCGGTCAGCCAAGGGGCCGTTCAAAAAGACCGAAGCCGCATAGGTCCAGAACCCTGCGGTCAGAATCACTCCGAGCTGCTCCTTGGACCAGCCGAACGTTTCGCGCAGGATCGGATTAGCGATGGTGATGTT
>Ga0105104_10001431_pt1 | contig 17942 bp, 9 predicted proteins | sample PPLLaktember2015_3_FD_87034 | JGI IMG/M metagenome (GOLD analysis project Ga0105104, IMG submission 87034) | Freshwater sediment microbial communities from Prairie Pothole Lake near Jamestown, North Dakota, USA - PPLs Lake P7 Core (6) Depth... | ecosystem: Environmental > Aquatic > Freshwater >... | reverse complement strand
GCCGTCCTCATTATCGCGGTTCACCACGCGATCGTCAGGGCAGAGGAGCGACATCTGCGGGACGTCTTCGGGCAGGACTACGAAGCCTATTGCCAACGCGTCAGGCGGTATGTCTAGGGCAAAGCCGGAAGTGATAGGGGGAACCAGGGAGGTAAGACACTGACCAACAGACCAGACACCTTTGGGAACGGTCAGTTGGTCAGTCGGAAAACCTGGTTGTCCCTCAACTTATTTGGAATTACCAAACGGAAAAGGCCCACCCGGACGTCCACAATCGGCTCATACCGACGAACAGCTGGACGACACAAATCCGGCAGTCTCCCGAGTAGGCGTTAAGCACGGTATGGCGTCCTGGACCATATCTTTTCTCGCCGACCGCTAGTGCCCCTTACCCGGTTTGTGGTAAACAATCCAGCGGTTTCGTCTTCGCGGATGAGTCTTCGGATAGCCAATGATGAGAGCACGATCGAGTATTCACTCACCCAGGATGGCTCGGTGGCTCGCCTTCGTCCTGGCGATCGTGGTTGCGATGTTTACCGAGTTGCGTCCCTGCAGCACTTTCGTGCTGCGCAGCGGCGATCAGCTGTTAATGGGGCGTAACTACGACTGGCGAGTCGGGTCCGGCCTGGTCCTTGTGAATCAGCGGAACGTCCGAAAACGGCCGTCGTATACGCAGGTCGGCACTCTTCCGTCCTGGGTCTCGAGATTCGGCAGCATCACTTTCAACCAGTACGGCAAGGAACTGCCGACTGACGGGATGAACGAGGCCGGCCTGGTGGTCACGCTGATGTGGCTTGACGCCACACGCTATCCCGCGCCGGATGAGCGTCCGGCACTCGGAGGCCTATCCTGGATACAGTACCAGCTCGATAACTGCGCGACTGTCGAGGAGGTCATCCAGACGGACCAGACCGTCCGGATTTCGCCCAACAGTTCACCATTGCATTTCCTGGTCTGCGACGCCCTCGGCAATGCGGCCGCAATCGAGTTCCTTGACGGGAGGATGGTCGCAAGTCGGGGTGAAAGCCTGCCCGTCCCGGTACTTACCAACAGCCGCTACGACGAGAGCGTTCAGAATCTGCGGCAATACCAGGGATTCGGGGGTGGCCTGGCCATCCCGACCTCCTCGGCCTCGCTCGCCCGCTTCGTTCGGCTGGCAGACTGGCTGCGTGGCTACCAGCCCGGGTCCGACTCCGCGGTCGATTTCGCATTCGATGCTCTCTTCTCGGTCTCCCAGAGCAGTACTCAGTGGACGATCGTTTTTGACGTCGCCAACCGGCAGATTCACTTCAAGACAGCAGAAACGCCCGTCACACGGGTGGTCCGACTGGATGCCTTCGATTACTCGTGCATATCCTTCCGATGGAAGTTCATCGATATTGACTTCAACCAGGAAGGAGACGTGAGCTCACATTTCCAGGCCTTTGGCGAGGCGGCCAACCTGGACCTGCTTCGGAGAACCTACCAGATCATCAACCCGGGCATTCCGCTCACCGACCTTCAGCGCCAAGCCGCCTTTCCCTCAACCCTGAGATGCGAACCGGCGAAGCTTCCCGGACGACGCGACCGGGGCAGACGTTAGATTGCCGTAGACTTCCGTAGGTCCGACTTCCAAGTCGGACGTTTCTAACCGCACGACCAAGCGAGAAAGGCAATGTCCGACTTGGAAGTCGGACTACGGGACTCTGCCCATCCGGGTCGTCGAGCGGTACAGAACCGCAAACGCAGCGCTTTTTGCGAAGTGCGCGGATTCTCCCCGCAAGCTGCAGCCTGGCTCCGACGTGGTCGCTCCCGGCTACAATCCGCGCACTTCGCAAAAGGCGCTCCGTTTGCGGTTCTGTGCGGCTCGGCAGCGGCTGCATCGTGCCCCGGAGCACGAGCAAGATGTCGGACCTACGGAAGTCGGACCTGCTGTGAGCCGACTTGCCTTATAATCCGCGGCTCATGGACCATACACCCCGAAAGCCGAGTCGTCGTTCTATCCTCAGCCACGGTTCTTGCATCCTCGCCGCTGGCTCATTGTCCGCAACACCCGCGTTCGCACAATCAGAGGCAGCCGGTGTGACCGCAAGTTCGTTTTTCGACGTCCGGAGGTTCGGCGCTTCCGGAAAGCGGGAGGACAACGCCACCGCGTCGATACGGGCGGCTGTCGATGCTTGTGCGACTGCCGGAGGAGGCACGGTCTACGTGCCGCCCGGTCAGTACACAGTCGGAACGATACAGCTGAAGGACAACGTCACGCTGCATCTCGAAGCGGGCGCGACTTTCCTGCTCAGCCAGGCCAGCTCAGATTTCACGACGAGACCTCGAACGATGATCTTCGCCGAAAACGCGAAGAACATCTCGGTCGTCGGCAAAGGGGTCCTGGACGGGCTCGCCCAATACGTTTTCGTGGAAATGCGCGACCGGGATGTGGAAATCCTCGAGGAAATGGAGATCGCCCGCAAAGCCGGGATCGATATGCGACGCTACTACCGCACCGGCATGCAGACGTACATGTTCATTCTGAACAATTGCACCAACGTCTTGATGCGTGACGTCTCGATCGTCAACTCGCCGCTCTGGACCGTGCGTATGAACGACTGCGACCGGGTGTTCGTCCGAGGCGTTTACATTTATTCAGACCTGGAAAAGGGCGTGAACGCTGACGGAATCGATATCGTCTCGTCGCGTAACGTTACGATCTCGGATTCGGTCATCGTCACGGCTGACGACGCAATCGTGCTCAAGTCAATACCCCGCGGCAACGCTGACCACGCGAACCCGGTCGAAAACGTGCTTGTGACAAATTGCATCCTGGCATCGTCGTCGACCGCCCTGATGATCGGGACTGAAACCCACGCAGATATTCGAAATGTGGTCTTCAGCAACTGTGTCATCCGAAATTCAAACAAGGGGTTCGGGATCAACGTCCAGGACGGAGCCACGGTCAGCGATGTCCTATTCAGCAACCTGACCATCGAGACGAACCGGCGGCACTGGAACTGGTGGGGCAGTTCCGAGATGTGCAAGTTCGTTCTCAAGAAGAGGGCCGCCTCCTCTCGATTGGGGACAATCAAGGATATTGTCGTCGACAACGTAGTTGCGCGGGTTCGTGGAACGAGTACCTTAACCGGTCACCCGGAGCGGCCTCTTCAGAACATCAGGATGTCCGGAGTGCAGCTGTTCATGAATCCCGAGAATTCGAAGGACAAGCGAGCCACGGATGCCATGAGGTTACAGGGGATCCGTGGCTTACTGCTCCGCGATGTTTCGATCGCCTGGGCCGAGGAAGAGTCCGAAGCAAAATGGCAGAGCGCGCTGGTCTTAGGGAACGTCTCCGATTTCGAGATCGATTCCTTCTCCGGCCGCCAGGGACTCAAGACGGGCGACTCACCTGCCGTCATTCTCGATCAGTCAGCGGAGGGGATCGTCCACGATTCGCGGGCCACCGAGGGTTGCGCGACCTTCATCCAAGTACAGGGGGCAGCAAGCAAGCAGATAGAAGTGAAGAACAACAGGACGAAAAATGCCGCGCGCGCAATAGCCTTCGAGAACGACGTCGTACGAAAGGCAGTGGACGTGGGGTAGCCGGACCGGTGCCTTCGACCGCATGTGCTGCAGTCCGACCGTTTTCGGACGTCCCAATCCCACTCTTGGGACTCCTCGGCCGGCTTCTGGGGTGGGTGGTCGCATCCGTGGGCATTGTTGATCGAATGCATCCATGCGCTGAGGCTCAATGAAGCGATATCGCGATCGGAAGGAGCCGCGCGCGACGGCGAGCTGATTTGGCATCCGCCGTGCTTCGAGTCCACTGGACGGGGAGGAAAAATGCGAAACCTGATCAAGGATCTTCGTTACAGTGTCCGCAGCATCTTCAAGAACCCAGGTTTTTCGCTATCTGTGGTTTTGATCCTGGCCATCGCGATGGGCCCGAATGCGGCCATCTTCACTCTGCTCGATGCCGTCATCTTTCATCCAGCTCCGTACAAGGAAGCGGAAAAGCTTCTGGTTTTGAACGAGACCGATAACCAAGGCGGTTCTTTGCTGCCTGTCAGCTACCCGAACTTCGAGGAGTGGCGCACGATGAGTCGCTCCTTCTCCCACATGGCAGCCTATCGAACCGACTTCTTCAACCTGAGGGAGGGCGAGACTGTTGAGCGACTTATGACCACCTCGGTCTCTCTCGATTTCTTTCCGGCGCTCGGCGTCGCTCCCCTCTTCGGTCGCACACTGGCCGCGCACGATTTCAAGCTCGGGTCGCCGATAGCAGTAGTCATCAGTCACGGTTACTGGGAACGAAGATTCGCCGCGCGTCCCGACATCTGCGGAACCGAGGTCGTGGTCGATGGCCAGCCCGGCATGATCGTCGGAGTCATGCCCCGTAACTTTCGCTCATTCTCGCTTCAGGGTCGCGGGGCTGGGATGTGGGTCCCGCTCATCGGCAGGGATGAACTGACAGACAGGTCAAATGCGTTCGTCGAGGTCGTCGCCCGGCCCCGCCGCGGCGTGCAGGCCGAAGCGGCTCGGGAAGAGATGGAAGTAATTGCGGCCAGGATCGCGTCGCAATACCCCGCCTCCAATTCAGGGAGAGGCGTCAGGGTGCAGACCATTCGCCAGCTCTGGTTGAGCACGGTCGGAGCAGGACCTCGGGTACTCGCGCTGCTGGTACTCGCTGTCCTTCTGGTCGCCTGCGCTAACGTGGCCAACCTGGTGCTCGCGAATGGTGTCAACCGGCGAAAGGAAATGGCGCTCAGGCGAGCGCTCGGCGCGACGCGCCTGAGGCTGGTCCACCAACTTCTCACGGAAAGCCTGGTCCTCGGCGTCCTTGGCGCCGCCGCAGCCCTCGTGCTTGCGTACTGGGCGTTGCAGCTGATCAATCGTTTCAGTGGAGACATATTCATGGGGTTGGGGATCGAGCGTTTCGAGCTCGATTGGACCACCGTCCAGTTTTCAATCGTCCTCGGGTTTGTCACGGCGATGGTTTTCGGCGTGATCCCTGCGTGGAGGACCTCGAAGGTCGACCTGAACAGTGCGCTCAAGGAGGGAGGCGCCTCGAGAGGGAGTGGCGTGAGAAAGAGCCGGCTGGCCAAGGCTCTGGTGGTTTCCGAGCTGACCGTCGCCTGCGTGCTGCTCGTCACCGTGGGGCTGTACATCCGGACGTACTCCCAGATAATGAGGCAGGTGGATGATCCGGGGTTCCGGGTTGAAAGAGTTGTAACCGGCAACCTGAGTGTCGCGGAACAGAGGTTCCCGACGCCGGCTTCCCGGGCGCAGTACTTCAGCCGGGTGCTCGGCAGCATCGAGGATGTTGCTGGTGTCGAGTCCGTCGGGTTGACGAGCACCGTCCCAGGCGTCTTTTCTCCCGCACGCGCGAAGCTGACACTCGGGATTGCCGACGATTCCGTGCCCGTTGACAAGCTTCCGGGAGACTGGGTTGATTGCCGGGTCGTGAGCCCCGGGTATTTCAAGGCGCTCCAGATCCCGCTGCTGACTGGCAGGGCGTTCAACGACTTCGATCACCATCTGGCGCCCAGGGTAGCCCTGGTCGGCCAGCAGGCGGCCTCCGCTTACTGGAAAAGTAAGAACCCGATAGGAGAGGTCATCAGCATCAATGGGACGCCTCATACAATCATTGGGGTGATGGGGGACGTGACGACGGCGTTAAGGTCGATCAATCGGCAACCCCTGGAAGTGGCCGTCTCATACCTTCAGGATTGTCCGACTTCGATGCAGTGCGTGATCCACGGCCCGCGATCGCCGGAATCGCTGATCAAGGATGTGCGAACCGCCGTCCACAGGATCGGTCCGAATGAGGCGGCTTCAAATTTCCAGACCATGGAACAGTTCATTGACCACTCTATGGTCGGCAACCGGTTTCTGACTGGTCTGATGGCCAGTTTTGCGATACTCGGCTGCCTGATCGCGGCGGCCGGTGTTTACGGCATCATGTCCCATTTCACGTCCCAAAGGACCGCGGAGATCGGCATACGGATGGCCCTGGGCGCGAGGCGAACCGACGTACTCCGTCAGATAATGCGCCAGGGCTTGAACTTGATCCTGATCGGCCTCGGGATAGGGCTTACGCTATCGGTGCTCCTCAGCCGCGTGCTGCCCACCGTGATGTTCGGCACCGTCACCGTCAGTCCGTTTATCTACCTGCTTGTGGTGGTGCTGCTCGCCCTGGTCGCGATGGCTGCCTGTTATTTCCCGGCGCGCCGGGCGAGCAAGGTGAATCCGATCGTCGCATTACGGGTTGAATAGGACCTGTATCTTGTCGGCAGCGCAACTCGGAACTACCGCGTCTCTTCGACCAGCACCAGGTCGAATCCTTCTGTGTCGAATTGTGCGTACAAGAACCGCCGCTCGTCGGACGACATCGAAAAACCCCACGCAGCGCGCTTGGCCAGGGGTGCAAAACGCTTTGTTTTCTGCGTCTCAAAGCTGAAGAAGTCGATTGACCAGTCGGGGGAGGGATGGGGGATGAAGTAGATGCCCCCGCTTGCCAACGCATAGTCGTTCCCATAGACAGTGTTCAGGACCTTGGTTTCCTCGCCGCCTTCCACCGGCATTCGCCAGAGCGAGCTGAAGTAGTGTCCCGACGTCTCTTTGACATAGTAAATATCTCGTCGATCGACTGACTCGGCGGGAAGGATGCCGCCATTTCTGGTCACCTGCACAGGCGTACCGCCCCCCGCTGGCATCTTCCAGATCTGTCGCTCCCCGCTCCGGTTCGAGCTGAAGTAGATCCATCTACCGTCTCTCGAGTAGCTTGGTCCCTTATCATCCGAGGAATCATCGGTCAGCTTTCGCACCTGCCCGCCCCGGGCCGGTACGAAGTAGATGTCATCCGAGCCCGCCGCGCGGGATCCGAAAACGATCGTCTTCCCATCCGGAGACCAAGCCGGCAGGTCGGTTTCCGGACCGCGAAACGAAGTCAGCTGGAAGGCACCCGAGCCGTCCGCCCGGCACACCCAGATCTCGGGGCTTCCGGAACGATAGGATGAGAATGCGATCATGCTGCCGTCTGGAGAAAACTGCGGCGTGTGATCGACATAGGTCGAAGAGATCAGGTTCACCGGCGAGGAGCGAGGAGACCCCGAATCCCCTACTTCGATTTGCCAGATATTGACGTCGGTGAGAAGCTGCGCAAACGCCAGGCGGTTTCCATCCGGGGAAAAAGCCGGGCCAAAGGAGCGGTGCATTCCCGGCAACGGCCGCCGATTGGCGGGATTGCGGGGATCCAAACGCCACAGCGCAGGGCTATGCCGCGAGCCCGAGACATAGAAGATCTCCTTGCCGTCGCGAGCCCATTCCGGACCGTAGCTGCGATGGTCCGAAGTAACGGGAACAGGCTCACTTAAAGCAGCGAGCTGATCGTCCAGGCTCAACAGGTGGACGTCTGACACATTCTCGCTGACATATCGGGCAAAGGCGAGGCTGCGGCCATCGGGAGAGAAGGCGGGGCCTGAATCGCCCGCGAAGTCCGGGGGTGGTTCGGTCAGACGCCGCTTCTCTCCGGACTCAACCGATATCAGGAACAACCCGGCCGGTCCGGCCTTGACGCCGCTATCCGGGACTACGAGCCATTTGCCACCGGGATGCCAGGCGACGTTTCGATTCCACAACAGATACAGTTGGAACCGGACCTCGGCGATTGCCCGCTCGCGTCCACCCAGCGGCGGTTTCAAAACAACCGCATATTCACCCGAACCGGTCTCTCGGATGAAGGCAATCGAACGCCCATCCGGCGACCAGGCAGCATCGCTGTCCCACCCCTCGTGGTCGGTCAGACGGGAATAACCGTCGGAATCAAGTTGCTTGATATAGATATCTTTATTCGCCTGTTTCTCCCCGTCCCAGTCAAAAGCGATCAGAGTGCCATCCGGTGAAAAACTGGGAAATGACTCCGATCCCGCATAGCTGGTGAGTGGGACAAAAGCGAGGGGCGCCTCCGAGCCGCCTTGTCGGTCAGAACCGAGAAAGACCAGCCAATAGATCAGGGCACCCATCAGGGCGATCGAGGACAATACGATGCCCCAGGTCGCCGCCGTCCCAAGTCCACGCTTCGAAAACGCCGGGTACGCGCCCGAATCGATTGCCCGCTTCAGACGGCTGAGGTCCAACAGCAGGTCGCCGGCTGACTGGTAGCGCAGCTCCCGATCCTTCTCGAGGCATTTCCGGATGATTCTTACCAGCTCGCTCGGGACGTCCAGCGGAAGCGGCTCTGGTTCGGCGTGCAGTATGTTCGCCATTGTCTGAGTCGCGGCGGACCCGGTAAACGGGCGATGTCCACTCACCAACTCATACAGCACAGCGCCGAGGCTGAATATGTCAGTCCGTGCATCCAGCTGCTGGCCGAGAACCTGTTCGGGGCTCATATAGTCGACGGTGCCCAGTATAACGCCTTGCTGCGTGGGCGTGGAGGTCGCCGCCCCGGAATTGACCCCCTGGTCTTCGCTCGGCCTGATCTTCGCGAGTCCGAAATCGAGTATCTTGACAACGCCGCGCGGGGTTACGATCAGGTTACCCGGCTTGATATCGCGATGAATGACTCCCTTCCCGTGAGCCTCGTCAAGAGCGTCGGCCAGGTGAGTCCCGATGTCCAGGATCGAAGTGATATCGCGCTGTTTTTCCGCGGCCCAATCGGACAGAACAGTGCCTTCGACGTGTTCCATCGCAATGAAGCGAATGCCTTGGGAATCGCCAATTTCATAGATGGTGCAGATGTTCGGGTGATTCAAGGCAGAAGCCGCCTTCGCCTCGCGGGTAAACCTGCTGGTCGCTTCGCGGTTGAGCGCACGGTCGGCATTGAGCACCTTTAACGCCACCGTTCGGTTTAGCCGAGTATCCCGCGCTCTGTAGACCTCTCCCATTCCCCCCGCTCCCAGCAGGGCAAGAACCTGGTAGGAACCGAGTTTGCGTCCTATTAGACCGGGAGACGAATCGCCCCCGTGGGTTCGGCTCTTTCGCTTACCGGTAATGATCAGCGGATCCTGCATTCTCCCCATTTCGGGTGATGTTCACTCCACAACTGGTGATTTTCGCTTCGCTGCGAATGGTTCAGGGTTATCCGCATTATAACAACCTCGCCGGAGAAGTTCCCGGCGACGAGAATCGGCTTCACGCGGCATGAAAGCGCCTGGATCCTCAGGGCGTCTGATCCGTCCCAAGGAGCCTCAGTGACCTCAAGGACCACAAGGACAACAAGGACTTAGAGACACTAGGCGCTGCCGTGGTTGTTGCCCTTGAGGTCCCTGAGGTCTATGCGGTCCTTGGGCGGGTCTTCCGAGCCTCCTTTACCCCTCGACTGCTCCCGCCGAGCCGCGCCAACGCTGGCGGCTTGACTGCCCGCACATCGATTCTGATAATAGTTTAGGCAATAACTTAGTTTTATTGATGAATCGGTGAACTTCCGCTCCGGCGGAAGCGTATTGTATCGATACGGACGTTCACCACCAGTTCTTAACCAACGCCGAATATCGCCAATAGCAAAGGTTAAATTGGCTGGATCGTGAGTCAGACGCTGCAAGCAACTACAGAACAGTCACTGGCCGCCCGATATGAGACCCTCATTCGCGTCTCGCAGGCAATCAGCGCGCACCGTGACTGCAAAGAATTGTTCCGAAATCTGGCAAGCGAACTGCGCTGTGTCGTTCAGTTCGACTACATCGCAGTCGTGATGTACGACGCGGCGACCCATAAGCTGTGCCTGAACTTGTTGGACGGGAGCGACCCCGAACGCGTGCTTCCGAAACCCGAGCTCGAGACCGAGGAGATGTTCGCGTGGTGGGTCTACCAGCACCAGCAGCCGCTCGTCATTCCTCAACTCAAAAAAGAAACTCGTTTCCCCCGTTTGGCGCGGTTCCTCATGAAGCACGGCATTCAGTCGACCTGTTCGATTCCTCTCACGACCGCGCATGGCCGGCTCGGCGCACTGGGCTTCGGCAGCATGCAGCCCTCCGCGTATTCCGACGAGGAGGTGCGCCTGCTGCGGATCGTCGCCGACGTGGTTGCCCTCGCGATTGACGACGCCCGGAACTTCGAGGCCTCTCGCCGAGCCCGCGAAGAGCTGCAGCAAGAAAGAGACCGGCTGAAGCAACTTCTCGATGTGAATAGCGACATCGTTTTGGAACTTGCGCAGCTGAAAGATCAACTCGCTCAAGAGAAGTTGTACCTCGAAGACGAAATCCGCAGCGAGATGAACTTCGAGGACATCATCGGCGTAAGCCCGGCGCTCGGCCGGGTGCTGAAGCTGGCGGAGACGGTGGCGCGAACCGATTCGACCGTGCTCATTTACGGCGAGACGGGCACGGGAAAGGAACTGATCGCCCGCGCGATTCACAATCTCAGCCCCCGCCACGACAATTCTTTCGTGAAACTCAATTGTGCCGCCATTCCCACCGGTTTGTTGGAGAGCGAGCTATTCGGGCACGAAAAAGGTGCGTTCACCGGCGCTATCGTGCAGCGGATCGGTCGATTCGAGCTCGCCCACCGGGGGACTGTTTTCCTGGACGAAATCGGCGAAATCCCGCTCGAATTGCAGCCGAAGCTGCTTCGGGTCCTGCAGGAGCGCGAATTCGAGCGGCTGGGAAGCACGCGCACGCTTCGGAGCGACTCTCGGCTGATCGCCGCTACTAACCGGGACTTGGCCGCCATGGTGGAGAGGCAGGAATTCCGTGGGGATCTCTACTATCGGCTCAATGTCTTCCCGATACACATGCCTCCCCTGCGGGAGCGCCGTGCCGATATACCGCTTCTGGTTCGGCATTTTGCCGACCATTTTGCTCGCCGCATGAAGAAGTCGGTCGAAACGATCCACTCGGAGACGATGAAGGTATTGACGCAGTACCACTGGCCGGGCAACGTCCGGGAGTTGCAGAATGTCATCGAGCGGGCGGTGATTCTGTCCACGGGACCGGTCTTGAAAGTGCCGTTGTCCGATCTGAAAACCAGTGCGACGGCAAACGCTTCCACGAACGGGGGCACGCTTGAGGACGCCCAACGCAAACACATCCTGGCGGCTCTGGAGCAGACCAACTGGGTGTTGGGTGGCGCAAACGGCGCGGCGGCCCGGTTGGGGATGAAGCGCTCCACCCTCCAGTTCAGAATGCGCCGCCTCGGCATCTCCCGCCCCGCCAGGGGATAAAGTGGCTAAACCCTAAAGTGCAGCCCTCTGCCGCTGCAGTCCACATATTTCTGTTTTCCTGTCGATTTCGTGACCCGCCGTTCGATTGTTTGGCAGAGGACCAGAAGTCATGGTCGCGAGCAAGCAATCCGTCGTGCCAGCCGGTTGGCACACTGCCAGCCCGTTAGCATTTTCCCGTTGGCACCAGCGAGGCAACATGATCGACACGGCTCCTGTATCTGTCAGGCTGATAAAGCTTTTTGCGTCTGCCGGGGGTGCCAGCCAAGCTTGGCCCCCCGCTTGCAGCTACTGACGCCAAACAGGAGACGTAATGCTCAGAATCGCGATCAACGATACCGCTTCCGAACAGCGCTGGGTTCTCCAAGGACGACTCGCCGGACCTTGGATCCCCGAGTTGCAGCTTAACTGGGAGAAAAGACAAGAAGAACGGCGGGGACGCAAGTGCGTGGTTGATCTGAGTGAGGTGACGTTCATCGATGAAAGCGGGCAAGAGGTTCTCAAGGCGATGATGAAGGAGGGCGCGCAGTTCATCACCTGCGGCATGTGCACCAGGTATCTTCTGGACAAGCTCGGTCGGGCCCTCCGATCAAACGGACGCACCAGCTACGTCGTCAGTGACTGCGAAGATTTCAGCCGTGAGAATCGGTGAAAATCCGTGGTTGGACAACGGGCTTCTAAGTGATCGCGACGCAAGAAGTAAGGAGTTACTCATGGCGAAACGAATGATCCTGATGCTGGCTGTGACGGCCGTCTTCCTCGCGGCCCTCGGCTTTCTCAAATTCACGCAAATACAGCAGGCCATCGGGCAGGCAGCAGCCTTTCAACCACCCCCGGAAGCCGTGACAACCATCATCGCCGAGCAGGAGAGGTGGCCGAAGACGCTGAGCGCCATCGGCACCGTGGCTGCCGTCCAGGGCGTGACCGTCAGCGCTGATCTTCCAGGCATCGTTCAGAGGATCGGGTTCGAGTCCGGCGGCTCGGTGAACCAGGGTGATCTGCTCGTTCAACTCGATACCCAGCAGGAACAGGCTCAGCTGGTCGCAGCGGAGGCGGAGCGAGATCTGGCGATTCTCAACTATGACCGGATGGAAGGGCTGGTCAACCAGGGCGGGATCGCGCGAGCACAGTACGACCAGGCAGCTGCCGAGAAGAAGCGGACGGAGGCGAGAGTCGCGGAGATCCGGGCGACGATCGCCCGCAAGACGATCCTTGCGCCGTTCTCAGGGATTCTGGGGATTCGCCAGGTGAACCTCGGCCAGTATTTGTCGGGCGGCGATGGCGTCGTCTCCCTGCAGGCCCTCGATCCGATCTATGTGAATTTCGGGGTTCCGCAGCAGGACGCTCAACAGATGCATATCGGCCGCACGGTACGGGTTACCACCGGGAACCAGTCAGGTTCCAAATTTGTGGGACGGATCACAGCCCTCAATGCAGTGGTGGACGAGGCGACCCGGAACGCGCAGATCCAGGCGACGCTGTCCAATCCGCGCGGCACGCTGCGCCCGGGAATGTTTGTGGAAGTCGACGTCTTGCTGGGAGCGAGCCGTCCGGTGGTTTCTTTGCCTGCATCGGCGATCAGCTACGCACCGTACGGCGATTCTGTCTTCGTTGTCGACGAGCTCAAGGACCCGAAAGGCAAGACTTATCGCGGCGTTCGCCAGCAGTTTGTCACCCTCGGGGGCGCGCGGGGCGATCAGGTCGCTGTCCTCTCAGGGCTCAAACCAAATGAAGAAGTAGTGACTTCCGGGGCCTTCAAACTCCGTAACGGCGCGGCCGTGCTCGTGAATAACGAGGTTCAGCCCGCCAACAAGAAGTCTCCGAACCCGGAGGACAATTGAGATGCGGTTCACTGATCTTTTTATCAAGCGCCCGGTGCTGGCGACGGTTGTCAGCCTGGTCATCCTCATCGCGGGTCTACAGGCAATTCGTTCTCTGAGCGTGAGGCAGTACCCGCGCAGCGATATTGCGATCATCCGCGTTGCGACGGTTTACGTGGGCGCTAACGCGGATCTGGTGCGGGGCTTCATTACCACGCCGCTGGAGCGCGTAATCGCCAGCGCCGATGGCATTGACTACATGGAATCGTCGAGCGCCCAGGGGCTTAGCACGATCACCGTGCACCTCCGGCTCAATTACGACACCAACGCGGCGCTCACCCAAATCCAGGCGAAGGTCGCGCAGGTGCGCAACGACCTGCCGCCGGAGGCCGAAGCCCCGGTCATCGAACTGGAAACTGCGGATAATCAGTTTGCCGCGATGTACCTCGGCTTCTCATCCAGCAACCTCGATCAGAACCAGATCACCGATTACCTGACTCGAGTGGTGCAGCCCAAGCTGAGCGCCATCAGCGGCGTCCAGCGGGCGGACATCCTCGGCGACCGGACGTTCGCCATGCGGATCTGGCTGAAGCCGGTCCAGATGGCCGCGTTTGGCATCTCGCCATCCGCGGTGCGAGAGGCATTGGCCCGAAACAACTACTTGTCGGCGCTCGGACGGACGAAAGGCTCGATGGTCTCTGTAAACCTCGTCGCCAACACCGACCTGCGCACGCCGGAGGAGTTCCGTCAGTTGGTGGTCAAGCAGGAAAACGGCGTTGTCGTCCGGCTCGGCGAGATCGCGGACGTGGTCCTCGGCGCCGAGAACTACGAGGAAGACGTTCGATTCAACGGGGAGACCGCGACCTTCATGGGCGTCTGGATACTTCCGACCGCGAACTCGCTCGAGGTGATCGGGCGTGTGCGCGAGGCGATCCCCGAGATCCAGGCTCAATTGCCCGTCGGCATGAAGGCCGGTATTCCTTACGACTCGACCGAGTACATACAGAACGCGATAGATGAAGTACTAACCACCCTGATCGAAACCCTGTTGATCGTTATCTTCGTAATCTTTCTTTTCCTGGGATCGATGCGCTCGGTGCTCATCCCGGTGGTCGCTATCCCGATCTCGCTGATTGGCGCGGTTTTTCTCATGCTCCTCGCTGGCTTCACGATCAACCTGCTGACGCTGCTCGCGATCGTACTTTCCGTTGGACTCGTCGTTGACGACGCCATCGTCATGGTCGAGAACGTCGAGCGACACCTGCACAGCGGGAAGTCCGCATTGGACGCGGCGATCCATGGAGCCCGCGAACTGGTCGGTCCGATCATCGCCATGACCGTCACCCTGGCGGCGGTTTACGCACCGATCGGCATCCAGGGAGGCCTGACGGGCGCGCTCTTCCGCGAGTTCGCATTCACGCTGTCCGGAGCGGTCATCGTGTCCGGAGTAGTGGCGCTGACGCTTTCCCCGATGATGGGCGCCAAGCTGCTGCGCGCTGGAGACACGGAGCGCGGGTTTGCCGGCTGGATCAACCGCCGTTTCGACGGCGTGCGCTCCCGCTACAGCCGAACGCTGTCCGGAACGTTGAAGTACCGGCCGGTGGTGCTCACTCTCTGGTTGATCATAGGAGTCCTGATGGTCCCCTTCTACATGTTCTCCTCGCGGGAGCTGGCGCCGGCGGAGGATCAGGGGGTCGTCTTCGGGGTCTTGCAGGCGTCCGCCAACTCCACTCTCGATCAGACCAAGCTCTTCGCCGAAGAGGTCTACAAGGTGTATAGCTCGTTTCCCGAAAGCGAGAGCATCTTCCAGATCACTTTCCCGACGGGCGGCTTCGGGGGCATGGTGACGAAGCCCTGGGACGAACGGGAAAAGACCGCGCAGGAGCTCCTGGTGGAATCCACGGGTCCGTTGTCCAAGATCGCTGGCATCCGCGTTATCCCCCTCACGCCACCGCCGCTGCCCGGTGGTGGGGATTTCCCGGTCGATTTCGTCATTGCCTCAGCCGCGGAGCCGGAACAGCTGCAGGAGTTCGCGAATCAGCTGGTGCAAAAGGCTTTTCAAAGCGGCCTGTTCATTTTTGCGGACTCCGACCTGAAGTTTGACCAGCCGCAGGCGAGGGTTGTCTTCGACCGGGACAAGCTCCGCTCCCAGGGGGTGGACGTGACGCAGGCGGGCCAGGACCTCGCCACAATGGTGGGCGGCGACTACGTCAACCGGTTCAGCATCCAGGGCAGGAGCTACAAGGTCATCCCGCAAATCAAGCGGATCGAGCGCTTGACGCCCGACCAGCTCACCCAGATCTATGTCACCGGATCCGATGACAAGCTGGTCCCCTTGTCGACCTTTGCCCACCTCGAGACAACGGCAGAGCCGCGGGATCTGAAGAAATTTCAGCAGCTCAATGCAGTGCGGATTCAAGGCGTGGTCCCACCGCCGGTTCCGCTCGACCAGGCATTGAGCTTCCTCGAACAGGAGGCGCGTGCGATCCTGCCGCAGGGTTTTACGATCGATTACGCGGGAGAGTCGCGCCAGCTGCGCGTCGAAGGCAGCAAGTTCCTCGGGACTTTCCTGTTGTCGGCGATCCTGATCTACCTTGTCCTCGCGGCACAGTTCGAGAGCTTCCGCGATCCCTTTATCATTCTCGCAGGCTCGGTGCCCCTGGCGATCTCAGGCGCCCTGCTGTTCTCGTTTCTGGGGTTTACGACGCTGAATATCTACAGCCAGGTCGGACTAATCACGCTGGTCGGTCTGGTATCGAAGAACGGCATTCTGATCGTGGAGTTCGCAAACCAACTCCAGCGAAACGGAATGGACAAGCTGAGCGCGATCATCGAGGCATCGGGCACGCGGCTTCGACCCATCCTGATGACCAGCGCGGCCACGGTATTCGGGCACTTCCCGCTGATCCTGGCGACAGGTCCTGGTGCCGGAGCTCGTAACAGCATCGGCATCATGCTTGTCAGCGGCATGGTGATCGGCACCGTGTTCACACTGTTCATCGTGCCGTCCATTTACATGCTGGTGGCCCGGAAACGCGTTGCGGTTGCCACGACGGAAAGGGGACTAGACTCGAGGCAGCGCGCCTTTGGCTTTGGGTCCCCCGCCGCTGCTGAGGAATAGCGGCCTGCGCTGGATTTTGGGCGCCAACCGGGCCGAAAAGCGGCGGATTCTGAACAGCGAATCCGCCCTACGACCGCTCGTTTGCGCATGGTGAGTCGTTGTAGGGCGGATTCGCTGTTCAGAATCCGCCGCTTTTCGGCCCGGTTGGCGCCCGCAGAATCGCATTTCGCATGGTCTCCTAAATGGAGTCAGTCTTATGAAGAAGCAATTAGTCCTTCTGATTCTCGCACTCACCGTGCTGGCCGCATGCAGCGCCAAGCGCGTCGGCCCCGATTACAGCCGACCCAGAGTCAAACCGCCGGAGGTCTTTCGAGCCGATACCGAAGTGCTACAGCCCGCCAGCCTGCGTTCACTCGCCGATCACAAATGGTGGGAGGTGTTTCAGGACGAGCAGCTGCAGCACCTGATTCGCACGGCCCTCGAGCAGAATTACGATATCCGGATCGCGGCCAGGAAGATCATCCAGGCCCGGGCCGAGCTAGGCATCACACGGGCCGACCAAATGCCGACTCTTGCGGTAGGGGCCTTTGCAACGAACCAGCGGATTCCCAGCTCGGGCCCCATACCGGCAATTGAGACGAGCCCGACCGAAGTGAACGCTGGGCTTTCCTGGGAAGCGGACTTCTGGGGCAAATATAGCCGGGGGACCGAGGCGGCGCGCGCCGAGCTCCTGGCCAGCGAATGGGCACGGCAGGCGGTCATCACAACGGTCATCGCAGATGTGGCTACGGCTTACTTCCAGCTGCGCGAGCTCGATCTGGAACTCGAGATAGCCGAGCGCACCGTAACGTCCCGCCAGGCATCGCTCGAGCTGGTGAAGCTGCAGGAGCAGTTCGGAACAAGCTCCAGGCTGGACGTGCGACAGGCTGAACAACTCGTATACACCGCGTCTGCGCAGATTCCGAACCTACAACGGCGGATCGAGCAACAGGAGAACGCGATCTGTATTCTGCTTGCGGAAAATCCGGATGCTGTCCGCCGGGGACTGAAGCTGACCGAGCAACCGCGTGCCCCGGAAGTTCCCGCCGGTCTTCCTTCGTCACTTCTCGAACGCCGGCCGGACATTCGTTATGCGGAGCACCAACTAATCGCTGCCAACGCCCGCATCGGTGTCGCGAAAGCCGCATACTTCCCTCAATTGACTTTGACGGGTGGGAGCGGCTTCCGCACTACCGCGCTGAGCAGCCTGCTCAGCGGCCCTGCTGGACTCTGGAGCCTTGTCGGCGCCGCCGTCCAGCCGATCTTCACGGGTGGGCGGCTTCGCTCCGGTGTCCAGTTGACGGAGGCCCAACAGCAGGAGGCGGTGCTCGTCTATCAACAGAGCGTTCAACAGGCGTTCCGGGAAGTATCTGACGCGCTGGTCGCTCGCAAGAAGAACCGGGATTTCCGATTCGAACAGGAGCGACTTGTTCAATCGGCCGAGGAGGCGGCACAACTGTCCGACTTGCGCTACCGACGAGGCGTAACCAGTTACCTCGAAGTGCTGGATAGCGAAACGCGGTACTTCGAGGCGGAGCTCGGTCTCGCACAAGCTCGCCTGGACGAGTTGCTGGCTCTCGTCCAACTGTACAAAGCCCTGGGCGGCGGCTGGGAGGGCTGAGGCCCGCGACGGGGCTGATCTGTGTGGGGACGGCGAGATCGAATGGAGCCGCGCACGAGAGCGAGAGAAGCGAGCGAGAGTAAGCGGACCACCTGACTCGCTCCACTGCCTCGTGTTTAAATGTATCGACTTAGCGAATGATTGGTGGTCCGCTTACTCTCGCTCGCTTCGCTCGCTTTCGAGGGCGTCGAATAAGTTCTTAAGGCCTGAAAGGCCGGCACATAATAGCCCAGGGCGAAGCGTGCTTTTCGCGTAGCCCTGGGTCAACACGGTCTC
>Ga0105104_10001429_pt1 | contig 17951 bp, 2 predicted proteins | sample PPLLaktember2015_3_FD_87034 | JGI IMG/M metagenome (GOLD analysis project Ga0105104, IMG submission 87034) | Freshwater sediment microbial communities from Prairie Pothole Lake near Jamestown, North Dakota, USA - PPLs Lake P7 Core (6) Depth... | ecosystem: Environmental > Aquatic > Freshwater >... | reverse complement strand
GTCCGGGCGCCAGCGGGCCAGTTCGCCGGTGCGATACAGGCGGGCGGCCGGATCGGGGCTGAAAGGATCGCGGATAAACTTTTGCGCAGTCAGCTCGGGGCGGTTGAGGTAGCCGCGCGCCAGGCTGACCCCAGCCACGTGAAGCTCGCCGGGCACGCCCACCGGAACCGGCCGCTGCCAGGGGTCCAGGACCATTACGCGCGTGTTCGGGAGCGGGCGGCCGATGGGGACGCGCAGGGCATTCTCGGGCAGGTCCACAACCCGATCGTAGGAGGCCGCCACGGTCGTCTCGGTAGGCCCATAGCCGTTGAACATGCGGCGCCCCACACACCAGCGGCGGGCAACCTCCGGCGGGCAGGCTTCTCCGGCGGAGACAACGTTCGAGAGGGCAGGGCACTCGCGAGGATCCAGGAGCGACAGGAGCGATGGAGGGAAGGAAGCGTGGGTCACCCCTTGGCCGCGGAGCAGGCGCGACAGGTCGGGGACGGAGGCCAATACCTGGCGCGGGGCCAGGACGAGAGAGGCTCCGGCTGCCAGGGTTGGGAAAATCTCGGTGACCGAGCCGTCAAAGCTGAGCGAAGCAAACTGGAGCACGCGGCTGCCAGGATGGACTTCAAACAGAGAGATCAGGGTCTGGATCAGGTTCGACATGCCGCGGTGCTGGAGCAGCACTCCCTTGGGACGGCCGGTCGAGCCCGAGGTATAGATTACGTAAGCCAGGTTATGCGGACCGGCCGGGCAGGAGAAGTGCGCATCGCTCTCCTGGGAAAGCGCATCCCATTCAGCATCCAGGCAGATGACCTGTGCGGGTGATCCGGGGACCAGAGGGGCAATCTTTTGCTGGGTAAGCACCAGGACGGCCTGGGAATCGGCGAGCATAAACTCCAGGCGGTCGGCAGGGTAGGCCGGATCGAGGGGCAAATACGCTCCACCGGCCTTCAAGACCCCCAGGATCGCGGTGACCACCTCCAGGGAAGGTTCCATACAGACCGCCACCAGGCTTTCGGTGCCCACGCCCAGACGGCTGAGAGCGCGAGCCAGGCGGTTGGAGCGCGCGTCCAGCTCCGCGTAGGTCATGGACTGGTCCTCGAATTGCAGCGCTAGGGCCTGGGGCGTGCGGGCTGCCTGGTCCGCGAAGAAGGATGGAAAGACGCGCTCCAGGTCATAATCCGTATCGGCGCGGTTCCATTCCAGCCAATAGGGGGTTTTTTCCGCCGGGTCCAGCAGGGGCAGGTCGCGGAGCGGGGCGCCCGGGGCGGCTGCCATACCGGTCAGGATCAGGACGAGTTGGTCCAACATGCTATTCACGGTACCGGCGGTATAACGCTGCGGATCGAAGACGATCTTGAGCATGAGACGGTCAGACGCCCCGGCAATCAGGTTGAGCGGATAGTTGGTTTGCTCGTCGGAGCGCAAGTCGGACAGGCGCAGCGGGGTATCCAGGTTTTGCACAGCGGCCTGGATGGGATAATTCTCAAAGACCAGCAGACTTTCGAACAACGGCCGGCCGCGCGGGACTTCGCTCCAGCCCTGGATATCGACCAGAGAACAGTATTCATACTGGCGCATTTCCACAACCCCCGCCTGGAGGTCGCGCAGCCAGTCTGCCACGCGGGCGTCCGGAGAAAGCCTGACCCGTACAGGCAGAGTGTTAATGAAGAGGCCGACCATTTCCTCGGCGCCGGGCAGGTCCGGCGGGCGGCCTGAGACGGTCGCGCCAAAGAGAACGTCCTCCTCGCGCGAGTAGCGCCCCAGGAGAACACCCCAGGCCGCCTGGACCAGGGTGTTGAGGGTCAGGCGCTGCTGCTGGGCAAAGCTGGTGAGCTGGCGGGTTTGCTGGGGGGACAGCCAGCGCTCGAGCTCCATGGAAGCCTGACCGGGAAGAGAGCCGCGCTCGGCAGCCCAATCTTCAGGCAGAGGCGTGGGGGCGGTGAAAGCGGATAGGGTCTTGCGCCAGTAGCTTTCGGCGGACGCGCGGTCCTGTCCGCGCAGCCAGGTGATGTAATCGCGGTAAGGGCGGGCGACCGGGAAGACCGGGTCCCGGCCCCGGGCGAGAACCGCGTATGCGGTAAACACCTCCTGGAACAGGATAGGGATAGACCAGCCGTCGAGGAGAATATGGTGGAAGCTCCAGACCAGGCGCCAATCCGAGGCCCCCAGTCGCAAGAGGGACAGGCGCAGAAGCGGCGGCCGCGAGAGATCAAAACCGCAGGTGCGATCCTCCTGGAGATAGCCGGCCAGGCGGGTTTGCTGCTCCTGGGGAGACGCCCCGGTCCAATCCTGCTGCAGAATGGCCAGCGGGACCTGGCGATGGACGGCCTGGACCGGCTCTTTCAAGCCCTCCCCAATAAAGGCGGTGCGCAGGATGGGGTGGCGCTGCACGACTGCCTGCCAGGCTCGCTCAAAGGCGGGTAGATCCAGGTCTCCTTCGAGGCGGCAGCTCATCTGCTCCACATAAACACCTGATCCCGGTTCCAGGCGACTGTGGAAGAGCATGCCCTGCTGCATCGGAGATAGCGGATAAAAATCGACGATGTTTTTCATAAGGTATCTGGTGTGCCCTGCCAATCAAAAATAAAAACAAACAGGATGATCAGGATGGAGTCAAGATCGATTTACTCATCGAGTTTTTCGATCTCACCCAGGATGTCGCTCAGATCGTCCTGATCCCAGCCGAAACCGGAGAAATCCGAAGCAGCCAGGGCTGCTTCGTCAACGGCTTTCAAGGAGAGCAGCTCGCGCAAGTGAGACTGGAAGCGCTCCCCTAACTCCTGCAGAGTCCGCGGGCGGAACTGCTCGCGGCTGTAGCTCCATTCCACCTGCATTTGCCCGCCAAGGACCGCCGCGGTAATCTCCCAGATCGAGGTGCGCGGGTTCTCCAGCCCGCGTTCCTCGCCGCGCGCCTCCGCGGCAAAACCGACCTCACCATCCGCTGCCGGGTCCCCCGGACCAAACTGACCCAGGTAGTTGAAGCTGATCGGCGTGGCCCCCAGGCTGGCCAGTTCCTGGCGAACGACCTGATCGGGATGGAGCCAGCGCAAGAGACCAAAGCCGAGGCCGTGACGCGGTACGCCGCGCAGGCTTTCCTTCACCTCACGGAGCACAGCGGCCAGGCTGCCTGCCCCACGCAGGTCCACCCGCCAGGGATAGAGGCTGGTAAACCAACCCACACTGCGCGACAGGTCCATTTCCTCCTGCCCCAGATCCTCACGCCCATGCCCTTCCATCTCCACACCCCACAGCGCCTGACCGGCGGCCGCCGGCCACTCGCGCAGGGATTGGAGCAAGGCGGCTAACAGCAAGGCGGGCACATCCGCGTGGTAGACATTGGGCGCTTCCTGGAGCAGGCAGCGCGTCTCTTCAGCGCTCAAGCGCAAGGAGAGAGCCGCCGTATCGCGCTCGCGGTTGGTCCCGGATGGAAAATCCAGGGGCAGCGCGGGGAGGACCGGCAGCGAGCGCCAGTACTCCAGCTCTGCGGACAGAGCCGGAGCGGCAGCTGCCTGGTGGAGAGCCAGGCACCAGGCGGGGTAAGAACTGGTTAGCGGCGGGAGGGGCTGGCCGGAGAGCGCCAGCGACAGGTCTTCCAGGAGGATCCGCCAGGAGACGCCATCCACGGCCAGGTGGTGGACGGCCAGCAGCAGGCGCGCGCCGCGTTCCTCTCCCAGGTCAAAATGAGCCGCGGCCAGCAAGGGCGGCCGGGCCAGATCCAACGAAGCCTGGACCTGGCTGCACAGCCGCTCGAGCTCAACAACCTGTTCCTCAGGGGGCAGTGCGGACAGATCGTAAGCGGGTAAGGCGAAGCCAGGCGGGACAGCCATCACTTCCTGTTTCCAACTCCCCTCCTCCGCCTGCGGCCGGAAGCTCAAGCGCAGGGCAGCATGCCGCTCGAGCAGCAGATCAACAGCCTTGCCCAGGTCTTCGACGCGGACCGAGCGGGGCAGACTGAGCAGTATAGATTGGTTCCAATGGGCCGGTTGGGGCAGCGGCTGCGAGAAGAACCAGGTCTGGACGGGAGAGAGCGGCACAGGTCCTTCAGGAACCCGTTCCTGGACGGCTCTAGCGCTGCCAGCAGGTTGGGCCAGGGCAGCCAGGTCCGCCAGGGTGGGGTGCTCGAAGAGCAGTTTGGGGGTCAGGAACAAACCCGCCTGGCGGGCACGCGAGACGACCTGAAGGGTAAGGATCGAATCGCCGCCCAGCTCGAAGAAGTTGGCCTGCGAGGAGATGGCCGCCGGGTCCAGCCCCAGCAGCTGAGCCCAGATGGCGCGCAAAGTTTGACCGGACAGGCTGAGAGAGGCCGCATCCTCACCTGAAACTGCCGCCGCGGGAGCCGGGTCGGGGAGAGCCTGGCGGTCGAGCTTGCCGTTGGGGGTGAGGGGGAGCTCATCCAACAGGACATATGCCGAGGGCAGCATGTACTCAGGGAGGCGTTCCTGCAGGTAGGCGCGCAGCTCCTCGTTTGAAGGCGGCGGAGCAGCCGCGTCCTGCAGCACCAGGTAAGCCACCAGGCGCTTGCGACCGTGCTCCTCGCGCACCCATACCACCACTTCGCGCACGGCCGGGTGCTGCGCCAGTACAGCCTCGATCTCGCCCAACTCCACGCGGAAGCCGCGGATCTTGACCTGGAAATCGATGCGTCCCAGGCACTCCAGGTTACCATCCGGCAGCCAGCGCACCAGGTCGCCGGTCTTGTACATGCGCGCCCCGGGTTCAGGATTGAAGGGATCGGACAAAAAGCGCTCGGCGGTCAGCTCCGGGCGGTTGAGATAGCCCCGCGCCACCCCTACCCCACCGATATACAGCTCGCCGCGCACGCCAACCGGGACCGGCTGGAGATAGCGGTCGAGCACATACAGACGGGTATTGATGATCGGGCGGCCGATGGGGATAATGCCATCGCGGTGTTTTCCAGGAGGGGCCCAATAGACGCAGCAGCCGACCACGGTCTCGGTGGGACCATACTCGTTGACCAGGGCGGCGGCGGGGGCGTGCTCCTGCCAAAATGCGACATGGTCGACCAGCAGGTTCTCGCCGCCGATGATAAAGGCGCGGGTAGTCAGGGCAGCCTGCTCGGGGCGAACCTGCTCGCCGAGGAGCTTGAGATGGGCAGGGGTGATCTTGACCAGGCTGAAATCATTTTCGCGCTGGAGAAACTCGGTCAGGGCCTCCACCCCCAGGTCTTCGGGGAGCATGAAGACGGTCTTTCCGGCCAGCAGGGCCGGGAAGAGACTGGTGACGGTCAGGTCAAATGAGATCGAGGAGTGGACGGGGGAGCCCCGGCCCTGGTCGATGGGGTAGGCACGCTGGCACCAGGAAAGGTAATTGACCAGGCCGCGATGGAGGATCATCGCGCCCTTTGGCCGCCCGGTGGAGCCTGAGGTATAGATGACATAGGCCAGGTTGCCTGGGCCAACCGCGGAAAGCGGGGGGGTCTCATTTTCGAGGGCAATCTGCGGCCAATCCCGGTCCAGGCAGACCGCTTCGACCGGCCCGCTCAGATCCTGGAGCGGCAGACCCGCCAGCAGGCGTTCCTGGGTCAGGAGCACGCGCAGCCCGGAATCCTGGAGCATAAAAGCCAGCCGTTCGGGGGGATAGTGCGGATCGAGGGGCACGTAGGCGCCGCCGGCTTTCCAGACCCCCAGGAGGGCAACCATCATCTCCAACGAGCGTTCCAGGCACAGGCCCACGCACACCTCGGGGCCCACCCCACGCGCCTGGAGGTAGCGGGCAAGCTGGTTGGAGCGGCATTCCAGCTCCTGGTAAGTCAGGGAGCGATCGCGGAAAACCACGGCGGCGGCCTGGGGCGTGCGGCGGACCTGGTCTTCGATCAGGTGATGGGCGCAGCGCAGAGCCGGGATATCCGCCTGGGTGCGATTCCACTCTTCCAGGATCTGGCCGCGTTCGTCCGGGGTCAGGATGGAGAGGCGGCCCAGCGGGAGATCGGGTTCCTCGAGGATGCCTTCGAGCAGGACGTGGAAGTGAACCAGCATGCGATGGATGGTAGCGGCGTCAAAGAGATCCGTGTTGTATTCCATGGCCCCGGCCAGCCGGCCGCCCTCCTCGAGCATAAAGAGGGTCAGGTCGAATTTGGCCGTCCCGCTGTGGGCCTCGATGGGGCTAAACCGCAGACCGGGGAGCTCCTGAGCCCGGCGGGGCGTATTCTGGAGCACAAACATCACCTGGAAGAGCGGGCTGTGGCTCAGGTTGCGTTCGGGTTGGAGGGCGTCCACGATCTTTTCGAAGGGCAAATCCTGGTGGGCATATGCCCCAACCGACTGCTCGCGGACACGTTTGAGCAGCTCGCGGAAGGAAGGTTCGCCGGAAAGATCGCCGCGCAGGACCAGGGTGTTGACAAAGAAACCGATGAGGGGCTCAATATCGGCGCGGTTGCGGTTGGCGATGGGTGTGCCGATGGGAATATCTTCCTGGCCGGAATAACGAGCCAGCAGGGCCTGGAAGGCGGCCAGCATGGCCATAAAGAGGGTGACACCCTCCTGCTTGCAGAACGCGTGGATGCGGCCGGTGAGCTCGGGGGACAGCAAGAGGGTCTCGTACGCGCCGCGGAAGGTCTGGACCGGGGGCCGGGGGCGGTCGGTAGGCAGCTCCAGCAGGGGAGGCAGCCCGCGCAGGGTCTCTTTCCAAAAGCCCAGCTGCTCGTCCAGCACCTCACCCTGGAGCCAGCCGCGCTGCCAGGCAGCGAAATCCGCGTATTGGATGGACAGCTCGGGAAGGGGAGAAGGCTGACCGGTGGAGAAGGCCGCGTAGAGCGCAGCGACCTCCTGGACGAGCACGCCGGTGGACCAGTCGTCGCCAATGATGTGGTGGATGGTCAGCAGGATGACGTGATCCTGAGGCGCCAGGCGCAGCAGGCGAACGCGCAGGAGCGGCCCAACCGAAAGGTCAAAGGGCCGGGCGGCTTCTTCGCCAGCCAGGCGGAGCATCTCGGCTTCGCGGCGGGCGGGGGGCAGCTCCTGAAGGTCTACCAGCGGCACGGGGAGATCCAGGTGAGGGGCAATCCGCTGGACGGGCTGGCCGTCCACGGTAAGGAACGTGGTACGCAGGATCTCGTGCCGGCGGATGATCTCTTTGAGCACGCGCTCGAGCACGGCTGTGTCCAGGCTGCCGCTCAAGCGGAGCGATTCGGGGATGTTGTAGGAGGGGCTGTTGGGCTCGAGTTGATCCAGGAACCACAGCCGCTGCTGCGCAAAGGAAAGGGGCAGGTCCCGGCCGCGGGGAACGGGCGCGATGCACGGGACCTGCCTGGAGACAGCCGGGCCGGCCTGACCGGCCAGACCTTCTTCAACCACCCGGGCCAGAGCAGCCACACTGGGCGCTTCAAAGATGCGCCGCAGGGGTAAATCCACCTTCAAGCCGTCTCGGACGCGGGATACCACCTGAGTGGCCAGGAGGGAATGCCCACCCAGGTCAAAAAAATTATCCTGAACGCTGATCCGGGCGGCATCCATCCCCAGGACCTGGGCCCAGATCTCAACCAGGGTCTCTTCAAGGGGAGTGCGCGGGGCCACATAAGTCTCCCCCCAGACCTGGCTGGACCAATCTGGGGCAGGTAAAACTTTACGGTTCACCTTCCCATTGGGGGTCAGGGGCAGCCCTTCCAGGAGAACGAAGGCTGCGGGAAGCATATAGACCGGCAGGCGTTCCTGGAGGAAGTCGCGCACGTGCGAGATTTCCGGCGGCGTTTCCGGCGCGGCCGGCACCAGGTAGGCCACCAGGCGCTGATCGCCGGGACGGGGCTCGCGGACCATCACGGCCGCCTGGCTGACAGCCGGATGCTGGACAAGCAGGGCTTCGATCTCCCCGATCTCGACGCGGAAACCACGGATCTTGACCTGGTCATCCTGGCGGCCAAGGAACTCAACCTGACCGTCTTTACGGTAGCGAGCCAGGTCACCGGTGCGGTACAGGGTTACCCCCAGGGTAGAGCTAAATGGATCGGGGATAAAGCGCTCGGCGGTCAGCTCGGGATGGTTGAGATAACCGCGCGCAACCCCAGCGCCCCCCACATACAGCTCACCCTGCACCAGGGGTGGGAGGGGCTGCTGGTGGCGATCGAGTATATACAAACGCTGGTTGGGGAAAGGCCGCCCAATGGGCACCACGGCATCATCCGGCAGGGGGATCTGCGAGCCTTCGAAGTAGCAGCTGTCGATGGTGGCCTCGGTCAGGCCAAACGAATTGATCAGGCGCGTCCGCGAGCCGCACAGACGCTGGATGCGGCGGAATTCTTCGACATACCAGACGTCCGAGCCGCAGATAAGCAGGCGCATAAAGCCAAAGTCCTGGCGGGTATCTTCCAGATGGCGGACCAGCTCGCGCAACACGGCAGGCACAAATTCGGCGCAGTCCACGCTCTCCTGACGCATCAACGCATACAGCTGGGGCGGGGAAAGCAAATATTCGCGGGGACACAGCACCAGCTTGCCCCCCGAACCCAGGGCGCGCACCAGGTCCGCGGAAAACACATCGAAGGCAAAGTTGGCCATCTGGAGGTGCGCGCGCACTTCTTCCAGGCGGTAGTCTTCGTGCCAGGCCAGGAAAGCGTTGACCAGGTTGCTTTGTGAAACGAGCACCCCCTTGGGACGCCCGGTCGAACCGGATGTATAGATAAGATAGGCCAGGTCCTCAGGTGTGGAGAAGACCGGCAGGGGGTCGGCGCTGAGAGCAGCGATGGAGGCGGCCTGTTCATCCAGGCAAATGACGCGCGCCGAGCAGGGGGGCAGCCCGGAGAGCAGCGACTGTTGGGTGAGCAGGACGGGGACGCTGGAATCTTCGAGCATATAGGCCAGGCGCTCGGCGGGATAGTTGGGATCCAGCGGGAGGTACGCACCCCCGGCTTTTAGCACTGCCAACACAGCCACCACCAGGTCCAGGCCGCGCTCCAGGCAGACGCCGACCGGGATGTTGGGACCGACTTCCAGCGATCGGAGCAGGCGAGCCAGCCGGTTGGAGCGCGCGCCCAGCTCCGCGTAGGTCAGGCGCAGGGCTGCTTCGGGAGGGGTATCCGGCGCGGACCAGACCAGGGCCAGTGCGTGGGGTGTGCGAGCAGCCTGGGCATCGACAAGGTCCACGACGGTCAGGCGATCCAATGGGTAATCGCGGCCGGTGGCATTCCACGCGTAGAGAACCTGCTCGCGCTCGGCCGGGGAGAGGAGGGGAAGGATGGAGACCGAGTCGTCCGGGTGATCCAGGATACCTTCCAGGAGCAGCTCGAAATGCGCGAGCATGCGGTCGATGGTGTCGCGGTCGAATAAATCCGTGTTGTACTCGATGGAAGCATCCAGCCCGTCCGGAAGCTCCGACATCGAGAGGGTCAGATCAAAGGTAGATGTGCCGGTTTCAGCTTCCAGGGCTGAGAGAGAAAGACCGGGCAGGCTGTGAGAACGCGCCGGGGCATTCTGCAGGATAAACATGACCTGGAAGAGGGGGTTGTAGCTCATGTCCCGCTCGGGACGCAGGACCTCGACCAGCATATCGAAGGGGAGATCCTGGTTGGCGTAGGCTTCCAGGGTGGCGGCTTTGATGCGGCGCAGCAGCTCGCGGAAGGAAGGCTCTCCGGATAGATCTGCGCGCAGGACCAGGGTGTTGACGAAGAAACCGATCAAGCCTTCGACCTCGGCGCGGGTGCGGTTGGCGATAGGCGACCCGACGCAAAGGTCCTCCTGCCCGGAATAACGGTAGAGGAGCGCCTGGAAGGCGGCCAGCAGGGTCATAAACAGGGTGGCGTCTTCTGCGCGCGAAAAACTTTTCAAACGCATCGCCAGGCGCAGGGGAAGGTGGCGGGATGTGGTGGCGCCGCGGAAGGTCTGCGCGGCAGGCCGCGGGCGGTCGGTCGGCAGCTTGAGCACGGGCAGCTCACCCCCCAATTTTTCTTTCCAGTACGCAACCTGGGAGTCCAAACCGGTTTCTTTGAGACGGTCGCGCTGCCAGATCGCATAGTCGGCGTATTGGATGGGGAGATCCGGCAGAGGAGAAGGCTGGCCGGCCGAGAAGGCAGTGTAGAGAACGGCGACTTCGTGGATAAAGACCCCAATCGACCAACCGTCCGAGATGATATGGTGCATGGTCAGCAGCAGGACATGCTCGTCCGCGCCCAAACAAAGCAGGCGAGCGCGGAAGAGTGGACCCCGGCGCAGATCAAAGGGGGCGCGGGCCTCTTCTACGGCCAGACGCTGAACCTCGGCTTCACGCTGTTCAGGAGGCAGGGTCTGAAGATCCACAACAGGCAGGTCGAAGGGCCGGTCGAGGGCGATGACCTGGACCGGTTCGCCCTCCTGGACCGAAAAGGTGGTGCGCAGGGTTTCGTGACGGAAGCCGATCTCATCCAGGGCGCGCTGCAAAGCGGAGCGGTCCAGCTTGCCCGTGAGCCGGACGGCCGCGGGGATATTGTAAAAGGGGCTGCCCGGTTCAAGCTGGTCGAGGATCCAGAGACGCTGCTGGGCGTAGGAGGCCGGGAAGACATAGACCTCGTCCGAAAGCGGAGCGGGTTCCGGGATGGAAGGGGTTTGGGGGTCTTGTACGACGGACTGCATGGTTGGTTATCCTCTCAGGATCTACCGGTCAGGAGAAGGGGTGATGGTTTTGCCACATGGGCGGGCGGGTTTTTCGGTTGCTGGTAATCTTGGCGAGCATAGTCCACCTACGGCCGCCCCTACGGGGAATGGCGAAGCATGTTTATTTTTCGTAGGGGCAGGTTTGTGAACATGCAGACACCCGTGTCCACCAACCAAAAAACCTGCCCCCGTTCGGGCTGCGGGCCTGCCGGGGCGAGACGGCCCGCGTTTGCCAGGCAAGAGGGTTTCGCCACGGGCGTAGGGGCACGGGGTTAGCGCGGCGCACACAGGCCCTGGAATATAACCCCGTGCCCCTACGAGGATGTGCGCGGCAACATTGTCGCTGGCGGGAGAAGGTCTATGAACAAGCCGGGTGAAGCAGATAAATGGCATGGGTCAATCCAGCGGGTCGTTCAGATCGGAGCGGCGGACTCGGCGGGCGGCGCGGGAGACGGGTTGGATGGCCGGGAGCGGGGTTTCAGCCGCCTGGCTCTGGATCTGCTCAATATCCAGGGCCAGATCGGCGATGCGGGGGTGCTCGAAAAGCAGGCGCAGGGGGAGCTCGATCGCGAAGACTTCGCGGACGCGGGAGGCAAACTGGGTCGCGAGGAGAGAATGCCCACCCAGGTCAAAAAAGCTGTCGTAGACACCCACGCGGGCCAGGCCCAACAGACCGGAGGCGATCTCCACCAGGCGCTCCTCGGTAGGGCTGCGGGGAGCCACGTATTCGCTCTCCTGGTCGGGGCGGTCCATATCCGGGGCGGGCAAAGCGCGCCGGTCGATCTTGCCGGCGGGGGAAAGGGGCAGCTCTTCCAGGATGGTGAACCCGCCAGGAAGCATGTACTCGGGGAGGAATTTGCGCAGGAAGACGCGCAGCTCCGCCGGTGTAGGGGCGGGCAAGGCACGCGGGACGATGTAGGCCTGCAGGCGGTCGGGGTCTTTGACGGCAGCCGCGGCCTGGAGCACGGCGGGGTGCTGGAGCAGGGCGGCTTCGATCTCGCCCAGCTCGATGCGGAAACCGCGCAGCTTTACCTGCTGGTCGATCCGTCCCAGGAATTCCAGGTTGCCATCCGGGCGGCAGCGCACGCGGTCGCCGGTGCGGTAGAGGCGGGCGGCCGGATCGGGGTTGAAAGGATCGCGGATAAACTTCTGCGCGGTTAGCTCAGGGCGGTTGTGGTAGCCGCGCGCCAGGCAGACACCCCCGACGAGCAGCTCTCCAGGAACCCCCACCGGCACAAGCTGGAGGTGGCTGTCGAGGACGTACAAACGAATATTGGGCAGCGGCCGCCCGATGGGCGGCAGTCCCGGCTCGCCTGCCTGGCACTGATACATGGAGGCGCACACGGTAGTTTCAGTGGGGCCGTAGGCATTGAAGAAACGCCGCCCGGGCGCCCAACGCTCTACCAGCTCGGCCGGGCAGGCTTCTCCGGCGGCTACCAGGACCTGGAGATCGGGCAGATCCCCGGCCGGCAAGACCTGCAGGACGGAGGGCGGCAAGGTGGCATGACTGACGCGTTGATCCTGGAGCAAGCGGTACAGGTCCGGCGCGGAGGCGAGGATCTCTTGAGGCGCGAGGACCAGGGCGCCGCCATTGGCCAGGGCCATGAATGTCTCCCAAACCGAAGCATCAAAGCTAAAGGAAGAAAACTGCAGGATGCGCGAGTCTCCGGTCACCCGGAAGGCTTTACGCTGCGCTTCCGCCAGGTTGCACAAGCCGCGATGCTGGAGCAGGGTCCCCTTGGGCAGACCGGTCGAACCGGAGGTATAGATCATGTAGGCCAGGTGGGTGGGTCCGACCGTGGAACTCAGGGGTTCCACCGGTCCCTGGGCGATCGCATCCCAGCCGGTATCCAGGCAAATCCTGCGGCCCTGGAATTCCGGGAGGCGTTCGAGGAGGAATTCCTGGGTCAGCAGGAGGGATGCGCCCGAATCCTGGAGCATAAATGCCAGGCGGTCCCTGGGATAGGCCGGGTCGAGCGGAAGGTAAGCCCCACCCGCTTTGAGGACACCCAGGATACCGATGACACTTTCCAGGCAGCGGTCAGTGGAAATCCCAACCACGCTTTCCGGAACGACCCCCAAGCCGCGCAGGTAATGGGCTAACTGGTTGGCGCGAAGATCCAGCTCCGCATAACTGAGCTGCCGGTCGCCAAAGATCAAAGCCGGGCTGCCGGGCTGAGAACGGGCGCGGTCTTCGAACAGCTGATGAGCGCAGCGGTCGAGTGGAGCGGGCGCCTGGGTCTGATTCCAGTCCGTCAGAAGGAGAGACTGTTCCGCGCCGGACAGGTAAGCCAGGCTCCAGAGCGGCTCTTCGGGGTCGCGGGTCACGGCCGCCAGGATGGCCTGGTAATGCTCCACCAGGCGAGCCATGGTTGCGGCATCCCACAGGTCAGTGTTGTACTCCAGGCTTCCGCGCAGACCATCCGGCGCATTGGAGAGCGAGAGGGTCAGGTCAAAGGTGGCGGTCCCGGGATGGGCTTCCAACGCAGTTACGGATAGGCCGGGAAGCCGGGAACTCTCCGGGATGGGGGGATCCAGGACGAACATCACCTGGAAGAGCGGGTTATGGCTCAAATCCCGCTGCGGCTGGAGGGTCTCGACCAGCACCTCGAAAGGCAGGTCTTGATGGGCATACGCACCCAGGCAGGTCTCGCGGACGCGCTCCAGCAGCTCGCGGAAAGAAGGCTCTCCGGATAGATCTGCGCGCAGGACCAGGGTGTTGACGAAGAAACCGATCAAGCCTTCGACTTCGGCGCGGGTGCGGTTGGCCAGGGCGGTGCCCACGGGGATATCCTCCTGGCCGCTGTAGCGGGCCAGCAGGACCTTGAAGACAGCCAGCAGGATCATAAATATGGTCGCGTTCTCGTCGCGAGCCAGCTCACGCGCGGCGCCCGCCAGATCGGGGGGAATCTGGAAGGTCAGCACGGCGCCGCGTGAGGTCTGCACCGCCGGCCGCGGGCGGTCGGTGGGCAGCTCCAGTACCGGCGGAAGACCGGCCAGGTTCTTCTTCCAATAGGCGAGCTGTTCCTCCAGAACCTCACCGCGCAGCCAGAAGCGCTGCCAGGCGGCGTAATCCGCATACTGGATGGGCAGGCGGGGTAAGGGAGAGGATTTTCCCTCGTGGAAAGCGGTGTACAGGCCGGTCAGCTCGGAGAACAGCACGCCCATCGACCAGCCGTCCGAGATGATGTGGTGCATCACCAGCAGGGCAACGTGCTCCAAAGGCCCCAGGCGATACAGACCAGCGCGCAGTAAAGGCCCCTGGGCCAGGTCGAAGGGTTTCTGGACTTCTTTCTGGACGCGGTTGTAAAGGTCCCCCTCCCGCTCCGTTTCCGGCAGCGCAGAAAGATCGACAACCTGGAGCGGCAGGGAAGCCTGGGGCAGGATATCCTGGACCACCTGGCCGTCCCTTTCCAGAAAACGGGTGCGCAGGATTTCGTGGCGGGCGAGGATCGTATCCAGGCTGCTCTGGAGGGCGTCCAGATCCAATTCGCCTTCCAGGCGCACGGCCAGGGGCAGGTTGTAGAACAGGTTCCCCGGGGCTAACTGCTCCAGGAACCACAGGCGCTGCTGGGCAAAGGAGAGCGGCAGGGGGTCCCCACGCGAAGTGGGGCGGATGGGCGGGGCAGGCGAAAGACCAGACTGCTTGAGCTGATCCAACACCCGCGCCGAAAACCCGGCCAGGGTGGGAGCCTCGAATAGATCGCGGATGGGCAGATCCACCTGGAAAACCTCCCGCACGGCGGAAACCAGGCGGGCCGCCGAGAGAGAATGACCGCCCTGCTCGAAGAAATGATCCTCAGGCCGGGGCTGGGGGACGCGCAGGATCTCACGCCACAACTCCGCCACAGCCTGTTCGACCGGTGTCCGCGGGCCCAGGCCGGGCTGACCGGCCGGGCCGGCGCAATATTCCGGGACGGGCAAGGCCGCGCGATCGACCTTACCGCTGACCAACAGGGGCAGGCTTTCCAACCAGACGAAGGCCTGCGGGATCATAAAGGCCGGGAGACGCTCGAGGAGATGACGGCGAAGCTCGGCCAGATCCGGCAGATCCCGGTTGGGATGCGCCACCAGGTAAGCCACCAGGCATTTTTCGCCGGGATGGTCTTCGCGAGCCAGGACGGCTGCCTGGCGGACTGCCGGATGTTGGAGGAGGACCGTTTCGATCTCCCCCAACTCGACGCGCAGACCGCGGATTTTGACCTGGCGGTCCAGGCGGCCGATGAACTCGATCTGACCGTCCGGGCGCCAGCGAGCCTGGTCGCCGGTGCGGTACAGGCGAGCTCCGGGCGCGGGGAAGAACAGGTCGGGGATGAATTTTTCGGCGGTCAGGTCGGGGCGGTTGAGATATCCGCGGCCCACCCCTGCCCCTCCGATCACCAACTCGCCGGGAACACCGACCGGGACAGGCTGGAGCTCTGGGTCGAGGATATAGACACGGATATTGGCGGCCGGGCGGCCAATCGTAACCGTATCCAGCATGGGGTCTATCTGGGTCCAGGTTGCACCGATGGTCGTCTCGGTGGGGCCGTACCCGTTCCAGAAGCGGACATGGGGAGCCCACCGGCGGACCACCTGGAGCGGGCAGACATCTCCCACCGACATCACCGTTTTCAGAGAGGGGAGGTCGCGCGGGTCGAGCAGGTCGAGGACGGCCGGGGGCAGCACGATGGTATCCACCGCCTGGTCGCAGATCAGGCGAGCCAGGTCCGGGGCAGCGAGCAGCGTGTCGCGCGAAGCCAGGACCAGGCGGCCGCCCGCAAAAAGGGCCAGGCAGAATTCTCCCAGGGAGGCATCGAAACTGGGTGACGCAAACTGCAAGACCACGCTGGCAGGGTTGGTCCCGAGGTCCCGGATGTAGGCGGCAGCAAAGTTGACCAACCCGCGATGTTCCTGCAAGCTGCCTTTGGGCAGGCCGGTGGATCCCGAGGTATAGATCAAATAGGCCAGGTTCTCGGGCGCGGCGCTGTTTGGGATGCGCTCAAGCGGCTGCTGGCGGATCAGAGAATCATCCCGGTCCACCAGGAGCAGATCGATATCGATGCCGGGGATGCGGTCCAGCAGGGAATCCTGGGTGATCAGGAGGCGGATACCGGCATCGGCCAGCATAAAGGCCAGGCGCTCGAGCGGGTAATTGGGGTCGAGCGGCACATAGACGCCCCCGGTCTTCCAGACCGCCAGACAGGCGGCCAGCAGCTCGGGCGAGCGCTCCAGGCAAACCCCCACGCAAACCTCAGGGGCAACACCGCGCTGGCGGAGGAGATGGGCCAGCTGGTTCGCGCGAGAGTCCAATTCGAGGTAGGTCATGGATTTCCCCTGGCAGACCAGGGCAACCGCCTGGGGGGCCAGATCCACCTGCGCTTCGAATATCTGGTGGGCGCAGAGCCGGGCCGGAAAATCCGCCCGGGCTGCATTCCAGGTTTCGAGGATCTGCTCGCGCTCAACCGGCGGCATGACCGGCAGCCGGCCGACCGGCCGGTCGGGGTCCTGGAGAATGCCCTCCAGGAGGACCTCCAGGTGGAGGAGCAGACGCTGGATGGTATCCGGATCGAAGGACTGCAGCTCGTAGGCAGCCTGGATGCCAATCTGCTCACCCGGGGTAATGGCCAGGGTGAGCGGGTAATTGGTGCGGGCATACGAGCTGCCGGACTGGATGCGCAGACCGGCCGCCGTGTTTTCCCGGGCAGGATCGACCGGGTAATTTTCGTAAACGACCAGGCTGTCGAAAAGAGGCAGATCGCGGGGGAATTTGCTCCAACCCTGGATATCGACCAGAGAGCAGTACTCATACTGGCGCAGGTCGGCCTGGCGGGCCTGCAGGTCTTGCAGCCATTCCAGGCAGGGACGCTCGGGTTGGACCCGGGCGCGGACCGGCAGGGTATTGATCAAAAGGCCAACTATGCTTTCGGCTCCCGGCAGATCGGCCGGACGCCCGGAGACGGTAGCGCCAAAAATAACATCCGGTTCAGCAGAGCAACGACTGAGCAGGATGGCCCAGGCCCCCTGGACCAGGGTGCTCAGGGTAAGCTGGCGGCGGCGGGTCAGATCTCGCAGACCGGCGCTCAATTCGGAAGGCAGCAGCCGTTTTTGGGAGGCATACTCTCCCGGGGCGGCGCCGGCAGGGAAAGCAAACTTCAAGGGGGTCGGGGTGCTGATGCCCTGCAAAGCCTGGCGCCAGGCCGCTTCGGCGGCGGCGGGGTCCTGTTCCTGCAGCCAGCCAATATAATCCCGGTAGCGGGACGGGGCGGGCAGGCGCGGCTCCAGTCCCTGGGTCAGGGCGGTGTAGATCTGGAAAAAATCTCCCAGGATCACCGGCTGCGACCACCCATCCAGGAGCAGGTGGTGGTGGCTCCAGACGAAGATGTGGGTCTGGGGAGCGGTGCGGATCAGGGTCAACCGCATAAGGGGCGCTTCTTGCAGATCAAAACCTTTCTCGAGGTCCGCTGCCAGGAAAGCCTGTTGGGCGGTATCTTGCTGAACCGTCGTACAGTCAGTCCAATCCAGCAGCTCAATTTCCAGGGGAACGCTGCGATAGATCACCTGGAGCGGCCGGTCCACGCCTTCCCAGAGGAAGGCAGCCCGCAGCGCCATATGGCGGTCGAGCAGGTGCTGCCAAGCCCGTTGAAAGGCGGGGACATCCAGGGGACCGCTCAAGGTCCAGGTACCCTGCTCGAAATACTGGCCCGACTGCGGCGCATACAGGCTGTGGAAAAGCATGCCCTGCTGCATGGGTGATAATGGCAAGAGTTCCTCGATATCGCTGGCACTCATCAATGATTCCTCCCTCGAGATTTTTCCAGGCGGCCCAATAAACGGTCGAGCTTCTTCTGGTCGATTTGCGCGTACGGAAAGTCAGATGGGGTTATGGCGGCCCGGTCCGGCGCGGCGGTATTGGCCAAAAGCTCGCGCAGGTGAGCCAGGAAACGCTCGCCGAGAACCTGCATGGTCTCCTGGCGATACTGCTCGCGGCTGTAGATCCATACCACCTGGAGCTGGCCTTCCATCACCGCCGCGGTGATATCCCAGATCGCCGGACGCGGGTTTTCCCCAGCCCGCTCCAGCCCGTGCGGCTCGCTGGCCAGTGTAACCCCGCTTTCATCCGGATGGCCGCCGCCGAGCTGGCCGAGGTAGTTGAAGGAAATGGCCGGCTCGCCCAGCTCCGCCAGGCGGCCGCGCACCCCCTCTTCCGGGTGCAGCCAGCGCAGCAGCCCATACCCCTGCCCATGCCCGGGTACCCCGCGCAGGCTCTCCTTCACCTCCCGCAGCACCCCCGCCACGCCCTCCCCCTTCACCGCCACCTTCAGCGGGTACAGGCTGGTACACCACCCCACCGTCCGGCTCAGGTCCAGCTCCCCCTCCCCCGCCAGCTCCTCCCGTCCATGG
>Ga0105104_10001428_pt1 | contig 17958 bp, 12 predicted proteins | sample PPLLaktember2015_3_FD_87034 | JGI IMG/M metagenome (GOLD analysis project Ga0105104, IMG submission 87034) | Freshwater sediment microbial communities from Prairie Pothole Lake near Jamestown, North Dakota, USA - PPLs Lake P7 Core (6) Depth... | ecosystem: Environmental > Aquatic > Freshwater >... | reverse complement strand
TGCCAGAAGAGTTGCACGTCAATGATCGTCCCATCCTTGAGGCAGTGTTTGCTCTGGGCGGCACTGGAGTCTCTCGTTTTAATAATTTCGAGTTCTGACTGAAGATTCTCCGTCTCTTCCGGGGGACGAAGGTTCATAATGTTCATGGCAAGGAATTCTTCCCTTGAATATCCGTAATGCGTAATCGCCGCATTATTCACTTCCAGATATTGATACGATTCCAGATCGAACACCCACGTCGGCAACGGATTGCTCTCGAAAAAGATCATAAACCGCCTGGCGCTGTCGCGAAAGGCCTGTTCCGCTTTTCTGTGTTCTGTGATGTCGCGATACGCACTCAGCGCCATTTTCCGGTTATTATAATCTATGAGCGATGACGAGAGTAAAAGAATTTTCTTTTCGCCGGTTTTCGTACGAATGGATATTTCCGACTCCTGGACCCTGCCTTCGCTCCAGAGCTGTTTTTGCCTATCCAGCAGCCGTTGAAATTCGTCGACGCTCGAGGCGATCAACCGGCTGAAATCCGGAGTATCATTGGCTTCATGTAAGGAATAACCGGTGAGTTCCGTCATGCGGGGATTAAACACTTCAAAGAAGCCGCTTTCGTCGCTCAGGGTGATTCCTTCGTTGACCGTATTGACAATGGCTAATAATTTCCGTTCACTATCTGCAACGCGCTCATCGATACGTTTTTTTTCCGTAATATCCCGGGCAACGACTGAAAATCCACTAATACGATCCTGATCAAAGAGAAGCTGTACGTTTTGGTCAAGCCATACCGTACGGCCGTCTTTGGTCAGTGCCGGGACTTCCCGGGAGGTGTTCGATTCTTCCTTGAGAAACTGTCCGCCATAATATTTTATGACGGACGACCGGAATGACGGATGAATTAATTTGCGGTAATGCGAGCCGATCAGTTCATCCTGTTCATATTGTAATAATCGAGTTGCAGCCGGATTAAAAAATGTAATCAAACCATTTTCATCCGTACGGTAGATGATTTCATTCGCTGTATCGATAATATGTTTATATTCCATTTGACTGTTTCGAAGCTCCAGATCGATCTTCTCTTTCGCTGCGACAGTCGATTCCAATCGGCGTAAATGGTGCCGGATCTCAAGCTGAGAGACCGCAAGATGGCCCAATTCTTGAAGCGCACGCTGCTGTCGTTCCGTGAGGGTGCGTGGCACCGTATCCAGGATGCACAGCGTCCCTAGGACATGCCCACGCGGACTGACGAGCGGTTGACCTGCATAAAACCGGTATTTCGGTCCGCCGACAACCATGGGCATTGAAGAAAAACGGGAGTCCAATGTCGTATCCTCAACCATGAGCAATTTCTTCTGTTTTATCGCTTCAGCACAGAATGATTGAGCACGGGGCATTTCGAGCCCTTGTACCCCGACCTTCGATTTAATCCAGACCCTTTCCTCATCAACAAGATTGATGAGAGCAATGGGCACAATACAAATCTGTGATGCAATAAAAGTGAGCGCATCAAAATCCGACTCAGACGGAGTATCAAGAATTTCGTACTCATGAAGTTCCTGAAGTCGTTTTATTTCATCGTTCTGTTCCGTCATTCCCCATTCTTCTTTTGTCAGCTTGTCATGAATTCATCACCCTGATACTCGTGATGATCTGCCGCTCGAGGAAACCCGTTCTGCCAGGATGATCATTGATGTCAGTCCTTTGCACTTTTTGGTACAACCGCCCCTTGAATCCGTTTGATCCTCCCGTCACTCTCCCGGTCCGAATAATAATGCACGATGACCGGGATCGCTTTTCCTGACGCTCCCGTGAGTTTAAGTTCATAATCCACAACATTCGGCGTCTTCTGTAACTTCTTCAACAGGCTGTCAACGGTCCGTTTGGCAGTACCGAATATATTCATGCGTGCAGCGATCACTTCCTCATGGGTCTTGAATCCCAGTGTGCGGGTCAATGCCATGTTACAATCCGTCACCGTGCCATCCGCGCGCGCAATGAACAGACCGACAGGATTTGCATCGAACAATCTCCGATCCTGTTGATGTGTCTGCATGATCCTGGTGATATGACTTTTCCGGTCTATCGCCTTTGCAATCTGCAGTGAAATAAATTCAAGCAGGTGCAGATGCTCTTCCCCATATCGATTCACATCGGTGTAATCCTGAACCGCAAGAACACCGATCACCTGGTCGTCGACCGTTAAGGGCACGCCAAGCCATATCTTTGACGGAACGCCGATCACCTCGATTTCACCGCGCTTCTGTAAATCCTCGTCAACAACAGGAGTGCACAGAAGTGATTGTCCGGTCCTGAGCACATATTCTGTCAGCCCCTTCCCCAGTTTTCTCGGAGAATCCGGTTTGTCAATTTCATCGACAAAGTACGGAAAGCGAATAAGATCATTTTCTTTGTCGTACAAAGCGATGTAAAAATTATTTGCGGGCATCATTTCCTGGACCAATCGGTGGATTTCTCTGTACAACTCATCCAGCGAATGGCTCGAATCCTGCACTTGAACAATGCGAAATATCACATCCTTTATTAATCCCGCTTGCTTTTCCGAAGTGATATCCCGCTGGGTGCCCCAAACTCGAACAAGTTTTTCACCTTCGACAACCCCCATCATGGTATTCATGAAATATTTTGATTTGCCGTTTTTATCAATTTCGTGTGATTCGGCGTTCACGAGGCGATACTCCGAACGAATAAATGACCGGAGATAATCAATATTTGCCGGATCCGCCGGATCGATGAGATCTTTTAATTTCGCTCCGAGGAGCTGCCCGGCAGATTCAAGGCCGTACATTCTTGCCATCGTATCATTGCATTCCGTTAAGTATCCCAGTTCCATTAAGTATTTAATCTGCCTCGCTTCAGATAACCGGATGGGCATTGGTTCCGGCGATTCAAAGCACCAGATGGCCTCGGCACTTTGATCGATAAATGCGCGGAACCGTTCCTCACTGATTCGTAATGCTTCCTGTGCTGATTTCAACTCCGTAATATCGGTAATCGTTCCTTCTAAATAGAGAATATCGCCGAGCCGGCTTCTGACCATCCGGGCATTTTCAAGAACATCAATGATTTGTCCGTCCTTCCGCCGGAGTTTGAATTCGGCGTTTTTCACCCGCTCTCCCTTATTCAACCGCTGGAGGAACTGCCGCCGTGCTTCAGGATTGATATAGAGTTCTTTTTCCACATTGAGCAGCAATAAGTCAGTTTCAGTTTCGTACCCGAGCATTCGCGCTAATGCCGGATTTGCGGTAAGAATTTCTCCGTCCGGAGTTGTCTGATACACCCCATCGAGTACATTTTCAACAAGCGACCGGTATTTCGATTCTGAGCCGCGTAAGGCCTGCTCCGCTTTTATTCGTTCCGTCACATCGCGTAAAACAACCTGAATGGCTGATTTGCCCTGCCACAAAAACTGCATTGCTGCAACTTCCGCTTCAAAGAACGTTCCATCCAGCCTCACAAATTTTTCTTCAATGGTCGGAACTCGTTTTCCCTTCGTCGACATTTGAGCGATGCGGTCCTTAACAATAATCCGATAATCCGGATGAACCACTTCCATGATCGACCGTCCGATTAATTCATCGGACGATCTGGCGGCGAATATTTGGACCGCTGCCGTGTTCACGAACACGATCGTTCCGGAAACATGAACAGCAATGGGATCGGGTGAAAGTTCGACCAGCGTTCGATATCGCTCCTCGCTTTCACGCAGCGCCTGGTCGGATCGTTTTTTTTCTGTGATATCACGCGAAACTCCCATCACACCGATCATCTCCCCTTTCGCGTTCCGCAGAACAGACGAAGAAAGAAGGCTGTGAAATTCTTCACCATTTTTTCGCCTGTTCACCACCTCCGCAACATAACGACTTTGTTCCATGGTCGTGCGATGGATCTTTTTGCATTCCTCCGGATTCGGATAAAGGATTTCCGCGTTTTTTCCCAGGAGTTCCTGAAGAGTATAGCCGTACGTTTCTTCTGCCGCTTTGTTAAATTCGATGATATTGCAATTTTTGTCAACCGCGATGATCATGTCAAGGGAACTGTTGACAATGCTTTGAGCGTATTCCTGCGCTGTTTTTAATTTTTCATCAGATCGGGCAATATCCGTGACATCGCGGGACATCCCCATAAAACCGATTTTTTCCCCGCGGGCATTCTGGAGCACTGCCGATGAAAGCAGGCATGGAAAAAGTTCGCCGTTCTTCCGCCGATTCCATACTTCTGCGACCTCCCGGCCGCTTTCTCCCAGCATTTTGTTGACACGTGCGCCCGCTTCAGGGTCTGCGTAGAGAATGTTAATATGCTGGCCAAGCACTTCTTCTTTTTTATATCCAAATGTTCGTTCTGCAGCCTTGTTAAACTCGACAATCTTCCGTTCCAGATCAACGGCGATCACCATATCCATGGAACTCTCGATAATGCTCTGCGCATATTCCTGCGAAGTCTTCAGCGCTTCCTGCACCCTTTTGCGTTCAGAGACGTCCTGAAAAACCAGCACCACGCCGACGATATTCCCGAGTTCGTCCTTGATCGGTGAGGCGTTCTCATCTATTGGAATTTCTTTCCCGTCGCGGGAGACCAGGGTGGCATGATTTTTCAACACGGCAGTGATTTTGTTCTTTAATATCTGACCGACCTGGTTGGTAATGTGAGGTTTTACGGACTTATCCGCAGTCCGGAATACTTTCAATAAATCCTCTCCAAGCACTTCGCTCATCTTCCAACCGGTCAGATTTTCCGCTGCCGTATTCATAAACTTAATGGTTCCCTGCGTATCAGTAGAAATGACCGCCTCGCCGATGCTCCGGAGGGTCGTCCCGTACCAGTTTTCGTTCTCTTTGAATCTCCGTTCGAGTTCCCTCCGGTACAGCGCCATTTCAATGGTCGTGTGAAGTTCACGCTCTTCAAACGGTTTCAGGATATACCCGAACGGTTCCGTTTTACTGGCGCGCTTCAATGTATCATTATCTGCATAGGCACTCAGATACACCACGGCAATACCGTACTGGAACCGAAGTGCGGATGCCGCTTCGATACCATCCATTTCGCCTTTCAGCCGGACATCCATCAAGACGAGGTCGGGCAATGTTGCAATTGCCTTTTTTACCGCTTCTTCCCCCGTTGAAACGATGCCCACAATGTCATATCCAAGATTCATCAACCGTTTTTGAAGATCCTTCGCAACGATATTCTCATCTTCAACGATTAATATTTTAGGATTGATCATTATTTCAACAACCCTTCTTTTTGAATTTTGTCTTTGAAGAGTATATGCACCTGTGTGCCGGCTTGGGTGTTCAATTCGATGGATCCGCCCAACTGTTCCGTCAACGTATGCACCAGGTCCCATCCAATAGGCGCGCTGATCGTCTCGGACGATTCACCCGGTTTCATTCCGACACCATCGTCCCCGACGGTCAGGCGCAGGGTCTGTCGGTCGAAATGGCCGAGCCTTACGTAAATATTGCCGGCTCGACCATCGGGGAAGGCATGCTTGAGCGAATTTGCGACCAATTCGCTCACAATCAATCCGCATGGAATAGCCGTATCGATATCCAGGAACAAGTGATTTGCATCTATCGAACACTCGATTAAAGCGGTTGGTGACTTGTAGGATTGGAACAAACTCGACATCAGAGAATGTAAATATTCATCAAAATCAATACGGGCAATTTCAGCCGATTGATATAATTTTTCATGGAGTAACGCCATGGCCTTTACACGATTCTGACTTTGCCTGAATAATTCACGGTCATATGCATCATGGAGATACGCAGACTGAAGACTCAACAGACTGGATATAATCTGCAGGTTGTTCTTGACGCGGTGATGAATTTCTTTCAGCAGGACTTCCTTTTCTTTCATCGCGTCGCGAATTTTTGTCTCAGCGTTCTTGCGCGCAGACACGTCAACAATCGCCCCGTCATAATACACGACATTTCCATCACGGCTGCGGGTCACACGGGAGCTGTGCTGAACCCAGAGTTCGCTCCCGTCATATCTGCGCAGGCATATTTCAGTCCCGCGTTCCAATCCGGTCGATTCCACCATCTCCTGCCAATCCATTCTGTCCTGAGGATTGCCATAGAGATGGACCGCATTGGTTCGCAGAAGTGTTTCCCGATCGGGATATCCAAGGATCCGTACCATTGCAGAATTCAATCTCAACATTGTTCCATCGGGTTTGCTGCGGAATAATCCAACAGGAACGTCTTCATAAATCTGGAAATAACTCTCCTCTGATTCCTGATCGCCCGCCCCCGTTTTCCTCAATCCGGAGAATTGCGAGAACGCCTCTTTTATGACATCATACACGTTTCGCCATTGCACTTCATCCGCTGCAAGAGGCGGATTTATTTTCTGCAATTCTTCGATCAGCGAACGTGCATTTCCATGTGCTCCCATACGGTATTCGATCACAGAATTTCCTTTGTGAACAGTGAGCACCTCTCCATCCCGGGATTGTCTCTCCAGTTGAAATATACTATCCATCACGGGCAAAGGCAATATGAGAAACTTGTAAAGAGGGGACATTCTCGTTATATTTCGGGAGATGTTTATCCTTTGGCGACATATTCTCCGGGCACACATCGGGCCATTTATTTTTTCCGTGGTGTTGATGATGTGCATATTCCTGCTTCAATTTCTTATGAAGTACCTCGATCAATTAACCGGAAAAGGACTGAGTGCTGCAGTTATTGCGGAATTAATCACTCTGAACCTTGCGTGGATGCTCGTACTGGCTGTTCCGATGGGCGTGCTGGTCGCAACACTTATGGCATTCGGTGGATTGGCTTCAACCAACGAAATTACCGCGATGCGTGCAAGCGGCGTCAGCCTTTACCGGATGATTGCTCCCGTCATCGCAGCGTCGATCATCGTTTGCCTCCTGCTCATCAGCTTCAATAACGATGTCCTTCCGGATGCAAACCACCGTACAAAGGTATTGACGAATGATATTCAACATAAAAAGCCAACCCTGACATTGGTTCCCGGGATGTTTATTCAACTGCTTCAGGGGCATAGTATTTTAGTCAGGAAAACATTCGAGCATTCCAACGACCTTGAAGGGGTGACCATTATCGACAATTCCCAGCCCATGCTGACCTCTACCATTACCGCGCATCGGGGGACTATTTCCTTTTCGACGGACTACCACAAGCTTATTATGGATCTAACGGATGGCGAAATTCATCAGGTCAACAACCAGTTCAAAAACCAGTACCGGATTATTCGATTTCGGAAACACCGGATTGTTATGGACGCGGAAGGATTTAATTTCCAGCGGTCGCGCGAAACCGATATCTCACGCGGTGACCGGGAAATGAGCGTGCAAATGATGTTACACCAAGTAGACAGCATCAAGGTACTGCAGGCAAATTCCGAGCGTCACCTGAAAGAACTTACAGGAAAACGGCAGGAAGAAATATTGGGCGGTCCAAAATCCATTGAACCCTCCGCGATTTACAACATTCCTCTTCAAGGGATCAAGTCCGATCCTTCGCTCCAGGCCTCTGTTCGCTCCGATTTATTTCTCATGAATGTTTACGAACGGTCGGTCCGTTCCTATCTCGTGGAAATCCACAAAAAATTTTCTATTCCGGTGGCATGCATCATCTTTGTCCTTATAGGCGCTCCGCTCGGCATCATGTCCCGGCGTGGAACGTTCGGTATGAGCGCAAGTCTCAGTTTGGGATTTTTTGTTTTTTATTGGGCATGTTTGAGAGGAGGCGAGAATCTTGCAGACCGGGGTTATTTTGACCCATGGATCGGCATGTGGATCGCAAATATCGTTCTGGGAATTATGGGCGTGTATTTGACCATCCGAACCGCGCGGGAAAATCCTTCACTGGATCTCTCGTGGTTTGTCCGTTGGATTCCAAAATCATGGCGCAGTGACTCCCCATCCACAGATAAACCATGAAGATACTCGACCGCTATATCATCCGACAGTTTCTTGTCGCCTTTTTGTTCGGCCTCCTTGCATTTATCTGCGTTTTCATTATTATCGATATGATGGAGAAACTGGACGACTTCATAGACGCACACGCACCGACCACCGTCATTGTTCAGTATTACATCGCCTCGATCCCCGATATTGTGAAACTCATGATTCCTGTGGCAGTACTGCTTTCGGCATTATTTGTCACCGGACGGCTTTCGAGCCAGAACGAACTTTCCGCCATAAAATCCAGCGGGACCAGTTTGTACAGAATCATGGCGCCGTTTTTTATTATTACTTTTTTTATCTGTCTGGCATCCTTCTATCTCAACGGTTGGATCGTTCCGTATGCCAACCAGAATAAATTCTATATCGAGCGCACTCACTTGAACCGTTCCGGCCAGGCGGCCGTTCGGAATATCCTGTTTCAAGAAGGAAGAACACGCATCGTTTCCATAAATTTTTACGATTCTCAATCCATGTGCGCCCGACAAATCAGCATTCAGGATTTCGACAAGAATGATCTCACGATTCTGCGGCAGCGGTACGATGCACAACAGATGCAATGGATTCAAAAAAACGTGACAGAGGCGAATGAAGGCGAATGGGTTCTGATCCATGGGACCACCCGCTCTTTTTTTGATACCTCTCAGACGCTCGTATTGTTTGACAGCCTCAAGGTCGGCAGACTTTCCTTAACTCCCTCCGATATGGAAAAAAAGCAACGAACGCCGGATGAAATGGATTATAATGAACTAAGAGAATTTATTGCAAATCAGCAGAAGGCAGGTCAGGATGTCGCACGCTGGTTGGTGGAGTACCATTTCAAGATCGCGTTCCCCTTCGCGAGCATTATTATGGTACTCTTCGGCGTGCCGTTTGCGGCCAGCCGGCCTCGGACCGGGGCTGCTCTCGGATTTGGAATTGCGACTGCGGTGACCTTTATTTATCTGGGATTTATGAAAGCCAGCCAGGTCTTCGGTTATAATGGAGATCTCAATCCCTTATTTACCGCATGGCTGGCCAATATCATCTTCTTCGCAGCAGGAATTATTAATCTGCTCAGAGTTCAGAAATAGCCGGTATCAGAATATCCGCTGTGAAACCGGCCTACAGTGATCCATTCTCTTTTTATGAGAAACTCTTCGCCGATTTCTCATGATGTCGATTTCTTCGCCCCCGTGATGAACAGATTGGAGGAATCGAATGCGCATGAATACTCCGATGAAATAACCGGGGACGATCATCCCTCTTCACAGCGCTCTTGTCTCCTCATCGTTTGACCTGCTCCAGCTGGAGCATCAGCTACTGAGAAAGAGAACGTGATAATAAAAAGAGTGATATTCCAGTGCTCTCTTCGCTCACGGTTTAAAGTCGGGATGATGACAAAGCAGCGATTGAAGGAATGGGAATTGACGTCAGGACAGATCCACCGGTGCACGAAGAAGCTTGAAAACGAGAGGAGCCGTGCTTGCGACGGTTATTTGGGGAGTAAAATTTTCGTTTTTATTTTTTAAATTTGGTTCTTCGGGCGAGATGCTTATTATACACCTGCTCCACCATTACGGGGAGTCGTACGGCATCCAATTCCCCTTTCATAAAGTATTCGGCAGCCCCCCATTTAAAGGCCTCTTCATAAATTTCTTCCGATCCATATCCGGTGATGAGAATGACGGGTATTTCCATCTTTTTCCCGTACATCCATTGAAGGACATTGATACCGCTGATGCCTTCCATTTTATAATCCAGGAGCATGATATCGATTTGCTCCTTTTCCAGGCAACGAAATACTTCTTCGGCAGAGCTGCAGATCACAACGGAATGTCCACGTTCGGTGAGTGCTTTTTTGAGAAGGACGCTGTAGGGATGGTCATCATCCACTACCAATGCACGAAGTGAGAGTGCTGTCATAGGCCCGTCAGACCGTAAAAGGAATCACACAGTAAATTAATGTTCCGTAACCCATAAACCGAGTAAGTAATTATACTCACACCGGAAAATGTTTCCCCCGGCGACCGTGTCGCGTGTCAGAGGGGCTGAGGCCTGATTCCCTGACCGTTGCGCAGTGATCCGCGATAAACAGATAACGATCGAACTATTCCGACCTGCGCTGCCGTTCCGAAATTACCTGCCGGTAGACTTTTAACACCAGATCAGGGAGTTGGGACATATCCGATTTTCCCTTCACAAAATAATCCCGAGCGCCCCATTTCCAGGCTTCAAGTGCAATCTCTTCCGATCCATAACCCGTAATGAGAATCACGGGAACGTCCATTTTCATACCGTACATCCATTGCAGGACATTGATGCCGCTTGTCCCGGGCATCTTATAATCCAGGAGGACAACATCGTACTTGTTTTTTTGGAGCAGACTGATCGCATCATCTCCACTCTCGCATGCTTCGGTCGTGTGTCCGCATCCTTTGAGTGTCTGTGTCAGAACTATACGGTACGTTGGTTCATCATCCACGATTAGCACATTCAACAATTGTTCGCTCATGCCAGCTCCAAATAGTAAAAATGATTAATGAATATAATTTTTCGTCACCATTTATTTTATGTTCCAGAACAATTAAATCTTTCTCCGATATCCGTATTCCTCACACCTTGTGGTCCAAAGCGTCCATTGTTCTGCGTGACATCCCGATGACTGCCGCGGTGATCGCATCCCCAATGCAGCACTATTGCTGCTGAACCGTCCTGGGACCCTTCCGGAACACCCAGACACCGACAATCGCCACGAGCAGGACACCCAACACAATCAATATATACGTCAGCCATGTTGCACCCGGCATCACGGAGGCATGCCACTGATCAAACTTCGCTTCGATATCTTTTTTCTGCGTTTCTGGAATTTTGTTCAATTCGGTTAACGCCGGCAGCCATGTTGCTTTGAGGTCAGATTGCCATAAATTTTCATTAAAGTTTGTGAACAATTTGTAACGGGTGTCATTGGATTCCTTGTTCTCATTTTGAATTTGAGTTTCAAGAAAGACGATGAAATTTGCGACAAATTCGTCCCCGTTTTTAAAATCATTGATCACAAAGCCCTTCTCTTTGAATAAGGAATTGAGCGAACGCCACATAGCAGCATCCACCTTCACGCCCCATGTTCCCAGCATGGAATCGACAATACCGATTTCATTCTTTTTCGATTTGCCGCTCAGGTAAAGAGATGCGAGTTTCGGGGCCAATCCCAGCCATTGGGATTGAAATCGTTTCTGCTGCCGTACAAGCGTGACCAGATCGCTCCCTTTTAACTGCGTCGACTCCAGGAAAGCGATGTTATCGATAATCGATCGTTTGACATTCCCGATGATGCCGTGTCGGTCGAACTTGCCCAATAACCCCTGCTTTTCGACGTCCTTCATATCACCGACATTTTTATCGTATTGCATGAACAGGCTATCGGTCAACGCGAAGACGAGGGCATCCCGTTCCTGTATTCCTTGGCGTAATTTGACGATCATATTGCGGAGCGAATCCATCGGCGTGGTAGAATCAAAGAGATCCCCGGAAAGTTTTTTAACATTGAGTGAAAGCTGCTGCACTTGCGCCAATAACGTCTCGTTCTGTCCGGTTAATTTCGTTATCTGTTCGGAGAGCTCCCGGATCTTCACTTCCAGCTCTGAAATACGCATGATCTGGCTTTCGATAATACCCAGATCCCTTTGCCGGATGACCAGTTTTCCTCGGAGCTGTTCAATGGTTTTATCGTAACCATCGGGATAATTGGCTTGATTGATGAGTTCTTTATCCCCGATATATTCTTTTTCCATCGCATCGATGGACGTATTGGCTTCCGCGCATTCCTGGACAGTTTTGGCCTGATCAATATTTTTTGCAATGGTTTTGGCTGCATTCTGAAAATTCTGTACGGTTGCGTAATCCGATTTTTGCTGGGTGGCGTAGGTGAAGTTCATCATCACCAGCAACAACAGAAGCGGTGTCCATGTCTTCATTTCTTCTCCCCTTCAATCACTCCATCGTTGGTCAATAAAAGAGTCGGATTTTGTCCATTCACCAGCTGGATGTACGGGATTCTCTGATTGAACGCCGGATCGTTCAATCCATTCTCTGCGACGAGTATCTTTTTCTGAAGTGTTAAAGCACCTTCCGATTGCTCAAAGACATAAACGTTTTTAAATCTGGAGGCGGTGATATAGTAAAAACCCTTCACATCCCGGATCATCCGCAACGATACCTTTGAAATATTGACAGAATCCTGGGTTTCTTCGAATAACAGTGATTTCACATTGATTGAAAAGCTGTATCGATCGTTCTGAATATTCCCATGGCTGTCGACGCTGAGCACAGACTCAACCGGCCAGGCAAATTCCCCGGGTTTCAGCATCAGCGACGAACAACCGGCAATGACAAGAATAGATAGAATTATTGGTATGAAGGATATTTTCATACTGCCTCCAAGATTGTGATTCAAGGGGAATTTCACCTCAACAGACTGAACCAATGTATAAAAGGAAAATATTGGATTCAAGTGCTGTTCGCCGAATATTTTCCTTGGAGGGAGGCCGTTTTCTCGCACTGAATGGATATAAAACGACTAAAAATCATCTCGAGAGAAGATGGGACTGACAGCGTGCCTGAGAATCCTGGTAAATCAGGTTACTTCACTTTTTCCTGCTTCCACCAGCGGGTCACTACTTCTGCAATAGTGGTTTTCGCATCGCTCTGTTTCCACTTTTCATAAAATCGAATGTCGCTGCTATCCGGTTCCGGATTAGGAAAATCAATTTGGACGCGCAACGGCATGGAGATCGCCTCGCCTACCACCAGCGCCTCTCCTGTCCGCAATGAGGGCAACACATCTGTGAGACTGGCAAACGTATCCGGAACAAGCCGTTTGATGTAATTCTGATCCAGCGGATTCGTCAATCGCATGACGACATAATTATTGCACTGAGAAAGAATGGTTTCCGAAACTTCCACCGGCCGCTGGCTCACGATCATGCAGCTCACACCGTATTTTCTTCCTTCTTTTGCGATACGTTCGACCGTTTTACGGGCAGAGGCCGTTAATGTGCCCGTACTCGGCAAATAATTATGTGCTTCTTCAAATACCAATAATATGGGAAAATCACGCCGGTTGGGATTCCAGAAATTGAAATCGAAAATCAAGCGTGCCAGAAGCGATACGATGGTGTTCACGATATCGAACGGAACACCGCTCATATCCAGAATGGTGACCTGAGCACTTCCGTCAGAACCCAGAATTTTTGAGAGTAAATCATTAATTGCGGCGGATTGAATATAATTCTTCAGACGGAACATAAACGCATATCGGGGATCGTTCAATTTTCCGTCCAGCCGGACGAGGAACCGTGCAAACTTTCCATAAAACGGCCCCTCTCTCACCACATTTCCCATGGTTATTTTTTCGCTGTCCATGAATTGCAATTTCGCCCGGATCTCGCTAATGTCATAATATACCGGAGTATCAATCGTGATCATTGCCGACATTTCCGGGTTCTTCCCTTTTTTTGACATGATCACGAGGTCTTTGAGCACCGTAATCTGACTGGACGCATTTTCATCTTTATCATCAATAAACATTTCCCGTAATTCATCAAAATTCATCAGCCAATACGGCAATTCAAATTCACCAATGTCAAGATGATTGCAGCTCCCTTCGAATGCTTTGTGGTATTCGTTGTGAATATCGAGAACAATGATATTCGTATCCGGATATTTGGAAACCTTTTGAAGGATGGACGCAACAGCGCACGATTTTCCGGAACCGCTCGAGCCCAGGACCGCGATATGCTTTCCAAAAAATTTATTCGCATCAAGATATGCCCGTTGATTCTCGAAGAGTGAAACCTGGCCGATTGAAAATCCATAACGTTGATAGACTGCAAATGCGACCGCGAGGTCCGCGTCTTCCGCAAAAAATACCGGCATATCCACCACAGGAAAAATCGAGACCCCGCGTTCAAAGCGTCCGTTTTTTACAGTGCCGACCATGGAGGCGAGAATGATATACCGCTGCTGGGACTGTCCATTGACGACGACGTCCTCTTTTTTCAGGTCCGAGACCATCCCCAGCAGGACAATGGTCCCCATCGGGATTAAGATATAGGTGCCAATTTGTCCGATATAATAAGTTTTACCGTTGATCTCCCGTTTGAGCGAACTGATTTTGGGATCTAAGAGTATGGTAATTAAACCGCTGTTCACCGATGAGATGACGCCTATATATTTTTGCTCGACCATTGGTCACCCTTCCTTCAAGAGGAATGTATTCAACTTACCCGTTTAATAACAACGACCGTTCGGTCGTCTGAATATTCTGCACCTTCTGCAAAGAGTTCAACATCTTCGATTAATGATTTACAGATCTCTTTCGCTCCTTTTGCCGCAAGCCTCTTGATATTTTCCGCCAGCCGCTGTTCGCCATACGGCGTCCCGTCGCTCCTCAGCGCCTCCGTAATGCCGTCGGTGTAAATCACGGCAACATCTCCTTTTTTCAGCATCGTGCTTTCCACGCGATAATTACCCCTCGGGAACGGGCCAAGAATGAGTCCTGTCGGTTCCAGCAATTCAATGTTTTTATCCTGAGCGTGAAAAACCATCGGACTATTGTGGCCGGCATTCGAGTAAAGAAGCAACCCCTTGGCTCCATCGGTCAGTTCTGCATAGAACATCGAAACAAATTGTTCTTCAGCAAACGAACGGTTGACGATTTTATTGATTCCGGACATTAAGGCGGCAGTTTTTGTCTGATGTGCAATTCCCATCCGCAATGCGCCAACAACATACAGGGCCTGAGCGGCTGCGCGGAATCCTTTGCTCGCCGCATCGCCGACGACGATCATTAAGCGGTCTTTAATCTCATCCGAAAACAGATAATCAAAAAAATCACCCCCGACGATCCTGTCCGGAATTGAAATACCATAAATATCATAATAGTAAAAATGAAGAAACGGATCAGGTAAAATGCCGAGCTGAATCTCACGTGCTTTGTCGATATCCTGTTCAAGCAGGCGGGCTTTTTGTTCGATCCGTTTGCTGCGAAGGACCGAAGTGACGGCGAGACTGATGACGTTTAAGTTCGGAAGAAGATCCTGGTCAAAATAATCCGAATTAAATGCAAGAATATATTGATACACGGTACCGTTCCGGTAGGGCATTTTATCGCCGACACCGGTTGCCGAATATTTGACTATTCCTTTTTTCCGGAGATATCCGTCGGTTTCATTGGCAATAATCGAGCGCTGCTCGGTCAGATGCTGAAACATCGGATATCGCGATACGAGAATTCGATATCCCGAGTCCAACCGTTCAATTTGACCGATCTGGTGAATCAGGCGGTACGATTCGGTCGACGGTTCGTACTGCCAAAGCCGCCCTCCTTTGAGCCGGATGTCCTCGCTCTTGACAATTTCATTGAGGACATGTTTCAGCAATTCTTTTTCTGTTTTGAATTGTTCGGGCGCGAAGCTTTCTATCGTCCGATAAAGCCGCCGTTGATTCATACTCTCTTTCCGTTTGAACGCGATGCCTCCTGGTGAAACAACTCCTCCAGCTCTTTTAATCCTTCCGTACCAAGAATATATTCAAATTCTTCAAGACATACATCAAGCACCGTCAAGGATCCTTCGGTAACGATACTGCAGCATTGCTGCCGGTTCGTAAATTCCGGTTCGTACGTCGTCAGGACATGCCCGTCGATGGTGATGGGAAACGCCACACAGTAGAATGGTTTTAATTCAAATTTATTCATCCCCTCCGCCATTGCAGTTTTTTGCAGCGCACATAATCCTTTACTGCAGAGGAACACGCAGCTTTTTCCCTTCACCGCCGTGCCATCGCACATGCCGGATGGAAAATCCGCATCCCGTTCGACCGTGTCGTCGAACCATTTTGAGCTGTCTTTTTCCTGCTGCGGCTCCAGATATTTTTTTATCAGATCCGCATGGGCAAGAATTTTTTCTTTTTCTTTCACATCAAGCAGCACTCCCTCCGAACAACACGTGCCGTTACAGTTGCACATGGCACTGTTGGACATGAATCGTTGCGAGAGAATTTCTGGATCGACCTGTAACTCGGGTATATGCCTGAGTTGATGATTCTTCAATACGAGAGTAGATTGTTCAGCCACGCGACTCCTTTTGTCTAATGTAATTAATCATGTCCGTACTCACGACTTTTTCGCCCAGTTGCCTGAGCATGGTTATCACCTGCCCCCGATGATAGGAAGAGTGATTCACTTTGTGCTGCATTTGCAGGCAAAGAGGATGGGAATACGAATCCCCCTTGAAATCGGTGTACTCCAGCGGCTCGTTGAGTTTCTCGTCTGTGAGACTCCGGACAAAGTTACTCATCTCGCAATGATACGCATCCCATTGTTTTTTGACCACTTCGACCGTCGGGAAGTCATCGACTTTCAGCGGAACCGGCGGATTCTTCGTCCAGCGGGCAAACCATATTTTATCAGCAGAAAGGATATGGACGAGTGTTCCGTGAATACCGCCAAAACTGGAGACCATGTCCTTTTGGTACTGTCCCCGGGCGACCATCCCAATTGCTTCGAGCAGTTTTAAATCAGCCCATTGATCATAATCGTACAACTGCTGAATTTCATGCGGTGTCATTTCTTATTCCTTCGATTCAATTTTATTCTTCAGCTGCGAAAGCGTCTGCAGCGCCTCCAGCGGCGTCATGTGTTCGATATCGAGCTTGCGGAGTTCCTCGCGTATTTTATCGTCTACGACTTCAAACATGGCCAGCTGTCCTTCTCCATCCTGTTGAACGTTTCGCCCGATACTTTTTTCTCTCGTCCTCACCACCAATTCCGAACTCTCCAGGTTCTTTAAAACCTGTTTTGCTCGGTCGGTCACTTCCTCCGGTAATCCCGCCATCTGTGCCACTTGAATCCCGTACGAGTGATCCGCAAAACCGGGCAGGACCTTATGGAGAAAAATCACTTTATCGCTGTATTCGCGGACATCCACTTTATAGTTCTTGATCCGGACAAAAACGTCAGCCAGCTCATTTAATTCGTGATAATGTGTCGCAAAGAGCGTCTTGGCACCGATTCGTTCATGGAGGTACTCGGTCAGTGCCCACGCAATACTGATGCCGTCAAACGTGCTCGTCCCGCGCCCGATTTCATCCAGTAGAATGAGGCTGCGATCGGTTGCCGTGTTGACAATGTTGGCCGCTTCATGCATTTCCACCAAAAAAGTGCTTTCGCCTGAAGCGATATTGTCGCTTGCCCCAACGCGTGTATAGATTCGATCCACGAGCCCGATGTGTGCAGAAGCGGCCGGTACAAAACTGCCAATTTGTGACAGCAGAACAATCAACCCCACCTGCCTCAAATAACTCGACTTGCCGCTCATATTCGGACCGGTGATGATGAGGATTTGGTCGGACGCGGTCCCGAGGACGGTATGATTCGGCGTATAGTGCTCGCCCGGAGGCAATAATTTTTCGATGACCGGATGCCGACCGTCCGTGATCGTAACATCAGTCGAATCATCCACGACGGGACAGGAATAACGGTTCTCCACCGCAACATCGGCAAGAGAGACATAGCAGTCCATGGTTGCAATGGCAGACGCGTTGGATTGAATCGCAGAGGCATGCGCGGTAATGGTTTTACGCAGCTCATTGAATATTTCCGTCTCGAGCGAAAGAATTTTTTCTTCTGCGTGAAGAATTTTTTCTTCATATTCTTTCAGTTCGGGAGTAACGAACCGTTCGGCATTGGCGAGCGTCTGCTTGCGGATATAATTCGCGGGCACTTTCTCTTTGTGCGTATTCGTTACTTCGATATAATAACCGAACACATTATTAAAGCTGATCTTCAGGGATGAGATTCCGGTCCGTTCACGCTCAGTCTGCTGGTGTTTTGCCACCCAATCCTTCGCTCCCGACGCGAGCGCTCGTATCTCATCCAGTTCGGCATGGTACCCTTTTTTAATGACGCCGCCATCCGACAACGCAAGCGGAGGATCATCAGCGACAGCCCTGCCGATTGCTCC
>Ga0105104_10001427_pt1 | contig 17960 bp, 12 predicted proteins | sample PPLLaktember2015_3_FD_87034 | JGI IMG/M metagenome (GOLD analysis project Ga0105104, IMG submission 87034) | Freshwater sediment microbial communities from Prairie Pothole Lake near Jamestown, North Dakota, USA - PPLs Lake P7 Core (6) Depth... | ecosystem: Environmental > Aquatic > Freshwater >... | reverse complement strand
TTTGATCAGCGCCAGTACTCGCGCCTGCGTCAGCTCATCGATGCCGTGAACCGGTTCAGCTGACAGCGGGGGGGCCTGGGAGCGCAGGCGAGACGCCTGCGCTCCCAGGGGTCTAATACAAAAACATGGGCTTCCCGAGGACGTTGCCCACCTTCGGACGGTAGTTGGTGCAGTCGTAGAGGGTCTCAATGTCGACTCGTTTGATCCCCTGAGAAATAACGCAAACGTTCTCGTGCCCGTATCGACCTTCCTTAAGCACGACGAGGCGGCCTGCCTGACCTTGCTGGGCGAGATCTACGGCAAGAGTCCCGAAATTGATGGCGACCATCCGATCGAGCGAGTCCGGCGGACCGCTGCGCATCATGTACGCGAGTTGTTGATAGATAACGCCGACGCCGGTCCGTCTCTTGATCTCCTCCGCAGTCATCGCGCCGATTCCCCCCGATCTCCTGCCGGCGTAGGGATCGCCTTCCGGCCCGCTCAGCGCCCCGTCAACCATCTGGGCGCCCTCCGAGATCGTCATGATTGCGTACTGGCTGGGACTCTTCTTCCGATCATCGGCCAGCAGGCGGGCCAGCCGGTCGGGATCAAACGGGACTTCGGTGATCACCGCCCGGTCCACGCCCGACAAGTAGGCCGAGATCAGGCAGGTTTCGCCCGAGTTCCTCCCGAACAGTTCCACAATGCCGATGCGCTCGTGAGACCCGATCGCGCTGCGCAGTTGCGTAATGAACTCGACGCTGCGGCTGACGGCGGTCGAATAGCCGATGCAGTAGTCGGTGCCGAAAACGTCGTTATCCATCGTCTGGGGGATGGCGATAACCGGAACTCCTTCCCGGTGCATCCGGAGGCTGTAGTCCAGCGTCTCATCCCCTCCGATCGGGATCAGGACGTCGATCTTGAGATGGCCCAAGACCTTCAGGATGTGAGGCGTCAAGTCGACGAAGGGGCCCGCTTCCTGGCACGTGGCTTTAAGGAAAAGCGGCACGTCCGAAATCGGGAGTTGAGCCGGATTGGTGCGCGAGCTGTGCAGAAACGTTCCGCCACTTCGGTCGATGGTGCGCACGACTTCAAGATTGAGGGGAAGCACGCAGCTGCTTGCAGATTCCGGATCATCCGGATTGTACTGCAGCAATCCGCCCCATCCTCTTCGTATCCCGATGACCCGGTCGCCGTGTTCGATCGCTCTTGATGCCACGGCTTTAATGCACGGGTTCAGGCCAGGAACATCTCCGCCACCTGTAAGAATGCCAATCGTTCTTGCCATAGCGCGATATTGTAGAGAAAAGGCGCGGACGGGCCAAGCAGCAAAGCGGTTCAAAGGGGAAAGGGGGGCCAACGGATAACACGGATAACACGGATCGGAACGGCCGCAGCGGTTCACTGAATTGCTTTCGCTGCGGCCGTTCCGATCCGTGTTATCCGTTGGCCCCCCTCTGCCCCTTCTTCGCCCTTGTTGATTTGCCTTATTTTCTTTACCTTGGAAGCAATGCCGTGGGAAATCGTCCTCATTTTCGGCCTCCTGGTCGCGGTTGTCGTACTCTTCATTTTTGAGTGGCTCTCGGTGGATGTCATCACCCTGCTCCTGCTGTTTGCGCTAGTACTGGCGGGAATCCTGTCCCCTGCGGATGCCTTTGCCGGCTTTTCCAGCGAGATCATCATCATTCTGGCCTCGGTGTTCGTTCTCTCCGGTGCGTTTCTTCAAACAGGGGTCATGGATGGCCTCGGCGACCTGATTTGGCGCACTTCAGGCAGTAACCGCAACCGGGTTTTGTTAATCGTGATGCTGCTGACCTGCGCTACTTCCGGCTTCATGAATAACACGACGACGACCGCGGTTTTTCTGCCGGCGGTCCTGGCGGTTTGCCGCAAGAGTCGCATAAACCCGAGCAAGGTGCTGATCCCCCTCGCTTTTGCCTCAATTCTGGGTGGCACCTGCACGCTGATCGGCACCTCAACTAACGTGGCGGCCAGCGGTTTTCTGGTTCGGTCAAACCTGCCCGGTTTTTCACTGTTTGAATTCCTGCCGGTCGGTCTGACCGTCTGCCTCGCCGGCATGGCTTACATGGTGCTGATCGGTCAGAGGATTTTGCCGGACATCAAGGAGGCGAGTCTGACCGACGAGTACGAGATCCGCAAATACCTCTCGGAGATCGTTCTTACCCGCGATTCGCCGCTTGCCGGCCAACCCTTGCGAGAGTCAGGTTTGGCGGAGAAGGACATAACAGTCCTGGAAGTCGTCAGGCGCAAGCAGAAGATGTACGCGGAATCAAATACGCTCCTCGCGGAAGGTGATGTGCTCATCGTGAACGCGCCCCGTCAAAGCCTCCTTTGGGTCAAGGATATCCCGGGACTCGAGATCAAGGCTGACGTTAAGCTGGGTGACAAAGATCTCATCACGACAACTCTCAAGATTGTGGAAGCGATCGTGATGCCTCAGTCCGCCTTGATTGGCCGCACGATTAAAGAACTCGACTTCCGTCATCGTTTCGGCGTCACTGCCATGGCCGTCTACAGAAGAGGCCACGGGGTGGCTGAAAAGCTGGCCACGATACCGCTGCGCGTCGGCGATGTGCTGCTCCTGCAGGGCCGGGTCGAGCAATTCGATGCGTTGGCGGGGAACCCGGATCTCTGGCCTCTCGAAGAGATGCACCATGTCCCATTCCGAAGGCGGAAAGGCGTGTTTGCCATCCTGGCACTCGCCTTCGCGGTCGTGCTGGGCGGATTGGCGATTCTGCCCCTTTCGATCTCTTTCCTGGGCGCCGCCTTGGTGGTTCTCTTAACCAAGTGCATCACCACCGAGGAAGCGTACAATTTTATCGATTGGCGCCTGCTGATTTTGATCGGTGGTATGACTTCTTTTGGATATGCCATGGACAAGACGGGCGCCGCTGATTATGCCGCCTCGGCCATCGTCGGGTGGCTGGCCCCGTTGGGCCTCTACCCCATCATGTTGGGTTTTGCCGTCCTGACCATTGCATTGACGCAACCGATGTCGAACGCCTCCGCGGCGCTGGTGGTACTGCCGGTAGCCGTCAACACCGCCACTCAGCTGCACGTCGAACCGCGTAGCTTCGCGGTCCTGGTGACCTTGGCCGCTTCACTCTCGTTTATCACTCCTTTGGAGCCTTCCTGCCTCATCGTGTATGGACCGGGCAAGTACCGCTTCCGGCACTTTGTGCTCGTCGGGTTGCCTCTGACTGCCCTCGCGGTTGTCGTGCTGCTCCTGCTCGTCCCGCGGCTCTGGCCGCTGTAGGAAGCGGCGGATGTTTCTCGGCACTTGCCCCTGGTTTGCACCGCTGTTACTATCCGCTGGAGCCTATGATCAAAACGCTATTCCTGGATGCCCGCTTGGTTGCCTTTGCTCTGCTGGTCTTCGGATCGTCGCTTGCGGCGGACAACCTGGACGAACTCATGCCCGTGCGTGGCTTCTGTATAGGGGCCCCCAAATCGAACGACGTGGACGCCTTCATCGAATTCATCAACAACGAGCTGGCGCCACGGCACGTCAACACGCTCATCCTGCGTGTCGACTACAACTTTCAATTCGAGAGCCATCCGGAGCTTCGGGCCCCGGACGCACTCTCCAAGGAGCAGGTGAAAAAGCTGGTCGCTGTCTGCCGCTTAAAGGGGATGAGAGTCATTCCCCAAATCAATCTGCTCGGACATCAGTCATGGGCCTCGACCTTAGGTAATTTGCTCAAGGTTTACCCCGATTTTGATGAAACGCCGCACGTCCAAATGCCGGCCAAATACGAGTGGCCAAATCCCGACGGACTTTACTGCAAGAGCTATTGTCCGTTGCATCCTAAAGTTCATGACGTTGTCTTTGCCCTCATGGACGAGATCTGCGACGTGTTTGAGGCGGATGCCTTTCACGCAGGCATGGACGAGGTGTTCTACATCGGTGACGACAAGTGTCCAAGGTGTTCCGGCCGGGATAAAGCCGAGCTATTCGCAGGGGAGGTCCGCACGCTGCGCGATCATCTTGCCCAGAAAGGGCGCGGGCTTTGGATCTGGGGAGACCGCCTCCTGGACGGCAAGACGACCGGGCTGGGGATATGGGAGGCGAGCTTTAACAACACCCACCGGGCCGTGGACATGATCCCGAAGGATGTAATGATCTGCGATTGGCATTACGAGCGGGCGGATCAGACGGCGGTCTATTTCGCAATGAAGGGATTCAACGTGGTGACCTGTCCGTGGAGGAACCCGGCGGTGACCGTCGCGCAGGTACAGGACATGGCGAAGTTCCGGAAGAACTCGACGCCTGCGATGAAAGAACGATTCCAGGGCATGGTCCAGACGGTCTGGTCGGACGCCGGAAGGTTCCTCGAACGGGACTACAGAGGCAACACCGATGGGCAAGCCGCCCAGGCGAACGCCTGGCTCTCGTTCAAAGGCATGGCTGAGGAAATCCAGAAATTGAGCCAGACTGATAGCATGTTAGGCAAAAGTCATGATCCAGACCACGATTGAGAAAATCACGTACCAGGGTTGGCAGGATTGCTACCGTGTTTCGAACGGCCTGATTGAGTTCATTGCGACCTCTCAGGTGGGGCCAAGGATCGTGCACATGTCGATTCAGGGCGGCAGGAACCTTTTCCATGTTTATCCGGACACGGCCGGCCAGGTTAGCGGTGAGATTTGGAATATCTTTGGCGGCCACCGCCTTTGGCACTCGCCTGAGGAGAAGGTTCGAACCTACGAGATGGACAACTGCCCGATCGAGGTGGAGGAGATCACTAACGGCTTGTTTCTGGGTCAGCCGGTCGAGCCGCTTTCGCGCGTCCGAAAAATGATGGAAATCAGCATGCAACCATCCCGGGCCCAGGTCCACGTCGTTCACCGCCTGAAGAACCAGGGAGTGTGGCCGGTCGAGATGGCTGCCTGGGCGCTTAGCGTCATGGAGCAGGGCGGCTTTGCCATCTTGCCTTTGCCGATGCGGTTTCACCCGGACTACCTACTTCCGAATCGCAGCTTGACGCTGTGGCCGTACACCGACCTGCGAGACGATCGCCTGCTGCTCGGGAAAGACTTCGTACTCATGCGACAGTTGGAAGGACGTGATCCGTGCAAGATCGGTGTCCTGTGTGACGAAGAATGGGCGGCTTACTACTTGAAGCCTTACCTGCTCGTCAAACGTTTTTCGTTTGTTCCCGGAGGCCGCTACCCCGATTTTGGCAGTTCGGTTGAGGCGTTTACGAACACGGACATGCTGGAGCTGGAGACGTTGAGCCCTCTGCAGGTCGTCACGCCGGGAAGCGAGCTGGTCCATGAAGAGCGGTGGGACCTCTATGACAACGTAGAGCTGGACTTCAGCGAAGAGTCGGTACGTGCCGTCGTCCTGCCGCTGGTGAGGTGACTGCGCCAACGGATAACACGGATAACCACGGACGAACCGCGGCTGCCGTCCTGATCCGTGTTATCCGTTGGCTTGTGGTGCTGTATCGCGCATGACAATGACCATGGAGCGTTTCCGCGAACTGGTGGCCGAAGCACTTGACCGGTTTCCCGCCGAATTCGCGCAATACCTCGACAATGTCGAAATCGTCGTCGAGGACCTGCCCACAGCGGAGATCCAGCGCCAGTTCCAGCGTTCGCCGCGCCGTTTGCTGCTTGGTCTCTACCATGGCGTGCCCCTGACCGACCGTTCCGTCCTCTCCATGCACATGCCCGATATCATTTACCTCTACAAACGCAATATTGAGGCCGTTTGCACAAACGAAGAGGAGATCCGAGCGCAGATCCGGGACACCGTTCTTCACGAGATCGGCCATCACTTCGGCATGGACGAAGACCAACTACGGGGAATCTAGCCCTATTGATACTATCAGTCCGGAAGAGCATCCTAGTTTTAGGGATCAACCCATCCTCTAATCAACGATGCAAGAAATCAAGGAACTAAACACGGAGGCACAGGAGCAGACTCAGCCGAAAAAGCCTGGCCGCCGGCGCAAGCCACGGTCAGGAAAGCAAGTGGTCGATGACCTTTCGCTGCTTCTGGAGGTGCTGCCTCCCCGAGTTCGGGAGGCGCTGCGAAAGGAGCCGGAAATCGAGAACCTGGTTGAAGTCGTTATGGATCTGGGCCGGATGGCGGATGCGAGGTTCTTCGGAAAGGACATTCGGCTGAACGACATCGAGGTGACCCCAGAAGATCTCGAGTACGTGGTCAAGCGCGTGGGATCGTTCACGGGCGACAACCGCGCCGGTATCGAGCGGACTCTACACCGGATCAGCGCGTTGCGAAATCGTCGCCAGCAGGTGATCGGGCTGACCTGCCGGGTCGGCCGCGCAGTCACCGGGACGGTCGATATCATCCGCGACGTGATTGAGACCGGCAAGAGCATCCTGCTACTCGGCCCCCCGGGCGTCGGAAAAACGACCTTGCTCAGGGAGGCCGCGCGAGTCCTGGCCGACGACTTCAACAAGCGGGTCATCGTGGTCGATACTTCGAACGAAATTGCGGGCGACGGGGATGTTCCGCATCCCGGGATCGGAAGCGCCCGCCGTATGCAGGTGCCGGCGCCCGAGCTCCAACATCAGGTGATGATCGAAGCGGTCGAAAACCACATGCCTGAGGTGATCGTCATCGACGAGATCGGAACGCTGGCGGAGGCGCTTGCTGCCCGTACCATTGCCGAACGTGGCGTTCAGCTTGTTGCTACCGCCCACGGTATCAATCTGGACAACCTGCTTTCCAATCCCACCCTGTCGGACTTGGTTGGCGGCGTTCAGGTCGTGACGTTGTCTGACGAGGAGGCGCGGCGGAGAGGCACGCGTAAGAGTGTCCTGGAACGGAAAGCCCCGCCGACTTTCGACATCCTCGTCGAGATTCATGATCGTAACCAACTGGCGATCTACCACGACATTTCGCGCGTCGTCGATCGCTTCCTTTCGGGCTCACCGTTGCGGCCGGAGAACCGGCTCCGCGGCGCCGACGGCAGTTATCAGGTTGAGCCTCCAGCGGAACGAGTCGGGCGAAGGGGTGAGGTTTTCGAGCGCCCCGGTCCGGGCCAACCAGCAGCAGAGCCGCCTGCCGCTGAACGGTCGGTTGATGGTCAAGAGCCTTCGACGAGAGAGAAGACAGGGCGCGAAGGCCGGCGTCATTCAGGCGTCACCCGGATCTACCCGATCGGAGTAAGTCGGATCAGGTTGGAGAAGTCGATTCGTGAGCTCAGAGTGCCTGCCCGGCTGGCTGATCAGCCTATTCACGCCGACGTCATCCTCAGTCTCAAGGCGCAACGGAAAAGGGAACCCAAGAAGCTTCGGGAAGCGCTCGACGATGGGGTCGATTTCAGGACCATAAAAAGCAACACGTCGAGCCAAATCAGAAGCTTCCTGAGCGATTACTTCGGCGCTCCATCCGACGGCGGCGAGGAACGCCGAATCACATCAGCGGAGGATGCGCTTCACGAGGCGGAGGACGCCATCGTCCGGGTCATGCGCAATGTGGCCCCGGTGGAGTTGGCGCCCCAGAACGCCTACGTGCGGCGGCTGCAGCACGAGCTGGTCTACAGTCACGGCCTTGTGTCCGAAAGCAAAGGCAGGCCGCCCTATCGGCGGGTAGTCGTCTATCCGACGGAGTCGTGAAGCTGGGAGCGCAGGCGTCTCGCCTGCACTGGGGCCGCAGGCGTCCCGCCTGCTCGTGCTCGCGGGCACAATCGATGTTGCCAGGTGCACGAGCAGGCGGGACGCCTGCGGCCCCAGTGCAGGCGAGACGCCTGCGCTCCCAGGGTCACTACGGGTGGTCCCGCAAGCTCGCAAATACCCCGTAGACAAGAACCACGACCGCAACGAAACTCACGGCCAGCATCATTCCGCCGGGCATGAATTTGCCGGTTGTGCTGAATCGGTAGGCAAAAAACAGAGACAGTAAAAGGGCCATTGCACCCGCGACATATGCGGCAGGCATATTCCCCTGCCAGATATAGCCGCCCGCTGCCAGGAGAATCACACCGCAAAGTCCGCCCATAATGAGGGAAGGAAGACTCTTGGCCTGGACATAACCGAAGATTCCCCCCGCGAGCACCAGGAAACCGTAAGCCAACGTCGCAATCGCCGCGATTTTCATTATCGACCTCGGAGTTTTAGATACCGGCGGGGTTTCGATACAGCGCTGAAAACGCGCCACTCAACCGCCGCCGGTCCGGAAACATCGGTCACGATTCGGTTGCCACTACCCGGATATCGTTTCCTGGATTATACTACACGCCCGCCGAGGCGCTGGGGAGGTGCTCATGTCCGGTCTGGTGTTGTCCGCTTGCGGCCTGCTTATGGCTGTCCTGCTCTCTTCTCCGGAAAAGGAACGACCGACCTTGCGGGTCGACAACTACTCGGTCCTGGTTGATGTGGTGGTGACGGACAAGCACAGGCACGTCACCGATCTCAAGGCCGAAGATTTCGTGATCTTTGAGGACGGGGAACTGCAGGACTTGGGGACCTTTCAGGTGATATCCGGCCGCCCGGAGCACACCCGCACGCAAACGCCCCTCCGGACGACAGAACCGGCGATCCCGAGTGAACCAGCTGAATCATCGCCGCGGCTGATTATCATACTGCTCGACTACGCCACGGTGGAGTATCTGAACCAGGGGTACGTGCGGGACGCCGCCGTGCAATACGTCAAGGAGCACATGGTTCCTGGCGACCTCATCGCGGTGTTCCAGGTGGGAATGACCCTCAAGTTCCTGCAGCAATTCACCGACAGCAAGGAGCAGATTATTGAAGCGCTTCAAGGCAGTGAGGTGGTGGGGAGCGCTTATGCACTCGACCAGGAGACCCTGTCGGAAAGCGCCCAAAATGCGCAGGACAGGGCCGGGTTGCTTTCCTCTTCCGTCGATTCCATTGTCTCCAGCTCGCCCCAGGGGGCGATCGGGCAACAGGCGGTGGTGGTCGAGATCCTGAATCAGTACATGCTGATGGCCCAGCGGCTTGAAGCCCGCTACTACGCCCAGCTTTCCTATAGCCGCCAGCAGCAAAGCCGCCCTATCATCGGAGCGATCGAAACGATTGCGCGAGGGGTAGAGCATCTGCCGGGGCGCAAGACTCTGATCATGTTCTCACAAGGTTTCTCCGTCCCGCTCGCCCTCGAACGACCGTTCTACCGATGTGTCCACGTAGCCAACCGGAGCAATCTCGCCGTTTACGCGGTGGACGCCGCCGGCCTGCAGTTCAAGCAGCCGAAAACCGAGCAGGAGCTGTACGATGTGAGTGCGGCGCGTCCCGGCGACCGTAAAATGGCCTACGCGGGAATCTCGCAGTTCGACCGGGCCCGGGAAGTCGGGACCGATCAGAAGGACAGCACCCTGCGCTACCTGACTTCCTCGACCGGCGGTTTCCTCGTCCGCCACACCAACGACTTCCTGTCGGCCCTTAAGAGGATCGACGCCGATGCCCGGAGCCACTATCTGCTCAGTTATCGCTCCCGGAGGGTGCGCTTTGACGGAGAGTTTCGGACGATTAGAGTTGAGGTAAAGCAACCGGGAGTACAGGTCCGGGCGAGGCCCGGATACTGGGCTCTTCCGCCCGGGGCCAACCTGCTTTCTCCCGAAGAATACAAGCGTCTTATGAGAGTGGCGAGCGCAGGCGGCGGCGTGCCGGCGGCCCGCACTTTCAGCCTCTCCTCGCATTGTTCCCATTTCCTCGACGTCAATGGACGGTATTCGGTCCATCTGCTTGCGGATCTTCCCGTGAGGGAGCTCGTGGTACAAGAGTCAGAAGGGCGGGCCTTCATTGAATTGGAGGCGATAGGGCTGGTTCGGGGCGAGCATGGGGAAGTCGTAACTAGCTTTCGCGGGCCCTCACGAATCAGTACAACTCCGGCCCGTGCCGCAGAGGTGAGGACCGCGCGTTTTGGGACAACCCTCGCCCTTGCGCCCGGCAAGTATTCGATTAGCCTCCTGGTGACTGATCCGGCCAGCCAAAAGACAGCGAGCCTGGAGCGGAGCCTGCTGCTGGTTGCTCCGACTGCGAACCTGGCTGTCAGCAGTGTCTGCCTGAGCCGCGAAGCCACTCGAGTGCCCGCGGGGACCACCGGGCCTTTCACGGTCGGTGGGTCGGAGATTATCGTGTCGTCGGACCGACTTTTTGAACCCGGCGACCCGCTGATTTGTTTCTTCAGGATCTATCGTCCTGGCCTGACGGCCGAGCAGGATCCTAACGTGGAATGCGACATCACTCTCGTGTTTGGCGGCAGAGTCGTCAGCCGTAATGGAATCCCGGTGGAAGGAAGGACGGTCGATTGGACGCCGGTTCCCAACCTCCCGGTCGCCCGATACTTCAGCCTGGAGGGCCTACCTCCGGGGCCTTACATCGTGCGAGTCGAAGCTCGGGACCGAGTTAGCGGCGAATCGGCTTCGGGTCAGGCAAGCTTTACGTTGCTGTCGACGGGAAGCAAAGCCACCGACTAGCCGTTTGCTTCTTTTTCGCCGTCATGTGAGGCTGGATTAAGAAATGTCTCGAAGGACTCCACCTCTCGCACTCGCTTTTCTGCTTCTCGTCGGTCCGTCAGTCAGCCGGGCGCAAACCCGCGGTGACAGCACGTACTACATCGAGGGAACCGTTGTCGATCAGTCGGGGAATGCGATCAAACATGCCCGGCTGACTCTTGGCACATACACGTACACTCGCCAGGGCGCCACGTTCTCAAACGACGAAGGCAAGTTCATGTTCGATCGGTTGACCGAAGCGAGCTATAAGCTCGATGTAACGGCGTCCGGGTTTGCCAACCATCAGGAAACCGTCAACCTGTTCAGCACCTCACGAAATCTGCGAATCGTGCTCGCCCCGGCATCTCCCGCCGAGCCCCTTCCTGAGACAGACAAGGCCGTAGTCTCGACCCAAACCCTCACCATCCCGCCTAGAGCCCGGGAGGAATACGAGAAGGCTCTTCTGGCCGAGAAGAACAAACAGGTCAAGACAGCCCACAAGCACTTGGACAAAGCCCTTCAGGCGTTCCCCCCGTTCGCTGCTGCCTATGCAACCAGGGGGTTCTTGCTCCTTGACGAGCACAAAACCGGCGAAGCTGAGGCGGCTTTCCAGAAGGCCCTGGAAATCGACCCCAGCCTGCCCGATGCTCTGCTTGGGATAGGACGCATCAGGAACAGTGAAAGCCGGTTTGCGGAGGCGGAGGACCAGCTCCTGAAAACACGCTCAGCCAACGGGGATGCGTGGCAAGTGAACTACGAGCTTGGCCGGGCGTGCGCAGGATTGAGCAAGGACGCGGAGGCGGAACAATACCTCCGCAGAGCGAGAGCAGCGGCGCCTGCTTATCCGCCTGTCTACTACCTGCTCGCGCAAGTCCTGCTTCGGCTCGATCGCCCGCTTGAGGCGGTTCCGGAAATGGAAGAGTATTTGCGGCTGGCTCCCGAAGGCCCAACCGCAGATAAAGTGCGGGATCTGATTCGCAGAATCAAAGAGTGGGAGTCGCGGTAAGGGACCAACAATCCCACACCCTGGGAGCGCAGGCGTCTCGCCTGCGGTGCAAGGGTCGATTGTGCACCGCAGGCGAGACGCCTGCGACCCCAGTGCAGGCGAGACGCCTGCGCTCCCAGGGGGCGGTCCTCGTTCGCCGGGCGCGCGAGGCGCGCGCCCGGCAGCTGCTCACATCACCACAGGATCTTGAGCGCGAACTGAATCTCGCGTGGCTCGCGCACACGCGTCACTTGACCGAAATTCGAATTGTTCTGCTCGAAGCCCAGCAAATTCCCGGACGCATCGATGGACTCGTTGGCGATTTCGAAATCGGTATCAACCAGCTGGAACTGGGTGTGGTTGAACGCGTTGAAGAACTCCGCCCGGAATTGAAGCGTCGCTCCCTCGTTGTTCCACCACGGGAGACCTCCGAAATTCTTCATGAAGGAGAGGTCCCAGTTATTGATCCCGGGTCCACGGATCTGCGAGCGTGGCGAGTTACCCAGTAGTCCGACGACAGGTGGCGGACGGAACGCGTTCACATCGAACCAAGCGTCAACGGTCTGGGGTCCCTCGGGGTCGCCAACCAGGTCTGGTCGGTTCGACTCGGTTCCGGTGAAGTTTTCACAGCAGGTGATCGTTTCCGGCCGCCCACTGTTCGCGGTAACGATGATCGAGCTTTCCCAGCCGCCCAGCAGGGCCTGCACGAGCGCGTTTGAACCCGCCAGGGCCGGGGTTCGATAGATCAAGTTCGCCGAGAAGATGTGCGGACGGTCGAAGCTCGCTAATCCCTTGTCGTAGCCGATATTGAACGGATCGGAGACGACGTTGCCGCCGATATGGCCCAGGCCATAGGCAGTGGACAGTAGTTTGCTGAACGTGTACGACAGCTGGTAGGAGAAGTTTTGCGAGAAGCGTTTGACGAGGTACGCCTGGAACGAGTGGTACCAGGAGTCGAAGCTTCGACTTGCCACCCGGGGATTCGTGACGTCTCCGACAAGAGGGAAGAGCGGGCGTAGCGGACCGCCATCCGTTTCGGTCCCGGTCTCCGTATCCAACTCCAGGGTAGCGTACTGCGTCCTTAGCGCGACAGGCACCTGGTTCATATCAAACCAGCCGGGGATATGATGGCCGCGGTTGGCCACGTACCCGATTTCCGCTTTCGTGTCACGCCACAGCTCTCGCTCGACGGTGAGGTTCCACTGATAACTTCCTGGCGTTTTCGCCTCCAAGGCCTTCCCGGTCTGCGCAACCCCGGAACCTCCGGTAAAGTCCATGCTTGCAGGGATGCCGTCAAGTGGACGGCCGTTATCCCAGGTTATTGTGGTGCGGAAAGGCGGGTTAATCGTCATGGTCAGCACGTCGCTGATCGCCTCGCGGTTGTAGAACATGCCAGCGCCCGCGCGAATCGCCCATTTTCCTTGACCCGTCGGGTCCCAGGCGAAGCCAATTCTCGGCGAGAAATCGCTGAAATAGTTCTTAACCAGCGCGCGGTCATCGACATCTTCCAGGCCGGCAGCGTCCGGAGTGGTCCCGAACTTGGCGTCAGGAAAGAGCATGCCGTTTGTGCCCACCGCTCCAGCCGCAGGGTCGTACAGAGCCAACACGAAGTTTCCGATCTGGTTCTGGTCGTCCCAGGGGTTGGGCAGGTAGGACCAACGGACGCCGTAGTTGAGCGTCAAGCGGGAGGTCAACCTCCAGGTGTCGGCGAAGTACAGTTCGTAGTCTCTCCATCTGACCCGAGATCGCGGATTTGTGCTGTCTTCGACGCCGCCGCCCCAGTAAGTGCCTTTGAGCAGCAGGTCCGCAACTCCGTTGCCGGTGACCTGGTCGCCGCGACCCAAAGCTTCGGGGGGTCCCCAGGATCCCTCGCCTCCCGGTGTTCCACCGGGAATAGCCTCTCCGCCGTTCGACCAGAACTCGGGAGCATAGGCGGCCGAGTTGTTGTCAATGTCCTCGTCCTTTCGGTTATGGCTGAAAAGGCCTCCGATTTTGAACGAATGGTCGCCGATAACCTTCGAAAAGTCATCCTTCCACACGAAAAGATCCTGCCGGTTCTGCCAGGGCGGCTGGTTCCACAAATCATGACCCAGCGGATCGCCCCAGAAGACGGCGTGCCCGTGACCTTCGGGTCCCGGGAAGACCTCCGGTATGGTTGCATTGACTGCCTCGTTTTCCGTCTCGCCGGAGCCGCGGTCGACGATAATCTCGTTACCCGACCAGGAGAAACTCACCTGGTTGACGGTTCCAGTCCCGAAGGTTGAAGTCCACTGAGTGGTCAAGCTGCGCCCGGGCTGATCCCAGTTCGAATCGACAATCGGGAAAGGATCGTCACCCCAGAGACCGCCTTCGACAAAGCTGGGGGCTGGGTTTTTCCAGGTATCGAGTGTCAGCCGGCCCATAACCGAATGGTTTTCGGTGATGTTCCAGTCGGCCCGGATCTGTTCCTGCCGCGTATTGAGCGGCGTTTTCGGCGCTGCTACCCAGTTGAATCCGGAGAAGTTGGGGCTGTCGAGGGAGAGGTTGGCGCGCGGGTATAGGTTGAGGAGCGCCAGGCCCGCCGGGCTTAGTCGATCGGCCGGAATCTTGTTTTCCGGGAAAGGCAGGCCGGTCAGTGGATCGGTGGGATCCGGGTAGTCGCGGGTGTTCGGCCCGCTGAAATCGCCCTGGCGTTCAAGGTCCGTCGGAACCAGGTTTTGCCGCGGGACACCACGACCTTCGCGACGCCACTCCTGAGACCAGAAGAAGAACGCTTTATCTTTCACTATCGGACCGCCGACCGTGTAACCGAAGTTGTTGTAGATCAGAGCCTGCTTGTCCTGCCCGGCCCTGTTGAGGAAGAAGTTGGTGGCGTTAAGAGCACTGTTGCGGTGGAACTCGTAAAGGCTGCCGTGGAACTCGTTCGTGCCGCTCTTCGTGACAACGTTAATCTGCGCACCCGAAGAGGCAGCCATATCGGCAGCATAACTGTTCCGCTGGATCTTGAACTCGGCAATGGAGTCAACGGAGGGATAGGTAAGGATGGTGCGGCCTGAACCGATATCCACATTGTTGGTGCCGTCGACCAGCCACATATTGGCGTTGGATGGACTGCCGCTGAAGGAAATGTCCACGCCAGCGAGGAGACCGGTAAACCGGACATTCGCATCCTGAGCGGCGGAAGCGCCCGGGACGAGCAGGCTCAACTGGACGAAACTCCGTCCGTTGAGCGGAAGTTCAGTTACCTGTTCTCCGGAGATCAGGTTGGCCACTTCACCGCTTCGCAGCTCAACCTGCGCCGCCGATGCACCTTCGACCGTGATCTGCTGATCGACGGAACCGACCTCCATTGTCAGGTCCTGTATTCGGTTTGATCGGATGTCAACCTTGAAGGGCTGCGAGGTGCTGGTCTTGAAACCCGGCATCGTTACCGAGACCGTGTACATGCCGGTGGGAACGTTGGGGACTGTGTAGAACCCGCTGTCGTCCGAAACGACCGTGCGTTTGGCGTCCGTGTCCACATTGTGGACGACGACCTCTGCGCCCGGAATGACGGCTCCAGTGGGATCCTTGATAACGCCGCTGATTGTCCCCGTCGTCAGCACCGCCCCTCCCTGGGCGAACAATACGGACGAGCACAAAGCGAGCGTGACCGCAAAAACGAGCAAGCGCTTCATAATCCTCCCTTCCTTTGGTGAGATGAACCGACTTGCTATTGAAATAAACTGAGGGGACCTTATCCATATAGCAAGCAATTAGGCTACCGAGAAGCGACCCGAAAGGGGAGAGAGCACGCAAATCGCTGCGAGTTAAGGGGTTGGCGGAAGGGGAAGGGAACTGGCCTCGACTTGTAGACACGCTTACGGCTACAACTAATTGGAATCTTATCCAATTCCGTGAATTGCGGGATGCTAAGTAGCGGCGATTGTTGACAAAAAGTTTAAGTGCTCCGCGTTTTACAGAGCCGCGCACGCTCCAGGCTGCTCCGCGATAAAACGCTGCGCAGCCCTCCGCTGCGTGCGCGGCTCTGTTAAACGCGATCCAACTCCGCTGTAAAAGACTCCCCCTACGCCTCCACTTTGATCACCATCAACGTGGCGTCGTCTTCCGGAATGCCGGATTCGGCGTAGGCGGTCACTTGTTTGACCAGCAGTTCGGCGATCTCGGTGGCCGAGGAGGCGTGGCACTCTTCCATGATTCGGGTAACGCCCTCGGTCCCGAACTCCTGTCCATCCGGGCCTGGGGCTTCGGACAATCCATCGGTATACAGGATCAGGAGGTCGCCTGGGACCAGGTGAATCCGCTCCTCGACATACTGAACGTGCTCGAATGCTCCCAGCAGGAGGCCTCCGGTCCGCAGCTCCCTGAAGGAGCCGTCGGCGCGACGCAGAACGGGGAAGTTATGCCCCGCGTTCGAATACGTCAACACGCGTTCCTTCTCGTCGAAGACGCCGTAGAAGGCCGTCACAAAGCGGTTTATTGGTGTCGTCTCCCAGAGCAGCCGGTTTACTTTCCGGAGTATGGTCGTAATCGCGAAGTTGTTCCTGATTTCGGCCAGTAACGACGCCCGAAAGGCGGACATGATGAGACCTGCCGAAATTCCTTTGCTGGCGACGTCTCCGATGACAATTCCCCATTGGCCTTCGACGATGGGGATGAAGTCGTAGTAGTCACCGCTGACCAGCCGTGAGGCGATATTGCGGGCGGCGATTTGCATACCGCTGATGCGAGGCATTTCCATCGGAAGGAAGCGCAGCTGGATTTCCCGGGCGATTCGAAGCTCTTGCTCCAACTGGGTCTTCTCGATTAGGGACCGATGGAGACGGGCCTTTTCGATGGCAAACGCCGCATGGCTTGCGAAGGCTTCCAACAACTCCAGGTCCGCCTGAGCGAAAGCGTCCCGCTGGTCGCTGATGAGGAGGAACATGCCGATCACGCGGTCAGAGCTTGTCAGGGGCATGAGAATCTGCGACTCCCCCGTTCGGAGACAGTAGTGCAAGTTCTCACAATCCTCCTGAGACAGAAGCCGCGGCATGGCCCCGAACTCCAGCCATTCATTTTCGATCCTGGTCGACTGATCGTGGAGGTGTTCCTGCTCTCGCTCGGTCATTCCGAAGCTGGCCATGTCCCTCTTCTGGTCCCCTGAGGCGAAGAGGAGGATCGCCGCCGAGTCGTAAGGCATCAGGCCCCTCAAGTGCTGCAGAATGTCCTCCAGGATCTCGTCCAGGTTCAGCGTGGAATTGATGCTGCGCGCAATCTCCCGCAACCGGGCTTCTTCCTCTTCGCGGCGTTTGGCCTCCATCGAGAGGACGAAATGGTTGACCGCAACGGCCATGTGTGGGGCGAGGGCCTCCAGGTAAGTCACGTCGCGCGACGAAAACTCCAGACCGTCGGCACGATCGATGATTTCAATGGTGCCGATGACGCGGGCATCGCGAATCAGGGGAGCGACCAGGACCGATCTTTGCGCCCGGACGAAATCGATGGTCTCCGGCAGAGCGTGGTAGGGCAAAGGCGCCTCGGAGACGCGGAAGGACAGACAGCGGCCTGCTGCTATGGCCAATCCACTGTAGCCATCACCAATCACAACCGGTACGCCTTTTAGAACCTCCGGGAAGTAGTAGATCAGGTGCTTCTTGCGCACGTCGATCAGCGAGAAATTGATGACGGCCGGATGGAACTCGTCCTCCAGCAGATTGCGCAACGAGCGGATCAGCGATTCCAGATCGGGGGCGAGGTGGAAGGCCTCCAGGTAATTCAGGAGCGTCACCTTCTTTCGCCAAAAGCTTCGGGTTCGCGAGACGCCGGCGCTCAGTGGTGGCTCGTTTTCCATTTTGATAGTCTAAAGCTTGCTCCCTGACCTTTCCAGTCTCGGTGGCCGTAAGCGATAGTAAAATCAGTCGAACCCAAGGGAGGTGAGATGTCGGACGAATTGAAATCGGCCTGGGAACTTGCTTTGGAAAAGCTGAACGCCCAGGAGACGGCGCCAGTGGAGAGACTCTCCGACGACCAGAAAACGGCGATTGCCGAGATTCGAGCCCGGTACAAAGCCAAGATCGCCGAGGCGGAGATTGCCGCGGAGTCGCGCATCAAGCAACTGGCTCAAACCGGCGCCTTCGATCAGATCGAACCGGTCCGTCAAAGGCTCGTGGAAGACCGGAACCGAATCAATCGCGAGATGGAGTCCGAAGTAGAGAAGGCAAGGTCGGGACGGTAGCGGGCGAAGGGGCGCCGCAGCCGCTGGGGCCGCAGCCGCCGGGGCCGCAGGCGCTGGGAGCGCAGGCGCTGGGAGCGCAGGTGCTGGGAGCGCAGGTGCTGGGAGCGCAGGTGCTGGGAGCGCAGGTGCTGGGAGCGCAGGCGCTGGGAGCGCAGGCGTCCCGCCTGCACTGGGGCCGCAGGCGTCTCGCCTGCGATGCACAATCGATGATGCATCGCAGGCGAGACGCCTGCGACCCCAGTGCAGGCGGGACGCCTGCGCTCCCAGCGCCTGCGACCCCAGTGCAGGCGGGACGCCTGCGCTCCCAGCGCCTGCGACCCCAGTGCAGGCGGGACGCCTGCGCTCCCAG
>Ga0105104_10001426_pt1 | contig 17981 bp, 14 predicted proteins | sample PPLLaktember2015_3_FD_87034 | JGI IMG/M metagenome (GOLD analysis project Ga0105104, IMG submission 87034) | Freshwater sediment microbial communities from Prairie Pothole Lake near Jamestown, North Dakota, USA - PPLs Lake P7 Core (6) Depth... | ecosystem: Environmental > Aquatic > Freshwater >... | reverse complement strand
GGATGTAAGCATTGAATTGTTCAATAATCTTGGCAGTCTGGTTTACACAGGTAATCTGGTGAAAGGAGAATTAGAAAAGGAAATAAGCACCGGCTCCTATCCGGATGGTTTATATATACTAAGAGCCACTACTCTTCATGAGGTATTGGGAACAAAGAAACTAACAATTACCCGGTAGAGTATTCTTTGACATGATTGAATGTTGAATGATCAGTAATTATATGACCTGCTGAATACAGCCTTTGTTTTGCTTTTACTATTCTTGAAAGGAAATTGAAGGAAAACTCAACAATTATAGTCATGAAAACTTTGAATAATCATAAATATTCGGCAGCGCTGTATACCGGACTGCTATTTTTTATCTGTTTTAATACGCTCCCAATGGATGGAAAGGCTAAGCTCTTTGATGATGATGATGATGATGATCCTCCCATCCTCAGCAATATTGAATCAAATGATCTATCGTATATCGCCGGTAGTGGAAAAGCCAGGATAACAAATAATCTGGAAGTCTCTGATAAAGACAGCAAGTCCCTGAGATCTGCTACAATACGGATTTCCAGTGGCTATAATGCCAGCGAGGATTTGCTCATATTTAGCAATCAGGATAAAATATCCGGTAATTGGAACAAGTCTGAAGGGATTCTGACCTTAAAGGGCAGATCTTCTGTTGATAATTACCAGTCTGCCCTGAGAAACATTAGATATGAAAATTCCAATTCTGTAAATCCTTCCAATATAAAAAGAACAATTACTTTCATGGTGAATGACGGTAATGAAAAAAGTAATGTCATCGGTAGAAATATTTTCATTGCGGCAACAAACAAAGCACCAAAGCTGTCAGGTATTGAATCAGATCCGGTTGTATATTGTGTTAGTTCCTTGACTACCCCTGTAACATCAACTCTTGCCGTCAGTGATGCCGATAATGCAAATCTTACTTCAGCCACTATTCAGATTAGTCCCTATTCTCCCGCGGGAATGCTCAGGTTCACGGACCAGAATGGCATCAGAGGATCATGGGATTCTTCAACGGGAAAATTAACACTCACAGGCCAGGCCTCGGTTTCAAATTACCAGGTAGCCCTCAGGAGTATCCGATACAAAAATGACAATTTCGCTCATTCACTTACTGTTAATTATGATATCTCGTTCAATGTAAGTGACGGATCCCATTTCAGCAATATCATAACAAGAAGTATTAACCTAAAGCCAACACCTGTAGTGCGTATTTCGGGATTAGATCCAAGTTATTACAAAGAAGACGCTTTGTTGGTTCCATTATACGGAACACCGGCAGGAGGAACTTTTTCAGGACCGGGTTTACTGTTCTCAGACCAAAATTGGTATTTTATACCTCGTAATGCCCCATTGGGAAAGCTCAATATCGTTTATTCATACCAGGAATTTCCCGGTGCCTGTTTTGGTTATGATACGGCTGCCGTACAGGTATTGGAGGCACGTGCTTATATTGATTTCCCGGATGACCGCAAAGATTTTTGTAAAAATGAGTCCTCCTTTATAATTAAGGGTGTTACCAAAACGAATAGTATCGGTAATTTTTACATTAGCGACGGGATTGGACTTACTGACAATAGGGATAATACGGCTACCATTATACCTTCTTTACTTGAGCAAAAGGAATATAGCATTGTCTATACCTATCTCGCTGGTAAGACACAGACCATTACGGAACAAATAATAATCAGGAATTCACCGAAAGCTGATTTTCAATGGGAAACCGAGTGTTTTGAACCCGGACAAACCATAAAGTTTCACAATACCTCCGTTTCCACCCTTGGCGATATTACAAGCTCAGTTTGGAAGATACATACCGCAAGCGGAATTGATTCCATTAACTCGCACGAACTGGAATACACATTCGGGTCTGTCGGGAATCATAAAATTGAACTGCAGATACAGACTTCATACGGATGCACCGGAGATATTGCGAAGGTATATGGTCTGAAACCCATAATTGAACTGGCCGACAAAACCTATTTTGAAAGCTATGACAATCCTTCGCTGAACAACTGGCAAAGCTATTCATCGGTTTCCTCCACAGTGAACAATTGGACCCTGGGTGATCCTTCTATAGGATTTTCCGGTGCATCCTCGGGCAGCTATTGCTGGTATACCAACATACCGGCCGGGGGTTCTCCCCCTGAACAATCTGTGGTGATCAGTCCATGCTTTGATTTCAGGGGAACAGAACGACCCATGTTAATATTGGATATATGGCGCCTGTTTCACCCATTCAGCGATGGAGCCAATTTACAGTTCACAGTTGACAATGGCAAAACATGGACATTGCTGGGTCATCTTGAAGATGGCGTAAACTGGTATAATCATGATAAAATACCCGGAAATCCGGGAGGATATCCTGTTGGCTGGTCTGTCAATATGAGCGGCACCGGCAATGACAATGCCTGGATACAGGCCAGGCATTCCCTGGAAATGCTTGCCGGGAAGAAACCTGTGCAACTCCGGATTGCATATGGATCAGATGGTAGAGCATATAACAGTTACGGTTTTGCATTTGATAACATCCGGATTGCAGAGCAAAACAGGAATGTTCTCATAGAGCATTTTACAAATTCCTCTGATGATTCAAGCAAAGTGGCTGACCTTGCTCTGAATAAAATGGTAAATGCAGATTCCATAAGCATTATCGATCTTCAATATCATACCTCTTTTCCGGGAGAAGATCCTTTTAATAAACAGGAACCATATGTTCCCGGAGCACGTGCACTTTACTACGGACTCCCGAAAGTTCCTTATTCAATTCTGAACGGTGGATCCAAACCGGAAAACCGTTTTGATTATGATAATCACCCTTTGGATGCCAATATTGTCAATGCCGAGGCCTTAGATGACAGCAAATTTAAGATCGGCATTCTTTCCGATCTCAATGGAACAACCCTTGATATCCTGACAGAAATTGTGGCAGAGAAAGATATGCCAGTCAGTGAGTTTACCCTGCAAGTTGCTATTATTGAAAGAAAAATTACCGGTTTAACGGGGAAAAATGGTGCAACGGTTTTTGAAAGTGTTGTGAAGGCACTATTACCGGATGCAGCAGGAACTACAGTTTTTAAGGATTGGACAACCGGAGAAAAATACAGCATTACCAATTGGTGGACACTGCAAAATATTTACAATTTGGGAGAACTCAGGATTGTTTCTTTTATCCAGGATGAGTCCACCGGCCAGATTTATCAGGCTGCAATAAGTCCATTGGGTATAGGTACCTCAGACCATGAAATACCTGCCGGACCAATCCTGAACTTTATTGTATTTCCCAATCCCGCCTCAGAAAAGGTTTTTATACATTTTGAAAAACCGCTGGCCCGTGATGTAAATCTTGAAATATACAATAACCTGGGAAGCATGGTATATGCAAGCAATGTAAAGAAAGGTGAAAAAGAAAAGGTAATAAACACCGGTTCATACCCTAATGGTTTGTACATAATCAGGATGGTAAATCCTGAACAGGTTTTGGGATCCCGGAAAGTCACACTATCCCGCTAGGTATATTTTCTTAAACCACAGACTGTTCAATAAGGTGCCTGGCAAATTCCCGGCCGTATTCAACAAGCTGCTGATGTTTTTTGTCGTCGGGAGAGAATTTTGCTGAAATTCCTTCCATGACCACATTCAGCTTAAGGGCCTTAAGCTGTCCTTCGATAAGTCCTACTGCCTCTCCGCTCCATCCGTATGATCCAAAAGCGGCCGCTTTCTTACCTTTATCGCGAAGTGGATTAATAACCGAAAACAGGCGATAGACAGGCAATAATGTATTTTGATTGATCGTGGGTGATCCAACCAGGAGCGATTTGCTGCAAACGATCAATTCTTCGAGATCACCCAGTAAAATATTTTCAATATCCACAATGAGGATTTTATATTCCACCACAGCGCGGATCCCCTCAGCAATGGCCTCTGCCATTTGCCGGGTAAATCCGTATGCCGAAACATAGGTTATCAGGATGCGGTTGTCAGCACACATGGAATCCGCCAGATATTGCCCTGCGTACTGTTCGGCAAGCCTCACTTTCTCTTTCCATGTAGTCCGCAGGATCGGACCATGTCCGGGACAAATTATTTCAATATCCAGGGGCCTGATCTTTTCAATGGCCTTGATTACAAAATGACTGAAAGGCTTCATAATCACATCAAAATAGTACCGGAATGCTTCCAGGTAATCCCCTGTCAGGTCATCAAACATGGCTTCATTGCAGTAATGTGCTCCGAATGAATCACATGTAAACAGAACCCTGTCTTCCTCCAGGTAGGCAAATATTGTATCAGGCCAATGCAGGTTCGGAGCACTGATGATCCGCAGGGTTTTGTTCCCCAGGTCAATAGTATCCCCATCCTTAACATAACAATACTCAAAAGGGCGGGAAACCATATCTTGCAGATAACCAATGGCTTGCCTGCTTCCATAAACAACAGCCTTCGGAGCAAGATCAAGCAGGTATTTAATGCATCCCGAATGATCGGGTTCGGTATGTGTAACAACGATATAGTCAATTTCAGCCGGATGCGTGACTTGTTTTAACCGGTTTAAAAACAAATGTTTATGATTTTCCTTAACGGTATCGATAACTACCTTTTTATCCGCGTTGATGAAGTAGGAATTATAGGTAGTTCCGAATTTTGTTTCCATAACAATATCGAAGGTGACAATATTCTTATCCAGCACACCTATCCAGCTTACATCCGAAGTTACCTTAAGCGCATTGAGTATATCCATCCCTGATTTGTTTGTTTGGGTTTGTGCCAAAATTAAAAAGTTTTCAATTAAAATATTCCAAAAAAAAACAGAGATGCATGAATACATCCCTGTTCTGTTTCTTCAAAGGAAATCTTTATTTTCTGCAAAGGCTGCTTATTTGTTTTCAGCCGTATTTTCGCCATCCTTTACACAGGTACCTGCGGTTTTATCTCCTTTATTTTCACAGCATGCACTGTTTTCGCTTTTTTGACTTGCTGCAACGTCCTTATTCTTTTCGCATTTAGATGCTGTGGTACATTCTGTCTTTTTATTTTTGGGATTGTCATCCCGGAATGCCATCACAGAAAAAAGAAGAAGAACACTCAACATTATTGCAGAGAGGATCACAATTATCTTTTTCATAGCCATTATTATTAGTGGAATCCAAAGTTATAAATATTTATTTAAATATGTACATTAAAACATTTTTAATTCCTTGACAGATTCAAATTATTTGAAATCAATACCGTCCCTATAGGACTTTGAAATATCAGCGTGATCATTCTTCTACCGATATTTTAGTCTCTTCAAGGCTGAAAAATGCCGTAGGTATAAAATATCGGTGGAAAGGAAATCTCCAATATGGCTCTGCAAGTCCGATTTTAGACGATAATTTTTTATCCGGATGTTGCCTCTTTGAATCTAAATTATATCTTTACATAGGTTGATATATAATTGTATTGAATCATACCCCATTTCATAGGATCTTCTTTTTCTATTACGATGGTTTCAGGAGTATGACAGTGGGCAAACGGCTTTGGCTCATTATCCTGGTCAAATTGTTTATCATGTTTGCCATTCTTAAGGTTTTCTTTTTCCCTGACATATTAAAGAAAAAATTCCGGACAGACCGGGAAAGGGGAGACTATGTCCTAGAACAGCTATCCAAAACCAGATAATTATGTTTGAAAACATCGACCTTTCACTTGTAAACTGGTCCCGGGCTCAATTTGCCCTTACGGCAATTTATCACTGGATCTTTGTCCCGCTTACCCTTGGCTTATCCTTTATCATTGCCCTCATGGAGACGATTTATGTCCGTACCGGTATCGAGGAGTGGAAGAAAATAACCAAATTCTGGATGACCCTTTTCGGGATAAATTTTGCAATAGGGGTCGCAACCGGGATAATTCTTGAATTCGAATTCGGCACCAACTGGTCAAATTATTCCTGGTTTGTGGGTGATATTTTTGGCGCTCCCCTGGCAATTGAAGGGATCATGGCATTTTTCCTTGAATCCACATTTGTAGCTGTCATGTTTTTCGGATGGAACAAAGTGAGCAGGAAATTCCATCTGATCTCGACATGGCTTGTGGCTTTCGGGGCCAATCTTTCCGCTTTGTGGATTTTGATCGCAAATGCATGGATGCAGTACCCGGTTGGCATGGAATTCAATCCTGATACGGCCAGAAATGAAATGGTAAATTTCTGGAGTGTTGCTTTATCCCCGGTAGCCATTCACAAATTCATCCATACCATTACTTCAGGATATGTTCTTGCCTCGATATTTGTGGTGGGTATCTCATCATGGTACATACTGAAAAAAAGAGAACTCTTCCTGGCGAAAAGAAGCATACTTATTGCATCAGTTTTCGGACTCATATCATCCGTAATGTTGATTTATTCCGGAGACGGATCCACCCGGGAGCTCGTACATGTTCAGCCGATGAAATTTGCTGCCATTGAAGGCCTCTACAATGGGCAGTCGGGCGCAGGTCTTGTTGCTATAGGTATCATGACCACTGCTCCGGGGGATACAAATTCCAGAAATGTCAAGGATTTTTCCGTGCATGTTGAAATTCCCAATTTCCTGTCTTATATGGCTTATGGCCATTTTGATGCTTTTGTACCCGGTGTGAATGACCTGGTGGATGGCAATGCGGTCAGGAATATTTTGCCGGTACGGGACAAGATTGAACGCGGAAAACTGGCACGTGAAACCCTTGCAGAGCTGAAAACGGCCAGGGACAAGGGAGATACAGCCCGATATGCCTTGTTGAAGGCCATTTTCAAAAATGATGACTTTATAAAAAATTATTTCCGATATTTCGGATACGGTTTTCTGGATAATCCCAACGCCGTGATTCCCAATGTTCCGCTCGCCTTTTACAGCTTTCATACCATGGTGGGGTTGGGTTTCTTTTTTCTTCTTTTATTGGCCCTCTTGTTGGTCAGTCTGTTCCGAAACAAACTGGAGAAAAGAAAATTTCTGCTCAGGATTGCTATTGTGGCAATCCCCCTGGTTTACCTGGCCAGCCAGTCGGGGTGGCTGGTAGCTGAAATGGGGCGCCAACCCTGGGTTATCCAGGATCTTTTGCCGACAGTTGCAGCCGTTTCACATATTAACACCACTTCAGTTCAGATTACTTTCTGGCTGTTTGCTGTGCTGTTTTCGGCCCTTCTGATCGCCGAACTAAGCATTATTTTCCGACAAATCAAAAAAGGATCAAATTAAGGAGGAAATCAGAATGTTTGAATCATTTTCCTATTTTGCATTACAACAGTATTGGTGGGCCATCATTTCCCTGCTGGGCTCTTTCCTTGTTTTTCTGTTATTTGTCCAGGGAGGCCAGACACTCCTTTATACTCTGGGTAAAGACGAGAACGAACGGACAATACTGGTAAACTCCCTGGGCCGGAAATGGGAATTCACCTTTACTACATTGGTTACTTTCGGCGGTGCCTTTTTTGCTTCTTTCCCCCTGTTTTACTCTACCAGCTTTGGCGGAGCATATTGGGTATGGATTGCAATCCTTTTCTGTTTTGTCATTCAGGCCGTAGCCTATGAATTTAGATCAAAACCAAATAATGTTTTCGGCCATCGTGTATATGAAACATTCCTTTTCATTAACGGGGCTCTGGGTACCATTCTGCTCGGTACTGCCGTCTCAACCTTTTTTACAGGTTCACGGTTCAGCATAAATCTTAACAACATTACCCAGGTGGGTGATTCGGCCATATCGCGGTGGGAAACTCCATACAGGGGTCTGGAGGCAGCGCTGAACCCGCAAAACCTGCTTCTCGGCCTCACGGTGTTTTTTCTGGCACGGATTCTTGCCATTCTTTACTTCTTCAATTCGGTTGATCATGAAATCATCCTGACCAGGGCTAAAAAGTCCCTGTTCAGGAACACCATACCTTTCCTGGTTGTCTTCCTTGCATTCGTAACCCTTTTATTGACGCAAAAAGGATTTGCAGTTGATCCGCAATCCGGTCTTGTGAACTATGAAACTGCCAAGTATTTTCATAATCTTCTTCAGATGCCGCTTGTAACGGTTTTGTTTCTTGCAGGGACCTTGCTGGTATTATCCGGTATCGCAGGTACCCTTTTCAGGACAGGCTATTATAAAGGGATCTGGTTTTCAGGTCTTGGGACTGTATTATTTGTGTTTAGCCTCTTTGCACTGGCCGGGTATAACAATACTTCCTATTATCCTTCAACACATGACCTTCAGAGTTCACTGACCATTACCAACAGTTCTTCAAGCCGATATACCCTGGTGATCATGAGCTATGTTTCACTCCTGGTACCTTTCGTGCTTGCCTATATCATATATGCCTGGAGGGCAATAAACAATAAGAAGATCAGTTTATCTGAAATGCAGGAAGAAACTCATACATATTGAAAATCCCTAATCGCAAAAACCATGCATGCCTATTCAATATTAATGTTCCTGAGCTGGCCAGCTGTTATTTTACTATCCTGGTTTGTAATTCGGTTTGCCCTTGACCGGTATGAAAAGAAAGAAGCGAAGCGGGAAAGTCCTGATTTTGAACATAACTCAGGGCATTTTGACTAACCGGTTGTTCAACAGGGATAACAGGATGTAGAGAAGAATCACCACCGACAATCCCGGGAGCTGATATACAATAAGAATTGCCATGGAGATCAGGATGAAAAGATAGCGCAGGCTGTTCTCTTTTATTGTAAAAGAGCTGAATTTGAGTGAAAACATCCTGATATTCGAAACCAGAATAAAACAGGACAGCAGGATCGTTATCATAAGGAAAGCCCTGTTAAAGACCAGAACTTTCATCGGCAATTCCAGACTTGTTTCAGATATGAATCCCAATGACGCAATAAAAATGGCATTGGCCGGTGTGGGTAATCCGCGAAAATTCTTTACCTGTTTAAGATCCAGGTTAAACTTGGCAAGCCTCAATGCGGAAAAAACAGCTACCAGGAAGGCACAAAACAAAACCCAATTCTGACCGGGCAGCGGATTGATCACATCGAAATCGGATGCGGGTGAACTTCTCACATAGGAAAGCAAAATCAAGCGGTAAAGGATCATGGCAGGCGCAACACCAAAACTCACAACATCGGACAAGGAATCCAGCTGCTTTCCGAATTCCGTGATGCTGTCAAAAATGCGGGCGACCATTCCATCGATAAAATCCAAAATTGCAGCAACCAGGATGAAATAACCAGCCAGGTTGAGATCTCCCCGTGATGTGGATATCACGATTGAAATGCATCCTGCTATCAGTCCCAGGCAGGTAAAAAAGCTTGGAAGGCTCCGCTTGATAATTTTCATTTCTTCCGAAAGATTATTATTTCTAAGGTCGTCAGGAACCCGCATGAGACTATCTTTTATACTATTCGTCGAACTCTCGTTCATGCGGGTTTCACTTGATTTTAGATCTGATTGAATGGCCCCCAGGCATATCACCAGCCATAAAGCCTGCAAAAAAACTCTAAATTAACGATGTTTTTGAAAGGGATAGCAGAATTACCTGCAAATTCATACTTTTGTATTTTACAAAAACTATTTTTTATTCAGTTATTTATTATGAAAATCGCTGTTGACTTTGATGGTACCATTGTAGAACACCGTTATCCCCAGATTGGAGAAGAGAAGTTATTTGCATTCGAAACATTAAAGCAGCTTCAGAAACTTGGACATCAGCTGATTTTATGGACATTCAGACATGGAAAGGAACTGAATGAAGCAGTTGAATTCTGCCATAAGAAGGGAATTGATTTTTATGCCATCAATAAAAGCTATCCAGAGGAAGTTTTTGATCTGGAGAATTTCAGTCGGAAGATTGATGTAGACCTGTTCATAGATGACCGGAATGTAGGTGGCTTTCCCGGCTGGAGTGAGATATGGCAGATGCTTAACCCCGATTATGCCGATTCGGAATACAATGAATTAAGCAGCCTGGCCAGGGGGAATACCCGCGTGGGCAGTCGTCTGAAAAAGCTATTTCAATGATCCCGATCCATCGGGATTGACATCCTTAATATGAACATACTACAGCGAAAGCCCTTTTTGTTTCCGATAGCATTTGTCATTCTCATTTTGAGCTGCTGCCGTAAACACATTCCTCATTCTGCCTCCGAAAACCAAAAAGACAGCCCTTCCGTAACCAGGTTGTTAAGTCCAAAGCCGGGAACAGTAATACAATTGGGTGATTCAGTTGAATTTCAGTTTGCGGCTGCAGGCCAGGGAAACACTTTGGATTCAGTTGTAATAGTTGCCGGTAAAGGCGACCATTTCCGCGCCAAAGCCAATCCTGCAAGGTTTTACTGGCATTCCGGACAGGGCAGGGTCGGTCAGGTTACCCTGAAAATCAAGGTTTACTATAACGATTCACTGGAGGAAGCCCACGCTGCCGGCCTTGTAGTCCTTTCCGATATGGTTCCCCGGAAATACAGTTACAAAGTTATGGGTCAATATCCCCATGACCCCGATGCCTATACCCAGGGACTCGTGTATGAAGGAGGCTATCTCTATGAAAGTACAGGCCTTGAGGGAAAATCATCCTTGCGTAAGGTGAATATAAGCAGTGGCAAACCGGAAAAGGTTGTGCCGCTGGAAAAGGACTTTTTCGGCGAGGGCATTGCGCTCTTCAAGGACCAGATCTACCAGATAACTTATAAAACACAGGTGGGATTTGTATATGATAAGAATACCCTGGAAAAGATCAGAAGCTTTGATTATCAGATCAGGGAAGGATGGGGACTTACCACCGATGGCTCCCGCCTGGTAATGAGTGATGGATCCTCACAGCTTTTTTTTATTGAACCTGAATATTTTACCCAGGTAGACAGAATAGAGGTTTTCGATAACAAGGGTATGATCCCGTCGCTGAATGAACTGGAATACGTAAACGGAAAAATCCTGGCCAATGTGTATGGTGAAAGCTATATTGTAATTATCGATCCTGGTTCCGGCAAGGCATTGGGGAAACTTGACCTGCGCCCGCTAATGCCCAAAGGCTCGGAAGGAGATATGGGGAAGGTTTTGAACGGAATTGCCTACAATGCGCAGACGGGGCGCTTGTATGTGACCGGAAAGGACTGGCCGGTATTATATGAAATCGAAATAATACCATCCCTCTGATTTTTTATGTACAAGATACAGGCCAAAAACCTCCCAACCTCCTGCAATCAACCGGTATGAACAACGAAATCCACATGATTTGTTAATATCTATATTTTTGATTTATAATATATTACGTTAGTTTATTAACAGTCAGACCCCTGGCTTATATTGTTAATAACTTGTTCATAAATGCAAAATGATTGTTTACAAAGGGAGAATTAAAAAAAAAGCTTTGATTTATTAAATTGTATTTTTGAAGCCACAGAAAAGTGTTCCTGAGTTGCCTAAAGTGCGTTTACATGCCTGTTTCAATAACTGAGAAAAATTTCACATGGGAAAAATAATAGCCATTGCCAATCAAAAAGGGGGCGTTGGGAAAACCACTACTACGATCAATCTCGCAGCCAGCCTGGCCGTTCTTGAAAGAAAAGTTCTGATGATAGATGCTGACCCGCAGGCCAATGCTACCTCCGGATCAGGTTTTGATGTAAAGAACATAAAGACAAGTATATATGAATGCCTGATCGATGAAGTCAACCCCAATGACATCATACTCAACAGTGAAATAGAAGGGCTTGACATTCTTCCGTCGCACATAGATCTGGTGGGCGCGGAGATAGAAATGCTGAATATGCCAAACCGGGAAAGAATGCTGAAATCTGTGATCGATAAGATTGAGAAAAAGTACGATTATATCCTGATTGACTGTTCACCTTCGCTGGGCCTGATCACAGTGAATTCTCTCACGGCTGCAGATTCGATTATGATACCGGTGCAATGTGAATATTTCGCGCTGGAGGGACTTGGTAAATTGTTAAACACGATAAAAATAATTCAAAGCCGGCTCAATCCTGAACTCCAGATTGAAGGATTTGTTCTGACAATGTATGATTCCCGTTTACGGCTGTCGAACCAGGTAGTGGAAGAGGTAAGACGGCATTTTCAGCAAATGGTTTTCGATACGATCATACAGCGGAATGTCAAGATCAGTGAAGCCCCGAGTTTTGGAAAACCGGTGATCATGTATGATGCCGAATCAAAGGGGTCACTGAATTACCTAAACCTGGGAAGAGAATTGCTGCAAAAGAACGGCGACACCAGGATACCTGAATACCAAAAAACCATTGATTAAGTATTATGGCAAAGAAAAATTCATTAGGAAGAGGTTTAGGCGCCCTGATTGAAGAGGCAGAACCGGATGTTGTGATTGAAAAAGTAGTCGGCGGAAGTGTGGTTGAAATTAACCTGATTGATACCAATCCATTTCAGCCCCGGTCGGTTTTCGACAATGGTTCGCTTGATGAACTCGCCTCCTCCATTAAGGAACTGGGCGTTATCCAGCCCATTACGATCCGGGAAATGGAAAGCGGCAGGTTCCAGCTGATCACCGGTGAAAGACGTTTGCGCGCTGCCAGGGTGGCTGGCCTTACCCATATTCCTGCCTATATCCGCACGGCGGATGATCAGGGAATGCTCGAAATGGCACTTGTTGAAAATATTCAGCGTGAAGATCTGAATGCCGTGGATATAGCAATAAGCTACCAGCGGCTGATCGAAGAATGTTCCCTGACCCAGGAAAACCTCAGTCTCCGCGTTGGAAAGAAAAGGGCTACCGTGGCAAATTATATGCGGCTGCTGAGACTTCCCGCCGAAATCCAGGTAGGACTTCGCGAAAACCGGATCACCATGGGTCATGCGCGTGCTCTCCTGTCCATTGATGATCATCCGGACCAGATAAAGCTCTTTTACAGGATAATTGAAGACGAGCTTTCAGTTCGGAAAACGGAAGCCATTGCACGCAAAATAGAAGAAAGTACAATCCACCGGAAAACTAAAAAAGCCGATCATCCCGGACTTCCCCAGGCTTATGAAGAACTGAAAAATCAGCTCGCAGATTTTTTTCATACCGATATCGACTTTCGCCGCAGCAACAAGGGCGCAGGAAAAATCATCATCCCGTTCCACTCCGACGATGAACTCGAAAGAATTATCGGTATATTTGACCGGTTAAAAGACTAAACCGGTTATATTGATCCTGAAGAATCTTACATCAGCTTTCAGAAAAATAAAAATTGCAGGTTCCTGGATTATCATTCCGGGATTCCTGTTATTAGCGGTTAACGGAACGCGGGCTCAGGGTACTGACACCGCGGTTGTAAAATCGGCCCCTCTGAACCACAGTCCGCGGAAAGCAACATTATATTCAGCGATTGTTCCGGGACTCGGACAGGCATATAACCGGAAATATTGGAAAATACCAATAATATATGGTGCCGGGGGAGCGTTTGCCTATTATGTGGTATTCAACCAGGTTGAGTACCAAAAATTCAGGAAGGCGATTACCAACACTGATCCGGGCTCCAGGGCACTAATCGATGGACGCTATTTTGATTATGAAAGTCTGCCAAGGGGACGTGACTATTATCGACGGTACCGTGATCTGAGCGTACTTGGATTGGGGCTGATATATTTTTTGAATATCGTGGATGCGATGATAGATGCCCAGTTTTATTATTACGATGTTTCCGATGATCTGAGCATGAAAATTCAACCAACAATTTTTAATGAATCCGGAACAACATCAGCAATCGGATTTCGTATAGATATTGTATTTTGATTATTTTTGCGAAAATTCTAAACTATGCGGAAAATCATTTTTTGTTTGCTACTGGCTATTCCTGCTGTCTCAACTTATGCTTCGCCCTTTTCAAATCCTAAAGATACAATCCGTTTCCTGGCCGAGGATACAACCATTATTGATCTGAATTTCGATGAAAATCTCGACAGCCTGCTCAACCTTTATTATGTTGAACAGTCTCTGAGTAATTTCGCGAAGGATGAAATAACAGACAGCCTGATACCTGATTTCCCTGATTCCGTTTACCGTGAAAGGCTTCAGGATATTCCATCGGTGGTGGATTTGACCTATAATCCGATTGTACGAAGGTACATCGATGTATACACACGGAATAAAAGAAACCAGGTGGAAGTCATGCTGGGATTATGCCAGTACTATTTCCCCATATTTGATGATGTATTTGACTACTATGACATCCCGAACGAGATGAAATACATGTCAATCATCGAATCGGCGCTGAATCCAAGGGCCTACTCCCGTACACGGGCTGTTGGACTCTGGCAGTTCATGTACGGCACCGGAAGGGTATACGGACTTACAATTAATTCTCTTGTGGATGAAAGGCGGGATCCCATAAAATCAACCTATGCAGCTGCAAGGTTTGTAAAGGATCTCTATGCTATTTATAATGACTGGACCCTGGTTATTGCCGCTTACAACTGCGGACCTGGTAATGTTAACCGTGCGATCCGCCGGTCCGGAGGAAAACGCAATTACTGGGAGATCTATAATTACCTGCCGCGTGAAACAAGGGGACATGTTCCTGCTTTCATCGCCGCCACCTATGCCATGAATTACTACCGTGAACATAATCTGAAACCTTCAGCGGTTAGCTTTCCCATTGCCAGCGATACCATTATGGTTACCCGGAATCTTCATATGGCACAGGTTTCAGAAGTGCTGGGGATTCCCATGCAGTTACTGCAAGATATGAACCCGCAGTACAGGACCGAAATCATACCCGCAAAGACGCATCCGCAATCCCTGCGCCTTCCGCTTGAACAGACTACCCGGTTCATTGAACTGGCTGACCAGATATACAGTTATAAGGATTCCATTTACTTTAATCCCGCAAAAGTGAATACAACTCCAGTTTCGGTGGATTCAAGGGGCATTGAGGAACCCCCTCCGGGAAATTTTGCGAAGGTCACTTATGTTGTTAAAAGCGGTGATAACCTGGGGTATATATCGGAACGGTACCATGTCAGAATTTCCGATATACGCTATTGGAACAACATACGTCATAATACCATCCGGATCGGTCAGCGCCTTTCTATTTATGTACCGCGCAACAAAGTCGCCAATTATGCAAATCTAAACCAATCATCAGGAGCGGAAAAACAACGCACCGGCACCGATAGTTCTGCTGCCCGTGATAATGAAAAAAAGGCCCAGGCATTGACTGTCAATACCGATTATGTAATCTATGAGGTTAAACAGGGAGATACCCTTTGGGACATTACCCGAAAATATCCGGGGGTGACCGAAACTGAAATCATGGAGTTGAATAATATACAAAGTGCAAGCAAAATAAAAGCCGGGCAGCAAATCAAGATTAAGCCCAAATCCTGAAACGGCCGGCGGCATCCTATCGTATAATAGGATGCCGTTAGCTGTTTATTTATGAAACCATCGGGCATCCTGCTCTTTTTTACTTCTGTATTCGCCCTGCTGTTCACAGGCGCTATTTTCTTTCCCGAACATGGACTGCAGATTGCCGGGAAGCTGAGACTGCAGTTTTTTTCCAAAAAGGAACTTTTTACACCGGAGGCAAATTATTATGCCAATATTTCTTCCATCCTCAGCCAACAGAAATATATTACAGATTCGTTGCTTTTAGCCATTGCAGATGGCCATACCGAAGAGTTGATCATCCCGGGGGCAAATACCGACAGCCTGATCAGCAGCATCACCCGTATCGAATATCCGGCACATGATTCCACGGTGCTGTGGCCCCTGTTCAGATCGCTGCGGAATTTGTCCTCTTCAAGGCAACTGATCCGGATCATGCATTATGGTGATTCACAGATTGAGGATGACCGGATAACCTCCCTCCTGCGGAACAAACTGCAAAGCCGTTTCGGGGGATCCGGAGCAGGATTGGTACCGGTCTCACAGCTTTATCCATACGGCTATTCCATGAAACAGACCAGTTCAGCCAACTGGAACCGGTTTACCGGATTTGGAAAGCTTGACACTGCAATTAAGCACAGGCGCTATGGTACCCTGGCAAGTTATTGTACATTTGCCCCACAGAACAGACACGCGGAACAGGATACCACCACTGCATGGGTAAAATTCAGCAAATCACCACATTCCTACAGCAATACAAAGCGCTTTACCCAATGCCGCGTATTTTACAGCCAGAACAGGGAACCGTTCCTGAATGAACTTTTCCAGGATAATATACTCGTAGATGCAGATATAGTACCCGCTACAACCCGGTTGAAAGTGATCCGGTGGAAACTGGATGCCCCGGGCGATAACCTGAAGCTCACTTTTAAAGGCACATCAAGTCCTGAATTTTATGGTATTGCCCTTGACGGCCAGAGAGGTGTGGCTGTGGATAATATTCCCCTCCGCGGATCATCAGGCCTTTTCTTTACCCGTATGGACCAGCAGCTTATGAAGGAAATGTTCAGAGAACTGAATGTCAAATGTTTCATCCTTCAATTCGGCGGTAACTTTGTACCGTCGGGACTTCACAATTTTGACGGTTATGAGAACTGGTTCGCAAGCCAGATCCTGCAGCTGAAAAAACTCTGTCCCGGTGCCAGCATTCTCGTAATAGGTGTGGCAGACATGTCCGTCAAGGAAAAAAACCGGTATATCACAGATCCCAACGTTGAGAAAGTCAGGGATGCACTCAGGAATGCAGCTTTTAACACAGGTTCCGCATTCTGGGACATGTATAAGGCCATGGGTGGAGAAAACTCAATGCCTTCGTGGGTATTTGCCGATCCACCCCTTGCCTCGGGTGATTTTGTACATTTTAAACCGCTGGGAGCCAAAACAATTGCCCAGATGTTCTATAATGCATTTATATTGGAGTACCACAGGTATGAAAATCATGCCAGACAAATTACGAGCAATCCATAATGCCAGATTACCTGAAACAAATATTTCTTTTTAACCAGGATGCTCCCCTGATCTTTACACAGATGTATTTCTGGGGTTTTTTCCTCGTGGTATTGCTGTTCTATTCCTTTTTATATAAAAGCAAGCCGGTCAGGAATACATACCTATGGCTGGTTTCAATGTTCTTTTACTACAAAACAGGCGGATTGTTCCTGTTTATTCTTGTGTTTTGCACCCTGGCAGATTTCTATATCGGTCATGCCATTTACCGGTCCAGGACAAAATCCGGAAAAAAAGGATGGCTGGCATTAAGCCTTGCTTCAACCCTGCTTATCCTGGCTTTTTTCAAATATGATATTTTTTTCACGGAAACCATTAATTCTCTTTTTAATACACATTTTCATGCGGTAAACCACGCTGCATCCTGGTCCAATATTTTCCTGGGAACCCGTTTTGATATCGGCAAACTTCTTCCACCCGTTGGTATATCTTTCTTTACATTCCAAACAATCAGTTATACTGTTGATGTTTACCGGGGTGAGATAAAACCGGTTGACAGGCTTACGGATTATGGATTTTTCGTTTCCTTTTTCCCCCAGCTTGTGGCAGGTCCCATTGTACGCGCTTCCCAGTTCATCCCGCAGATTTACAGGGACTATTCGTTGTCGAAGGAGGAATTCGGACAAGCCCTTTTTATGATACTGAAAGGGCTGATCAAAAAATTGTTCATCGGTGATTTCATTGCGGTGAATTTTGTGGACAGGGTATTCTCAAATCCGGGGTCCTATACGGGTTTTGAGAACCTGATGGGCCTGTATGGCTATTCATTGCAGGTATATTGTGATTTCTCCGGCTATACTGATATTGCTACCGGTCTGGCCCTGCTGATGGGTTTCCGGCTGCCAAGGAACTTCAATTCTCCGTATAAAGCCAAAAATGTCGGGGATTTCTGGAAACGATGGCATATCTCCCTTTCATCCTGGCTGAAAGACTACCTGTATATTCCCATGGGCGGTAACAGATCCGCGTCCGTGTTTACCTATATCAGCCTTTCGCTGGTCCTGGCTTTTGTGGTGCTCCTTTCAGGCAACTTCCTCCTGATACCGCTGTTTTCAGGAATTATCCTGGTGACCGGGATACTCATGTATTTTTT
>Ga0105104_10001425_pt1 | contig 17985 bp, 17 predicted proteins | sample PPLLaktember2015_3_FD_87034 | JGI IMG/M metagenome (GOLD analysis project Ga0105104, IMG submission 87034) | Freshwater sediment microbial communities from Prairie Pothole Lake near Jamestown, North Dakota, USA - PPLs Lake P7 Core (6) Depth... | ecosystem: Environmental > Aquatic > Freshwater >... | reverse complement strand
TGTTATTCTGCTATCAATACTCTTGAGTGGTTGGAGAAGGCGAACTTCTCCATCTCGAATCTGGTGGTTGCATTCGATTTCCCTCTGCGCGAGATGCTCAAGGCGCTGTGCGACCAATATGGATTTAGTTTGAGGAATCTCACCACCTGGGAAACCATTTTGCAGAGGCAGCCGCAGACCACCGTGACCTTCGTCGAGAATCACGATTTGCGCGACGAAGGCCGTCCGATCGTCAACGACAAACTGCTGGCCTACAGTTACATCCTCACGCACGAGGGCTATCCCTGCGTCTTCTGGCAGGATTACTTCAACTACAACCTTGCCCTGGATGGGACGCCAAACGGCATCGCGGCGCTCGTCAGCGCGCACGAAAAGTATGCGGGCGGCGCGACGAACGTGCTTTACCTTGACGACAACCTTTACATCATGCAGCGCTCCGGCTATGGCGACGATCCGGGCCTGATCTATGTGCTCAACAACCGCGGCGATACCTGGAACGGAAGGGAAGCTGGCACGAATTGGGCCAACGCTCAATTCCAACCCGTGGCCTGGTGGAGCAAAACGGACCTGGCGCGCCCCCTGGGCCAATCCACCGACTCCGCCGGGCGGGCCTCGTTCTACGCTCCGCCGCGCGGCTATGCAGTGTATGCTGTGAAATGAACAACAGTGATCCTTCCGAGGCGATCGAACGAAAACAGGCAGTCGCCGGGACATTTCACCGCGCCTCTCGCACGTACGATCAGGTTGGTCCGGACTTCTTTTCCTACTTTGGGCGCAAATTAGTCGAACATGCCGCGCTCCCATTGAATGCACATGTACTGGATGTGGCTACCGGGCGGGGTGCTGTTCTCTTTCCTGCTGTACAGGCTGTGGGCCCCAAAGGATCAGTGACCGGGATTGATTTTGCAGAGGGGATGGTGCAGAAAACGGCGGGCGAAGCCCTGCGGCGCGGGCTGCTAAACGTTGAAGTCCGCCAGATGGATGCCGAACATCTCGATTTCCCCGATTCGTCGTTTGATGCCATTCTGTGTGGATTTGCGATTTTCTTCTTCCCACAGCTGGAGCGGGCCCTGTCTGAATTCCAGCGTGTGCTCAGACCCGGCGGACGGATTGCTGTCACGACCTTCGGTGGGTTCGACAAGCGCTGGGAGTGGTTTTATAAATTAATCGAAAAGTATCTGCCGCCTCAGCCGGAGGAAAATCCAGCCTCCTCCGATGAACCGGATTTCAGAACGTCGGCAGGGATGCAAAAAATGATTAAAGCGGCGGGCTTTACCGAAACTCAAGTGCTTTCTGAGACGGCCGATTTCACATATGCAGGGAAGGAAGAGTGGTGGGAATCATTGTGGTCGCATGGGGCGCGTGCCTCCCTTGAACGTATTGAGGAAACAAGTGGATCTGCCAGGCTGGCGCAATTCAAAACGGATTGCTTCGAGCAAATTAACGCCGAGCATGGTTACGAAGATTTTCAGCGATCCTATCATGTGCTGTACACACTTGCTGTGAAGCCTGTCTAATCCTCTCTACTTTTGATTAAATTTACGCGGGCCGTCAGGAAACACATGTGCTATGATGAACCGAAAGAGCTCATGGTTCAATGATGGCTCTTTGGGAGTGAGTATGAATACGGAAACTGGAAAGTTCTATCGCTGGCCGTTGACTGTGCTGTGCCTGGGTATCGTGGCAGTTTTGGCGGCTTGCGGCAGCGTAACCCCGCTGCCGGCCGGGGCAGTCCAATTGCGCATGGATGGCGGCGCGCTTGAGGTGCAGGATCAGGAGTCCGGCTGGGTGCCGGTCGGAGGCGAGACCACCTTCGAGCTGGTCGGCCAGCTCGAAGGCACCGATCCCTGGATGGTGACCGGCAATACGTTTGCCGTCCGCGAGTCCACGCAGATCGCCGAGGGCCTGGAAGCCGGCGACCTGGTCAGCGTGAAGGGCATCATCCTTGAAGATGGGACGTGGCTGGCGAATGCGATCGAACCTGCCGAGGAGCCGCAGACCGCCCCGACGATCGTCCTGATCGGCAAAGTGGATTCCACCGATCCCTGGGTGGTCAATGGGATCACGCTCAGCGTGACCGGCGATACAACCATCAGCGGGGAGATTGCTCCCGGCAGGATCGTCCGCGTCGAGATCCTGCTCCTGGACGACGGCACCTGGGAAGTGCTCAGCATCGCGCCGCTCAGTGACTTTACGGAAGTTCCCGGCTGTGCCACGGTTACGGCCAGGATCGTCAGCGTGAACGGGAACGAGATCCAGTTCGCAGGCTGGCCCGTCATCACACTTGGCGAGGATGTCAATATCGAGGACGAGGCCGGGAACGAAGCAACCTTAGGCCCGGACCAGACGGTTCTTGTGGTGGTCTGCGCCGCCGAAGATGGACAGTTCGCCATCACGGCCATTGTCGTCCTGAAGACGAGCGATGAGGGCGGCTCTGGAAACGGAGGCAAGGTGCTGGTATGCCACAAGCCCGAGAAGAAGGGCGGTCATACCCTGAGCATCGCGGAACCGGCCGTCCCGGCCCATCTTGCGCACGGAGATAAACTGGGTCCCTGCCCTTAAGTGAAAGCGGTGATTCACACCACTTGTTGAATACAAAGAAAGAGCAGGCAGAGTTTTTGCCTGCTCTTTCTTATACTTTCATGCCTTTATCGTCAATTCCGTCGTCTCTGCCGCCAGACATCGACCACCTGATCATATACTTCGGGCATTTGGAGGCATAAAGATCGCGTCACTTCGGAATAACGTCTGTACGCGGCAGGCCCCTGCCTTTGCGGCTGTTCCAGTTCCGCCCGGATGATATTGATCAGTGCCAGGGCCAGATCGGGGATCAAATCCTTTGAATCCAATAGAAGCTGAAATAAGTTCAAGTCGTCCAGGGTGTCGGGACGGCGGAATAGAGCGCGGTGGCGTGGAGAAATTGGCATAGGGCTTTATGTTGATCCGTAGGGCTGCTGTGGTATCTTGTGGAAAGTATAATGCGGGTACATCGAAGCTGCATTGTAACTTAATCCACTTCTGCTTGTAACAGGAAACCGGATGGCAGACTATCAGAAGGATATCCACCAGCAACTGCGTGATCTGCTGGACCGCGAGCACGCCGACTATCGCGTCGTCGAGCATGAGCCGCAGGGACGCACGGAGATGATTGCGAAAATCCGCGGCAACCGGATCGAGCAATCCATCAAGTCGATCGTCGTGCAGGTGAGGTTGAGCAGGAAGGAAAATATCTATTGCCTTGCCAACGTCCCCGGCGATTGCCGGATCGACTTCGAGGGGATTAGGAATCATTTCGGGGCGGACAGCGTCGCGTTTGCCTCCCGCGAGAAGGCCCAGGAGTTAACGGGATGTGTGATCGGGGCCATCCCGCCCTTTTCGTTCAATGAGCAGTTGCAGGTCCTGGCGGACCCGTTGATCCGGGAGAATGAAGAGGTCGTCTTCAACGCCGGCCGTTTAGACCGTTCCATCTTTATGAAAATGGAAGATTACATCCGTACTGCCAAACCACAACTGGTAAGTATTGCCCCACCGCGTGATAGGTAGCGAAATATCAGAGCTCACGTAAAACCAAAGAGACCAACATTCATTGAGTATGTTGGTCTCTCATGTTACTTGTAATCGATTTTACTTGAATTTATTCCCTGGAGGTATGTGAAGAGCCAGAAGCTGACCGCCTTCGACCAATTCGGCATCGTTTCTGTTGTAATGAGCCTGTTGTACCACCAAATACCAGCCTTCGCCTAGTATCGCCGAAACATCGATGATGCCTGAAGATTCTTCGTCCTGTGTCAAGAAACCAGCCGCGCCCAGAGTGAAGCGGTCGGGATCATGACCGGCCACCTCCACTAACGAATCGTTTGCGATGTCGTAAAGCCAAATCTTTGCAATGTAGGCCTGGTTGCCGGGATCTTCCTGAATGAGGACTTGACCACGGTCGTTGATGGTGAGGTTATCCATCATCTTCTGTCCTTCCGTACCGTCCAGGAGTATTTCAATCGTGCCGCCTGCAAGCGGGTTTGCCGGATCGTTGAAACGCGCTAACCACAGACGGCTATTTCCGGTAAAACTGGCAGTGGTTACAAAATAGAAATCGTTTGGGTTATTCGGATCCCAGGTACCATCTTCCGGGCGCTGGAAAGAGGTCACCCAGAAGTTACCATTAGCATCCTTGCTGGCTGCTTCCAGTTGTGCCCCGGTCAGGCCGGAAACGTCACCGAAATCATAAGCGGTGAAAGATACCGGGCCATTCAATGCAGTGCTGTTGGTCTCCGAATCCAGGCCTGCTACCTTGATACCGAAAAGATTGCCATTGGTGAGACCAGCGGCTTCAACAGGATTTGAAGAGGACGTCTTGGTGCCAACATAAAAATATACTTGACCGCCGCCACTATCATCAGTACCGGCTACAATGGTGGATATACCCGTCGCAGGGTTGGCAAGGGCATTTTCCCAACTGAACTTGCCCAAATGGGGTAATTCATAGCTTGTGCCATCCATAAGGTGGGCAAATGCACGACCCTCAGCACCGTTCTCTTCACCATTCATGAAGATACGTCCGTTGTAACCCAGACCGCTCGCAGAATCATAGAAGGCAGAAACTTCGGGAAGATCAGCAGAGCAGAAGCGAGAGAAGGTCTTCTGGGCAACGGTCGCGGGCTGATAGCCGCCCGGTCCCCAAATCATCACGTTCTGGATTAGATCCTCGCCGCTTAGGACCGCCAGGTCACTGGTGCGGATAATCCATTTGGACACCAAAGCGCCCCTCGCGCCATGAGCGCGGACTACCCCAGCGGAGTTACCGAGTTCATGGTTTATCAGAACTGTAAAAGTTCCGTCGCCATTATCGAATGCGCCCATGCCATCAGGGAGGCCGACCATACGATAAGGTGTGACGCCATCCTGTTTCAGGTTGGCAGAGTCGCCAACAGTGAAGATGGCTTTCGTCACCACACCCGGCTGACTGCGCACGATGTAAGGGGATTCCGAACTGCCTGGATCAATAATCGAGTTAGCCAGGGCCGTTCCCGCCGTTGTAAGCGTAAGAATAAAAACCATCAAAACACTATAAAAAGCCTTCTTGTTGTATTGCATATTTGTCTCCTTTTTAAATAACAGATTGATTACAGCGTCATTCTATAATTTCAAGTTGAACATTTTTTTAAGTGACAGTTAACGTTTGAATAACAACTCCTGTTAAGGTCAGTGGCAGCAAGTTATAATATTAAGGGAGGTTCAATGAAATTCACGATCCCGGCCCGCAAGCCCTTCAATTTTCTTTCGGTTGTCAATTCGCATGGCTGGCGCCAGCTGGCGCCGTTCTCCTATGATGAAAGTTCCAACACACTTGGCTACATCCTGCGCCTTTCGAACGGGCGCGTGATCGGGTTGAGGCTGCGCGACGGGAAGGAGGGTGTCACCGTCGAGACGGAGAAACTCAACAAGAGCGAGCGCGCCGAGGCGGCCGAGAAGGTCAGCTGGATGTTCGGCCTCGACCTGGATTTCGCGCCCTTCTACGCCGCGGCGCGCGGCGAGCCGAAGCTGGCGCATGTCAAAAAGCTGGCGCGCGGGCGCGTCCTGCGCTCAGCAACCCTCTTCGAGGACGTGATCAAAACCATCCTGACGACCAATACCCTGTGGGGCGCGACCAAAAACATGACCCTGAAACTGGTGACGGAATTTGGCGAACCCTTATCCTCCGTTGGTCGAGACGCAAGCGTCGAGACCAAGGCCTTCCCCACCCCCGCCGCCATCGCGGCCTCCAGTCCGGAGTCCCTGCGGGAAAGAATCCGCGTCGGCTATCGCGCCCCAGCCATCCACGAGCTGGCCGTCCGTGTGGCCTCGGGCGTGTTCGACCTCGAGGCGCTCAGGACGAGCCAACTGCCTACGCTCGAACTGCGCAGGGAACTATTGACCATCAACGGTGTGGGACCTTATGCCGCCGCGAACCTGCTGCTGATCCTCGGCCGCTCCGATTTCATCCCGATCGACTCGTGGGCTTTGAAGCTGGTCTCGCACGAATGGTATCGCGGCAGACCGGTCACAGCCAGGGATGTGGAAAAGCGCTTCGCAAAATGGGGTGAGTTCAAGGGACTGGCCTTCTGGTTCTGGGATTGGAAATATAACGAATAACCCCACAATCCGCACTCTCCTGGCAAAAAGGGATTGGCTAAGAGCATGGAACCAGGACGTTCTCACCACGGAGTTCACAGAGAATACAAAAGGAAAAATTCTGTGATCTCTGTGGGCTCCGTGGTAAAGATGTGCGAGAAGAGAGCAACCCGGACCTTTCGATTCAGGAAATGGCAATATAATTCAATCATCCCTGGTTTGCCTGGAGGCTGACATGCGATGTCCGGTCTGCAAAGGTGTCATTCTTGGTCCGATTGCGCTGCTGGAGGGACTTCCCGCCAGGCAATGTTCCAACTGCCGGGGCGTCTCGCTTTCATCCAATGTTTACCTCACCTGGAAAAAAACCCTGGGACATGAACTTCCTGCAAAAGAGGGCGCCATCCAGATCGACCCATCCTGGGAGGTCAAGGAATTAAAGCTCTGCCCGGACTGCGGTCACATCATGGCCCGCTACAAGATCTTTCCGGATACCGACTTTTACATCGACCGCTGCCGCAACTGCAACGGCATCTGGCTCGACCACAATGAATGGGATGTGTTGATCGACCGGAACATGCACGACGACGTGAACGAATTCTTTACGCGTCCCTGGCAGGATAACCTGCGGGCGGCCGAGACGAAAAACCACCTGGAGCAGATCTATCTGGAAAGACTCGGCGATACCGACTACGAACAGGTCAAACAGGTCCGCGCGTGGCTGAAGGATCATCCCATGCGCGGGATGATCCTGGCCTTCCTGGAGGCTGATGACCCTTACAAGATTTAAAGAGTCTTCGTCATTATGAGGAGTGGCGCCAGCAGCGCCATGACGAAGCAATCCCACGCATCATATCGTGTCGCCAAGGCGCCACTCGCAATGACGGACCGAGACAACTTTGGGATAAACCATAAAGATGCACAACAAGCTTGTCCGCAATTCGTTGATTCTCTTAATTGTGCTGCTGTTTGTAGTTTCCACGAAGGGGAAGCTTGTCAATGCACTATTAGCGATTTGGGTGGGTGCATGGGTGATGAGTAAATTGTTCAACCCCATGTTCGGGCCCCATCAGGGTTTTGAAAACCTTACTGTAGAAGATTTCGTCCCACGTGTTCCTCTCATTAACACTGCTATCGCACTGGTGTTGACAGATCGAAAATTGGCTTTTTTTCTTTTGCTATGGTGGTTTTCCGGCATTTCAACGGCATTTCTGATATACCAATTGCTCAAGGTATTGCTTCTTTCCTCATGAACGATCTCGTCCCGATCCACTTCCACGACCAGCCCATCGAACCAATCTTCGATGTGCCGCCGGCGCGCGAAAAGACGCCCGATTGCCCGAATGGCTTCGTCTGGGATGCGAAAACGTACCGGGTCATCGAGATGCTCTCCGCCTGGAGCGATTTTGCACGGCGCGGCAAGATGGCCCGCAACATGCGTCCTGCGCACGCCGCGGCGGCGGCCGGTCGCGGCTCGCTGAACGTGGGGCGCTTCTACTTCCGTGTGCGCACGGATACGGACCAGGTCTTCGATATTTACTATGATCGGGCCATGAAAAACGTCGATGACCGCAAGGGGCAGTGGTTTATCTATCGCGAGCTGGGAGAAGAATGAATTTAGAGATTCAACAGCCTGTTTCCGCGCCTGAGGTACCGGCTTATTCCGTCCCCTGGAAGTTCATCGACAACTGGATCGGCGTGGGCCTGCTGGTGCTCATCCAGGCGGTTCTACTCATCACTGCCGTGCGCGGGTCCATGCCGAACATCGCCCAGACCGCGGCGATCGTCCTGCTCGAATCGGTTTACATTCTCCCCGTGGTCCTGATCTTTGCCTGGCGGCGTATCCACTGGAAGCATCTGGGTTTCAACAGATTTGAATGGAAGACTCTGGGCCTGGGCTGCGGTATATTGGTTGCGGGCTACAGCCTCATTCTCCTGCACAATGCACTGCTGTACTTCCTCGGCGTGGATACACAGGGCGATGCCATTGGGGAGATGCTGGCCGCGCTGGATTCGCCGGTCTGGTTTTTTATCGTTGCCACGGTCTTTGCCCCGTTTGTGGAAGAAGTGTTCTTTCGAGGCTTTCTCTTTCAGGGACTGCGCCAGCGTTATGGCTGGAGCAAGGCCATGCTGCTAAGCTCGGCGATCTTTGCGATCGGGCATCTGGACCCGGTTGCGCTCATCCCAACGTTCATTTTGGGGAATGTACTGGCGTACGTGTATCACAAGTCCAATTCGGTGTGGCCGGGGATGATCCTGCACTTTCTGGTCAATGGGACCAGCTCGTGCATCGCCTATTATATGCTTCAGAATCCCAACCTTATTCCCTCGTGATCAGCCTGACCTGATTGTCGTAAAAGAAATAGTCCCAGGCCCAGTTGATGAGCACCACCAGCCGGTTGCGGAATCCGATCAGGCGGTAGATGTGCAGCACGACCCAGATCAACCAGGCGACGAAGCCGCTGAACGACAGTCCCCAGATGCGCGCCACCGCCGCATTCCGTCCGATCGTTGCCAGCAGGCCGGGATCCTTGTAGCGGAACGGCTCCGGCTTTTCTCCCTTGAGAAGCTTTCGGATGTTCTTCGCCGCGGCCTTGGCCTGCTGCTGCGCGACCGTCGCCAGCATGGGCAGCGGCTGACCCTGTCCATCCTCCACGTAGGCCGCGTCGCCGATGACGAAGACCTCAGGACGCTGAGGCAGCTGCAGGGTCGGCTCGACCCGGGCCCGTCCCGCCGCGGCCTGCTGGACCCCGAGCCGGTCCACCAGCTCGGCCGCGCGCACGCCCGCGGTCCAGATCAGCGTGTACGTGTCGATCTGCCTGCCATCTCCCAAAGTAACCTTCTGCCCGTTGTAATCGGTCAGCCTGGTGTTGAGACAGATTTCCACCTGCTTGTTCTGCAATAGTTTCAGCGTGGCCTGGCGGAGCTCGTCCGGGTACGCCGCCATGACGGTGCCGGTGGCTTCGAGAAGGAGGACACGCACGTCGCCCAGATCCATGTGAGGGTAGTCCTTGGCCATGACGTGGGTAATGAGTTCTGCCAGCGCGCCGGCCGTCTCCACACCGGTCGGCCCACCCCCGACGACGACGAACGTCAATAAGGCTTTTCGTTTGTCAGGATCCACCTCCCGGCTGGCCTGTTCCAGCATGCGGAGCAGATGGTTGCGCGTGCCGGTCGCGCTCTCGATGTCCTTGAGCTGGAAGCCATGCTCCTCGACCGCGTTCATGCCGAAGAAGTTCGTCCGGCCGCCGACCGCCAGGACAAGATAATCGTATGCAATGACCGAGCCATTCGTGCGGACATAGCGAGCCTCGAAGTCGACCGCGCTGACCTCGCCCATTTGGAAGGTCAGGTTTTTCTGGCGGCGGAAGATCGTCCGCAGGGGATAGGCAATCTGCGAGGGGACCAGCCCGGCGATGGCGATCTGGTACAGCAGCGGCTGGAACAAATGATAATTGTGCCTGTCGATCAGGGTAATCTGCACGGGTGCGCCGGCCAGCCTTTGGGCTGTCTCCAGACCGCCGAACCCCGCGCCGACAATGACAATGTGGGGGAGTTTTTCAGTTTTCATCTCTGCCTGCCTCTGATTGTGAAATCTTACACAATAATTATAACCAATTCTGTCCGATTTGTAAAGCTTGCTGTTTGGGGTTTCGCCCGTTCGTTGTTAAATCGCCGGGCGGCAGGGTACCCTGCCGCCCGGGTGAGTCTTGTTTACCGTAAGCGATTTTCTGTGCGAGGCGCTACAGATTCCAGAACTGGAAACGCCTGAGTCCATCGAGGATGGAGAACGGATCTGCGCCCAGGATTGCAGAGAAGACAAAGACCGCATCCCAGAGCCGCTGCGAGGCGCCGGGGACAAACCATATGACCAGCAGGATGACCCAGATGGCGACGCCGCGCAGGCGCTCGAATTGCATGCTGGTGGCCGGGTGCAGGAAAGGCTCGATAATCCCATAGCCGTCAAAGGGAGGCAGGGGAATCAGGTTGAAAAGTACGGACCAGACCTGCAGGGCCAGGAGGAAGGAGAGTCCCGGCAGAACGGCCGGATTGAGGTCCGGCCAAAAGCGCAGGATCAGGCCGATCACGATTGCCACCAGCAGGTTCGAGGCCGGCCCGGACAGCGACATGGCGCTCAGCCAGTAGCGATTGCGGATGCGCCAGCGTTCGATATACACCGCGCCGCCCGGCAGGCCGATCCCGCCCATGAAAAGGAACAGCAGCGGCAGGAAAATCGACAGCAGGGGATCCGTATATTTGAGTGGGTTGAAGGTCAGATAACCCTTTTCACGGACGGTGTAGTCGCCGCCGTAGTAGGCCACCAGGGCGTGCGAAAATTCATGCAGGGACAGTGAAAATATCCAGCCGAAAAGTACGATGCCGAATGTCATTCCTGATATCCTTTGGGGTGGGATTTATGCCATTCCCAGGCACTCGCAATGATTTGATGAAGGTCCTCGTGTTGGGGTTTCCAGCCGAGCTCGCGCTTGATTTTTTCGGAGGAGGCGATGAGACGCGCCGGATCGCCCGGGCGGCGCGGCAGCTCCTCGGCCGGGATCGCGTGTCCCGTCACTTGGCGGGCGGTCTCGATCACTTCGCGGACCGAGTAACCGTTCCCGCTGCCGAGGTTGTAGATCAGGCAGTCGCGTTTGTTCAGGCCTTCCAGGGCCAGCAGGTGCGCGGAGACCAGGTCGGCGATGTGGATGTAGTCACGGATGCACGTCCCATCGGGCGTGGGATAGTCCGTGCCGTAGATGCGGGCAGCGTCGCTCTGCCCGAGCGGCACGCGCAGCACGAGCGGAATGAGATGTGATTCCGGCTGATGAGCCTCGCCGCGCCCCGGCATTGCTCCGCAGGCATTGAAGTAACGCAGGGCGGCAAAGTGCAAACCGTGGATCTGCCGGTACCAGTCCAGGGCCTGCTCGAAGATCAGCTTGGTATGCCCGTAGACGTTGGACGGGCCGAGGGGCGACTCCTCCGTCAGCGGCTCCTCGCTGGATTGGTAGACCGCGGCCGTCGAGGAAAGCACGAAACGCTCCACCCCCGCCCGGATGGCTGTTTCCAGCAGGGCCAGTGAGTTGGCGACATTGTTATGGTAAAAGCGCGCCGGATCCTTCATGCTTTCGCCCGCTTCGGTAGCTGCCGCGAAGTGCAGGATCGCGTGGAATTTTTGGTCGGTCAGCGTTTTGGCAAGGGTGTGACTATCGGAGAGGTCGGCCTCGACGAAGGTTGCGCCCTCCGGCACAGCGGCGCGATAACCGGTAATCAGCGAGTCGTAGACCGTCACGGAATGCCCTGCTTCGAGCAGGGCTTCAGCGGTGGCGGAGCCGATATAACCGGCACCGCCTGTAACAAGAATATTCATAAATTCTCCTGATGGGAAGGATTATAAACTGCTTATGGCTTATTCCACCCCTCTGCGTACCACTGCATATATTCGCTTACGTGGGCACTCCAATATTCTTCGGTGTGGGCGCCGCTGTAAAGGTGCCATTCATGGTCCAGACCGAAATCATTGAACTGGTCTTCCACGTGGCCGGCCATGGTCAGTTCCGGGTCATTGTCGCCGACATCCATGAAGACGCGCGGCAGGGAGGAGGGCGGGATGTCCCCCAGCCAGCCTGTGACCTCCGAGGCGTCCTGCTGCAGAACCGCCAGTGAATGCAATCCGATCGTCCCGAACAGATCCCAGCGCGTCAACCCCAGGCGCAGGGCCCAGCCGGCTCCGCGCGACAGGCCCCCGATGGCGCGATGGTTCCGGTCGGGCAGGGTGCGATAGGTGTTATCGATATAAGGAATGAGGCTTTCGACCAGACGCTGCCCGAAGGCCGGCCCCGGCGGCAAGTTCCAGTAATGGTCATCGGGAAAGACAATGATGAACGGGACCGCTGCGCCGGAGAGGATCAACTGGTCCGTCACACTGGCCGCCCCCAGGCGGATCCATTGATCGTCGGTATAGGTTTGGCCGTGCAACAGGTAAAGGACCGGGTAGCGCTGGTCCGCTTTTTCATCGTAACAGCGTGGGAGATAGATGCGGAATTCCTGAGGCGGGTTCGTCGAGGCGAGGCTGCCCTCCTCCACGCGCCCCGGACCGGTCAGGCAGGCCAGCGGCGTGATCGTCGGCGTGGGAGCCGGGGAGGGAGTCAGGGTCGCAGATGGGATCGGCGAAGCGGCCGGTGGAAGGGATGTTGGGGTGGAAACCGGTGGATTTAGAGGTGAACAGGCGTAAAGTGCCGTGAGAAGAGTGAGCAGCAGTGCAGTCTGTTTTGCTTGACGGGTTATCATCCTTCGCATTATACTCACAGACCTCATCACGGGGCGTAGCGCAGTCCGGTAGCGCGTGGCTCCTTTGGCGCCAAAGTCCCGGGTGTCTATGTCCCGGACAACTTATGAAGATCGATCCGTCCAGATCGCCCATCGGGGCGTAGCGCAGTCCGGTAGCGCGCTTGCTTTGGGAGCAAGAAGTCCCGGGTTCAAATCCCGGCGCCCCGACTTGTTTTACATCTACATCCTTCACAGTCAACGCCTGCAACGGTACTATGTGGGGTCAGCAGAAGTCGTAGAAAAACGCCTGTTAGAACATAATAGCGGAAAATCGATTTCGACCCGTGCAGGTGTACCCTGGGAATTAGTCCACACCGAGTGTTTTACAACGCGCTCTGAAGCAGTGCGCCAAGAACGAAAAATCAAGGCTCGTGGGATTGCGCGTTACCTTGACGATTTAGGGCATAGATTATCCGGCTAGCGCGTGGCGCCTTTGGCGCCAAAGTCCTGGGTTCTCATCCCCTCCGCTTCGCTCCGGGGACTGCTTCGCTTGTCCCGGCGCCCCGACAGTCCTGAGACCCTGAAGGTTTGCAAAACCTTTAGGGTCTTTATTGTTTAGTGCTAAAATAAACCGGGAGAAATTTTATGGCGAAGAAGTTTGATGGTGTGATTGAAGCGGTCCGCTACAAGAATGGACAAATCGTGGTGGTGCGCGCCTTCGAGCGCCGCGGCGCCGCGTTCTCAGACCGTGTCCTGCTCGATCGCCGGGAGCTTCTGGACCGGCTGAAAAAAGGCAAAAAGTATGTGGTCGGGAAGCGCACGGAACTCATGGCTGGGACGTTCGAGGTCCAGGAAAAGTCCCTGCAGGTGCGGGAACAAAACGGCCGGGAGGTCATCTCGACCCGCGCCGACGCGGTCCACGATGAGCTGGAGCAGGCGCCGGTATTCTAATTTCCTATGAAACTTATAGATAAAACCCCCCTCCTCGATGCAAAAGGCGAACTCGGTTTCGTCCAGCGGGTTCAGGGCATGCTCAAATTCGGTTTTAGCTGGCCCAACGAACTGACCGCTCAAAAAGCAATCACGACGTTCCTGGATAAGAATCTGGAGAAGGGCTACACCCTCATCCGGAACCTGACGCTCGGCGCCAGCGAGATCATGGTCCCCATGATCCTGCTGGGCCCCACGGGAATTTATGTGATCCATGTCACCTATCTGCGGGGCAGGTATGAGGCCAAAGGCAATTTGTGGAATCAGGAATCCGGAAACAGCTTCAAGCCCGCGCCCGTCAACCTGATCCAGCGCACCGCCCGTCTGGCCAGCGCTGTGACCGCCTTCATCGAGCGCCAGGGCGTCAAGCTGCCGATCAGCGTGGAACCCGTCCTGATGGCGGGCAACCCCGGCCTGCACATCGAATCGGTCCGCCCGGCCATCAAAGTCATGATGATCGACGGGCTCAAGCCATTTGTCTCGAATCTGTCAGGGGGGCGACCGGTGTTGAGCGCGGAACTGGTGCACGAGCTGGTCGAGCGCCTGACCGAGCCGCGTTCACCGAAGAAGGAAACCCCGGCTGCCCCCGCGCCTGAGCCGCGCGCCCCGTGGGAGGAGCTTACCCTGCCGCCGCAGGAGGCAAAACCCGTCCCTCCAGCTGACCTTGATTTTGCGATGATGGATGGGGCATCCGCGCCATCCGCGGCCCGCTCCATCCGTGAGTCAAGCCCGGCCCGGCCCCGGCCGCGGTCGATACCGCGCGGCAAAAGAATTCTCGGACTCACCCGGACTCAATTGATGATCGTTGCCGGACTGGCATTGGCCGTCGTATGTCTCTTTGCCATGACTGCCTATCTTTTCCTGAGTTCGCCCACCCTGCTGCCTTGAACCCTTTCCTTTCGATTATTATCCCCGCTCATAACGAGCAGAAACGCCTGCCCGGTACGCTGGAACAAATCTTTCGTTTTCTCGAACAGCAAACCTTTACCTCTGAGGTAATCGTTGTTGAAAACGCCAGCACCGATCAGACGCTCGAGATTGCCCGGCAATATGCCAGGCAGCACGCAAACCTGCAGGTGCTTCAGAGCAAAAAAGGGAAAGGGGCTGCCGTACGGCATGGGATGCTGCAGGCGCGCGGGGAGTATCGCTTCATGTGCGACGCCGATCTCTCCATGCCGGTCGAGGAGATCGTCAAATTCATTCCCCCAAAACTTCAGGATTTCGATATTGCCATCGCCTCGCGTGAAGCCAAAGGCGCGGTGCGCTACAACGAGCCATCCTATCGTCACTGGGGCGGGCGCGGTATCAACTTCATCATTCAAGCCCTGATCCTGCCCGGATTGAATGATACCCAGTGCGGCTTCAAGTGCTTCCGGGCCGGGGTGGCCGAGGACATATTCAACCGGCAGATCCTGTCCGGCTGGTCATTCGATATCGAGCTGCTTTACATCGCGCGCCGGCACGGTCACCGGGTCATCGAAATTCCCATCCGCTGGTATCACTTCGAAGACAGCAAAGTCAGCGCGCTGCGCGATGCTCTGCGCATGATCCGCGATATCTTCCGCATCCACGCCAACGCCCGGCGGGGACTGTACGATGCGAGTTAACCCGGATACTTTCTACGAATCAAAATTCTGGAAGAGCGGTCTGCTGCACGTGGCCGGACTGGATGAAGCCGGACGCGGGGCCCTGGCGGGGCCCGTGGCGGTCGGAGCGGTGATCCTGCCCAGGGGCAAAACGCGCCTTTCCAACGCCCTGGCCGGGGTGCGCGACTCCAAGCAAATGACTCCCCGCGAGCGCGAATCGCTTGCGCCGCGCATCATGCAGATTGCCCTGACCTGGAGTGTCGGCTTCGCCTCGGCGGCGGAGATCGATTCGCACGGCATCGTCTGCGCGACGCGCCTGGCTGCGCTGCGCGCCCTGCACGGATTGGCATTCTCCCCCCAATATTTGTTGACGGATTTCCGGCTCGAACTGCCGCAGCTGGAGATTTCGCAGACCGCCCTGGTCAAAGGCGATGCGCTTTGCCTGAGCATCGCAGCCGCCTCTGTGCTGGCCAAGACCGCCCGCGACAAGCTGATGTGCGAACTGGATGCCTGTTATCAGGGCTACGGGCTGGGAACCCACAAAGGTTACGGCACGCAGTCCCACCGGTCCGCGCTGGAGCGGCTGGGCTTCTCCGCCATACATCGTAAATCTTTTACATTAAGCAAATAGGTCACGCTCCCGGCGTGACCTATTTGCTTTTAGGGCAGGCTTGCCTGCCTATTTTTTGCTTCTGCGCAGGAAGAATTTCGTAATTTCTTCTGTTACCGCCGGGATCAAGGCCAGACCGACGACGATCAGCCATTCACGCCCGCTCAGGAAGTGTGTGTTGAAGATCGGCTGCAGGAACGGCACCGCAGTGACCAGGATCAGCAGCGTGATGGACAGCCCAACGGCATACTGCATGTAGCGGTTCGAGAATATGCCGATCTGGAAGAGCGAAGCGCGCTCCGAACGGACGGTGTAGGCCCGGAAGAGTTCGCACAGCGAGAGCGTGACGAAGGCCATGGTCTCCGCGGTCTGGACGTCGATGCCGCGCCAGTCATGTTGGATCAAATAAGTAATTGGATTTCCAACGCTGACGGCACCGGCTTCCAGGTGCCAGATCAGGCCGAGGGCAAACGCGGTCAGTACGGCGCCGGTCTGGGCGATGGTTTGCACGACCAGTCCCACCATCATGCTGCGGTTGACGATCGGCTCCGACTTGGAGCGCGGCTTCTGCTGCATGATATCGGGGTCGCCCTTTTCGACGGCCAGCGCCAGGGCCGGCGCGCCGTCCGTGATCAGGTTGAGCCAGAGCAGCTGGATGGCGGTCAGCGGGGCGGGGAGCCCGGCCAGGGTGGCCAGGAAGATGATCATGATCTCGGCAATGTTGGATGACAGCAGGAAGAACACGAACTTGCGGATGTTGCTGTAGATGATGCGGCCCTGCTCCACCGCGGCCACGATGCTGGCATAGTTGTCATCGGTCAGGACCATGTCGGCGGTTTCCTTGGCGACGTCGGTGCCGGTAATTCCCATGGCCACACCGATGTCGGCGCGCTTGATGGCGGGCGCGTCGTTGACGCCGTCACCCGTCATGGCCACCACTTCATCGTGGGCCTGGAGGGCGTCCACGATGCGCATTTTGTGTTCGGGCGACACACGGGCAAAGACATCGGTGTCTTCGATGACCTGCTTAAGCTTCTCGTTGCTGGTCTCGTCGAGCTGCGCACCGGTCATCACTTTCTTGCCGGGGCGCAGCAAGCCAATGGTCTCGGCGATGGCGCGGGCCGTGTTGGGATAATCGCCTGTGATCATGACCGTTCGAATGCCGGCTTCACGCGCATTTTCGAGGGCCGGCTTGACCTCCTCACGGGCCGGGTCGATCATGCCGATCAGACCCACAAATACCAGGTCCTTTTCAAGTTCTTCGGCTTTCAGATCCTCAGGGTTGTCCGGCGCATCTTCTGTCACACGATATGCGAGACCAAGCACACGCAAAGCGTCTTTCGTCATCTCATCGTTGGCAGCCAGGATTCTCTGACGGGCCGTCTCATCCATCACTCTGGGTTTGTCGTTTATATCTTGGTACTGAGTACAAAGATCCAATACTACATCCGGCGCACCTTTGACAGCGATCACATCCCAGCCTTTATGTTTATCATTCGTAAACGGAGATGGATCTTCAGCGCGCGGTGTGATCACATCGTGAACCGTGATCATGCGCTTGCGCTCGGAGTCAAAAGGAACCTCGCTTTCACGCGGGTACGCCTCTTTGATCTCTACATAGGTTGTACCTGCTTTGGCAGCCGCAACCAGCAACGAGCCTTCGGTCGGGTCGCCTACGATGCGATAGGTCTTTTGCGAATCCTCCTCACCGGTCGTTTCAATGGATGAGTCGTTATTCAGGATCCCCAGCCAGAGTGCGGTCAAGGCCGCCGGGTATTTCGAGATGACGACCTTTTGACCGTCCACCAGGAAATCGCCTTTCGGGACGTATCCCGTCCCGGTCACGCTGATGAATTGCCCATCCACCCACAGGCGTGTGACGGTCATTTCGTTCTGGGTCAGGGTGCCGGTTTTATCGGAGCAGATCACGGTGGCCGAGCCAAGCGTCTCCACCGAGGACAGCTTGCGGATGAGGGCGTGGCGTTTGATCATCTCACGCATGCCGATGGCCAGGGAGATGGTCACAACCGCAGGGAGTCCTTCCGGTACCGCTGCAATGGCAAGGCTGATGGCGATGATGAAGACTTCGGTAATGTCAGCTGCATACTCATTGAAGTAAGCAGCCGGTCCGGTGAAAAGTTGATTGATGTCTGTGGAGTTGATCAGTGCAACGATAAAAACAATCGCCACAAGAAAGAGCGCCGCGTAGCTCAATGATTTTCCCAGCTGATCGAGCCGGCGCTGCAGGGGTGTCTCTTCGGTTTCCACGTTCTGGAGCATCGTGGCAATCAGTCCCAGCTGCGTGCGCATGCCCGTGCTTGTGACCACGCCGCGTCCGCGCCCGTAGGCAACCACAGTGCCCATAAAGGCTGTGTTCTTGCGGTCACCGAGAGGTACATTTTTTTCAAGAACGGTCGAGGCATTCTTCTG
>Ga0105104_10001424_pt1 | contig 17990 bp, 15 predicted proteins | sample PPLLaktember2015_3_FD_87034 | JGI IMG/M metagenome (GOLD analysis project Ga0105104, IMG submission 87034) | Freshwater sediment microbial communities from Prairie Pothole Lake near Jamestown, North Dakota, USA - PPLs Lake P7 Core (6) Depth... | ecosystem: Environmental > Aquatic > Freshwater >... | reverse complement strand
CTCCGGATGATCACGGTTCTGGTGTGCGACATGGATGTCGTCATCGTGGAAACCCAGCCCCGAGGCATAACACCTTTCGAGCAACTGCAGGCCGTCGCCCAAGGCGCGGATGGTATAGCCCGGCGTCGCCGGAACCTCCGGGAGCGCACCTTCCAGCGAGCGGCGGTGCTGGACCTCCGCTTCGCCTGGTCGTTCCACCCGCTGAAAGCCATGCCGGCGCAGGATGTCCTGAAAGGATTTGTCCTGAGAATCAATGTAGACCTGTAACTGCCGCCTGCCTTCCTCATCAGTCTCTGCCAGGCACTTCTCCGCTGTCGCGATCATCTCCTCATCGAGTTCTGGCGTCCGGAAAGCAGGATTAGTTTGCAGGTAGGCAACTCCGTGGTTTTCGGGGTTGAGCACGGCCGCGATCTCTCCATCTTCGGTTTCCCACAGGAAGATATTTTCCTGCGGTGCGATCTTTTTATGGTGAGGGTTGACAAACCACCACCAGTAATCGAGCCGCATGACCGGCCAGCTGAACTCGCGGCAGTTGTTGAGGATCATAACCCGGCGCAAAAATTCGCGGATGCGCCAGTAATCCTCCTCGTTCTGGTAAGTACGCATGGTTGGTTTCATCGTTCAACTCTCCCGGATAAAGTTCAGGGTCACGATGCCGTGCAGCCGGATGTCGTGACCCTGTGTCTGTGTTTATTTGGATGCCTGGGAAATCTTCTCCCACGGCTCCGAGATATCATGCTCGGGGCCCATCAGCGAGAAATACAGGGCATTTGCCCTCTCCGAATACCCGCCGACGAAAGCCACCTGGCAGCCCATCCGCTTGAGGCGATGCAGCGCCTCCAGGCAGACCGCTTTGCCCAGGCCGTGACGGCGGTGAGCGGGGACGGTTGCCACAGGCTCGAGATAGGCCGTGCGCGAGACGTCGTCGAACCAGGCCGTGCAGAAGGCCGCCACGGAGCCATCGGAAGCGACGGCTACGATGTCCAGGTCGCGGCGGTAAAGGGGCGCGGACTGAATGCCGTGGTACCACTCCGGATGATCGCGGTTATTGCGGGCGGTCTGGATGTCGTCCTCGTGGAAACCCAGCCCCGAGGCATAGCAGCGTTCGAGCAGTTCCAGTCCGGCGCCCATCGGCCGGATGCTGTAGCCCGGCGTCGCAGGGACCTCCGGAAGGGGATCCGCCAGCAATCGCCGGTGCTGGAACTCCTGCTCGTTGGGACGCTCGATCCGTCGGAAGCCGCGTCGGCTTAGGACGTCCTGAATGGCTTTGTCCTGGGAATCGATATAGATCTCCAATCGCCGGCAGCCGTCCTGATCGGTCTCCGTCAGGTGCTTCTCCGCGGCCGCGACCATTTCGTCGTCGAGCTCCGGCGTCCGAAAGGTTGGATCGGTTTGCAGGAAGGCAATTCCGTGACCTTCCGGGTTGAGCACCGCCGCGATCTCTCTCTCTTCGGTCTCCCAGAGGAATACAACTTCCGGCACGGAGAAATTCTCATAGGTAGGGTTGGCAAACCACCACCAGTAGTCGAGCCGGGCCACGTGCCAGCTCCATTCGCGGCGATCGTTGAGGATCATCACCCGGCGCAGGAATTCACGGATGCGCCAGTAATCCTCCTCGTTTCGATAGGTACGCATTGTTAGTTTCATAGTTTGCATCCTCTATGTGGTCTCCAATGTCACGGTCCCCGCGCTGCCATCCACCATGACGATCTGTCCACTCTGAATGTGACGGGTCGCGCCGCGGGCGGCCATGACGGCCGGGATGCCATACTCGCGGGCGACAATGCTGCTGTGACTGAGCGGCCCACCGATGTCGGTGACGATGGCCGAGGCCATGGCAAAGAGCGGGGTCCAGGCGGGCGTGGTGGTGACTGCCACCAGAACCTCGCCAGGCTTCATCGCATCGAAGTCTTCGGGGCCAAGCAGGACGCGGGCCGGAGCTGTGATCGTGCCGCCGCTCGTACCGACGCCCTTCAAAATGACCTTTCCATCCTTCGTTTGCGCCTCGTCCCCGTGGATGAGCCTGTTCCAGCCCGTTTTTTCCGGCAGCATCACCGGAGGGGATATCCTGAGGAAAGACTGCCACTCTGCCCTGCGGGAGGGGATGGGTCCCATAAGGTCGGGCAATGTCTTCCCGGCTTCGAGAGCCGCGACCAGCTCCTCCACCTCGGACTTTTCGAGCCAGTAGATGTCGTCCGCCGCGCGGATGGCTCCGCCGGCCGCGCAGCGCCGGCCCAGCTCGCCGATCATCCGCCGGATGATCGGGTGGCCCATGCCCATGTCGAAGATGCTGTCCTCGCGCATGGGACCGGTCTCGTGCGCCCAATTCAGCAGTTTCTCGAACCAGCCTTTGCGCGGCCAACCAAGCCGCGTCAATATGGATTGCGTCGCCTGCTCGCGTTTTGCGAGGGCTTCGCGCTGGCGCTGGTAGGGATCGTGTGCCTTTCCTTCGAGGAAGGCCCTGATCGCATCCAGCAGGGGACCGGGCGTCTCTGCCGGGGTGGGATTGGCAAAGTCGAACTCGTAGGCGGTATGGCCGAACTCATCGAGATGCTTCTGGAAACGACCTCGCCATTCGTCCCACCGATTGGCGGGCAGAGAGGCAGGCGGAGTTTCCTGCTCGAGGTCAGCCAACAGCTGATCGTTCGGCGTGCGAAGTATATGCTCTTCCAGCGAATTTGTCCTCAGCCACATGGCCAGGTTGAATAGGGATTTTTCCGCCTGCAGGGCAACCGTCTCAGACCCGAGCAGGAAGACCATCGCCTCCGGGTCCTGCTTGCGTTTGATCAGGCTGTTGTAGAGTCGGGTGAAAAAGATCTCGCTCATGGAAGCGGCCGGCAGGGTGGTTTGGATCTGAGTGAAGTAACGGCAAGCTGCGCCAAATACGATTCGCACTCCTTCCAGCAGTTCGGATGGCGTGAGTGACTCGATTGGTTTTTTCTCCCCATCTGCAACAACGGCAGCCAGTTCCTTCCGGGCGGCTTGCCAGCGCGGCACACTGCCACGAAATATGGGAGCCAGTTGCGAAAACGAGACTTTCAAGATCACTCCCAGCGCTTTGGCGTCCATGCGATATCCGCCATACACATACCCGTTGAGCACCAGATAGCTTCCCTCTTTGGTCAGCATTACTTCTGCTCCCTTTCCAGCGACGCGCTCCAAAAGTTCAGCAGCTGCCTGGTTTGCAATCTCAAGTCCCAGGGTCGCGAACAGGGGTGTCACTGGCCTGGGCGTGTGCTCCGCCAGACTGCCGCGTCCATAAACTGCTTTGGCGTCAGGCAGGTTCCACGCCGGCGGCAGGGCTGTGATTGGACGTGCCTGCACAACCGCAAATTTGCCTGCCGCAAGCGTCCATTCCACATCCATGGGCATGCCATAGAATTCTTCGATCTTTATGCCCAGCCGCGCCAGTTGCATTGCCTGGGCATCGCTGAGCACAGCTTTTTTCTTTTGGGGATCGGGGACGGGCACCTCGCTCGTGCCCTTTTCGGTCCGAACGGTCATGACCTGCTTCTCGGCGATCTCGCGGCGGATCACTCGGCCCTTGGGCTTGTCCACCGTTAACGTGTCCGGCGTCACCGCCCCGGAGACGACTGCTTCCCCCAGTCCCCAGGCGGCATTGATCACCAATTCCCCGCGCCGGCCGTTGAGCGGATTGACCGTGAACATGATCCCGGTCGCCTCGGCGAACACCAGTTCCTGCACCACGACTGCCAGCGCGACTGTATTCTGGTCGATGTTGTTCTTGATGCGGTAGGCGATGGCGCGCGCGGTCCACAGTGATGCCCAGCACTTTTTGACCGCCTCCAGCAGCGTTTCCTCACCGCGTATGTTCAGGTACGTTTCCTGCTGCCCGGCGAAGGAGGCTCCGGGCAGATCCTCGGCGGTGGCGGAGGAACGAACCGCGACCGATTTACGATTTACGATTTGCGATTTGCGATTATCGAGATTGTTGTATGCATCCCGTATTGCGGTTTCCACGTCTGTGGGTATTTTCCCCTTCGCAAAGAAACTGCCAATCGAAACGGAGGCAGTTTCCAGTGTGGAGGGTTGCGAGATATCCGCAGCTTTGAGGGCAGCCAATATCTTTTCCTGCAACACATTGGCTTGCACAAACTGACGATACGCTTCCGTTGTGACATGGAATCCATCGGGAACAGGCAAACCGGCATCGATCATTTTGGCGAGCGATAAGCCTTTGCCGCCGACGATTTCAATGGTCGCGTGTGTGTCTGAGAGGGGCAGGACAAAAGATTTCATTTTTACTCCTTGTAAAAGCGAATGTTGGTCGCTTAGTTTGCAAAAAAAATACTCAGGCGGTGCCTGCCTATTTGGAACTGCTGACAGGAGGGCGTGAAGACTCGGAAGCCTGTATGCCCTTCAGGATCAGTGTCAATGCTTCTTCCATCATTTGCTGGCGGGAGCCGCTTGGGCGCGTGGTGTACACTGCCGGGGTGAGAGCGGTAAAGATCACGCGTGTGGCCAACAGTGAGTCCACGCGGCGGAAACAACCTTCCTGGATGCCTTCATCGATAATGCCGCGCAACAGGTCCTGAAGAGCATGTCGTTTGCGCTGGAGGCGCTCGAGGCTTTCCTGTGCCAGGCGCTGGACCTGATAACTAAGTTTCATAAAGAAATCTTCGTTGGTTGCGAGATACTCCATGTATGCAAACATCATCTTACGGAGTTTTTCCATGGCGCCAGTGTTTTGCTTTGTAATTTCTTCTGCCTGTTCCGTCAGTGTTTGTAACTCGTCTTCGACGAACGAGAGCAGGATATCATCTTTGGAAGGGAAGTAATCATAAAGTGTGGATTTTCCGATCCCAGCTGCCTCCGCGATCTCGCGCATCGAGGTTTCGTTAAAGCCTTTACTTAGGAACAGGTGAACGGAGGCGTGGAAAATTTCCTTCCGACGCCGGAGCTGTTCTTCGTCTGTAAGGGGGATACCTCTTGGCATAAATCTCCTAAAGAGCGACTACCGGTCGCTTCTTGCCTATTATAGAGCGACCACCGGTCGCTTGTCAAGGTTTTTTGGGAGATAATTTCTATACGTCTCTTCAATGCCAAAAGTGAGTCCGCGAATTGACGCTAATCTTCGCGAACTGTTTCAACAATTAGCGCCAATTCGCGTAAATTCGCGGACGATGGACGCGCGCTCAGACCTTGTGAATAGCCATGCTATAATTTTTGCATGAATGTGATTCTTGATCCCGAACGACAAAAGCAGGCAAAACAATATGCGCGCATCCGCCGCCGCTTGTGGCTGGTGGATACTCTCTTCAGCGCGATCTATGCTGTTGCATGGCTGTCTTTTGGCTGGGCAACTGCGCTCCGCGATTGGCTCACAATGTTTACAAATAACCCCTGGTTGCTGGTCCCTTTGTTCGTCACGATCTTTGGCGGCATCTATCTCATTATCAATTTGCCTCTCAGCTACTACAACGAGTTTGTCCTCCCGCACCGTTTCGGTCAATCCAATCAAACGTTCAGGGATTGGGTACTCGATCAATTCAAGGGACTGGCGATCGGCGCGCCGCTGGGCTTGCTCCTGCTCGAATTGCTTTATCTTGCCCTGCGCCTCACCGGCGACCTCTGGTGGCTGTGGGCGGCAGGTGGGTTGCTGCTCTTCACGGTTTTGCTTTCCAACCTTGCACCAATCCTGATCATGCCTTTGTTCAATAAATATGTCCCGCTTGACGATGAGCACAAGGAGCTGGCTGACCGCTTGCTGGACCTGGCGCGGCGTGCGAACACAAAAGTAAAAGGCGTGTTCAAGTTCGATATGTCGAAGAGAACGAAGGAAGCCAACGCGGCCCTGACGGGGATCGGCAACACGCGCCGCATCGTGTTGGGCGATACGCTCATCAACGAATTTTCAGTGGATGAAATTGAAACGGTGCTTGCGCATGAGCTGGGGCACCACGTCCATCGCGACATTCCATTTCTGATCGCCTTTGGCATGCTCTCCACAACCCTCAGCCTTTATCTTGCCTCCCTGGCGTTGAAGTGGGCAATCGCTGCCTTTGGCTTCAGCGGTCCCGCCGATGTCGCCGCGTTCCCCGCCCTGGCGCTCATTCTCGGCGCCTATGGGCTGGTCAGCATGCCTATCGAGAACGCGGTCTCCCGCTGGCGGGAGAGGATGGCTGACGATTATGCGTTGCAGGTCACGGGCAAGAAAGAGGCGTTCGCATCCGCGTTCACACGCCTGGCAAATCAGAATCTAGGAGAGGTGGACCCCGAAAAGTGGGTGGTCTTCATGTTCCATTCTCATCCCCCACTTGGAGAGCGGATTGCAAAAGCACATACCTGGAAGGGAATTTAACGAATGAGCCTTGCGAAGGATCTCCTCGCAAGGCTTTTAATTCGCTAGCGTGGCTCTATCCAGGATTTTCTGCGCAGCAGGATGGGAACGATGATGATCAGGGCGATCACAAATCCCATGATGATGATCGGATCTGTGGAGCCGATCTCAGAAAGGCCTTCTGGTTGTGGAGTTTTTGTGGGCTGAATAAAGAGAGCCGCTCCAGCCAGATCCCCCTGCATGGCAGGCGGTGCGGAATATGTGAGTGCTGCGCTGAACAGTGCAAGGAGGAAACCTACTCCCAGGGTGATGATGGGGCGCATAAATCTTCTCATAAGCTGTTTGCCGCTTGCGTCATTGGTTGCTAAACTTTTTGGAATCGTTCGCAAAACAAGGTTCAAACTTCCAGTTTAGTTGTTCGAGTGGCACTCGGTAAGTATATCATGCACATCTCCCGAAGGATTTTGTGACAATATGTACTTGCACGTGCTTTTGCAGTATAATGCCCGCGTCGCCGCCAAGGCACAACAACTCACGAGGAGAGAATGAGTTCATGTCCCGGGTTAACATCTGTTGGAGTCGTTACTCGTCCCGTCATTTGAAATTGATTGGGGCGAGTCTTGTGTTACCTGGCGCCGCACACCTGCATGTCTAAACCAAATAACTGATTTTAGTATTTCGTTGATGCAAAAAGTTTAGAAGTTAGCGAGATAAGCGGTCGGGCATTAATTCGTTCCCATTGAAGCTTCAATTGATTATGGAAGGAATTTTTATGGGTCATATATTGCGCATACCGAATGTTTACCAAAAAGATTTAATTTGTTTAGTATGAGGCAATCGCACGAACAAATCATGTTACAGGAGCATGCATGATCAGGAATTTTTTGGAGTGGCTCAAACAGCCGATGGGGCGGATAGCGGTGCTTATTGCGGCGTTATCTTTTTTTAGTCTGGTTGCATTTGGGATATTTTATACACAACAATCTCCCGAACAGCCAATTGAGTTTACGCACCAACGACATGTAGGGCTGGGAATTCAATGTCTGTATTGCCATCCGGGCGCCTTACGCGGACCCTCGCCCGGGCTGCCAACACAAACAAAGTGCTGGGGATGTCATCAACAGATGCAAATTACCAATACTAGTCCCAAGCTGGCAGTATTGGTTAACTACGTTAAGAATAACAAGCCGATCGTATGGGTCCCTGTCTCCCAGGTGCCGGATTTTGTCCATTTCACTCACCGGCCGCACGTCGCCGCGGGATTGAACTGCGAGCAATGCCATGGGGATATGTCGGCGGTTGACATTGCCAGGAACCCACAGGTCATGAACATGGGCTGGTGTTTGAACTGTCATCGCGAGCGAGCCGGAGACGATCAGGAAAAACTGACCAAGCTCACGGATTGCGGTACTTGCCATTATTAAACCGGGTAAAAAGGAATAGACCAACTATGAGTGAAAAAATCTCCCGGCGTGATTTTCTCAAACTTGCCAGCGTAGGCGCAGCAACCTCGGCGGTATTGACGGGCTGCGGTCCGGCTTCCCGTTACGTGGAGCGCGAGCCGTATTCACGCATGCCCGAGTACACCTATAACGGCTTGAGTACTTATTACGCCACCACCTGCCGCGAATGTGCGGCGGGTTGCGGAATTATCGTCCGTACGATGCAGGGCCGTGCCCTCAAAGTGGAGGGCAACCCTGAGCATCCTGTCAACCGCGGCAAGACTTGTGCGCGGGGTCAAACAACATTGCAGGGTTTATATAATCCCAATCGCGTGCGCGGACCGATTACACATCCACGCGGTGAGGCGCTCTATAACGCCAATTTTCAGGATGCGCAGCCCAACCTGAGTTGGGAGGATGCACTTCAGGTCGTTGCCGATGCACTCAACGAACCTGCCGGTGCTGCTTTCCTGATGGGAACCACCTCCGATCACCTCTTTGACCTGGCGTCTGATCTGGCGAATGCCATTGGCGCCTCCGCCCCGATCCGCTTTGGAGCGGGGAGCCTGTTCGAAGCGCGCGCCACCCTGGGCAGGGCCGCGGAAGATCTTTTCGGTCAGCCTGCACTGCCTTTCTTCGATATTGGCAATTCTGATCTTGTCCTTTCATTTGGCGCGACCTTCCTCGAGACCTGGCTTTCCCCGGTTGCTTACAACCGCGCGTTTTTCCAAATGCGCCGTGGAAATCCCGAACGACGCGGCTACTTCATCCAGTTCGAATCACGGATGTCCCAAACCGGCTCCAAGGCGGATGAGTGGATCCCAATCCTGCCGGGGAGCGAAGGCCTGCTCGCGCTTGCGATCGGCCGACTCGTGGCCGAAGCCAGAGGCGGCGGGGTGCCACGCCCATTTGCCGCGGTTGACCTCGAGACGGCAGTGAGCGCCTCCGGTGTGCCGCTGGCAACGCTGGAGAATATCGCGCAGCTGGTCGCGAAAGCCACCGCACCGATCGCCATCCCGGGTGGTCAGGCGCTGGGCATGAGCAACGGACTGGCTACTGCCGAAGCCGTCCTGAGTTTCAACGCCCTGGCCGATAACCTCGGGAAACCCGGCGGCGTGCTCTTCACACCGCTTGCTCCAAATCAGGACGCGTATCACCAGCCCGCCAGCGCCCAGGAAATGGTTGATTTCATCGCCAGGATGAACAGCGGCGAGATCAAAACATTGTTCATCCACGGGGTCAACCCGGCCTTTGAACTGCCCAAATCACTTGGGTTTGCGGAAGCGCTGGAAAATGTGGGGACGGTCATTTCCTTTGCCACGTTCCCGGATGAAACCGCCGTTGCCTCTGATTACGTCTTCCCCGACCATCACGGGCTCGAGTCCTGGGGGTATCAGCGGGTTGCGACCGGCGTGAGCCAGTCTGTGCTTTCGGGCATGCAACCTGTCGTTTCGCCCTTCCAGGATACCCGCGCAACTGCCGATGTATTGATCGCGGCGGCCCAGCTGGCTGGCGGCGAGGGTGCGCAAGCCCTTCCTTATAAAGATGAGGTTGAATTCATTCAAAGCAGGCTCGCGAACCTGGTCGCTCAGACCGATGGCTCTTTTACTGCGCCTGAGATCAATACGTTCGCAGCCTACTTCCAGCAGCATGGCGGATGGTGGCAGAAGTCCGCAGAAGAGGCGGCTCCCATCGCTGCCAGCGCGCTGCGCGGCGAGTTGACGGCTGCGCCAGCCGAGTTTGCCGGTGAAGGTGAATTCTTCTTTGTCCCGTTCCTCTCGCCGACGCTGGGCGAAGACGGCGCGAATATCCCCTGGCTGCAGGAACTGCCCGACCCAACCACCACCGTGATGTGGAACACCTGGATCGAGATCAATCCCGAAACCGCGCATGAACTGGGGATTGAAAACGACGATGTGGTGAAGATCATCAGCGAGGCCGGGGAGATCGAAGCGCCGGTGTATCTGTATCCGGCCATTCGTCCCGATACGATCGCCATGCCATTCGGGCAGGGTCATACGGCGTATGGGAGATATGCCCAGGGGCGGGGAGTCAACCCGGCCGATATCCTGGGTCTTCACTTGAATGAAGCCGGAGATCTTGCGTTTGCAGGTATGAAGGTCAATCTCGAGAAAACCGGCAGGAAGCAGGTGCTTGCACGCCTGGAAAGCCGTATTGGTGTTTATGGTGAAGGAATGGGTGAGGAAGGACATTAGAGGAGTGAGATATGAGTAATCTGAGTATTGATTTAAACCATGTGGGAGCGAAAGGGGCACTTGCAGAGGAAGCAGAGGGCAAGTGGGGTATGGTTATCGACCAGGATCTGTGCACGGGCTGCCAGGCCTGTGTGGCTGCCTGTGCCATGGAAAACAATCTTCCTTTTGTGATGGAAGAGGATGCTGCCTACGGGCGCACGCTGCACTGGATCCGTATCGAACGCTTCTGGGAAGGTGAATATCCTGAAGTGAGGACAACGCCCTACCAGCCAATGTTGTGCCAGCAATGCGGGAGCGCTCCCTGTGAGCCGGTCTGTCCGGTGTTTGCTTCGGTCCATAGTCAGGCGCAGGAGTTGAATCTCCAGGTCTACAACCGCTGCATTGGTACGCGTTATTGTGCGAACAACTGCCCATATCAGGTGCGTACCTTCAACTGGCGTGATTACGCCATCGAGCCGTTCCATGCCAATGATTTTGAGGGTCAACTTGTCTACCCCCTCCATAACCAGTTCAATCCCGATGTGACCGTGCGCCGGCGCGGTGTCATGGAAAAATGCACCTTCTGCATTCAGCGCATCCACAAGGCGGAGGATAAAGCCAAATCGGAGGGGCGCGACGTGGAAGATGGTGAATTCACCACGGCTTGCGCGCAAGCCTGCCCGACCAATGCCATTACCTTCGGGCTCCTGGATAATCCTGAAAGCCTGGTGAATCAATTGACGAAGCACCAGGAACATGGTTACCACCATCTGGAAGAACTAAATACCCAGCCGCGCATCACTTATCTCAAGGAAGGTTAAAGATATGGCTGTTACCTCCGGTTATTTGGGTTCCGAAAAGGCGCATGCAGAGCATCACGAGGAAGAACACGATCCGCGCGAATCCCTGATGTATGATCCGCTCCCACGGGGTGTGATGAATGATATGGTGATGGAATCCATGCACACCACCTCCTGGAAATTCTGGGTGGTGCTGGGCATTCTGGCATTCCTGGTGGCAACCTGCTTCTTCTATGCCTGGGGATACATGATCGCCAAAGGCCTGGGTGTGGCTGGCGTCATGCGCCCGGCATACTGGGGCGTCTTCCTGGTCAATACCGTGTTCTGGATCGGCATCAGTCACGCCGGGACGTTCATCTCCGCGATCCTGCGCGTGTTCAAAGCGGAGTTCCGCCGTCCGTTCACGCGTGCCGCCGAGTTGATGACAACCTTCGGACTGATCCAGGCAGGAGCCAGCATCTTCATGCACCTCGGTCGGGTCTGGCTGGCATACTGGATGTTCCCGATCCCCAACGAACGGCAACTGTGGCCCAACTTCCACTCGCCGTTGATGTGGGACCTGCTGGCGATCACCACCTATGTTTTGGGCAGCACGATGTATCTGTTCCTGCCGCTCATCCCCGACCTGGCGATGGCGCGCGATCGTTCCACGGGCTGGCGCAAGACCTTCTACCGCATCCTGGCGCTGGGCTTCCGCGGCACCGAAGGTGAATGGCGTCATCTGACGACTGCCATGAACATCTTCGCGTTCGCGATCATCCCGGTCATGTTCTCGGTGCACACGATCGTTTCCTGGGACTTTGCAATGGCGATGCGCCCGGGCTGGTCCTCCACGGTGTTTGGTCCCTACTTTGTGCTCGGAGCGCTGCACTCCGGCATGGGCGCGGTGGCGATCGTGCTGGTCATCATGCGCGCCACGATGAAACATATGGATTACTTCATTCGCAAGGAACATTTCGACGCTCTCGGCAAACTGATGATGATCGTCTCGTTCGCCTATGCCTACTTCTTCTTCAACGACTACATTGTCCAGTGGTACGGCGGCGACAAATGGACAGACACGCTCCTGCACTGGCTGGAGGAAGGTCCCATGGCCTGGATGTTCTACCAGATGGTGGCCTTCAATATCGTGATCCCCTTCCTGACGCTCTGGAATAAGAGAATACGCACGACGCCCTGGCTGCTCGCCCTCATCGGTCTACTGATCAACGTGGGTATGTATTGGGAACGTTACATCATTGTCCCGGTCACGCTTTCGATCAATCGCATGCCGTTCACCTGGAGATTGTATGAACCGCGGATCGAAATTTTCCTGACTATCGGCACCTTCTCCATGTTCCTGTTGTTCTACATGATCGCTTCCCGCCTCATCCCGCTGATTCCCGTTTGGGAGGTGCAGGAAGGGCAGATGGTGCACACCCTGCGCAAAGTGGGTAAGGCCCAGGTTCCGACCGTCAGTGAGTTTGAGTAATGGAGCAGAACATGTCTGATACAACTCTCATGGCACTCTTTGAAGATATCGATCCGGCGTCCGAGGCGATCGATAAGCTGCACGAGATGGGCGTCACAGACGACAGGATGAATGTCATTTCCGGGGTGCCTGTCACGCACAAGATGCTTGGACGTCCACACCCATGGACGAACGTTTCCCGGATCGCCTTGGGCGGCGCGGTGGCCGGTTTCTTTGTGGGCTTATTCCTGAATTTCGGCACGCCTCTTCTGTACAATGTTAGTGTCGGCGGCCAGTATATAACTCCGATCCCACCCGGTTTGATCATCGTCTTTGAAATGACCATGCTCTTCGCACTGCTTGCCACATTCCTGGGTGTGTTCCTGGACAGCTTCTTTCCCAATTATCGCCCGATGGAATATGTTCCCGAGATCAGCGACGGCAAGATCGGGCTCTTTTTCAAAGTTCCGCAGGATGACCAGCAGAAATTTGCGGACGTGATGAATGAAATGGGTGCCGAATCCGTCCAACCTACTGAGGCGCGGCAACTATGAGACTATTAAAACAGCTGTTCTGGGTCTTTGTTGTGTTGGGAGTTCTCTCTGCAGTCATCCTCATTTTCACGTACGATATCATCAAGATCGAATGGATCAGCTTCATGGAGATCCAGCCCTCCTACCGCCCGATGGAGGACCCGCTGCCTCCGCCCGAACGCTCGATCCCGATCGAGGGAGCGAGCTCCATTCCGGGCATGCCGCCGCCCGAAAACCCGGTCGAGGCGGACGAAGCCTCCCTTGCGCGCGGCGCGGAACTTTATGCCATCAACTGCCTGATGTGCCACGGACAGACGGGTGGGGGCAATGGTTCAGTGGCTGCGTTCCTCGCCAATAAACCTGCGAACCTGACCTCTCCGGTCGTGCAGTCCAAGAGTGACGGCTCGATCTTCCTCACCATCACAAACGGCGTCGATGGGAAAATGCCGCCGCTCAACGAGAATCTGCTTGTCCCCGAGCGCTGGGACGTGGTCAACTTCATTCGTACATTCGCGCAGGAAGAAGAGTAGGGGAGGAGCAAACGATGAGTGACGATACTCGTAGATTGATTTATGGAACGATCATTGCGTTCCTGGTGTTTATCTCGGCCTGGATTGGCTTTGTTTATATCTCGGCTTGTGGTTTTACACTCACTTGTCCTCAAGGCGAGCCTTTGGTTGTGCGAACGCCCATTCCCACCTTGATCCCTAGGGAGCATGCGCAGGTCCAGCCGGAGGCAACGGCGGTTGAATTCAACAAATGCGAAGTCGCCGCGAGCGATCTGATCGATGCCTGGGTTTCCGCCGGGCATACCGAGAGCGAGCCATTCCCGTTCACTGACCTGAATGGTCAGGACTGCGAAGGGACGTTTACAGATATCCAGCCTCTCTTTGTAGAGAACAGCCTCTGGTTCCCCGGCTCGCTCGGATGTACTTCATGTCACAACGCGGACCTGACCGAGCGCAGCTCCGGCCTGGACTTGTCCTCCTACGCGGCAATCGAACTGGGTACGCGGCGTGTGGCGGAGTCCACCTCTCCGGGTACCGACATCTTTGGCGGCGGAGAGTGGGAAAGCTCGTTGCTCCATGAAATACTGGTCAACCAGGGTCTGACGACACAAGGCCACTCTCCGGATGTAGAACCGCCTCAAACGATCCTCTATGCGGGTCAGGCCGTTTCTGAAGAGGAAGTGACCCCAACCCCCACACCATAATTGTAAAGTCCCGCTTCAAAGCGGGACTTTTTTATTTAATCGACAAACCTGTACTTCAACAGCGTCCAGACAGCTTCGAACGCATCTTTTAGCCCGATCTTCTTTCCTTGTGAATAATCGCGTGGATTGAAAGAGATGGGGACCTCAAAGATGCGGTGGTGACCCTTGAGCACCTTTGCCGTAAACTCCGGCTCGAAATCGAAGCGTTTGGCGCGGATGGTCATACCGTCGATCACCTCGCGGCGGAAGACCTTGTATCCGGTCTCCATATCCGTGAGGATCGTGTTGTACAGAATATTGGTCATAAAGGTCAGCATCCGGTTGGCGATCAAATGCCAGAACATGGTCACGCGGTGGGGGGCGCCGAGAAAGCGTGAGCCATAGACCACCTCTGCCAGGCCCTCCTCGATCGGCTGCAAAAGCACGGGATAGTCGCGCGGGTCATACTCCAGGTCGGCATCCTGGATCAGTAGAACATCACCCTGGGCGGCTTTCATCCCTGTGACTACCGCCGCGCCTTTGCCCTGATTGGTTTCATGCAGGATGACTCGCACCTTTTTTTTGCCGTCCAGTTTTTGCAGGACAGCCCGGGTTCCATCCCTGGAACCATCATCCACCACAATAATTTCGTTTGCCAGCTTTGTGGATTGCACTCGTTTGAGAATTTCCCCGATATTTTCAACTTCATTATAGACCGGTATGACGACGGATAGGTTCATAGTGTCTCAAATTATATACGATGTTGGGTCAAACCGAACGGCAGCATAGGCAGGCGGGCAGGTTCTAACATAAATGCAATCAAGTTAAAGCGGAGATTAATACGTAAGAAGCAGTATAATTTGGACGCATCAGGAAAATCAATTTAACGGAGCATCCCAAGTGGGAGGTATCATGATATGAGCAACCCCCTCGGAAGACCACCAGCAACCAGCATGGCACCATTTACACCGCCGCCCATCAACTCAGTGGAAGACACCGGGTTATCTCCGCTTTGGTTGCAGGACCTGGCTCTAAAAATTCTCTATTCGCAGGGATATATGAGCGGGTTCAAGATCGCCGAGTTGCTTAGCCTGCCTTTCGCTGGCATCACAGACGGCATTCTGGAAACCTTGAAACGTGAAAAGATGCTGGAGGTAAAGTCATCCCAGGGTGGTTTGGGGGAAGGTGCCTACACCTACGGGATCACGGGAGCCGGGATCGTCCGGGCGCGTGAGGCGCTGGAGCGCAGTCAGTATGCAGGTCCCGCGCCGGTCCCCTTCGAGGTCTATAACGAGGCGATCCGCCGTCAGAAAACTGGGCGTATGTCTGTGACATCACGGATGATGCGCCAGCTCCTGTCCCAGATGGTGCTTTCCGAAGATACGTTCCAGCGCCTGGGACCCGCGCTTAACTCCGGTACTTCCATCTTTATGTATGGTCCTCCGGGCAATGGGAAGACCAGCGTGGCGCGTGCATTCGGTAACCTGGTCCTGACGCAGGCAATGTATATTCCATTTGCTTTGTATCTCGACGGGCAGGTGATCAAGGTTTACGATCAGGTTAGCCACAAGCTCGCGCCCGATGCGGATGTTCAAGCCAATTCAGGCAGTACAGGCAGCCTGCGGACGAGTCAGCGCCGTGACCCACGCTGGATCAAGATCCGCCGTCCATTCATCGTCGTGGGCGGCGAGTTGACGCTGGAAGGTCTCGACCTCGTTTATGACGAAGTCCATAAGTTTTACGAGGCGCCGTTCCAGGTAAAAGCCAACGGCGGCATCCTGTTGATCGATGACTTTGGCCGCCAGCAGGTGCGCCCGCGCGACCTGCTCAATCGCTGGATCGTTCCACTGGAAAACCGCGTGGATTTCCTCACGCTTCATAACGGGCGGAAAGTGGAAGTGCCGTTCGACGTTTTGATCGTGTTCTCCACCAACCTCCCGCCAAAGGACCTGGTGGATGAAGCCTTCCTGCGCCGCCTGCGCCACAAGATCGAGATCGGTGACCCTTCCTATGAAGAGTACCGGGAGATTTTCAAGCGCGTGGCACTGGACAAGAAGGTCGAATACAGCGATCAGGGACTGGCGTATTTATTGCAGGAATGGTATATCAAACGTAATCGCAAATTGCGCGCCTCCCATCCCAGAGACCTTTGCGATCAGATCCTTGACATCTCCAGCTATCTTTCCGTGGCTCCGATCATGTCGCGTGATATGCTTGATCGCGCCGCGAAAGCTTATTTCGTAGATATTTAATTTGCTTTATACTATGCATTACGGATTACGCATCACTATTTCGTAATGCGTAATCCGTATATTTTTTATCATGCTCAATTCATTCCCCCAACCCATTGTCTTTGCTCATCGCGGTGCCTCTGCTCATGCGCCGGAAAATACACTGGCTGCATTTGAGCTGGCATTGGCACAAAATGCAGATGGGATCGAACTCGATGTCAAGCTGGCTGCCGATGGACATGTTGTCGTGATCCATGACGCGACCGTGGACCGCACGACAGGCGGTCATGGCAGCGTAAAAGATCTGTCCCTGGCACAGCTGCGCTCCCTGGATGCCGGCAGTTTTTTTTCCGGAAAATATGGCGGGGAGAAAATTCCCACACTCGAAGAAGTTTTTGAGACCGTCGGGAAACGTACTTTTATCAACGTGGAACTGACCAATTACAACACGCCGCGTGACCAGTTGGTGGAGACGGTCTGCATGCTGGTCAAGAAATTCGGTTTGCAAAAACATGTGTTGTTTTCCTCCTTCTTTGCATCGAATCTTTCGAAGGCACGTGCCTACCTGCCCGGCGTTCCGAGAGGCTTGCTGGCTATCAATGGCTTTTTGGGTGCGTGGGCGCGATCCTTTGGGTTTGCGTTTGGCAGGTATCAGGCACTGCATCCCAATCTGAAAGACGTAACGCCCGAGCAAGTCCAGCGGGTGCATCGCCTGAAGCGACGCATCCACGTGTGGACGGTCAACGCGGCGGAGGATATGCGCCACATGTTTGGCTGGGGCGTGGATGCGATCTTCACCGACGATCCACAACTGGCTGTGCGGGTGAGAGGCGAATCAAAATGAAGATGAGGCTTGGCTTATTTAACGGGTACCGCTGCGCGGCTTGGAGGGGAAACGTGATCCATCACGCGGGAAAGGTATGCAGTTGAGACGTCTCTTCTCCTGGCTGACGGTTTTGTCCGCGTTGACGCTCATCGTATCCCTTCTCCAGCCCTTATCTGCCGCGCAAGCCGAATCACCGTTCCAAACCTCCGAAGTGCAGGCTGTGCTCGCGGCGATGACGCCCGAGGAACGGGTGGGACAGTTGTTTCTGGTCACATTTCAGGGAACGGATACGCACGATCAAACGCGCATTTATGATCTGATCGCGAACCATCATGTGGGCGGAGTTGTGTTACTGGCTGGGAACGACAATTTTCTTCCTGAGCCTGATACGGTCCCGAGTGCCTACCAGACCGTCAGCGCATTACAGACCATCGAATCAGATGCGGCTGTAAGAGCAGAAGCTGATATCCAATCGGAAGCCAGGGCTTATGTGCCATTGTTTGTCGGGATCTCCCAGGAGGGAGATGGCACTCCGCACGATCAAATCCTCAGCGGGTTAACTCCCCTGCCAAATCCCATGGCGATCGGTGCCACATGGAAGACAGAGCTTGCACAACAAGTGGGAGCAGTGCTGGGAAGTGAGTTAAGCGCCCTGGGATTCAACCTGTATCTTGGACCATCGCTCGATGTGATCGAAGCGCCGAACCCGGCTGCACAGATCGACCTGGGATCGCGCGTGTTTGGCGGCGATCCGTTTTGGGTGGGGGAGATGGGACGTGCCTACATCTCAGGTTTGCACACCGGAAGTAATCACCGCATGATGGTGGTCGCGAAGCATTTCCCGGGTCGCGGTGCTTCAGACCGCTCGCCTGAAGAGGAAGTCGCGACCGTCCGCAAGTTGCTCGAGCAATTGACGCAGGTGGAACTGCCGCCCTTTTTTGCCGTCACAAGTTCCGTCGAAGCCAATGAACTTGCAGATGGCCTGCTGGTATCCCATATTCGTTATCAGGGGTTTCAGGG
>Ga0105104_10001423_pt1 | contig 17991 bp, 18 predicted proteins | sample PPLLaktember2015_3_FD_87034 | JGI IMG/M metagenome (GOLD analysis project Ga0105104, IMG submission 87034) | Freshwater sediment microbial communities from Prairie Pothole Lake near Jamestown, North Dakota, USA - PPLs Lake P7 Core (6) Depth... | ecosystem: Environmental > Aquatic > Freshwater >... | reverse complement strand
GAGGAGGAGCAGGCCCGGGCCATCTTCCGTGACGCGCAGGCGCTGGAGCGCGCCGGCTGCTACGCGCTGGTGCTCGAGGGCGTGCCGAAGGAGCTGGCGCGGGACATCACCGCGTCGCTGCGCATCCCCACCATCGGCATCGGCGCGGGCATCGACTGCGATGGGCAGGTGCTGGTCTGTTACGACCTCCTCGGGTTCAACCCCGACTTCAAGCCCAAGTTCGTGAAGCGGTTCGTGGACGGATACGGCGTCCTCCGCGGCGCCGCCGAGGCCTTCTGCGCCGAGGTCCGGGCGGGGACCTTCCCCGACGACGCGCACTCCTTTGCCAGCAAGACGCCGCTCCGGCTGCTGCCGGGACAGCGGGCCGCATCCTCGTCCTCGTCGGGCGACGAGGAGAAGACGGGTCCGATGTACGGCGTCCCGGTCTGATGCACCTCCTCCGCACCCCTGCCGAGCTCTCCGAGTGGACCGAGACGGCTCGGCGCCAGGGGCGCCGGGTGGGCCTGGTGCCGACGATGGGGTTTCTCCACCGCGGGCACACCAGCCTGATGGAGGCCTCGCACGAGCGGGCCGACCTGACCGCGGTGAGCATCTTCGTCAACCCCACCCAGTTCGGGCCGAACGAGGACCTGGCCCGCTACCCGCGGGACCTCGAGGGTGACCTCCACAAGTGCCGCGAGGTGAAGGTGGACGCGGTGTTCACCCCCGAGGCCGGGGCGATGTACCCCAGCGGCCACCGCACCTTCGTGGAGGTGACGAAGCTCGAGGACGGACTCTGCGGCGGGCGCCGGCCGGGGCACTTCCGCGGCGTGGCCACGGTGGTGACGCAGCTGTTCGCCCTGGCGCGACCGCACGTCGCGGTGTTCGGAGAGAAGGACTGGCAGCAGCTGCAGATCGTCCGGCGTCTGGCGGTGGACCTGCACCTCGGCGTCGAGGTGGTGGGAATGCCCATCGTGCGGGAGGCGGATGGGCTGGCGATGAGCTCGCGCAACGCCTACCTGTCTGGCCCGGAGCGGACCCGGGCCCTGGCGCTCAGCCGCGGGCTCCAGGCTGCCCGGGCCCGGTGGGCGGCGGGCGAGCGCGGCGCTCCGGCACTTTGCGATGCCGTGCGCGGCGAGCTCCGGGCCGGCGAGGTCCGCGAGGACTACGTGGAGCTGGTGGACCCCTCGACGCTCGAGCCGCTGGAGCGGGCGGACCGCGGCGATGCCCGGCTGCTCGTCGCAGGCTTCGTCGGGAAGACCCGGCTCATCGACAACACCGCCATCGGCTGTTAGGGGCGGCCCCCCATGGCCCAGAAGGAAGCCCCGGGCGAGCTGGTGGTCGCCACCAACCGGAAGGCGCGCGCCGCCTACACCATCGAGGACACCGTCGAGGCCGGCCTGGCCCTGATGGGGAGCGAGGTGAAGAGCCTCCGGGCCGGGGCCGTCCAGATGGCGGACGCCTTCGCCCTGCCCCGTGGCGGGGAACTGTACCTTCACTCCCTGCGGATCGCCCCCTACGCCGCGGCGGCGGCCTTCCCCCATGACCCGGTGCGTCCCCGGAAGCTCTTGCTGCACCGGGCCGAGCTGGACCGATGGGAGGCCAAGGTACGGGAACGGGGTTATTCCATCGTCCCGCTCGTGCTTTACTTCAAGAAGGGCAAGGCCAAGGTCCAGCTGGGGCTGGTCCGGGGCAAGACCCACGAGGACCGACGCGAGGACATCAAGGAGCGCGATACGCGACGGGAAATGGATCGCGCGATGCGACGCCGTTAGACGCCCACCCGGGACCGAGGGATGGACGACCGAGCCTCCGAGAAGAAGGACCGCCTGCTTGCCGCCCTGGAGCGGGGATTGGTCATGGTCCATCTGGACGCCCGCCGTCCGGGGGTGCTCGTGCCACCGGAGCTTCGCTGCGAGTCACACCTCCGACTCCACCTCAGCTACAAGTTCGTTCCTCCCGATCTCAGCGTGGGCGAGTGGGGCATCCGCAGCACGCTCAGCTTCAGCGGCAAGCGATTCACCGTGGCCGTCCCCTGGGGCGCGCTGTTCGCGATCACCAGCAAGGTGACGCACGAGTTCTGGATGTTCCCGGAGGACATGCCCACCGAGCTGACGCAGATTCCTCCGCCGACGCTCCGGGCCGCCGCCCACGCCCGCCCGCCGCTGGAGGTTCGTCCCGTGTCGCTGCGCGAGGTCGACGGCGAGCGGAAATCGGACGAGGCCGAGGACGGGGAGACGCCCCGAGGCCGGCCGCATCTGCGGCTCATCAAGTCGTAGCCCTTCCCCCGATGTGGCCGCTCCTCAGCGCGGTCCTGGTCGCCTCGGCTGCATCGCCGGACGTCCCGGTGCTCGGCCGGGACGTGGCCGCCGACGGACGCCTCGACTCCGCCGAGTGGGCAGGCGCCCGCGAGGTCCGCGCCGACGGGATGCGGATTCGCCTGGGGAGGCGCGGCGACGTCCTGGCGGTCGCGGTGGAGCTCGAGGCCACCGGCATCTCCAGCCTGCTGGTGGCGGCGGGGGACCGAGTCTGGGTGCTGCATGCCTCGGCGGCGCTGGGGACGGGCGAGTATCGGTGCGCTACCGACGGTGCGTGCGCGCGGACCCGGGAGTTCGATTACCGCTGCCGCGACCCGTCGAACGCGCCCGCCTCCGTGGCCTGCAGGAAGGAGTTCCGGAGCGCCGACGGGTGGATCGCCAGCGTCGATCCCTCCGGGACTCGAACGCGGGAGTTCCTCATCGACCTGCGGCGCTTCGGGACGTCCAGGACACCGCTGAGCCTGGCCGTGACCGGGCTCGTGCTGCCGGATCGGGCACTCCGCTGGCCGGCGGGAGACGACGACGCCGGCTCGGTCAAGCTGCAGCAGGGCTTCCTCGAGGAGCGGATGCGGTTCACGCCCCGGAGCTGGTTCGGCATCGGACGCTGAGCGCGCGAGCTCGAGGCACGCGAGACCGCTCGATTGCCCGGAGGCGACGCGGAGCGCAGGGGAGGTGCGCGTGAGCACTCCATCCGGACGGCCTGCGCAGGATCGGGCGCGCTCCGTGGCCCGGACCCGTCCGACGTCTCGCCGTCGCAGGCTTGTTCCTCTTCCGGCGCGGACGAACGCTGAAGCCGACCGGGCGATCCTTTCGGTATGTAGAGTGCCATTTGGCATACCGAAAGGATCGGGGACCGAGGCGCGAGCAGACCTCGAACGAGGTGAATCGTCCTGTCCTGCGGGTGACCCCGCCCCGACCGGGGCGCCGTCTGCCGTCGAGTCGTGCCTGGGGATTCCGCGGACCGAGGGCGGCGCGGTGACGACCTGCCCAAGTTGGGGAGTGAGGCCAGCGACGAGCTCGGCCGGGCCTCGCACTCCCGGCCGGTCCTGTGTCCCGCCGGAGCCGACGCCACCGCGGAACGAGTCAGCGCTTCCGGAGGTTCGCCTCGAGCGTCGCCTGCTGCCCACCCATGGTGATCCCCACCCATGGCTGGTAGCCAGCCTTGCGCACCTCGATCCGGAGCGGCTCCTTCGATAGCCAGACGTTGTCCCCGGCCCAGGGCGTCTTGCCGACCTCGGTGCCGGCGACCAGGACCGTGGCCCCGGCCGGCTCGCTCAGGACCAGGAGCGTCGGGGCCGGCGTGCCTACGCGCCTCTCGACCGCCTCCTCCTTCTTCGGCCCGGAGCGCAGGAGGTCCAGCGAGAACCCCTTCCAGAGGCTGATCTTGCCGCTGGTGACCGCCCAGGCCCCGGTCACCACCAGCCCGAGCACCGCCGAGCGGAGGAGCCAGGTGCCCCAGCGCATGTCCGGTGCGTGGAACCACCCGGATCGCGGCGCGACGTAATCCGAGCTCATCGGCGGCGGGCGGCTGTCCGCGAGCTCCACCGGCGCGGGCCGGTCCGCCACGTCGCGGACGCGCGGAGGGATGGAGATGACGGTCGGCTCGTACGCCGGGTCGTCCAGGAGCGACGCCCCCGGGATCGGGGACGCGGGCGACGGCGGTGGGGCCACCTCGTGGAGGAGGGGAATGGGCTTCGCCGGCTGGAGCGCGCCGTCCTCTCCTAGCGCCTTGCCGGAGAAGATCTGATCCTCGTCCTCGTCGGGTGGCTTGCTCATCGCTCCTGCCGTCAGCTGGGCGCCGGCGCGCGTTCGGTCACCTCGCGCAGCACCCGCCAGGGATAGATGCCGGTCGCGTGCTGGTCGCTGAAGGTGATGCGCAGCGCGTAGTTCCCGACCGGTGCCACCTCGAGGAGGGTGAGGGTCTCCGCCACCGAGGCGGAGTCCAGGGTTCGCTGGTTGGTCCACTCGTCGACGCACGCCGCGCAGGGGCAGGCGAGGCGGAGCGAGCGCGCCGTGGACGCAGTGCGCTTGCCGTCCTCCCAGTGCAGCCGGAGCACCTTCCCGTCGCTCGTGACGTCGGTGCCGATGGCGGCGGGCGGCGTGGGGGCCGCCGGCTTCAGCTTGTCCCAGAAGCTCATGCGGGGCTCCATGGCCTCAACGGCGCTCAGGATGCAAGCGGCACCGCCCTGGCCGGAGGCGCTTCGGCGAAGGCGCCCTTCTTCTCCAGAACGCGGGCGAGCGCGTCCACCACCTCGGGGTCGAGGGACACGCCGCGCAGCCGGTTCATCACCTCCATCGCCGCGTGCGCTCCCATCGCCCGCTGGTAGGGCCGGGTGGAGGTGCAGGCGTCCCAGGTGTCGGCGCAGGCCACCACCCGGGCGATGAGGGGAATGGCCTGGCCCTTCAACCCCTCGGGGTATCCGGTGCCGTTCCACTTCTCGTGATGGCTCCGGACCGCGTCGCGCGCGGTGCCGAGGAAGCTCACCGGACCCACGATGGAGGCGCCGATGGTGGGGTGCTCGCGCATGATCGACATCTCGTCCGGCGTGAGCTGGGTCTGCTTGCAGAGGATGCTCTCGATGATGCCGATCTTCCCGATGTCGTGGAGGATGCCGCCGTAGCGGAGCTGCTTCACCTCCTGCTCGCTGAGCCCGAGCTCGCGGCCGATCTCCGCGGCCATGTCACCGACCCGCTGGCTGTGGCCGCGGGTATAGGCGTCCTTGCTGTCGATGCTGTTGGCCAGGGCGAGGATGGTCTCGAGGTACCCACGCTCCAGCGATTCGTAGAGCCCGCGGTTCTCCTTGTCGTAGGCGAGCAGCTGCTGGCTCATGTAGTTGAACGTGCTGGCCAGCTCGCCCAGCTCGTTCTTCGTCTGCACCTGCACCTGCGTCCCGAACTGGCCGCGGGCGATCTCCAGCGCGCCCCGGGTGAAGCCCTTCAGCGGCCGGGTGAGCCCGCGGGAGAAGACCAGCGCGAGGAGCAACGCGACACCGGTGGCGGCCACCAGGCCGAGCCCGATGCGCCGCTGCATCAGGTGCACCTGGGTGTACGCCGCCTCGAGCGGCTGCTCGCTCACGACCGCCCACCCCGGTCCGGGGATGACCGCCGACGCCGCCACCACCCGTCCCTCGCCCTCGCCGAAGTTCCCCACCCAGGTGACCTCGCGCTCGGGTGAGCCCTTCAGCATCTTCAGCGCCGGCGCCACCGCGGGCCGGCCGGAGACGTCCTGACCGGCCCGGACGTGCTGCGGCGGTCCGGCGAGGAGCCGCCCGGCGGCGTCCACCACGTAGGCGAAGCCGGTGCTGCCCACGTGCTCGGCCTCGAGCGCCTGTCCCAGCCCCGCCAGCGACAGCTCGGCCGCAACGTACCCGCGCGCCGGATCGCCGAGGGGGAAGACGAAGGTGATGCTCGGCGGCCGGCCGGGGAGGACGGTGGCCGGGCTCCACCGCACCGTCTCGGGCCCCGGCCCCAGGAGCGCCCTGGCGCGGGCCTCGTGCTCGGCCACCTCGGTCGGCGGGAGGTCCTTCACCGCGAAGGCCTGCAGACCGGGGAGCCGCTCGCCCCGGGCGGAGAAGACGGTCACCGCGGTCAGGTCGCGCCGCTCGGTGAGCACCGCCGCGAGGTGCGCCCGCCGCTCGGCCTGCGGAAGGGAGAGGAAGCTGGGGACCCGCGCCAGCGCGGTGGCCGCTCGCACCGGAGCATCGAGCGCCACGGTGGCCTTGAGCGAGACCTGGCCCACCCGCTCGGCGGCGAGCTCCTGCGCATCCCGGGTGAGGAGCTCGCGGGTGTCGGAGAGCACGAGCAGGCCCACCAGGCCGGTGGACACCAGGGCCACCCCGAGCATCAGGAGGAAGATGGCGGTGAAGAGCCTCACTGCCAGGGAGTCTCCTTCACCTCGAGCTTGATGCGCCCGGGGACGAGCTGCACGGCTCGAGTGGCCGGAGGCCCGAGCGTCCCGTCGCCCTGCACCGCCCGGACCGTCCACCGGTACTTGCCCGCGGGCAGGCCCGGCACCGTCACCACCGGCTGGGTGGTGCGGAGCGTCTGCTTCCGTGGACCGGCGAGCTCCAGCACGTAGCCCGTGGCGTCGGGCACCGGCTTCCACGCGAAGCGCACCGGCCCGAGCCCTCCCGGAGCGGGCTCGAGGGCGAGCTTCAGGCCCGGCTCGGGCGAGATGAGGATGGGGGGCTCGGCCGGACCGGCGTCGAGCTGCGGGGTCCCGGGCGATTCTCCGCGCACCACGGTGAGGGTCTCCCCGGCCCGCACCGCCCGGGCCCGCCCCTGCGCCTCCACCCGCACCGGAACGCCCTCGCGGACCGCGACCCGGGTCCGGCCGTCGGGCTCGACGGCCACCGCGAAGTGCGAGCGCTCCCCGCGCGCCTCGGCCAGGAGCTTCCACGCCCCGTCGGCCTGCGCCGCTGCCTCGGCGTACCGGGCGCGGGCGAGCAGCGACTCTGCCTCGGCCAGCCGGGCCTCGGCCTCCGTCCGGGCGCTCCCCGGCGGCGACTGACCGATGGCGCTCCGGGCCGACCCGATGGCGGCCACCGCGCGGGCGCGCTCGGGGCCGGGCACCTGGACCTGGGTCCCCGCCGCCGGTGCGCCCTCCAGGTGGTTGAAGGCCAGGAGCTCCGGGCCGGCGCCCTCGCTCCCCAGCGTCCGGGCGGCGAGCTGGGCCAGCGACTCGCCGGGGCGAACCACCGTCCCGCCCGGGGTGGGTGGAGCCGTGGCCGCCGAGGCGAGGAGCGCGAGCGCGGCTGTGAGGGCGCGGCTCACTGAAAGACGATCTCCCTTCCGGCGCGCACCGTCGCCGCGGGGGTGCCGACGGTGAGGGACTGGTTCGCCGGCCGATCGAGGGTGGCGTCGACGGCGCCGCGAAGCACGGTGACGTCCGCCTGCGGCCGCCCCGGCGCGGCGCGGGTCTCGGCGATGCCCAGCAGCGTGTCCTCGGAGACCACCACCACCGTCCCGGAAGGGAAGTGCAGCTCGGCCGAGCTGCCCCGCTCGGTCCGGAGCTTGTCGTCGTCGTAGAGGGTCGTCCCGTTGACCGCGGCCTGCCACTCGTCCCCGGTGGCCCGCTTCACCGAGACCGAGCCGTTCACCTGGGCCAGCGTTGCCCGCACCGACTGCTTCGGGGCCTGGGCAGGCGGAGCCTGAGCGTCACGGCGACAGGCCGGAGCGCACACGAGCAGCGGCAGGCACAACGCCATCGGAATCCAGGGGCGAGGCACTTCCTTAGCTCGAGTGTACTTCAGCCCCGCCCGTCGGGGGTTCATCCGCCCCCCGCACTCACCCCAGACGACGGTGGCGCAGCGCGGGAAGGTTCCGGCGGACCCGGGCGAGCAGCTCGGGGTCCACCTCGGCCAGGGCGAGCCCCTCGCCATCCGAGGCCCGGGCGACCACCAGACCCCAGGGGTCCACCACCAGGGCATGTCCGTAGGTGACGCGCTGATCCGTGTGCCGACCGCCCTGCGCAGGTGCGAGAACGTAGGCCTGGTTCTCGATGGCGCGGGCCCGGAGCAGCACCTCCCAGTGGTCCTTGCCGGTCATGAGGGTGAACGCCGAGGGGACGGTGAGCAGCGCCGCGCCGGCGCGAGACAAGGCGCGGTAGAGCTCGGGGAAACGCAGGTCGTAGCAGATGCTCAGGCCCACCGTGCCGAGCGGGGTCTCGGCCGTGACCGCCGCCTCGCCCGGGGCGACGGTGTCCGACTCGCGGTAGCTGACGCCGTCGCCGACCTCGGCGTCGAAGAGGTGAATCTTCCGGTACACCGCGAGGTGCTGCCCCTCCGGCCCCAGCAGCACGCTGGTGTTGTAGACCCGCCCACCCGGCGCTCCGGCCTCCAGGATCGACCCGGCGAGGAGGTGAATCCGCAGCTCCCGGGCGAGCTCCGCGAAACGCGTCAGGGTGGGCCCATCCAGTCGCTCCGCCGCCGAGGGGCGGTCCTTCTCGGGGCCCATCCAGGCCACGTTCTCCGGAAGCCCCACCAGGCCGGCGCCCCGCTCGGCCGCCCGATGGACGAGGCGGGTGGCGACCTCCAGGTTCTTCACCCGGTCCGGACCGGAGGACATCTGTGCGGCGGCAACGAGCATGGGCTGGACCAGCAGCAGCGTGTCGGCAGCCGACTGTAACCTCACTCCGGACGCTGCGCCCCGGGCCGCCCCCGTTTGACAGGCCGGGGCCCAACGGGCATGTGAAGGGCCTTGAACGACGACGAGGAGGTTCGCCATCGCCGCACCTGGAGCCACCAAGCGCCTGAAAGAGCTCGCCCGGCAGCAGAAGCAGCGCGAGAAGGCCGAGAAGCGCGAGCAGCGGAAGCGGGAGAAGTCGGAACGTCCGGCCCCCGAGCAGGGTGTGGATCCGGACATCGCGGGTATCGTGCCCGGTCCGCAGCCCCCGCTCGAGTGGTGATCGGCGCTCGCCGGCCGGGCCCCCCCCGATAATCTGCCCGAAGTCCGGGCGGTTCCGAGGCAGGGCCGGTCCTGATCGCCTTGCGCCGGTGCGGGCCACGTGGTAGGCAGCCCGGCGACATTTTTCGAAGCTGCAGCACCTCGAAAAGTGGGCCCCGTGCCCGCTTTTTTCGTTTCTAGGGCTCACATGGCCGAGAGCACCCACCGACAGGACGTCGTGTCCCGCGCCGAGGCGCTGGTGGAGCCGCTCGTGCGCGCGGAGGGCTTCGAGCTGGTGGAGCTCGAGTACGGACGCGAGCCCCAGGGCTGGATCCTGCGGCTGTTCATCGACCGGCCCGGCCATGACCCGATGGTGAAGGAGGGCGGGGTGGGACTGGACGAGTGCGCGCGGGTCTCGCACGCGGTGGAGACCGCGCTCGAGGTGGAGGACCTCGTTCCGCACGCCTACTCGCTGGAGGTCAGCAGCCCCGGCATCAACCGGCCGCTCCGGCGTCCGGAACACTTCGCGAAGGTGGTGGGCAAGCGGGTGAAGGTGAAGACCTTTGGTCCCGTCGGTCAACCACCGCGCAAGAGCTTTTCCGGTGTCCTCGAGCAGGTGGGCTCGAGGGACATCACCGTGCAGGTCGAGGGCGGTGGGGCGTTCCAGATCCCCTTCCGCGACATCGCCAAGGCGAACCTCGACTTCGAGTTCTGATCGACATCTCCCCTGGTAGGAACGGAAACCCCATGGCGACGCCCAGCACTCCGTCCGTCAACCTCAACCTGGTCCTGGAGCAGGTCGCCAAGGACAAGGGCATCGACAAGAGCGTGCTCGTCGTGACCCTCGAGGACGCGATGCAGACCGCGGCCAAGAAGCACTTCGGCCAGGACCGGAGCCTCGAGGCCAAGTACGAGACCGAGAAGGGCGTGGTGGAGCTCTTCCAGGCGGTGACCGTGGTCGAGCAGATCACCGACCCCATCCAGGCCGTGAACCAGCTCACCCTGGACGAGGCGCGGAAGAAGGGGATGGAGGTCGAGCCCGGTGACGAGCTGGTCTTCCAGATCTTCTACCGCGACGAGGACGCGGCCGAGGCCAAGGCGCAGGACGACCAGTACGGCGACATCCTGAAGCTCAGGACTTTCCGGCACGGGTTCGGCCGCATCGCCGCGCAGACCGCCAAGCAGGTCATCCTCCAGCGGACCCGCGATGCGGAGCGGGAGAACGTCTACAACGAGTACAAGGACCGGAAGAGCGAGATCGTGACCGGCATCGCCCGGCGCTTCGAGCGGGGCAACATCATCGTCGACCTGGGCCGCGCCGAGGCGGTGCTCCCGGTCCGCGAGCAGGTTCCCCGCGAGACCTACCGCGCCGGGGACCGGGTCCAGGCTTACGTGCTGGACGTGCTCCGCGAGTCGAAGGGCCCGCAGATCATCCTCTCCCGGGCGAGCGTGAACCTCCTCACCAAGCTGTTCGAGATGGAGGTCCCGGAGATCGCCGAGGGCATCGTGGTCATCGAGGCCGCGGCCCGCGAGCCGGGCGGACGGGCGAAGATCGCCGTCAGCAGCCGTGACCAGGACGTGGACCCCGTGGGCGCCTGCGTGGGCATGAAGGGCAGCCGGGTCCAGGCGGTGGTCCAGGAGCTCCGGGGCGAGAAGATCGACATCGTGCCCTGGGACGATGACCCGGCGCGCTTCGTCTGCGCCGCGCTCGCCCCCGCCGAGGTGGCCCGGGTCATCATCGACGAGGCCAACCACGCGATGGAGCTGATCGTCCCCGACGACCAGCTGTCCCTGGCCATCGGCCGGCGCGGGCAGAACGTGCGGCTCGCCGCCCAGCTCACCGGCTGGAAGCTGGACATCAACAGCGAGACCCGCGTCCGCGAGATGCGTGAGTTCGCCACTCGCTCCCTCGGCGCGCTCCCCGGGGTCACCGAGATGCTGGTGGAGACCCTCTACGCCCACGGCTTCCGTCAGGCCCGTGACGTGGCCGAGGCCTCTCCCGAGGTGCTGGCCCAGATCCCCGGCCTGGACCCGGCCCGCATCCCGGCCATGCAGGAGCAGGCCAAGAAGCAGATGGTGGACGACGAGATCGAGCTCCGCCGCCTGGAGATGGAGCGGGAGCAGGCCCGGGCGATCGAGGCCCGCCGCCACCCGGACGAGCTGTCGCCGGCCGAGCGGATGATGCGCGTCCGGGGGATGAGCGAGAAGACGGTCGAGTCGCTGGCCCTGTCCGGCTACAAGACCCCGGAGGACCTGGCCAAGGAGACGGACATCACCAAGCTCGGCGACTCCCCGGCGATCGGGATCAAGAAGGCCCGCCAGCTCAAGAGCGCGGCGGAGAGTTACCTGTTAGAGGAGGCGAAGCTGCGCGCCGAGCTCGACGCCGAGCGGGTGGCTCTGGGTGCCTCCGCATCCGCTCCCCCGTCCACCGAGGAGGCGAAAGCGCCCTGAGCAGGGAGCCCGAACGAACGTGCATCGGGTGCGGGACGAGGCGTCCCCAGCGTGAATTGAGGCGGCTCTGCCTGTCGAGCGAGGGGGAGCTGACGTGGGACCGAGACCGACGAGCGCCAGGACGGGGCGCTTACCTCTGCGGGCCGGGCTGTCTGACCGCGGCGGTGAAGCGCAGGTCCCTGGGGCGGGCCTTCCGGGGTCGGATGACCGGCGGGCTCGAGGCGGTGCTGAGGGAGCTCGACGCCTCCGAGCGGTGAAGTCCAGGGCGTAGGTGGAGTAGAAGGCAGCGTTTCGAAGGGGTCTGGATGTCGAAGAAGCGTGTTCACGAGATCGCCAAGGAGCTGAAGGCCTTCGGAATCGATCTCGACAACAAGGAGGTCGTCACCGAGCTGGCCGCACTCGGCTACGACGTGAAGAGCCACTCGAGCTCGCTCGAGGACGACCAGGCCACGTCCGCGGTCCAGCGGATCGTCGAGAAGCGGAAGCCGCGCGCGGCCCCGCCTCCGGCGACCGCCAAGGGCTTCGTGGTCCGCCGGCGCGCCCCCGGGACTGACGCGCCGCACACCAACGGCCATCACCCCGAGCCGGCGACCCCTGCGCACGAGCCGGTGGCCGCCGCCCCCGCGGCCGAGCCTCTCCTGGCGCCGGAGCCGCCCGCGGCGCCCGAGTCCGCCCCCAGCACACCCGAGCCGGTGGCGGCCGCGCCGGAGCCGGCCCACGCGCCGGCGGCAGCCCCCGAGCCACCGGCCCCTCCGCCCGCCGCGGCGGCCGAGGCTGCGCCCGAGCCCGCGCCGCACGTTCCGGCCCCGGCCCAGCCTCCCGCGCGCCCGCCCCTCCGCGCCTCCACGCCGGGGTTCCGCCCCGCGCAGATCATCTCCAAGCCCCCCGCGCAGGGCATGCGGCCCGGCTCGGCGCCCGCGATTCGCCCCGGGTCCGGTCCCGGGCTCCGCCCGGGTTCGGGTGCCGCGCGCGGCGCCGGGCCTGGTGCCCCCGGCCGTCCGGGCGGGGTCCCCCCGCGCCCCGGTGTCCAGGCACGCCCCGGAGCGGGACTTCGTCCTGGTTCCGGCCCCCGTCACGGAGCCGCTCCCGGCGCGCACTCGCCGGGAGGCCCTCCGGCGGATCCGAAGACGCTGCGGCCCACCGCCACCCAGGCAGTGGTCATCAGCCGGCCGACGGTGCCGTTCCGCCGGGTGACGCCATCGTCCACCGCGCACAAGAACATCCCGGTCGCGCCGGGCCGGAAGGCGATCGGCGAGGTCCGCGAGTTCAAGGTGGTGCCCGACCACCTCGGCCGTGGCCGCGAGTTCGTCGACGTCACCAAGAAGAAGGACGACACCCAGCGGGGGAAGAAGCGCGCCACCGAGCGTGACGGCGCCCAGGTCAAGCAGGAGATGGACACCTTGCTCTGGGGCCGGGTCCAGATCCCGGTCCGCGGCAAGAAGAAGAAGCCGACCAAGAAGGGTCAGAAAACCCAAATCACCGAAATGGCCGAAGAGAAGAAGATCATCCGGCTGGAGGAGGGGATCAGCGTCTCCGACCTCGGTCAGCGGATGGGCGTCAAGACGACGGAGATCATCCGCAAGCTGATGGCTGGCGGCACCATGGCCACCGCCAACCAGCTGGTGGACGCGGACACCGCTGGCATCATCGCCGCCGACTACGGCTGGAAGGTGGAGAAGGTCGGCTTCGAGGTCGAGGACCACCTGCCCGACGTGCAGGAGCGGCCCGAGGACGAGCGTCCCCGCCCACCGGTGGTGACGGTGATGGGCCACGTCGACCACGGCAAGACCTCGCTCCTCGACGCCATCCGCCAGGCCAACGTGGCCGAGGGCGAGGCCGGCGGCATCACGCAGCACATCGGTGCCTACTCGGTGGCCACGCCCAAGGGCGACATCACCTTCCTCGACACCCCGGGCCACGAGGCGTTCACCGCCATGCGCGCCCGCGGGGCCAACGTCACCGACCTGGTCATCCTGGTGGTCGCCGCGGACGACGGGGTGATGCCGCAGACCATCGAGGCCATCAACCACGCCAAGGCGGCCAAGGTCCCCATCGTCGTGGCGATCAACAAGATGGACCTCGCCGGCGCCAATCCCGAGCGGGTGAAGAAGGATCTCGCCGCGCAGGAGCTCGTGCCCGAGGACTGGGGCGGGGACACGATCATGGTTCCGGTCTCGGCCCGGACGAAGCAGGGCATCGACCTCCTTCTGGAGAACGTGGCCCTCCAGGCCGAGGTGCTCGAGCTCACCGCCAACCCCAACCGCCCCGCGGTCGGAGCGATCATCGAGGCCAAGCTGGAGAAGGGCCGGGGTCCGGTGGCCACGGTGCTGGTCCGCGAGGGCACCTTGCGCACCGGCGACGCCATCGTCAGCGGCATCCACTACGGCCGCCTCCGGGCGATGAAGGACGGCCGTGGACAGCCGGTGAAGGAGGTCACCCCGGGCTACCCGACCGAGGTGGTGGGCCTCTCCGGCGTGCCCACCGCCGGCGACGTTCTCAACGTCGTCGACGACGAGAAGTCGGCCAAGGAGATCGCCGACCACCGCGCCCTCAAGGAGCGGCAGGTCGAGCTGGGCAAGAACGTCAAGGAGTCGCTGGAGACGCTGCTCCAGCGTGCCCGCACCGGAGAGGCAAAGGAGCTGCGGCTGGTCCTCAAGGGTGACGTCCAGGGCTCGGTGGAGGCGGTGGCCCAGGCGGTGACCAAGCTCGCCGGTCCCAAGGTGGGCGTGGACATCATCCACAAGGGCGTCGGGGCGATGACCGAGTCCGACGTGATGCTCGCCGCGGCCAGCAAGGGCATCGTGGTGGGCTTCAACGTCAAGCCGGAGAGCGGCGCCGAGGCCGCGGCCAAGGCCCAGGGCGTCGGCATCTACACCTACTCAATCATCTACGAGCTCATCGACGGGGTGAAGGCGGCCATGACCGGCCTGCTCGAGCCCATCCGGACCGAGAAGAAGCTCGGCCGGGCCGAGGTGCGCAACACCTTCAACGTTCCGCGGCTGGGGACCATCGCCGGCGTGGCGGTCCTCGACGGCGTCATGCGCCGCAGCGCGCAGGTGCGCATCCTTCGCGAGGGCAAGCAGGTGGGCGCGGGCAAGGTGACCAGCCTCAAGCGCTTCAAGGACGACGTGCGCGAGGTGGAGAAGGGCTTCGAGTGCGGCGTCGGTGTCGAGGGATACACCGACTTCAAGAACCTCGATGTCATCGAGGCCTTCGAGATCGAGGAGACCCGGCCCAGCCTCTTCTAGAGGTGGGCCGCCCTCGCTCCGAGGGGAGGTGCAGCCATGTTCGTCGGCGTCGCCCGCCTCACCCTGCAGATCGCGGACTCCGGGTCGCTGAAATCCAAGCGCCAGGTGCTCCGTCGCGTCACCGACCGGCTGAAGGCCCGGTTCAACGTGTCCGTGGCCGAGGTGGAGGATCAGGACCTCTGGCAGCGGGCCACCATCGCCCTGGCGGTGGTGAGCGCGGACCGCCGTCACGTGGACGAGCAGATCCAGAAGATCATCCACTTCGTGGAGGAGATGTACGTCGCCCCGCTGATCGGCCGCGAGCTGGAGATCCTCGCCTTCGGCGACCAGCTCTTCGGCGGCGGCAGCCCTCCGGATGACGGGAGCACCCTCGAGCTGCCCTTCGCCCGCGAGGACCGGAGCCTGGCCGAGGCCGAGGGAATGGCGGAGTGGGACCGGCGACCGGGGGCCCTGGTGCAGGGCCGGCCGGGCTCGCGGGGCGGGGGAGACCTCACGCTCTCGGAGGCCCGGGTCCGGGCTCGCAAGCTCCGCAACAAGCGGGACTGGGAGAAGCCGTAGTGGGAGAGTCTCTGCCGTGAGCGTCCCCGGCCGGCCGGAGCGGGTGGGAGCGGAGATCCAGGCCGCGGTGGGCGAGCTGCTCGCCCGCGGAGAGCTCCGCGACCCGCGGATTGGCTACATCACCATCACCGGGGTGAAGATGAGTCCGGACCTGCGGGTGGCGCGTGTCTACTGGTCGTCCATGGGGACCGAGGCCGAGCGGAAGGAGACCCAGGCCGGTCTGGACGCGGCCAAGGGTTTCGTCCGCCGCGAGGTGACGGCCCGGGTCAAGCTCCGGGTCTCGCCCGAGGTCTTCTTCGTCTTCGACAAGAGCGTGGGCGAGGGAGACAAGATCGACCGCCTCCTCCGGGAGGTGAAGACGAAAGAGGGATGGTGAGGTCCGGCCGGAGCGTTACACTCCGGCAGACGGGGTCGCCCCCTCCTTCATGAACGGCGTTCTGGTCATCGACAAGCCCCAGGGCCCCACCTCCTTCGAGGTGGTGCGGCGGGTCAGGACCGCGCTCGGGCTGAAGCGGGCCGGTCACACCGGCACGCTGGACCCCATGGCCACCGGTGTCCTGCCGGTGTGTCTCGGCGAGGCCACCAAGCTCGCGGGCCTGCTGACCGAGGGCGACAAGGCGTACGACGCCGTGGTGCGGCTCGGGGTGGTGAGCGAGACCCAGGATGTGACCGGAAAGGTCCTGGAGACGCATCCGGTGCCGCCGCTCTCGACCGAGCTGCTGGAGGCGGCGCTGCAGCGCTTCCGGGGGACGTTCTTCCAGCTGCCGCCGATGTACTCGGCGGTGAAGGTGAAGGGGAAGCGGCTCTACGAGCGCGCCCGGGCCGGCGAGACCGTGGAGCGCACCCCGCGCCAAGTGACCGTGTACTCGCTCCTGCTCCGGGACTTCTCCGCCGCGGAGTGCACGCTGTCGATCCGCTGCTCGAAGGGCTTCTTCGTGCGCACGCTGGCCGAGGAGCTCGGTCGGGCGCTCGGCTGCGGCGGCGCGCTGAAGAGCCTGCGGCGAACCGCCAGCGGACCGTTCGCGCTCGACCGCGCGCTTCCGCTCTCCCAGGTCGAGGCGCTCGGGGTGGCCGGGCCCGCGGCGCGCGCCGAGCTCGAGGCTCGCATCATTCCCATGGCCGACGCGCTCCCGGAGCTCCCGGTGGTGCCGGTTCCGGAGGGGGACGTCACCCGGGTGCTGCACGGCGTGCCGCTGGTGCTCGGCCCGTCGGCTCCGACGGGCCGGGTCCGCGTCCTGGGGCCGGACGGGACGCTGCTCGCGGTGGGCGAAGTCCACGAGGGACGGCTGGGCTACGTCCGGGTGGTGGTTCCGCGGTGAACGTCACGGTCCTGGTCCCTGCCACGCTCCGGGCGGCGGTGGATGGCAAGCACAAGCTGGACCTGGGAGTACCGGCGGGCGCGGGCGTGGGCGAGGTGCTGCAGACCCTCCTCACCCTCTACCCGAAGCTGCAAGGAGCGATGGCCAGCGAGACGCGGCCTCGCCGGCAGCAGCTGACGGTGGTGGTCGAGCCGCGACCCGTGCTCCGTGGATCGCGGGAAGGTGTGCGGGTGTGGCTCTTCGCCCCGCACGGAGCCGCCGAGCCCGCGGGCGCCGGGCGGTAGCCGGGGTCAGAACGTCAGCCGGGCCACGAGTCCCGCGTGCCCCGGCGCGAGCGTGGGAATGAGCTGGAGCCGCGCGCCCCTCGCACCGTGCTTGCGGGCGAGCCCGAGGTTGTGGTCGGCCGCCAGCCGGAGCGTCTCGCGGGGAGTGGTCACCATCTCGGGGGTCATCGCGCCCCAGGTGAAGAGCCCCGTGCCCACGGCCAATCCCGCGACGAGGATCAGCGCCCCGGCGGTGGTGGTGCTCTTGTGGGAGTCGACGCAGGCATTGTGGGCGAACACGTCCGTCGAGCAGCTCGGGGAGTTGACGTTCTTCGCGCTGCTCATCACCGCGACCCCGGCGACGACCGAGGCGACCGCCAGCGCGCCCCCGCCGCCCATCAACCAGATGCGCTGCCGGGTCCGGTCCTCGGCCTGGGCCGCGAGATCGGTGCGCTCCACCCGGGTGTAGAACTCCGATGCCGAGAGGGTACGCGTGCCGGCGCGGACCGAGTTCTCGTGGAGGTCGACGACGAGGAACTCGCGCAGGAAGGCTTCGCGCTCGGGGCCCTCCGGCGGGAGGGGCACCGTCCGGCGCTCGTGGTGGGCATCGGGACCCGTGGCGTCGATGAGGATCTCCCCGGCCCCGGGGCGATCCTGCCCGAGTGCTCCCGCTCCACTGCCGAGGACGCTGAGAAACACCAGTGCGTGGCGCATGGCGCTCCGTTCCCCCCGGCGGCTCCCCTCCCTCCGCCATCGTGGCGGCGGACGTTGACATATCCGTTGCCAGCGCACCAGTGTTGCCGCCCCCAGGCCGGGGGATTCACTGAACTTTCGCCAGCCGTTCCGGGAGATTGCAATCCGGGGTCGGGGGGCCTATAAGCCCGCGACCCCTGGGTCCCGGCGCCTGCACCCCTCCGCGGACGACCGGACCAGAGCCCGAGGGGCAGTTTCAACCATCTTCCGGGGCGGGACGGAGCATCAGGCCAAACATGGCAGTTCTCAGCGAGCGCAAGGCGGCCGTCGTCCAGCAGTACCGGACCCACGAGACCGACACCGGTTCCCCCGAAGTGCAGGTGGCGCTGCTCTCCGAACGCATCAACATGCTCACCGAGCACTTCAAGACCCACAAGAAGGACTTCCACAGCCGCCGGGGGCTCCTGAAGCTCGTCGGCCAGCGGCGCCGGCTGCTCGACTATCTGAAGACGAAGGACAACGCGCGGTACCGGAAGCTCATCGAAGGACTGGGCATCCGGAAGTAGCAACGGCTGTTTGACAGACCGCGCCGGCGCTGCACGGAGCACCGGCGCCTCCCGTCCCCACGGAGAGGAGTTTCCGGTTTCCGTTCGGAGCCGCCGACACTGGTGCCCAGGGCGTCGGCGGCTGCGGTCAGAGACTGAAAGTTCCTTGCCGCCGGGGCGCCGGGGCCAACCCACGCCACATCGGGACCGTGCCCGAGAGCAAGGAACGAGTC
>Ga0105104_10001422_pt1 | contig 17993 bp, 10 predicted proteins | sample PPLLaktember2015_3_FD_87034 | JGI IMG/M metagenome (GOLD analysis project Ga0105104, IMG submission 87034) | Freshwater sediment microbial communities from Prairie Pothole Lake near Jamestown, North Dakota, USA - PPLs Lake P7 Core (6) Depth... | ecosystem: Environmental > Aquatic > Freshwater >... | reverse complement strand
ACTGGATCGAGAACTACCTCGGCTTCCTCCACCTCGCCTGCATCCTGATTCTCCTCCGATATTTTTAAGATAAGCTCTAGCCAACACCCTCCCGGGTGTTGGCCGCAACTCGGCCGGAACCTTCCGCCGAGGAGGGTCATCAGACCCTCCCAAAATCTTTTCTTCTCTCCCTCCGTTTACGGTCCGTCCGCTTTGCGGACGAGATCTCGCCCTGCGGAGGGGACACAAGGGGGTCTTTCTTCCGCTTTCAGATTTCCGTTTTCGCGTTTTCTTTTTCTCTTCTAAACCACAGCGCCGCCGCCCCCTGCACGCCCGCCAGATAACCTAATTTGCTTTGCAGAATTTTCAGGCAGGAAAAATGCAGCGGCAGCGCTCGGGCGCGCAGCTTGCGTTCGAATTCTTCAAAGAAAAAATCGGCTCCGGCCAGCGTCCCGCCGCCGAGCACGATGGCTTCGGGATTCAGAATATGCAGCCATGAGGCTGCCGCCTCAGCCAGATATCCGGCCACTTCGCTGTGCACTTTGCGCGCGCGTGTGTCTCCTTGCGCGGCCAATTCCGTCACTTTGCGTGGATTCGGAATCTCGCCGGTCGGAAAGTGCTTCAACACGATTTCGTCAAATCCGTGCCGTCCGATATAGCCTTCGATCACGCCCGGTCTTTTTAATACCGCCGGACCGTCGGGTGAGATCACGGTAAAGCCAAGTTCCGCCGCCGCTCCAATCGCTCCGCGATAGGGTTTGCCGTGAATAAAAATCGCTCCACCCAATCCCGTTCCGATGGCTGCGGCAATAAAATGCTGCATTCCGACGGCTGCTCCCCAGCAGTGTTCCGCGAGGCCAAAAGCATCCACGTCATTGCCCAGCACGGTCGGCAGTCCGATCGCCTTCTCGATGTCGGCCCGCAGCGGCACGTTGTCCCATGACGGAAAGTTCGGCGCGCACTTCACGTGCTCTCCCGCCAGATCCACCATTCCCGCGGCGGCAATGCCGATTCCTTCCGGGTGAACTTCATTGCGGGCTAAGAGAGTTCGTGCGGCTTGTGCGGCGGCCGCTACCACGTCCGGAGGATCGCGCCGGGCGGGCGTCGTGGCAATCACATGATCTATAAGCTCGCCGCTTTCCGCTACGATTCCGGCTTTGATATTCGTCCCGCCGATATCCAATCCTAATGCAAAATGCTCTGCCATATTGCCTTTATTTTTTCCTTCCCCCCTTAGTATAAGGGGGGAACAGAAGGGGGGTATCCAAATCCGTCGAGCAGGAGTCGCTGACCCGGTCCGCCTTTAGCGAGATCTCGCTTCGCGAACCGGAATCCTGCTTTCCCTCCGTTCACGGGGGGATGAAAGGGGGGTTCTTTCTTCCGCTTTCAGATTTTCATCATTCATCGTTCATCCTTTCCCCCTCACGGCACCTCTTCCGTCCGGATATCCACGCGCTTTCTTTTATCGCGTACGATTTCGATCCGTATCGGATGGCCGCCCGGCATTAAAGTAAACTGCGTCCGGACAAATCCGCCTTCCGGCAGCGGAAAACCGAAATACACGTCTACCTGCTGTTGAAGGCCTGCCATTCCCACTATCGCTTTCTGATTGGCAAAATCGTAATCGAGCAGCAGATATCCCGAAGAAAACGGCACGCGAGCTTTCGTTCTTCCCCAGCTCGCCGGAGTTCGCGGCTCTATCGTCACCCGATGTCGGAATCCATCGGGATGAATCCCCAAATAAACTTCCGCCAGATTCTGAAAGGCGGCCGCCATGGCGGCCAGCGAAGGTTCTTCCTTTTGTATCGGCCCCGAGCCTAATAATCCGGGCAGCGGACCTTCCAAAATTAAAGCGGTCAGACTGTCGAAATCGCGTGTTTCAGTGATTTGCCAATTGTTGCGAAAGCGGTAGGCAACATATCGCTGCCACACAAAACCGTCCACCGCCAAACGCCGGCTCCAAAATCCGGCCGGCTGGTTATCCAGCCAATTGAACCCGTACTTCGCCCCCGCTTGTAAATATAAAGCCGTATCCGGATACGTGGCAAACACCGGGTACGTGGAAAACAGCGGAGAGGTTTCGGGTTCTTCTTCGTCAATCTCCGTAGTGTCTAAGAAAGTTTCCAGACGATCCTGTTTTTGAATGGTTGCTCTGAGATAGCGCCGGGCCGATTCGTTGAACAACTGCCGGGCTTTGCGTTCCGCCCGGATCATCTCCTTGCGGAACTCGCCGCGCGCCGTATGATCTCCGCGCGCGTCGCAGATTTCTGCTCCTAAGGACCATAAATCCGCCATGCGGATATGCGCCACGGACAACCGCATCAGACTGTCCTCAATCGCCGCATCCGCCACGACTTCCAGATCGGAGGTTACGTAATCCCGCTGCAATGAGGACAGACCCGTGAGCACGTCCAAAGCAATTCTGCGCAGCGTGTCGTCGTCGGCCATTCCCCATTGCAGAGCCGCTCGATAGGCCGGTCCGCCCCAGCGCAGATGATCCCGCATCTCCTGCGGTGTGAATTTCTCGCGGGCAGGTTTTCCCGCCCCCGGAAACACGACGCTCGACGGTTGATGTGAAGCCAGAAAAAGGGCGGGACTGAGCATCGCCGCGGTTTCGATCTCGCTTTGCGTGCCGGTCGTGATGCACGCATCGGCTCCCGCTGCAACCATCGCCAAACACGCGAAGACTTGGTTGGTTCGGTCGTCTTCCGTGCGCAGTGAAAACTCCAATCGGTCGGAAATGTCCGCGCTTAAATCGCGTTCTAACCGCTCAACCTTCCGCCGGCTCCACATGATCGCATCGTTCAGCTCGCGCTGATTGGAGCAGAATGCGAACAGCAGTCGCGCGCGCCGCGTTTCCGCCAAACGAAATGACCATTCGGGTGATGGCTTTGCTCCCGACAGGCGCAGCGCCGAGTCAATTTTCACCGAAGCGGCGACAATCAATTGTACGGAATCCGCGCCGCGATAAATAAAGGTTCGTGCGTCTATTCGCCTCGGCGCGAGCGATAAAAGCGAGTCCGTGTCGCGCGCCGTCAATGTCAGCGCGAACTCCGCTTTGATCTTGCTGTTCAAACAATATTCCGCTCCTCTTCCTTCCGGCAGCGGAACCACGAACTGCTCATAGCCCTGGGTTGCATCCCCCAGCATGAGCCGTGTCAAAGAGCGCGTGATTATTCTATACGGCATGGCAAGCGGATCGCCGTTTGCCGATCCCCACTGCAATTCCCAAAATTTCTGCCGGTACGGCTGAACTCTCATCCGGAAAACCGGTACCGTCAATCCTCCTGCCCGGACTTCTGTTCCCGCGCACCGGATTATTGCCGGAGTTTCCCGGTCGAAATGCAGATTAATTGCTTTTTTGTTAAGCAGATAGTCGTTTTCGTCGCCCCATTGTGGGCGGCCGCATCCACTGACCAACAAAAGCAGCAAAAACAAGTGCAGATGCTTTTTTTGCATAACCTTAAATAATACAAAAGTGCCGCCTAAATTGCAACATCTTGACTTCTGACCGCCGCGACAAGACCACCGTTAGGTGCGCCCAGCCGGAGACTAGCCAACACCCTCCCGGGTGTTGGTCGCAACCCGGTCCGCCTTTGGCGAGATCTCGCTTCGCGGACCGGAATGTCCGCCGAGGCAGACCTGTCCTGAACAAAGTGAATGGATCCCCCGATCTGCCCGGAATCCGTCCTTCCCCCACTTTGTGGGGGAAGCAAGAAGGGGGAGTTTCCATCCTTATTCAGTCCTCAAAAATCAGCCGAAATCGAATGCCGTTATATCTAAGTAAATGTTTAGTCAGTTTTTGACTTTAAGACCGCCGCTTGAAACTTTGTTCAAATTTTCGTATATTATAAATGGCACAGCAACCAGAGTCCCCACACTGTACAATCTTGTTTCCCCCAATGACTACGATTTTACGCCCAATATTTTTTCTGTATTCGTAATAATATTAATCAGTAAAGCAGTTCGTTTGGTCAGAAATATTTCTGCCTTGTTTGTCTTTTTTTATCGAATATTCATGAAAAATGACATTATTAATTCATCCTTCATCCTTTCCTCGGAACCCTATTCCCTTTCCTTTCGTATATTATGCCCATACACTCGAAAGGCACTCTGGAAATGACGAATCCCCCCTCTCCCGAAAAAATCCGGGAGGAAATCAGCGAATTTCTCCGCAGCCGCTACGGCGAGCAAGTTGCCGTGGCCGATGTGGATTTGGCCATGCCGCACGAAGGCACGGAAACAACGAAGCATTCCTCGCTCGATCAAATAGATTTTACGCTCAAGCCCACGGAACTCGAAGCCTACTTGCGGCAGTACGTGCTGCATCAGGAAGAGGCCGTGGAAGTATTAGCCACGAAAATCTGTACGCATTTCCATCGCCGTAGATGGGAACTCGATCATCCCGACCGCGAGACGGCGGCGGGGAGAATCAAATCCAACATCCTCATGATCGGGCCGACTGGAGTGGGGAAGACCTATCTCGTGAAACTCATTGCCGATAAATTAGGTGTGCCGTTTGTCAAAGGAGACGCCACCAAATTTTCGGAGACCGGCTACGTGGGTGGCGACGTCGAAGACTTGGTGCGCGGTCTTGTGCGCGAAGCTCACGGCGATATGAAGCTCGCGGAATACGGCATCATCTACGTGGATGAAATTGACAAGATCGCATCTTCGGGAAACTTGGTCGGGCCGGATGTGTCCCGCACGGGTGTGCAGCGCGCGCTTCTGAAACTCATGGAAGATACCGAAGTCGAACTGCGCACGCCGCACGATCTGGCCAGTCAGATGGAGGCCGTGATCGAAACGCAGCGGACGGGCAAGGCCGACCGCAAGAAAGTTTCCACCCGCAACATGCTCTTCATCGTGTCGGGTGCCTTCAGCGGTTTGGCCGACATTATCCGCCGCCGTCTCACGAAAGGGACGATGGGATTCAAACGCGGCGAGGAAATTCCCGTGCGTGATGAAGACATTCTGCGGCGCGCCAATACGACCGACTTAATGGAATATGGATTTGAATCCGAGTTCGTGGGCAGGCTGCCCGTGGTTGCGCAGCTTGGTGAACTGAATGAGGAAGCACTCTTCGACGTTTTGACAAACGAACACTCGGCGGTTACGCAGGGCAAGATGCGCGACTTCGCGGCGTATGGAATTGATCTCACGTTCGACGACGACGCGCTGCGCGAGATTGCGCGCCGGGCGTATGCGGCGGGAATCGGGGCGCGCGGTTTGCAGACGGTGATGGAGCGGTCGCTCATCCGTTTTGAAAAACTGCTGCCGACCTCCACGGTCAAGAAGCTGCACGTCACGCATGAACTCGTGCTCGAACCGGATCGCGTGGTGAATGACATCGTTGCCGCCGATGCCGTTTCCCAGTTCCAGAGAAAATTTCTGGAAAAGAGCGGACTCATTCTCGAATTCCCGGCGGAAAGCGCTGCGTGGGTGCGCGAGAATTTAGGCGGCGATCCCGCTTCTATTGTGGATCGTCTTTCGCAGATGTTCGAGAATTATGAATACGGCATGAAGCTCGCGGGCACGCAGAACCTCCGCATCACTCCCGAAGTTCTCTCCGATCCCAATCTTTTCCTTGACCGCATGATTAAAAAGGTCTACGAAGAGAAAGAGCACCGGAACGCACCCCCCCTTACCCCCCCGTGAACGGACACGGCAGGCCGTGTCCCTACCGAATACGAAAGACACTCTGCAAAGAGAAACCCCGAAGCGTGCGCTTCGGGGTTTCATGCCGTAGGACGTACCTTGGGAGGAGTTACGGCTCGATCGCTTCAAACGTCTTCTGTCCGTTACGCACAATGCGGAACAATACGGCCTTCTTGCTGTCCTTCAGTTCCGCCGCAATCCGCTTAAAATCGAGAATGCTTTCCACCGTCTTGCGGTCAATTTCGATAATCACGTCGCGCTCGCGCAGCTTCTGCGCCGCCGCACCGGCCGGATCCACATCCGTGACGATCACTCCGGACAGCTCATCCAACTCCAGCGCGCGCGCGACCTCTTCCGTGACCGGCTCCACCTGAATTCCCAGCCACGTTTCCTTCGAGGATTTTTCCTGCTCATCCTTGCCGAATAAAGAGACCAGCTTGGCGCGATCGCCCAGCACAAAAGAAAGATTCTGCGAAGATCCCGACCGCCATACTCGCGCGTTGATGCGCGTGCCGGGTGAATGATCGGCTACCACAATGCGGAACTGCGCGGGATCGGAAATTTTCTGACCGTCAATTTCCAAAATCACATCCCCGGCCCGCAGCCCGCCGTCATCCGCCGGAGTGCTTTTATCCACCCGCTCCACAAACACGCCGCCTTCATCCTCGGGAACGCTGAGCGCGGAACGCAATTCGGGAGTCAGATCGCGCGGCAGCATGCCCAAATAACCGCGCGCCACCGTGCCGCTGCTGCGGAGCTGATCCACCACCTTCATGGCCATGTTCATGGGAATCGCAAAGCCTATACCCTGACCGGAAGGATTAATGGCGGTGTTGACGCCAATCACTTCGCCGTGAATATTGCAGAGCGGCCCGCCCGAGTTGCCGAAATTGATGGACGCATCCGTCTGAATGAAATTCTGGTAGCTGGGTCCGCCGCCCGCAATCGCTAAGTTCGAGCGGCCCTTGGCGGAAATGACGCCCACGGTAAGTGTCCAATCGAGCGCGAGCGGATTGCCGATGGCAATGGCCCAATCGCCGACCTTGATCGAATCGGAATTGCCCGTTAAAGCCACTTCGCGCGCATCAAAACCGCGATCCACTTTAATCAAGGCCACGTCCGTTTCCGGATCCTTGCCGATAATCGTGGCTTTGTACTCTTTGCCGTTCTGAACTTTGACCGTGACTTTATCGGCATCCGCCACGACGTGATTGTTGGTGAGAATGTAGCCGTCACGGCTGATGATAATGCCCGATCCGGTGGACGGTACGACCGTTTCGCGCTTGCGCGGAGTCTCGCCGCGGTTGCGATGAAAATATTCCCAGAAGGGAGAATCGCGGAAGAAATCTTCAAACGGATCGGATTGATCCACCTTGCGGTCGGTGGTAATGTTGACCACGGTGGGAGCAACGCGCTCCGCTACCGCCACAAACGGGCTTTCCCCCGATTCCGTAAGCATAGGAAAGGAGGTGGAGGCAAAACGATAGTTGACCGGCGGGGCAACGCTTTGAGCTTCACTGGACGCCGTGAGATCCCAGCGGGCGGTGAACAGGACTCCGACCGCCAAACCCGTTAAGACGAGCAGTGTTGCCACTAAAAGATTTCGTGAAATGTTTCCGTGTGCTTTAAACATGGTTGTCTTTTTTTCTGATCTTGGCCCGGCTCATCCAATGCATCCGGGCTACAAATGGTAAACGGCTTTCGGTGTTTGAGGTTCCCGCAATACGGCGGGATGATCTTATTCTTGGATTACAATTAACTTAACAGACCCTCAAGGCAGGTTTCCGGCTTGCTTTTACCTGCATTTTTGAGCATCTTATCACCAGTATGCAACTTTTAAACCGCCCCTATCTTGCCTCTCTGATATTATTGACGGGCTTGCTGTTCTGCACCGAGGTCAAAGCCTCCTCGTCGGTCCAGTTTCCCGGCGGGGGCAGTTATGCCTCCACGACGGATGCGGCGGTGTTTGATTTTGCCGGTTCCTTTACGATAGAGTTGCTTTTCCAGAGCAGTGTTGCGCATACGGGAACTTTGGTCAGCAAGTTCCGGCAGTCCTCGGGTACTCCGAACGATGATTCCTACCACATTTTCGTGCGGGATGATGATACACTGCAGGCCCGCATTCAAACCACTCAGCAACTTGTAGACCTGAAAGGGGACGGCACGGTTCATGACGGACAGTGGCACCATGTCGCGTTGGTTTTCGATGATGCCGCCGACCGGATTGAATTATATTTTGATGGAACGATGACCGCTTCGCAGACTCTGTCGGGAAATTTGCGCGATACGTCGGAACCGTTGACATTGGGCACGGTGCTGAGCGGATCGGGAGCGCCCGTTCCCACGAGTTTTTTCATCGGACGGATGGATGAATTGCGATTCTGGAATACCGCGCGGCGCGGCAAACAGGCATGGTGTTTGAAAGACGTTACGGTGCTCGACAACACGCCGGGCTTGGTCAGCTATTACCGCTTCGATGAAGGTTCGGGATCCACGACGGCGGACAGAATCGCACCGTACGAAAATTTCAACATGTTCAGCGGAGCCGCTTTTTCTTCAACTGAGCCGCCGCTGCAATCGAGATTGTCCGGTTCCGGTCAGTGCAAGTGCGGCGACGTTTCGGGAGTATGGAACGGTTCGACGATTCCGGTGACTTTAGTTGGCGATACGGTGACGATTTTGGCGGGAGATTCGGTGATATTGTATTCCCATACGCTGACCGTGGATTCATCCGTTGACGTTGTGCAGGTGTCGGGAACGTTTCGCGCGCAGGGAACGGTGGCAGATTCCTCGCGGATTTTGGGTCAAGGTTCGACCGGCGCGACCGTGGTTTTAAGCTTCACGAATCCGACCACAACATCGTTGAGTTATACGCGTGTTTCGGGCTTCGCATCGCGGCCGCTCCATTTTTCTAATCCGGCCAATCTCAATCATTGTTTATTGGCGGAGAACGGTGGCTCAATCGAAAGCGGAGCGGTTTTAACGATTGCGGATTCCCGGTTTACCGGGAACGATGAAGCCGCCATACGGTTGGACAGCGGCAGCGTGGATATTTCGCGTACGGAATTCATCAATAACGCAGGCGCAATTCAGGCGGTGCAAACCGATTTGGATTTGGATAGCTGCACGTTCAGCGGCAATAATAACTCCGGTTCCGGCGGCGCGCTGTATCTGGAACTCAACAACGCGTCGCGCGCGGAAATTACCCGCAGTACTTTTACGGGAAATCATGCGGAGTCGGGCGGAGCGGTGTTTGCCACTGGCGAGTTGACATCTTCGGGAAGCGGGGATTCGCTCATTATTCGCGATTGTTCCTTCCGCTTGAACACCGCCGACAGTGCTGCGGCACTTTATGTTCGCGATATTAATTTAGTGCTGCGAAATACGAATCTGGATTCCAATACAGCGGACATCGGCGGCGGATTAATCGCATCGGCATCAACAAGCCATGTTTGCCGCGTGCGTGGAGATTCGCTCGAATTTTCGGAAAATGTCGGCGGAGGCGGTTCGGCGGTTCTTTTAGAGGGAATTGCCGGGGTCGCTCCAGTGGAAGCGAAGATTATACACTCGACATTTTCCGGCAATACGCGCGCACCATCCACGGCGGGAGCGGCGGTCTGCGCACGAGCTATAAAACAAATTTCCGGAGCGGAGCCGTTTTTAGAGCGGTGCGTTTTTTATGATAATGAAAATTCCGGCGGAGCCTCCGGAGCCGTGGCAATAGAGACGGCGTACGACGGGCAATGGCTGGAACTCAGAAATCTCACGGTGGTTCTGAATCAGGCGGACAGTACGGCCTTGCTCCTGCGCGCTCCCACAATCGTGCGTCACTGCATCGTCATCGAGAACGGCGGCATAAAAGAGATTCTCGGCAATAGTCCGGCGGTGGCTTATTGCCTGACCAGCGATACGGAATATCATGGGGCGGGCGGCAGCTTTTATGCCGATCCGGCTTTCGCCGATTTCTGGAATCGCGATTTTCATCTCTCGGCGGGTTCCCCGGCAATCAATCGCGGCGATCCCAATCCGCTTTATCATGATCCTGACGGCACGCGCGCGGATATCGGAGCATATCTTGCGGAATCTTTTTCACCGGTTTGGCAATCGGTTTTAGATGTGCCGCACGACAACGGGCGTCAGCTCATGCTGCAATGGCTGCCTTCCGCGGGTGATGACAACCGCCACGGTATCGCATCGTATGCGATTTATCGCGTGGTGAATCTGCGGTTGGATGAAAATTACGAACTGATGGCTACGATTCCCGCCGCTGAACTTCCCGGCTACGGACAGATTGTTTCCACTTTGGCCGATTCCAATCAAACAGGCATGCCTTATTATAGTTATTTCATTCGCGCGCAGTCGGTGAATCCATTGGCGTTTTGGGATACTCCTTTGGACAGCGGCTACAGCGTGGATAATCTTTCACCGCAGACTCCGGCTCTTGTGGGAGAAGAAATTCCCGCGGGAGTTGCTCTGTCATGGACGGCCGCTCCGGATTCCGACTTGGCGTACTATGCAATTTACCGCGCGGATTCGATTTTCGATCCCGACACGGCAATCGTGATTTATGCAACCGCCACGGATACGGTTTTAACGGACAGCATATCTTCGGGAACGTTCAGCTATGCCGTGCGGGCGGTAGATCACAACGGCAATTTCTCGGATGCGTCGAATTTAGTCACGGTGGATGTGAACGCGATTCGTCCACCCACCGGATTGACGATTTACCCGCTGGGCGAATATATTATGCTCCGCTGGCAGGCATCGGCGGGCGCGGCCCGGTATAACGTCTACCGTTCGGGCAACCTTTTCGCGCCGGATGAATGGCTGGGCAACACGACGGACACATATTTCCTTGCGCCGGTTTCTGCCATTCGCAGCTTTTATTGGGTGACGGCGGAAAGAGACTGAAAGAAAGATGATTACCGATTAGCTGGCATGCTCGGTCATGCCGGATGACGCGGCGGGATGGAACCCGCCGCCTAATCGAATTTCTTTATACGTCGTGCGGGGTGTCCTTACCCCGCACGTATTTTTAAGGCGGCCTTAGGCCGTCGTTTTTTTGTTGTAGGGGCACGATATATCGTGCCCGCGGGCGCAACGCCTTGCGCCCCTACCGCATTAAAACGATCTTCTGAATTCTTGCTTCCGTTCCCGCTTCCATGCGGCAGAAATACACGCCGGAAGACAATGAACCGCCGTCAAATCTCACGCTATGTTCTCCCACCGTTTTCATCTCATCCAATAGCACAGCCACCTCGCGGCCTAAGACATCGTAGAGGCGAAGCGACACACGCCGTGTGGTGGGCAGCGTGAATTCGATTTGAGTAGTGCTGTTGAAAGGATTGGGATAGATCGAAAGCAGGATCGGGTTGGCGGGAATGATTGAAGGCGGTGACACTGCCGAAGTAACCACACCGGTTCGGGCCGCCCAAGCGTCCCAACCAATCGTATTGCTGCGTAATTGTCCGTTGCCGATTCCCAAACTTCCATCGTTTAATACGGCCAGAGCACTGCCAGATACCAATTGTGAATTGCCGTAAATGCCGTCCCAAAGCCGATTCCCATTACCGTCTATTTTCATTAAATAGTATCGCTCAAAATAGGGAGTATCAGATGCATATAATCCGCCCAAAATAAAACCACCGTCCGGTAAAGCCCGGCATCGTCGCAGGTTTGCCTCTACATCGTTCCAGATACGCGTCCAAAGAACATCCCCGGATCCGGAGATTCGCGCTACAAAGGGCCTGGAACGACTGGTATCCGTGGCAAAACTCGACCCGGCGACCACATAGTCTCCATCGCCCGCTGACGCTATAGTCATGCACCACACATCTCCCGTGACGTTGATCCGCCGCTCCCATTCGATTCCACCCAAGGAATCCGTCTTGCAGATCCACGGTTGAACATCCCACATGGAGTCGGGCCGGATATAGCCGCGTGTTCCACAGAGAATGAAACCTCTGTCGTCGGTCTCGATTAATTCGCCTCCGTAGCCAAAATGATAATCCCCATAATCACGACTCCACAGCGAATCTCCCGCGGCATTCAGTCGTAAAAGCGCAAGTTGAGCCGTAATCAGAGCATAACCGCCATCATGTGTGGTGACAATGTCCACTGCCCAATCAGTATATGGAACTCGATAATATCGGTACCAGAGAGGATTGCCTGCACTATCTGTCCGTAACACAGCCTGTTCTTGCCACCATGTGTTACCCGATCCGGCTAAGATGAAACCGCCATCTTGCGTTCCCGTAACTGTCGTTACGGTCCAGAGATCCCAATCACGATAACTCCAGCTCCAGGCTTCCTGTCCCATGGTATTCAGCTTAACCAATACTGCTCTTCCGCTATCCACCGTTTCGGCTTCGCTTTTGATGGCACATACAAATCCACCGTCTGATGTCGGTGCAATATCCACGACATTGTCATCCTGCGGGCCGCGATATTCGTACGTCCACAACGTGTCCGGCGGCTGGGCAAAGACGGGGACTAATGCCGTATGAATAAGTGCGGCGATAAAGAATGCGGTGATTTGAAAGCTTATTTTTGAAAGATTCATGGGATGAGAATTGTCGTTTTTTGTGAACCTATAGCGCGCGGGGTAAGGACACCCCGCGCGGCGCACAACGATTCCGGCCGGGTCGGGGGCGCCCGCCTCGGCGCACCTGGCGGTGGTTGCGTCGCCATTGCCGCTCAGGAGAGCGACAACGGCGAGAAGAAAACGGATTCCGGCCGCGCGAGGACGCACGGCTCGGCGAACAAGAGACCCCCCTTGTGTCCCCCCGCACGCGGGGGGATATTACTTCAGCAAAATCAGTTTTTGGTCGTGTACGGTTTCGCTGGTTTTAAGCTGCAATATATACGTGCCGGAGGGCCAGTTCGAACCGTTGATGGAGATGCGGTGCAGACCCGCGCTTTGCCATCCGTGATAAAACGATTCCACGCGCCGTCCCAATATATCGAAGACATCCACGCGGATGGTCTCATCTCGCGGCAAAGAAAACTCGACCGCGCTCAGCGCATTGAACGGATTCGGATAGACGGAAAGAAAATCGAATCGGTTAACCGCCGCGGGAGAAACCTCATTTACGTGAATCCCCAATGCTTCCGAACAATCATACAAGCCGAGATAATATTTGTCGGCCACTAAAACGCGATAATCTATTACGGCCACGTCGGTAGCCTCTCCGGGAGTGCGGTAATAGCCGGCCAGCGCGGGGCGGGTCGCATCAATCACGCGAATCACGATCAGGCCGCTGTCCTGATCTGCGACAAACGCATAGTTGTTGTCCACGGTAACTTTCAAGGCATGGCCGCGTGTTTTGAAAGAGCCGGTTTCCACGGGATTCTCGCGGTCGTGCACATTGAGAATCCGCAATCCGCTGTCTCCATCGGCGATGTACGCGAAGTTTCCCTCGACCGCAAGACCTTTCGCCTGTCCGGGAGTGTTGTATGTGCCTTCAATTCGCGGAAGCGAGGGATTGGAAACGTCCACGATGTGCAGTCCCGCAAGGCCGGCGGCGATGAACATGTGCGTGCCCACGACTTTTATGTCGTACACATTTCCCGGCACGGCCATCATTCCCATCTCATTTGGACTGAACGTATATTCGACATCGAAGATGCGCAGTTCCGAACCGTCTCCGAGCGCTATGTATTGACCCCAATGCTCCACGCACTGCGCATAAACGGACGCATCGGCATGGCCGACTTCGCGCATAGCCGCGGGATTGGCAATCTGAATCACTCGCAGGCCGCTGCCGCCATCCGCCACATAAGCCCAATTGCTCACGGCGGAAACATCCAGACCGTCGCCGCGCGTGTCAAACACTCCCCAACTGACGGGCGCTTCCGGATGCTGAATATTCACCGCCCAGAGTCCGCGCATGCCGTTGGCAATATAGGCGAAATGAGAACTGAGTCCGATGGCGTGGGCTTCCCCCTGACCCGTCAAAGATGTGATTTCCGCCGGATAGGAAAGAGTATGCGTGTTGACCACGTACATGCCGTTCTCTCCATCGGCCAGCAGGGCGAAGTCCGTTCCGAGAGCCAATCCCCAGGCATGTCCCGGAGAGTTGAACACGCCAACCTGAACCGGATGGTAGATTCCGCCCACTCGGCAGATGCGCAGACCTTGATCCCAATCGGCCACGAACGCATAATCCCCTTGGATTTTCACTCTCTGCGATGAACCTTCGCTGGTCAGCCAACCGATTTGCTGCGGAATATGCGGGCTGGTGATATTGATTGTGCGTAAACCGCCCGCCATCGCCGCCACATAGGCACGATTGCCGGAGACCGCCACATCCTGCGCGAAACACTGCAAACGGCATCTTCCGAGTACCGCCGGAGCCGAAGAATCCGCAACGTTGACGACAATTAGTCCGCTGTCTCCCGCCGCGATGTAAGCAATGGAATCATTGACGGTAATTCCGCGCACCTCCCCGATTCTTGAGCAGCGGGCGCGCCGGAGCGGAGAAGCGGGATTCCGGATATCCACAATGTACAGGCCGCTGTCGCCCACCGCGACGTAGGCGATGGAATCCACTACACAGACATCCCGCGTCTTGCCGGGGAAACTGACGGCGGCAACTTCCACGGGAGCTTGCGGATTACGCACGTCCATAATGCGCAATCCGCCCAGCATATCGGCCACATAAGCATAGCCGCGCGAAACATCCACGGAGCGCGCTTCGTCCGCCGTAATGCAATAGCCCAGTTCCGTAGGATTGTCTATATCGGCAATGCTGAGAACGTGCAAACCCGATTTGCCGATGGCGCAAAAAGCCAGCGTATCACTGATATCCACATCGTAAGCGTTTTCCCAGCAGGCGGAAAGCTGCAGAGCACACCGCACTCGCAGACTATCCGCGGCATAAGTGGATTGGCCCGGCAAAAACACAATGAGTCCGATGGCAAGAACTCGAAAAGCCCTGCGAAAATGCAGGCCGGAACGTGAGAAAAAAGTGTGGAACAGAGACAGGAATGTGCGCCGGAAGGCGCGTGCGGCGGGGCCGCCATGATGTTTGAGGGAGGCGGCAGTACGAAGTGAATCAAGCATGAGGGCCGTCCTTGATGTAATTGCGCATGTTGCTCGGTGAGGGACTTCTCATCAAGTCCCTTACGGAAAAACACCGCCGAAGGACGACAATAAGAATATAAGAAATTGCCACGGCGGATTCAAGAAGAAAGGATGAAGGATGAAGGATAAAAAAACAAACAGTCTCTTTATGTATCTTAAATAATAATAAACAGAATATTATAACTGGAGAAACTTTGTCAGCATATTGGAAGTATACATAATTGAGAGCTTGGAGATAAGGGAGTCTAAAAAGGAAAGAAATGATGGCACTTCCCGCAGCACCATTTCAGGAGATGTTCGACGTAATTTCGGCGTCATCGCGTGAAACTCGCGACAATGAACCGAAAGCCCGGATCGCGGCCACAGCCAATCTGCCGACGCGATTCGGAGAGTTCATCATCTACGCCTTTGAAAACCAGTACGACCGTAAGGAACATATCGCCGTGGTCAAAGGGGACGTGCACGGATACGAAAATGTTCCGGTGCGGGTTCATTCGGAGTGTCTGACGGGAGACGTACTTGGTTCTTTCCGCTGCGACTGCCGCGATCAGTTGGAAGCCGGATTGAAGCACATCGGCAAGCAGGAACGCGGAATTCTTCTCTACCTGAGACAGGAAGGACGCGGAATCGGACTGACGAATAAAATCCGCGCATACGCTTTGCAGGATTTGGGATTGGATACCGTGGAGGCCAATCACGCGCTGGGATTTCCTGACGACGAACGAGACTACGCCGTAGCCGCCGAAATGCTGAAGACGCTGGGCGTGAAATCCGTCGAACTCTTTACCAACAATCCGCGCAAGGTTCAGGGTCTGCGCGAAAACGGAATTGAAATCACGAAACGCGTGCCGCACCTGCAGCCCGTCAATCATCATAACCGTCACTATCTGGAAACCAAGGTTCGCAAGTCGGGCCACTTAATTGAACTGGATGCATTATCGCTGGCTGCGACATGAGATGAGCGCCCGGCTTGCGTTTATATGAAAGCGGGGACGCCTTCAGGCGTCCCCGCTTTATTGAACCCTTGCGGAACGAACTATCGGATAGCAATGGTTGGCTCATCCCCGCCGTCGGGAAGAACGCCGGTTTGCGAAATCAGGAAAGCGTAGCCGCCATAGGGCGCCTGATAGGCGTTGATGAGCACTAAAACCTGCACCGGGGAATTCTGGACGGTGCAGGTGAAATCTTCCGGTCCGACGGCGTCACCTCGGCAAGTTGTCGGGCTGTTCGGGTAGTCCGAACACTGGAGGAACGTGTAGCAGTCGTAATCCGCACCGTTGGGGAAGTTGCCCAGCTGGAAGCGGAAGGTGCCGGGATTCAGGGTGACGTAGAACCAGTTTTCGGTAGCCTGCGCAGTAAACGTACACTGCGTGATGGTTTGTCCGACGCTGATTTGCACGGCCTGCGCGCAGGCGGCGGGACACGTGGTGGCTTGCTGGCAGGGAGTATTGCAGTCAATGCCCTGCGTCCAGTTGCCGCCAAGCTGTGCGCATTCGGCTTGGGTATTTACCGCGCATGATGCATTGTTGTTGTAGCAGCAGCGTCCTTGCTCCGGCTGCGTTCCGCCCGCTCGCAGGAAGGTGGACAGGAAAGCATGCCAGTTGGTGGCGCGGAATTCCAGCGTGACGTAATTCGAGGAATCGAACTGCGCTAATTGCGAGGGAAAATGGATGTTCAAACCGCCGCGCGGCATCGGTTGATCGGGCGGATAAAAATAAGTGGCCGTATAGGGAACCGCTCCATTGATGCCGCTGATAATGTCGTTGGCGGCATTGCGCACCAGATTGATCGTGGATAGAGTCGGTTCGGCCAGAATTTTATTGGCGAACTCGCGCAGGTCACAATAAGCCGGATTGTCGTATTGAGTGGCATGAGTCTGCGACCACGCATGCTGCACTTCATTCCAGTGCTGACCGCCTTCGGTTACCAGTACGTTCGAAAACGTTCCGACACGCGCGCTGAGGGTTTGCATCTGCGACAGATCAATCATCGCATAATGCGACGTCTTCTGTTTGTTTTCGGCGGCGACGCGCACTTTTTCCGCGATTTTATGCGCGAGATCCGCCGGCGACGCGCCGGTGTTGTCCTTCAGCCATCCCAGCCACAGATCCGCACCAAGAATATTCTGCATGGGCATCGTGAATTGACACGCGGTCATATAGGACGCGACGCTGCGCAATTCATAAGCCACCTCCGCCATGGCCATCAGGCAGGCATGGAAGGTGACGATGTCCACGTGCTGCAAATCGGACTGCGCAATGGCGCTCTTGAGTTCCGGCATGGTGAGCATTCCGCCGCCGCCGTTCATTTCATCCGAGCAGCTTCCGGGCCAGCCCGCGCCATGATCGTCCACGACCAACAGATATTTCTGCGCGGGATAATTGGCCTTGCAATAATTGATGAACTCGCGCAGCGTGGCGGGATCGGACATGTCTTTCGAGCCTTTGTCAATCCACGGTGAACTCAACGAATCGGGGAGTTCCGCCGTGTGCTGCTCGATATGGTACACTTTGGCTTGGCCGCCGGTGCGCATGGAAGCTACCATAGCCACGATGTTCATACCCGCCTGACTGCCGACCTTCTCCATGTCCTGTGCGTCCTGAATAATAAAGGACGTGTTATTGTTGGAGACGTCGAGGTTGTTATTGCCCGCGCCATACATCATGATCGTCCATTGAGCCGTGCCGCTGTTGTTATCGTCACCGCCGTCGTCTTTGCTGCAGCTTAGCAGGAAAAAACCCGCGACCGCGGCCAGCACCAGTCCCGAACACAGAAAAACCCGAAACGACTTTCGCATGGAAAGACTCTCCTCAGATAAAAAAGCTGCCCGAATATACGAGAACTCTGTTACAATTTCAAGGGATAGCGGTCGGCCGGTTGGGAAAACAGCGGGTGCGGAATCGGTCAGCCGGTGGCCGTTACGCGCGCCCACAGCAAAGTGAAGTCATCTTCGAGGGAATCGTCACCGCTGAAATCATGGACTTCACGTTCGAGCGCGGTCAAGGCTTCGTGCGGCGGCAGGGAGTGATCGCGGTTCAGGAAGACGCGCAAACGGTTCTCGCCGAACTCCTCGTTTTGGCCATTCATCGCTTCACTGGCGCCGTCGGTATACATCAGGAGCACGTCCCCGGCGCGCAGGGGAATGGTGGCCTGCTCGTATTGCACGCCGCACATCATTCCCAAAATCAAGCCGCCGGCCTCCAGGGTCTCGATAGACCCGTCATCGCGTCGCAGAAGAGGAGGATTATGGCCGGCATTCACAAAGGTGAGT
>Ga0105104_10001421_pt1 | contig 17994 bp, 15 predicted proteins | sample PPLLaktember2015_3_FD_87034 | JGI IMG/M metagenome (GOLD analysis project Ga0105104, IMG submission 87034) | Freshwater sediment microbial communities from Prairie Pothole Lake near Jamestown, North Dakota, USA - PPLs Lake P7 Core (6) Depth... | ecosystem: Environmental > Aquatic > Freshwater >... | reverse complement strand
GAACTCACCAATGACGGGCCGGTCACCTTGCTGCTGGAAAGTAAGAAACAAACCATGTAAGGGAATGTCACGTTGGGAAGCGCCCCGCAAAATACAAATTTGCATGTGGTACTTCTTTTTCTCGATGGAGTCGGCATCGGAAAGAACGACGGAGAAATTAATCCGTTCTTCTGCGCCCGTTTGCCGGCGCTGACGAGACTGTGCGGAGGGGATCTGCCGCACATCCCGTTTAAAAAGATTTCGACAGAAGAAGCGGATATCATCGCCGTCAATGCGACACTCGGGATATCCGGTCTGCCTCAAAGTGGAACCGGTCAAACCGCAATATTCACAGGAGTCAATGGCGCAAAAAAATTCGGCAGACATTTCGGTCCGTTCCCGCCGTCGGTTCTCAGAAAGGATATTGCCGAAAAAAATATTTTTCATCGTTTGAAAGGGCTTGGCAAATCCGTGGTGTTTGCCAATGCATTCCCCCAACGGTTTTTTGATTATACGGAATCCGGCACGCGCCGGCTCACGGTAACCACCCTGTCGTGTCAACAGAGCGGAGTTCCGCTGCTGACGGCAAAGGAATTACAACAGAATGAAGGAATATCTGCTGATTTTATTCGTACACAATGGCCCGAACTGGGTCATCCCGGAATTCATCCGATTACGCCGAAAGAAGCAGGTTATCATCTTGCTGCCATCTCAGCGACTCATGATTTCACGTTATTCGAATACTGGCTTACCGACCATGCCGGCCACAGCAAAAAAATGCCGTTCGCGGTGGAAGTGCTCGAACGGTTTGATGAATTTTTAAGCGGTTTTTTAGAATCGTTTGATCCGGAGAGTACGTTACTGGTGCTGGTCAGCGATCATGGCAACATAGAAGACCTTACTACCAAATCGCATACGCGAAATATGGTGCCATGTATTCTCGTTGGTAAGGATCGTCGGAAAATCGTCAACAGAATTAAAAATCTTACGCACATCACACCGGCGATCGTTCGTTTATTTCAACTACCATAAATTTACATGTTCCAAAACCGTCCAGCGTTGCGGTTGGTTCTTTTGTTCGCCGCCGGAATTATTCTTGCGGGGTGGTGTACCCTGTCCCCGGCCTTTTTATTCTTCCTTATCGTTGCGGCGGTGGTTCTCTCTGCCGTAGTATTCAGGAGAGAGGCATCACACATCGCTGCAGGATTCCTGCTTCAATTATCGGTTGTTCTTCTGGGGATGATGCTTCAGATAATTCAACTGAAGGATTTTCGTATACGTGAGCTCGACCCGCGAATCGCGGATGAGCCGGTCATTCTTATCGGAACTATTGACACGGAACCGGTGCGGCAGGAAAGGCGCATCAGCTGTATCGTTCGGACAGAGCGTATTCTCCGGCATGGAAGCATTGAAAGCGATTCCCGCACGGTCATGCTGCTGATAAGACTGGAGAAGAACGACGGCGAAGGAGAAGAATTTGAATTTGGAAAAAGGATGGAAGTTCATGGAATTTTGGAGCCGTTTCCATTCCAGCGAAATCCCGGGGAATTTGACTACGGAAAATATCTTGCATTGAATGAGATCCAGGGCATCGTTTCGGTGAAAGGAATGGTGAATATCCGTTTTGATGGCGAGGCCGATGGACAGACGTTTCGTGCATTGACCTATTCGGTCCAGAAGACGTTGTACCGCATCATCGACCGATTCCATTCTCCGCGCCATGCAAGTTTCTTAAAAGGGATCATCTTTGGATATCGCACGGATATCCCGGTCGATATCAAACAATCATTTATGGACACCGGGACGATCCATATTCTGGCAGTCTCAGGGTCGAACGTTGCGTTTGTTGCCTTTATTCTCTTTTCAATGCTCGGATTTTTCAGACTGCCCCGGAGAGCCGTGGTCGCTGTGACGATCCTCGGCCTTCTCTCATACATGGTCATCACGGGATCAAGTAGTTCCGTCATCCGTGCAACCATTATGGCAATCGTCCTGCTTGGCGGAACGCTGGTCGAACGGAAGGCGGAACTGTACAATTCCATCAGCGTTGCGGCACTCATTCTTCTCTGTTGGAACACCAATACAATATTTGATGTTGGTTTTCAGCTTTCATTTGCGGCGGTCATCTCTATTGTCTATTTCTATCCCCGCCTCGAATTACTCATAAAAAAAATTCCGGACCGATTTGAAGAAATTAAAGGAATCGATGCCGTATTGAAATTGTTTGCGGTATCGCTTGCCGCACAATTGGGAACGGTCCCTTTTACCGCGTACTATTTCAGCCGCATATCCATTATTTCCCTCGTTGCGAATATTCTGGTCGTCCCCATCAGCGGGTTGGCGACGTTTATCGGAGCAGCGGAAATATTGTTTTACCCGTTGAGTTCCGGGATCGTGCAATTCTACGCCACGGTGAACGATTTTTTAGTCTGGTTTTTGCTGGGATTTGTCAGGCAGGCAGCGAGTGTCCCGTTTGCCTACGTCGAAGCATGGCGGTTTACACCGGTTTTTATTTTTGGATACTATTTGTTGGTGATTGCTCTGTTCAATTTGAATGTGCCGCGTCTCCGTGCTTGGATGCTGATCATTGTACTCCTGATGAGCAACTCTGTTCTCTTCGCGGATATTCTCTCTCTGACCCATCCGCTCTGTACCGCGACCATACTTGATGTCGGGCAGGGCGATGCCATTCTCCTCGAATTCCCCAATAAGAAACGGATGCTGATCGATTCGGGACCGGTATCGCGGCAGTTCGATGCTGGAGAACGAACCATCGTGCCATTTCTCAAACGTCAAGGGATTTCAAAGCTCGATTATTTCGTGATCACTCATGCGCATAGCGATCATCTAGGCGGAGCGGAATCGGTTTTGAAACACCTCGATGTCGATACGGTCATCGTTTCCTCGCTTACGGTGGGTGGTCAACAGCTCAGACGGGTTCTCCATAATGCCGAATTAAAACATGCCGGCATCAGAACCGTGTCGATAGGGGATCAAATTCAAATAGATTCAAACGCAAGAGTGTACGTTCTCCATCCGGATGGAGATCAGTCGGGAGTAAAAAACCACAATAATTCATCCGTGGTTCTGAAAGTACTCTATGGCAATTCATCCATCCTCCTCACCGGCGATGCAGAAGAACGTTCTGAACAGAAGATAACGCCGAGGTTTGGTCGTTTCCTTTCGAGCATTATTTTGAAAGCCGGCCATCATGGAAGTATCACGAGTTCAGGCACGGAATTTCTGAACGCCGTCCACCCTCACACCATACTCATCTCTGTCGGAATTCATAATAAATTCAGGCATCCATCGCCATCCACGTTACGGCGAATGACGGTCGATTCCGCAGATATCATACGAACCGATCAATCGGGAGCGATCATATTCGTCTCTGACGGGATGAATTGGACACAGAGGAGATGGAAGGAGGCGCTGCCATAGCGCCCCGTCAAGGCTGCGGCTGCCATTTTGTTTCTCCTCGCCTTTTTTTCTATATTTCAGCTGTGAATGCCACTCAATCTGAAATAAAATATCTCCGCTCACTTCAGCAAAAAAAGTACCGGGAGGAAGAACGAAAATTTCTTCTTGAGGGATGGCGTCCGCTCCAGGATGCATTAGAGTCAGAGTACTGCATTGAAATGATTGCGGTATTGCCCGGGGCCAATAAAATTTCCGAGCATCAGTCAATGCTCGCACGCGCGAGGAACCGCAATATTCCCGTTAAAGAATTAAAGGAAGTACAGCTCAAGCAGGTCTCTGATGAGGTGCATTCTCAAGGAGTGGTCGCTCTCGTTCAGCAGCGCCGTGAGGTGTTCGAAGTGTCACATCTTCAGTTCTCAAAATTTATAGTGGCTTGTGACTCGGTCAGCGACCCCGGAAATCTGGGGACCATTCTTCGAACATGCGACTGGTTTGGGGTTGATGCGGTCTTGTTGGGCGGCGGCTGTGCTTCGCTGTATAATGAAAAAGTAGTACGGGCGACTGCAGGCTCCATCTTTCATCTGAACGTATTTGAGAACCTGGAGTTATCAGCCGCGCTTTCCGATCTTCACTCTGAAGGTTTCCGAATCATCGCCTCTGCGCTTGAGGGAACAGCATACCATTCTTTCGAGCATCCGAAAAAAACAGTTCTCGTGTTAGGAAGCGAAGCCCATGGTGTCGAGGAGAGGATTTTGAAACTGGCTGATGAAGTTTTACGTATTCCACGGTATGGAAAAGCTGAATCGCTGAATGTCGGAATCGCATGCGGAATTTTTCTGGCTGCATGGAGAAACCAGCTCGCAGGTAAATAAATGAGCTCCCTTCGCGTCCATTAATTTGAATTCATTGAAAATTCGCTTATCTTTTTTGTCATAAAAGGATGCAGTCCCCTGTCGAGCATTGCAAATCAAATTGTGGAAGTGTGCGCTTTTCGATATAACAAATCAAAAGTGCATTTTCTTGTCCTTCAACGCGCTCAAGATGAAAAGCTTTACCCCGGCCTTTGGCAGATAGTCACGGGCACGATGAAAAAGAAGGAGCATGCGCTCAAGGCAGCGATGCGGGAATTGAAGGAAGAAACAGGATTATCCGCCCGGCGGTGCTGGACGGTGCCTTACGTCGACTCTTATTTTGACCGGGCAAAGAACACCATTCAATTCGTACCGGTCTTTGCCGTTGAACTGAAATCCTCATCGATCGTCCGTTTATCCTCGGAGCACCAGGATTTTGAATGGCTGACGATCGACGCTGCACGGCGACAGCTCGTCTGGCCCGGCCAGAGACGTGCACTGGAAATTGTGAACGAATTTATTATCAGGAATAAACAGACTGCTCAGGTCGTAGAAATTCCATCATTCTAACCTCGAAAGGATAATATCGTGAGTCTCTTGGTCGTCGGTTCTGTTGCACTGGACACTGTGGAAACACCTTTTGGTAGCGTCAAGAAGGCGCTGGGAGGATCGGCCGTGTACATTTCCGCTGCGGCAAGTTACTTCACCGTGCCCATCCGTCTTGTGGGAGTAGTGGGCGGAGATTTTCCAAAGGAACATATCCAATTCATGGAATCGAGACAAATAGACCTGGATGGATTGCAGATTATCGAAAAGGGAAAAACATTTCAATGGGGCGGGAAGTACCACTATGACCTCAATGTTCGCGATACACTGTTTACCGATCTGAACGTATTTAAGAAATTCGATCCAAAAATCCCGGAGCGGTTCAAATCATCTGCGTATGTCTGTCTTGGCAACATTGATCCGGTCCTTCAATTGCAGGTCTTGAACCAGATCAAAAAGCCGCGGCTCGTGGTGGGTGATACGATGAACTATTGGATTGATACACGGCTGAAAGAGTTAACGGACACCATGAAATGTATGGATGTCATTATCGTCAATGATTCGGAAGCACGGCTGCTGACTCAGGAACCGAATCTCATCAAAGCGGCAAAGAAAATCATCAAGATGGGGCCGAAGATCATCATTATTAAAAAAGGCGAGCACGGCGCGATGCTCGTCACGGAGGAAACCATCTTCTCGGCTCCGGCATATCCGCTGGAAACAATTTTCGATCCGACCGGAGCGGGTGATGCCTTCGCCGGCGGATTCATCGGATGGCTGGCGCGCACGGATGACCTCTCGGCCAATAACCTCAAGCGTGCCATCATCTATGGCAGTACGCTCGCATCGTTTTGTGTGGAAAAATTTAGCGTGGACAGCCTGCGGGATTTGAGCTATCTGAAAATTCACGATCGTTTCCGTTCGTTCATGGATCTCTCACGATTTGACGAGAATTGATGGCCATGAAGCCGTTGGAATGGATAAACGGCAAGGTCCGGTTTCTGGATCAAACAAAACTTCCTCTTGAAGAAGTCGTTCTATCGACGGATGACGTCGCCGAACTCGCGGAGGCGATTCGTCGTCTTGCAATCCGCGGTGCACCGCTCATTGGCATCGCTGCGGCGTACGGTGTCGCACTTGCGAGCCTTCAGTTAAAAAGCGGCGAGAGAGACAGCGCCAGAGCATTTCTGCAATCGACCATTGATCTCCTCGCATCAACTCGCCCCACGGCAGTGAACCTCTTCTGGGCTCTCAAACGTCAACGCCGGATCATAGATGGCTGGGAGACAAATTCCATCACCGATTTACAGCATCGTTTAATCGACGAAGCGCTGCTCATTCATCAAGAAGATTATGCCATGTGCGAGCACATCGCGGTATTCGGCGTGGACCTTCTCCCGCAAAACTGTTCCGTTCTGACGCATTGCAATTCCGGCATTCTTGCGACCGGCGGACGCGGCACAGCGCTCGGGATTATAACCAAGGCATGGGAAATCGGAAAACTCCGTCACGTCTTTATTGATGAAACACGCCCCCTGTTCCAAGGTGCGCGGCTGACGGCCTGGGAAATGAACCAGGCGAACGTACCGGCAACGCTCATTGTTGATAATACTGCAGCCGTCCTGATGAAACAGGGCAAAATTGATGCGGTCTTGGTCGGCGCCGATCGTATCGCGATGAATGGTGATGCGGCGAACAAGGTGGGCACGTACAATACGGCAATCATTGCAAAACATCATGGGATCCCCCTGTATGTCGCGGCACCGGTATCGACCATGGATTTCAAAATGAAGACAGGACAGGATATTCCAATAGAGGAACGGGACGGGAAAGAGGTCTCGGAAGTGTTCGGCAGACGGATCACACCGCAGGGGATGACGGTGTATGCTCCGGCGTTTGATGTCACGCCGAACGAACTGATCAGCGCGATTGTTACAAACCGGGGCGTTCTCTTCCCGCCATTCTCCGATTCCATTCGGGTTCTTCTCTCTCAAATTTAAAAACGGTTCATGGCCTTGAGATATGCTCGTTAAAACTGAAACCATCGTCCTGAAGACCATGAAATACCGCGACACGAGCAAGATTGTGACGTTCTATTCGAAAGAGTTTGGAAAGCTGAAGGGCATCGCCAAAGGGGCGAGAACCTCGAAGAACAAATTCGGTTCATCGCTGGAGCCGATGACGCATGCGATGCTGGTCCTGTACAAAAAAGAGCATCAAGATCTCCATCTCATTTCCCAATGCGATGCCATCGACTCGTTTAAGAGCCTCACCGAAGATTTGGATCGGATGACCGCAGCCTTGGCGGTGATTGAACTCGTTCATCGAGTGACGCACGACGAAGAACATAATCCTGCATTATTTGCGCTTCTCATGGAGACCTTACGAGCGTTGAATTCCAGCAAAAAAAAATACTCCACCTATCTATATGCATTCAACCTGCGCCTGGTATCGCTCCTGGGATATGCGCCGAATTTTGATGTCTGCGGCGAATGCGGTAATCCTCTTGTCATGGAGAGCGGGGAAAAAGAATTTGTCTTTCAGACGGCCCGCGGTGCGGTCTATTGTCATCACTGCTGTCTGCCTGCCGATTATTCGCAGAAGCATGAACACCATGAACGCGCGCTCATCACGATATCGGCTCAGGGATTACAGATCATGCGGCGGCTGCTCCATGGGCAGATCTCCAGTCTCGGCAATCTTGAAATTGACGTTCCCACCGGGAACCAAATAGCCGAGTGGATACGTCTATATTTACGATTTCACTTTGAAGGATTAAAACCTTTGAAATCGACAGAATTATTTCATCATAATAAAGCAGGGTTATCATAGGAGGAAACTTTATGTCAACCAAATCAGTTCTTGCTGCTGTTTTTCTCATCAGCATGGGAATTATTTTCGGGGTGGTACTGGTGTCAAGCTTCAAGGGTGTTGATTTTTCGTTTGCAGGAGAAGATGTCAAACTCGGCGCTCAACAGACATCCGTCAAACCAAATTCTACGCTGCAGGCATTGAACGAAGCATTTCATAATGTCGGCAAAACCGTCACACCGTCCGTCGTTTTTGTGACCGTGGAAATGAGCGGTGGCCAGGATTCAGAATCGGACAGCCAGCAGGATCCCGGCCAATTCTTCCATCGGTTCTTTGGCCCGGATTTTAAGTTTGATATGCCCAAGCGCGGACCGGAAGTCGGTTCAGGTTCGGGCGTCATCATCACATCGAACGGATATATTCTCACAAATAATCATGTCGTGGCAAATACAAAAAAGAACGGGATTAAAGTTCAGCTTGCCGATACGAGAGAGTTCAAGGCAAAATTAGTCGGAACTGATAAATATACCGATCTTGCAGTGATTAAAATCGATGCAGAGAACCTCCCGGTTGCGGCGCTTGGAAATTCGGATGATGTTGAAGTCGGACATATTGTGTTTGCGATTGGCGCACCGCTCGGGCTGAAATCGACGATGACGCAGGGAATTGTGAGCGCACTCGGACGTGACATCGGCATTATTGGCGATGAATATCGTATCGAGAATTTCATTCAGACGGACGCTGCCGTGAATCCAGGGAACAGCGGCGGGCCGCTGGTCAATATCAACGGCGAAGTCATCGGGATTAATTCCGCCATTGCAACGACCAATGCCCGGTACCAGGGGTATAGTTTTGCGATCCCGTTGAATCTTGCCAAACGCGTTGCGACCGATATCATCAAGTACGGTAAATTCCGCCGCGGATTTCTTGGCGTGCAAATTAAAGACGTCGATGCGGTCTACGCCAAGGCTGCAGGATTGGATAAGAAAAGAGGAGTATGGGTGGAATCCGTGACCAAAGATGCAGCAGGCGAAAAAGCGGGAGTAGAAGACGGCGATATTATTCTCTCGGTCGATGGAAAAGAAGTGAATACGGTCCAAACTCTTCAAACCGCGATCGCTTCAAAACATCCCGGGGAATCTGTCTCCCTCCAGATTTGGCGTCATAAAAAAGAAATCACGAAGAACGTGACACTCGGTTCCCGGGATGAAAAAGAAGAAACCGTAGCGGTCCACGACAACAACGAGAACAATGAATCCGATGCTGCTGTCGAATCGGAAAGAGCGGTGGAGGTGAAAGTGATCGGTGTGACGGTAAAACCGATCGATTCAAAAATAAAGAAACGCTATGATGTCGACAAGGGAGTCCTGGTCGCCGAAATCGAAGATATGAGCCCCGCCCAGGAACGCGGACTACGAAAGGGCGATATTGTTACCGATATGGGAGATCAGAAAGTCTCGACACCGGATCAGTTTGAGAAATCGATTAAGAAACTGAAACCGGGTGATGCCATTATGCTGCGGGTGAAAGGCGAGAATAAAGTCATGCGATTTGTACCGATCGAAATACCCAAATAAGCATTGATGGTTATTGAACAGGAGTAATAAATGCGCGGTCGAGCGTGTCGGCTGCGCATTTTTTTTAGATTTGTCAATTGAATCTCCCTTGAAATTTTACTTTATTTAATGAGAGTGAATTGATGCTGTCCTGTCCATTGCGAAACATTATCAAGAGAGTAATCCCATGATCCGCTATCTCACTGCAGGAGAATCGCACGGTAAAGCGCTTGTTGGCATATTGGAAGGCATGCCGGCGGGGGCTGAATGTTCGGTCGATTACATAAACCATCACCTGTGGCGTCGCCAGCAAGGGTATGGGCGCGGCGGCAGAATGAAAATTGAATCTGACACGGTGGAGATTCTTTCCGGTGTCCGGTTCGGCAAAACCATGGGATCACCCATTGCACTCGTGATCCAGAATAAAGACTGGGAGAACTGGACGGAGAGAATGTCTCTCGACAGCGACGGGTCAGAAGTTGAGAAGATTACCATCCCCCGTCCCGGACATGCCGATTTTGCCGGAGCGGTGAAATACGGATTTGACGATTTACGAAATGTGATCGACCGGGCGAGTGCCCGCGAAACCGCCATGAGAGTAGCGCTTTGTTCCATCGTCAGGAAGTTCCTGGAGAACAATGGTATCTTTATCGGCAGCCACGTATTACGGATCGGTACTGCGGGGATGAAAAACAGGGTGAAGGTCGATAAAATGATAAAAACGTTTTGTCATCGTTCACCTCTTGCAGCATATACCCTTGCACAGGAGGCGGATAAATCCGATGTTCGGATGCTTGATAAATCCGCTGAGGCGATGGCAATATCTGAAATTAAAAAAGTAAAGAAGGCAGGAGACACGCTGGGCGGAATATTTGAGATTATTGTCTCCGGCGTTCCCATTGGATTGGGGAGTTATGTTCAATATGATCGAAAACTGGACGGTCAGCTTGCACAGGCCGTGATGTCGATTCAAGCAATCAAAGGGGTCGAGGTGGGAGATGGATTTGAGAATGCGCTGAAATTTGGATCTCAGGTCCATGACGAATTTGCACTCGCCAACGGGTCCATTGCCCGTAAAACGAATCGAGCAGGCGGAGTTGAGGGAAGTATGTCGAACGGGGAAATAATTGTTCTTCGCGCTGCCATGAAGCCCATTGCGACACTCGCCAAACCCTTGAAAGCAGTCGATCTTGCCACGAAGAAGTTAGTAGAATCCCGATACGAACGTTCCGATGTCTGTGCAGTCCCAGCAGCATCGGTCATTGGTGAATCAGTGATTGCTCCTGTGATCGCAAACGCCTTCCTGGAAAAGTATGGAGGCGATTCTATGGCGGAGATAAGTAAAAGAAGCAAACGAAATTAAGTATAAGTTTCCGAAGGTTCACTTTTGCTAATCTCTGGAAACCTTTGGAATACTTCATTGAATCCCGGCCTTCATTCCTTCAAGATCCCTGCTGCTTCTTGACTCTCGGGGTGGAATATGCTATATTTTATGTGTATTCAATGATTTCCGACAAGAAATTTTTGAGTGAATAACTCATAGGATCTAAGGAGGTGCATAAGTCTTCAGTGTTTTTGAAAGAACCGTCGGCGCAGACGGAAAATTGAGCCGAAAAGTGCTTGTACTCAATCACGATTATGAGCCGTTAAGCATCTGCAATGTAAAGAAAGCGATCATTCTCCTGTATTTAGGAAAAGCAGAATTGATCGCAGCGTGCGATGGTAGGAAATTACGTTCGGTCTATACTTCGATGCCTTTTCCAAGTATTGTTCGCCTCTCTGTTTATATTCGTCTCCCCTACAAAAAAATTGTCCTCTCCCATAAAAATATCTTGCGCCGTGACGGACATGTATGTCAATATTGCGGGAAAACTGAATCGATGTTGACAGTAGATCATGTTATTCCAAAAGCAAAAGGCGGCCCGGATACCTGGGAAAACCTTGTTGCTGCCTGTGTTTCGTGCAACAATAAAAAAGGAGACCGGACATTGCATGAGGCGGGCATGAAACTCCTGCGCAAACCGATTCGTCCCAATCACGTCATGTTTATCAGGCATTTTGTCGGCACGGTGGATGACCATTGGAAACCGTATTTGTTTATGAATTGAAAAGGTGCAATGAGCTGTAGGCGGTGAGCTCGTAGAGACATGTCCATTGCTGCTTTTATCGAAAGGGGTTTATTGTTCTCTTGAATCATAAAAAGAAAATTATTCTCAGCGGAATGCGTCCGACAGGAAAATTGCACCTTGGTCACTTGACCGGTGCATTAGAGAATTGGGTGGCCATGCAGGGCGAATATCAAAATTTTCATCTCATTGCCGATTACCATGCATTAACGACAAATCCGGATACTTCGGAGATCTATAGCAACTCACTGGATATGCTGATCGATTGGCTTGCGGCGGGTCTGGACCCTGTTCAAAGCCCGATGTTCCGCCAATCTCAAATCAAAGAACACGCGGAACTCCATCTGATCCTTTCCATGCTCATTACGACGTCGCGGCTCGAACGCAATCCGACGTTAAAGGAACAAGTCCGCGATCTTGAAATGGATAGTATTGTGTACGGACATCTGGGCTACCCGGTCCTCCAGGCAGCGGATATATTGCTCTATAAAGGCGATGTCGTTCCTGTGGGTGAAGATCAATTGCCTCACATAGAAATTACCCGGGAACTTGCACGACGCTTTAACTCGCAGTATGCCCCGGTGTTCCCTGAACCGGAAGGAAAAATTACAAAGTTCGCACGGTTGCCGGGACTCGATGGCAAACGGATGAGCAAATCGGTAGGGAATACGATTCTCCTTTCGGATCCGCCCGATGCAATTATGAAGAAGCTCAAAACTGCGGTCACGGATCCTCAAAAAGTCCGCAAGGGCGATCCCGGACATCCGGATATATGCCTGGTCTTTGCCTATCATAATAAATTCAACCCGGCGGAAGTTCCTGACATCCGCGTGAATTGTGAAAGCGGGAAGCTGGGATGCGTGGATTGTAAAATGAACTGTGCAAAAAAAATTATTGAAACGCTTGCACCGAGTTTTGAAAAGAGAACATATTTTGAATCGCACCAGGCCGAAGTGAAGGATATTCTTGCAGACGGCGAACAACGGGCGAAAGCCGTCGCCAAACAAACCATGAATGAAGTGCATGATGCGATGAAGATGGGGTGAGAAGATTTAAGATTGAAGAGTGAAGAGATGATTACTAAGAACAACGAACAAAGAACCATTTGTACACCATAAAATTAAACGATTTCGAGGGTCCGCTGGATCTTCTCTTATTCTTCATCAAACGGGATGAATTGGATATTTATGACATTCCGATCGCAAGCATTACGAAGGAATTTCTGGACTACATGCATTTTCTTCAGCAATTCGATCTGGAGATTGCCGGCGAATTCCTCGTCATGGCTGCCGAATTGATGCAAATCAAAGTGAAGATGCTGCTGCCGCCGGAACAGGGTGAAGAAGAGGAGCTTGATCCTCGTGCAAATTTAGTCCAACGGTTGGTGGAATATAAGCGGTTCAAAGAAATGTCCCTGCTGATGAAAAACCGCGAAGAAGAACAAATGAAAGTGAATTACCGCGGGTATCATTCTGCCGACGAGCGTGTGTTTGAAGAGGAAACCGGCGAGGATATGATCCGCGATGTGACATTCTTCGATCTCATTGCCTCGTTCAAATTCGCGATAGATCGAATGCCCAAAAAATTTGTTCATGAAATTGAACGAATCAATGTCACCGTTGAAGAGCAAACCGCCTATATCCTCGATTATTTTTCACGGCGCTCTGAAGCGACCTTCTACGATTTAGTGAAGGATTTTACCGAACGAATTCGAATCGTTGTGACCTTCCTTGCCCTCCTGGAAGTGATCCGGTCAAAGAAAATAATTATCAGACAGTTGCAGCCGTTTGGCGATCTATCCATCATGAGAAATGTGAATTGACCGAAGAACAGACCACCATAGAGAAACCGGAACTGAAGATTCCCACCACGTTCAAAGCATTGGTCGAAGCATTGATCTTTGCCGCTCAGGAACCGCTGTCGCTCAGTCAGATCCGCACGATCTATCAGGATGAGAGCGTCAGGAATGATGGATCGAGACAGGTTGAACCCGACACGATACGGCAGATGGTTGCTGATCTGAATAAAGAATATGCAAAACAGGATCGACCGTACCGTATCGTGCAGATTGCCGGTGGATATCAGTTCGCCACTTCGACGGAATATGCCGAATGGCTCGGTAAACTGTACAAGGAGCAGGGACGGAGAAAACTCTCTCAATCCGGTGTGGAGACGCTGGCCATCATCGCCTACAAGCAGCCGATTACGAAAGCGGAAGTGGAAAAAATCCGCGGTGTCAATTGCGATTATGTCCTTAAAACATTATTGGAAAAAGAACTGCTTGCCGTCACCGGACGGGCTGAAAGTGTCGGCCGGCCGCTGTTGTACGGTACGACGCGGGAATTCCTGAAACATTTCGGTTTGAATGACATTACCGATTTGCCCCGGCCGAGAGAGATTGAAGAAATACTCGGAGAAAGTCAATTTGAAACCGAACGCAGAATGCTCGAAGCCCAGGCGGGAGCCGAGCAGGCAAGAAAAGATCAGGAGGACTTCAAATCACGTCTGCCGCACATACCCAAAAAGAAACCGGAACTGGACGAAAAGGGCGTTGAGATTGTGCCGCACAAGAGAACGCGTGAAATCAGGATAATGCCTGTTGAAGAACGGAAAGTGTTAGAAGAGGCCGGTCAGGAAAAGATAGAATTCACATCGGAAGGCACTCTGCCTGTTCAGCAATCACCGGTCGTTACCGGTGGAATGATTCAAGCACCGCAGGAATTATCTCAGGTCGGCTCACCGCCGGAAATTCCAGGCGAACTTGAGAACCAGGTTCCGATCTTTCGTTCGAGCGAAAATCAGCCGGTCGAAACCACCGGCAGCACGAGAGAACCGGAACAACCGACGGTACAAGAAATATATACTGGAGAAACGTTATCAACGACAGAAGAATTGACTCAAGACGCAGGCCAAGACAATCCGGAAACTGGAATGCCCCAAGACGAAGCAGGACACCAGAAAAAACGGTGGAAGGTCTGGAAAGAAAAGATTCAGGGATTCATCAAGAAACTGTTCGCTTGAATCGATATCTTGCGATGGCCGGAGTCGGTTCGCGCCGGAAGAATGATGAATTAATTCTTTCCGGTGCGGTGAAAGTCAATGGAAAATTGGTGAATGAGTTAGGCGTCCAGGTAAGGATAGGGAAGGATAAAATTGCAGTTCATGGGGAGCTGGTGAACCTAGAAGAGAAACTCGTCTACATTATCTTCAACAAACCAAAAGATACCATCACCACCATGAGTGATGAAAAAGGACGTGCGACCGTCATGAAATACGTCCATGTCAAACAACGTATTTATCCGGTTGGACGATTGGATAGAAATACGACGGGGGTGTTGCTTTTTACCAACGACGGCGATCTGGCAAATGCCTTAATTCACCCCAAATTTGAAATTGAAAAGCTGTACCGCGTAACGCTGGATCGTCAAATTCAGGATGAAGATCTGAAGAAACTCCGAAAAGGGGTTCGGTTAGAAGACGGTCTGGCAAAAGCGCAATCGGTTGAACTCATTGATGGTTCCAAACGAATGAAAGTCCTTCTTGCCCTGCGCGAAGGCCGGAACCGTGAAATCCGTAGAATGTTCGAAGTGATTGGTTATGATGTGCGCCAACTTGATCGTGTCTCCTTTGCCGGATTAACACCGCTCGGTATTCCGCGGGGAAATTGGCGATTTCTCAATCGGAGCGAAGTGAACTACTTGAAAAAACTCGCCGGATCGACAAGTAGAAAAGAAATAGAAGAGATTTATACATAGGAGCGGAAGTATTCGGGACCCAGAATCTGTCGGCGTAAATTGAGTTCTGTGTTCACCATTGCACAATCTTATCACATTACCGACTGGTTATCCCGGCCGGATCAATTTCGTCGGATGAAGCTCCCATCGAATCAAATCTATTCAACGGTCACTCATCCAAAGGTTTTCTCGATCCTGAGGTATTATTAAGATTTCGCAGTATTTTCATTTTGAATTAGAACTCCAAATATCTAAAACGAGCTTATTAATACTCTATATAAACCTGTTAACTATTATATATATCAACAAGTTATCTCGTATAGAATAAACAGAATTACGCGCGTAAAATTTGCATTAACTATATATTAGTTCATTAAATGTTAATTCAATTTGAATAGTAAATGTCTGAAAAATCACATAGTAACCCTTCAATTATTAAATGTAATACGCACAATTTAAAAATGATTTTATTGCGGGAGCACAATATCGTGGTTGGGAACTCTTAATTTAAAAAAGCACTTCGGGAGCACGATGAAAATCACGTTTTCATATAATAATTTTCCATAACTCTTGCGAGCGAATAATATAAAAATCACATACTCTCGAATATTGGAATTGACGATGACTGAAGACAAAAAAAATCAAACAGCTGAACCGGGACATGAAGATATCAACGTCCTGATGCTGCGCAGGAGGGAAGAGTTAGACCAGCTCGCCAAACTTGGCATTAATTCATATCCGTATGAATACGAACGCAATGCGTTTTCCAAGGAACTCATCGCTCAATTTAAAGATGACGAACCTCAGAGAACGGTATCGATTGCCGGCAGGATCATGTCGCTCCGGCGGATGGGAAAAGCCTCGTTTTGCCATATCCAGGATTCTGAAGGACGCATTCAAGTGTATTTACGGCGCGACGATATCGGGACTTCGTACGATGCGTTTAAACTGATGGATATAGGCGACATCATTGGCGTGAAAGGATTTGTCTTCCGGACGAAAATGGGAGAAGTCTCTGTCCATGCCTCTGAACTTCAGTTGCTCTCGAAGTCGCTGCGGCCTTTGCCGATCGCCAAGGAAAAAACGGATGAACAGGGAAATAAAAAGGTTTATGACCCGTTCTCGGACAAAGAATTGCGTTACCGTCAGCGGTACGTGGATCTGGTGGTCAATCAGGATGTGCGGCAGGTGTTCATCAAGCGGTCGAAAGTAATCAGTACCATTCGAAAATTTTTGGACAACCTCGGTTACCTGGAGGTGGAAACACCGGTGCTGCAACCGATCTATGGCGGAGCGTCTGCGCGGCCGTTTATGACGCACCATAATACCCTGGATATGAAGCTCTATATGCGTATTGCAGACGAACTTTATCTGAAGCGTTTAATTGTCGGCGGTTATGATGGCGTGTATGAGATCTCCAAAGATTTTCGGAATGAGGGAATGGATAAAACGCATAATCCTGAGTTTACCATGATGGAACTCTATGTTGCGTATCATGATTACCGATGGATGATGAATCTGGTGGAGGAACTGGTCTCCACGATCGCTATTGCGCTCAACGGCGTTCCGGTTGCAACACTGGGCAGTCAGGAAATCAATTTTACACCTCCCTGGAAGAGGATGACGATGTTTGATGCCATTCAAGAATACACCGGGAAAAATTTAAGGAATAAAAACGAAGCAGAACTTCGTGCCGTTGCAAAGGAATTACATATCGAAGTCGATCCAAAAATCGGTCCGGGGGGGATCATCGATGAAATTTTTGGCGCGAAAGTCGAACCTTTTCTCATCCAGCCGACGTTTATAACGGATTATCCGCTTGAAATGTCACCGCTGGCAAAGAAACACAGGACGGAACAGGGTCTGGTCGAGCGCTTTGAAGCGATTGTGAACGGTAAAGAATTGTGCAATGCATTTTCAGAGCTAAATGATCCACTTGACCAGCGCGCGCGTTTTGAGGAACAAATGAAACTTCGCGCCCGGGGAGATGAAGAAGCACAAGTGCTGGATGAAGATTTTCTTAGGGCTCTCGAATACGGGATGCCGCCGACGGCCGGCCTGGGTATCGGGATTGATCGGTTGACGATGCTGCTGACGAATCAGGAATCTATCCGTGATGTCATATTCTTCCCCCAAATGAAGCCGGAATAGGGCGAAAGAACTGTCCGCGTTCGAACGATTCGAAGGATCTTTTTTAATCTCCAACCATCCCATGAGGGTAATTTCAGGATGCCGGTTGAATTAATTATTGATATTCCGGCAACTCCTGAGCGCCTGCTTCGTATTTTATGAAGAATCGGGGGATTTGCCGTCTTTGATTTTCGTCCGAATTCACGTACCTTGTAATGATATATGATGAACGAAATTGATAATGATTTGCCGATAATTATAGACACGCGACAATGTTGCTCAACATAAGGAAGAGTTTAATGAAAAAGCGGTTTTCAATAATTACTGTTATGGCGGTGATCGTCGTGAGCATTATTGCCGGGATGGGAATAGATAAGCTGATATCTGCCGACAACATTTATGAGCAGATCAAGAAGTTTGGCGACGTGCTCAGTGCTGCTGAAAAATCGTATGTTGATGAAGTCGATACGGGAAAACTGACGGATGCGGCGATCGTGGGTATGCTGAATACGCTTGATCCCCACTCGGTCTATATCCCGCCGAAGCAATACGAAAAAGTGATGGAGGAATTCAAGGGGAAATTTGAAGGAGTCGGCATTTCGTTCCGAATTTTGAATGATACCATTACGGTGGTTGAGCCGGTTGCCGGCGGGCCGTCGGCGAGAATGGGCGTGCTCTCGAATGACCGGATTGTTAAAATTAACGATTCGTCAGCAATTAAATGGGTCGACACTCAGGTCATGCATACCCTTCGCGGCCCGAAAGGGACGAAGGTAAAAATATCGATTGTCCGGCCGAGTGTAAAAGAAATTCTGGAATTTGTCATCATCCGCGATGAAAT
>Ga0105104_10001420_pt1 | contig 17996 bp, 14 predicted proteins | sample PPLLaktember2015_3_FD_87034 | JGI IMG/M metagenome (GOLD analysis project Ga0105104, IMG submission 87034) | Freshwater sediment microbial communities from Prairie Pothole Lake near Jamestown, North Dakota, USA - PPLs Lake P7 Core (6) Depth... | ecosystem: Environmental > Aquatic > Freshwater >... | reverse complement strand
CGCCGTCGGAATCGGGAGTTTCCGAGGAGCGGGACCCATTCCTGTCCCGAATCCGGTTTAACGTCAACGTCTCGAGTCGAGACCCGATCGTGATGGACAACAACCTCGCCAAACTCGCCGGCGACCTCGATCTCCGGCTGGTCGGCGACTTCTACCGGCCGAGCCTTCTCGGACGGCTGGCACTCGAAGAAGGCGGCGAGCTGTACCTGCGGGAGCGCACGTACTACCTGGAACGTGGGCTGATTTCTTTCTACAACCCGGCACAGATAGAGCCCGTGCTCGACCTCGCGGCGAAGACCCAGGTGGGTGAATACGACGTCACCCTGCGGATCAGCGGAGAAGCGGACGACCTGGAAACCAGCCTGACGTCCGAAGATCCCCTTCCCGAGCCGGACATCATCGCTCTGCTCGTCACCGGAAGGAAGCTCGAAGAAGCCCGAGGTGAGGCAACCACCGTCCTTCGCGAGCAAACGCTTTCTCTGCTCACGGGGACCGTCACGGGCAGGCTGGAACGGGGGCTTGAGCAGGCGACCGGGCTGTCGAAGGTACGCATTGAACCGAGCCTGATCGCGGCTGAGTCCGATCCGACCGCGCGCCTGACTATTGGCCAGGACCTGACTCGTCAGTTGGGTCTCATCTATTCCATGGATCTGACGAACGGTGGCGACCAGATCTACATTGGGGAATACGATGTATTCCGCGGTTTCACCGCGCGTGTCTTTCATGAAACAGCGTCGGATAGCGAGGTCGATGCAGGCGCCAAGTTCCGCTTCGAGGTGCGCCACGATCTCCGGATCGGTGGGGCGTCGGCTGCGGGGAGCGGGAAACAGGAGGAACGAAGAGTTTCGGCGGTGAAACTGGAAGGCGGCTCTCCTTTTTCGGAAGCCGAGCTGCTGAAGCAGTTCGACGTTCAGGCGGGCGACCGGTACGATTTTTTTAAAGTGCGCCGTGGCCTCACTCGCCTGACCGTTTTCCTCCAGAAAGAGGGTTACCTGGAAGCGCGTGTGAGGCTCAGCCGCGAGGAGTCCACGATCCAGGCGGTGGGAATGTCGCTTCAGGTTGAGCCGGGCCCAAAAGTCGAGCTCGTTTACGAGGGAGACGAGCCCGGCAATCAAGTTCAGGATCGCGTCCGCGAGGTTTGGGCGGCGGGAGTGTTTGACGGGCAGCGGGCAGCATCGGCGAAGGAAGTGATCCGGAACCAGCTCGTGCAGGACGGTTTCCTGGAGCCACAAGTGGCTCACCAGATCAAAGTAGAAAGCGGAATCAAGCAGGTTGTCTTCACGACAGAGCCGGGGGTCCGGTACACGAACGTCCACGTCGGTTTCGAGGGAGCCGAGGCGTTTCCCGAGGACCTGCTCCGTGATCAGTTGCGCAGTGCCGGTCTGCTCGGGAGGGTGGCGGCCGCCTCGCCTGAAGTGAAGGATCTCTTGAAGCGCGTTTACCGGCAGGAGGGTTATCTTCAGGCCGAAGTCGGGGAGCCGGTCAGGGAGCTGCATCCGGACACCGGAGAGGCCCGAATTGTCTTGGCAGTCAATGAAGGCCCGCGTGCGGTAGTAGCTGAAATTGGATTTGAGGGCAATTCGGTCTTGTCCGAGGAACAGCTGCTCTCGGGGACCGGGCTGCAACCCGGTCAGGTCTACCAGCCGCGTTTGCGCGACGAGGCGATCGGCCGGCTGCAAGACCTGTACTCCGGCAGGGGCTACAACGATGCGACCATTGAAGCGACTCTGGATGCCGCACCGGAGACCGGGCACGCCCGTCTGACCTTCGAGATCGAGGAGAATCGCCGGGAAGTCGTCCGGGAAGTCCGGATTGAGGGGAATGACAAGACCAGCGAGGGTTTTATCCGAGATCAGCTGGCCTTGGCGCCCGGGGACGTTCTCATTCCCGAACGGGTGGCTCGTTCCCGGCGAAGCCTGTACGATACCGGTGCCTACACGGTCGTTGAGATCGATCCACAAGAAATAGAGGCCGCCGATGCGCCGGCGGGCGAGAAATCGGTGCGGGCGGTCATTCGGGTGCAGGAAGTCAGGCCTTACCGCCTGCAGTACGGAGGGTTCTACGATACTGAACGGGGGCTCGGCCTCATTGCCGATCTGATCAACCGGAATACGATCGCAAATGCGGCGACGCTGGGTCTGCGCGGGCGTTTCGACGACGAATTCAGAGAAATACGGGCCTATTACAGCCAGCCGCAGCTCGGCGGCCTGCCTTTCGACACCAACATCACAACGTTCCTTAGCCGGGACATCCGGCGTAACGCGAATTTCGTGGTTGACCGCGCGGGCGTCTCACTGGAGCAGCAGAAGGAGTTCCGCAACCAGTTCGTCCTCTCGTATGGCTATCGATTCGAGCGGGACCACAGTTACGACATCGGCCCCGATCCCTTCTTTGACCTGACGCTGAAGGTCGGGCGCCTGCTCCTCAGCGGGGTCCGCGATGTGCGGGACGATATTCTGGACGCTTCCCGCGGGTCGTTCATTTCGCAGAGCTTTGAGTTCGCGCCCAAATGGGTCGGATCCGATCTGACGTTCGGCCGCTATTTCGGCCAATACTTCCATTACATCCCGCTCAGCGAGCCTTCCGAGATTCCGTGGAGCGGCGGAGTCCGAAAGTCGCGCCTCGTCTACGCTGGCGGTGTCCGGGTCGGGTTGGCCAATGCTTTCGGAGAGCAGGTGGTGGTTCCAAGCGAGAGGTTTTTCGCGGGAGGCGGCAGCAGCATCCGTGGATTCGAACAGGACACGATCGGACCTCGCAACGTGATTGGCGACCCTGCGGGAGGCGAGGCTGTCTTTATACTCAACAACGAACTGCGCTTCCCGCTTTACAGCATTTTTGACGGCGTCGGCTTCGTCGATGTCGGTAATGTGTATCGGAAAATCAATGACTTCGATCCGTTCGACGTTCGCAGCTCGGCGGGCTTCGGCCTGCGGATCCGAACTCCCTACTTCCTGCTCCGTGCCGATTACGGTCTGAAACTGGATCGCCAGACGGACGAAAGCCGCGGCGCCTTCTTCTTCAGCATCGGCCAGGCATTTTGAACCGCGCCCGCGGATACCCTGGGGGCGGGGTGTCCCGCCAATGCCCTTTACTTTTTCGGCGGGAGCCACGTGTCAGTCCTACGGTCAGGCAAGCTGGAGTCGCGTTACAGAGCCGCGCACGCAGTGGAGGGCTGCGAAGCGTTTTGTGCGGAGCAGCCTGGAGCGGAGTAAGCGGGACCACCCATCGAACCTTGAAGTCGCGTTGGGTGGTCCCGCTTACTCCGCTCCAGACTGCTGCGCAAACAACGCTTCGCAGTCCTCCACTGCGTGCGCGGCTCTGTAGCGCGACTCCAGTCCCCCCCATCACCACCCCGGCAACACTTGCACTTTGGCGGGTATCAAGACCGTCAGCTTGCTCCGGATGCCCGGCGTCACCCACAGCTCGGCCGGTTGCTTGTCCGGGATGAATACCGCCTCCGCTCCCGTTTTCTTGACGATGGGGATGCTCCTTTTCGGCCCGAGCACGAAGAGCCCCGTGGATAAGGCATCGGCCATGGTCGCGTTCGGGGCGAGGATAGTGACCCCAGCGAGACCGGCAGCTGGATATCCGGTCCGGGGGTCCACGATGTGGCCGTAGCGACGGCCTTCGATTTCAATGAATCGCTCATATTGGCCGGATGTGGCTACCGCCCAGTCATCGGGCATTTCGATCCTCGCCAGTGTCGCGGACCTGTCAAAAGGATTCCGAATCGCGATCGACCAAGCCAGGCCGGATTCTGACTCACCCGAGACACGGACGTTGCCGCCCAAATCGAACATGAAGTTCCGAACCGCGAGATTGCGGCACTCCCGCCAGGCGAGGTCGACTGCATAGCCCTTGCCGATTCCCCCAAGATCCACTCGCATTCCGCGGCGCGCCAGGAAAGCTGCTCCATCCATCAACTGAATCTGGCGAAAATCGACGCGAGCAAGTGCTTCTGTCAGAGCGTCGTCGGTCGGAAGCGAGGGCGTTTGGCCCTTCACCGGTCGCCAGAGATCGACGACCGGCCCGATGGTCACGTCAAACGCGCCGCTCGTCAGCTCTCCGTAGACCTTCGACAGCTCGAACAGCCGGCGGGTGTGCTCGGGAACTTCGAGCGGTCGGACGCCCGCGACGGCGTTCAGGCGGGAGACGGCGCTATCGGCGCGGTAAACGCTCAGCTCGGCGTTCAGGTCCTGCATGAGTTGCTTAGTCTTATCCGCTGCGCCCGACAGCTTGCTGCTTTCCTTGCCGGCTAACGTGAGTGTCGCCCCCGTCCCCATGGTTTCAAACGAGCTGCTGACGGGTTCAGGGCTGAAGAGGCTGCAGGCGGGGAGGAGCAGAACTAAAAACGTGCAAATCGGAATACTCTTTCGGAGTGCGGTGGCCTTGACCTGATCTTTATACGTATCTTGCCACCCAAGGGCAGTTACAGAGCCGCGCACGCAGCGGAGGGCCGCGAAGCGCTTTGTGCGGAGCGAGTCCCGGAGCGAAGTAAGCGGGACCACCCAACGTGCCGTTACGGTTCGTTGGGTGGTCTCGCTTACTCCGCTCCAGGCTGCTTCGCGGGAAGACGCTCCGCAGCCCTCCACTCCGTGCGCGGCTCTGTAACTGCCGTTCGGCGGCAAGATACGTGTAAGGATCAGGGACCTCACGACAACCAGTTTCGTTGTCTGTGGACGGCTTTGAGGGTGTCGATCGTAATGTTCACATCCTCCACGATCTGAAAATCGAACATGCCGACACAAATGAAGTCAGCTCCGTTCTCAAAGGCGTACTTGAAACCATCTTTCGGATGGATCGCACCGCCGGCCAGCACCTTAAAGGCGACCCACGGAACGTTGACCGCCTTCATGAACTCGATAGTCCGTTCCGGGAACAGATCGAACATGTTGTCGTGGAATTTGTTGTGGTCGAGGTTCTGAGTACCATCGACCGTCCACTCTTCACGGAACTCGCGGGGATGTGCGGACCAGTAACGATCATGATGAAGCGTTTTCACGTAGTAATCCGGCTTCATCCCGGCCTTCTCGCAGGCAATCGGTACCTCAATGGAATGTGCGCCGATCCCTGCCACGTAGCCCTGACTCTTCATGTAGTCGAGCGCTTTACCGAGCAGGTCCGTTCTTCCGTTTTTCACGAATTTGTCCGCATACCCGCCTTGGACATACAGGGTCGTGCACCCGGCGTCGATGGCCTTGTCGATGTCGGTCTTCATATCCTCGACGGTCGGGTAGACCTGACACATAGTCTGCATCTTGCCGCCAATGATCTCGACGTACTTCTGAAAGAGGGGCATCTGAGCCGTCACCACCTGCATCATCGTGATTCCGGCACGCTCGGCCAACTCGATTGTCTCAAAGACCTTTCGATCCGTGTTGTAAGCCTTAAAGAGCGAGGAAGCGTAGATCAGGTCTCTGGCATGGGCCCAGCCGCCGATCAGGTTGCAGCCGAGGATCAGCCGGGTCGCTTCCAGTTTGCCCAGCTTGCCCTTAGGCAGCTCGCCTTTAAGCTCTTCCAGCTTCACTTCCTGGAGTTTGATCGTTGCTCCGGTGATGGCATGAGCTTTCTCCCACTTGTATTTCCTGGCAGCGCCGTAGGAAAAGACGCCGAGCAGCGGGATCGAGGCCAGATTCGCAACCAGGCTCCGGCGAGTGATCGGCCCGGCCACTAGCGGCTGAACGGCAGCCGCTTCCTCTGCCACGGATTCCACTCCCGTGGCCTTCGCTTTCCTGCCACTGAACAAGCGGTCCAAGCCGGGCAGCAGTTTCGTAGGAAAGAACAGCAGTATGCCCAGGGCGAGGAGCTCGACGAGGTTCTTGTCTACAAAAAGGTAGTGACCTTCGGTCGGCATCCTGAGATCGGTTCCGATCAGCGGCGGATGAGCCACGTAATAGAGGACGAGGAAGCAGATGCCGGCAATCGCGGCAACTCGGGTAAGACCTCCCAGCACGAGAGCCAGACCAATCAGGATCAAACCCCAAATGTTGATCTGATCGACCGCCTTGAGCAGTCCCGGGCTGGCCCCGATGGTGTGGAAAATGCCGGCAAAAAGGCCTCGCGCCGTTTGCAGGTAGGGCGCGGAAGTCCAACCGGGAATCAGAAGTTTAGCAATGCCTTCATATAAGAAATGCCAGCCAATGGCGATCCTCAGAACGAGGAGAATGATCGTCTGTGTACGCGATAAGCGGGAGAGAATCATCGTGACTCCTTTCAACGGCGGCCGTGGAGCGCCCGCACGTTGTTCTTATACCTTTCCCGCATGCCTGGTCAACCTTGATTTGTTCGGTGCTTTAGCGGAAAGCCAGCCGTAGTAGAATAACCGGATCTATGTCGAAGAAGACGCTTCTGGGACTTTCCTTACTCGGTTTCTCTTGCCTGCTGCAGGCGCAAAGCCAGGAAGATTTGAAGGACTACTTTGAAGGCAAGCAGGTGATTGTGAAGATCGACATGCCCGGGGATAAAAGCGGGATCGACCTCCGGCTGGACGACGCTCGGGTCATTGATTTCTCGGAAGTCGGGCGAAGAACCAAGCGTTACGGGGTCAGCATCCGCCGGGGTGATGAAGTCATGATCACCCTGGTGAAAGTGAACAAGAAGAACATCGAATTCCAGCTGGGCGGGGGCGGATATGGAACTGCGGGCGATCCTGTATCGACCCCCTCGGTCAGTACTTACGTCCCCAAATCCGAGCGGGAGAAGCGTCTCGAGGACGATGTTCGTAACGAGAAAGATCCTCGTCAGAAGAAACGACTCCAGGACCAGCTTGACGATCTCCGCCGCGAGCGCGAACGTGAGGAAGCCCGGCTCAAAGCCGAGGCGGCCCAGGCGGAGATTCTAGCCGAGGCCCAGGAGCGCAACCTCCGCCGGACTTCCGGTTCACGCTTCAACCTCTGGTTCGCAGATCGGGTGCCGGCCGAAGCCCTGACCCCTGGCGCGGTCAACGCGGCCCTGGCGGATTACGTCGATTTCAACACCGAAGACTCGCGAGGCCGAGACCAGGATAAGTATCACAGCTCGGTTGATCCAGGTGCTTCCCGCACCTTCGTTTTGCGGAAGGGTGTGACGGAGCAGGAAGTGAACCGAGCTTACGGGCAACCAATCAGCCGCAACCTCGAGCAACTGAAGACTTTCTCCCTGGTGACGGCTACCTATGCAACCGAAGACGGTGAACTGCTTGCCCACTTTGTCGAGGGCGTGCTGGTGAAGTACTCGATGTCGTCGAAGTAGGTGGAGTCAGCGAGGAAGGCCTGAAAGGCCGGTGCATGATAGCCCAGGCCGAAGCCTGGAGTCGCGTTACAGAGCCGCGCACGCAGCGGAGGGCCGCGTAGCGTCTTTTGCGAAGCGGCCTGGAGCGGAGTAAGCGGGACCACCCAACGCGCCTTTAAGGTTCGTTGGGTGGTCCCGCTTACTCCGCTCCAGGCTGCTTCGCAAAAGACGCTCCGCAGCCCTCCACTGCGTGCGCGGCTCCGTAATGCGACTCCAGCAACAAAGTGTACCGGCCTCTTGTGCCGTGTCATCGCCGGCCCTATTTCTGCTAACATCTCCCCAATGGAGACAAGGATTCTTGACGGCAAAAGAATCGCGGAAGAAATCCGGTCTGAGCTGTGTACGGAGATCGGTGACCTTCGATCCAAGGGCATCGTTCCCGGACTCGCGGTCGTCTTGGTAGGCGAAAACCCCGCCTCCCAGATCTACGTTCGGAGCAAGGCGAAAACCTGCGCCGAGCTTGGAATGCATTCCGAGAGTCACGATCTGCCCGCGACCACGACCACGGAGGAGTTGCTCGATCTGATCGGCCGGTTAAACAAAAGCGACACGATCGATGGCATCCTGATCCAGCTTCCGCTGCCGGCGCACATGGACTCTGACGTAATCCTGCGCGCCGTGGACCCGACCAAGGATGTGGACGGGTTTCATCCTGTCAACGTCGGCCTTTTGTCGCTCGGGACTTTCACTCTCGCTCCGTGCACACCGTTCGGGATTATCGACATGCTGAAACGCGCGGGAGTCCCTCTGAAGGGTGCCGAAGCGGTCGTGGTGGGACGGAGCAACATCGTGGGAAAACCAGTCGCGATGTTGCTGCTGCATCAGCATGCGACGGTCACCGTCTGCCATTCCCGCACCCGGGATCTGCCCGAAGTCTGTCGCCGTGCCGATATACTCGTCGCAGCCATCGGACGACCGGCCATGATCACCAGAGAATTCATCAAGCCCGGCGCGACCGTCATCGACGTCGGAACGACCAAGATCGAGGATCGTGATTTAGCCCTGCGCCTCTTTGGTTCCGATTCAGCAAAATTCCGGACCTTCGAGAAGCAAGGGTCGGTCCTTGTCGGTGATGTCCACCCGACCGATCCGCTTGGACTGGCGGGCGCTGTCACCCCGGTCCCCGGTGGCGTAGGGCCGCTCACAATCATTCACCTGATGAAGAACACGGTCTTAGCGTGTCGCTCGCGAAAAGGAATTTTGAAATGAAGAGGATGCTTCTGGTTTTGTTGCTTGCTCTTACATTCGTCGTTGCCGCTGCACCTGTTTCGATGAAGACGATAAAGATGGGCAAGGCGCCTTACTTCTCGGCTCTCAATCCGGTTCGGAATTTGATTTATGTCACGAATTTCGCTTCAGACGAGGTGTGGGTCGTCGATCCGGCAACTCACACTACCGTCGGGAGACCATTTTATGCGGGCGTCGAGCCCCTCGGAATTGCCGTCTCTCCGGCGGGTGACAAGATCTTCGTCACCAACCTGGGACCTGGACTGGTGAAGGTCGTGAATGCCAAGGACTACCAGCTCCTGGACGACATAAAAGTCGGCGCGACGCCCAGCAACGTGGTCGTGTCCCCCAAGGGTTCCATGGCGTTCGTCACGAACTTCGGGAAGGGAAAAATCGGAAGAGTGGATTTCATCGACACAACCAGCCACCGGGTCGTCGCCGAACTGGAGGTCGGGATCCGTCCTCTGGCCGCTGCCGTAACCCCAGCCGGAGACTTCCTTTACGTGGTGTGTGGCGGCTCCAACGAGGTCTATGTGATCGATGTTGCCGGGAAGAAGATAGTCCAGCAGATTCCAGTCGGCATCACGCCGGATGGAGTCGCCCTTTCGCCCGATAGCAACACTCTTTACGTGGCGAATAGTGGATCAAACGACCTCTCGGTGATCGATCTGGTTGACAATACCGAGAAGAAGCGCGTCCCCGTCGGCAAGAGCCCGTTTTCGCTCGCCGTGGCGAGCAACGGCCGCGTTGTGGTCGTGGAGACAGGTGACAGCACCGTAAGCGTCCTAAACCCGGATCTGCAAAAGGCCACGAGCATCAAAGTCGGAAAGCAACCGATCGATGTCTGTCTGTCTTCCGACGACAAATTTGCCTTCGTGACTCTGGAAAAGGACAACAAGCTGGCGGTGCTTACGTTGCAGTAGTCAAAGAAGCGAACCAGCTGCCAGCTGACGACTGACAGCTGACAAAAACAGAAACAAGCCCACTGTCGGTTTTTGTCAGCTGTCAGTCGTCAGCTGTCAGCTGGTCGCAGTTCAGACCATTTCCCTCAAATACCACTCCACGAACTTCGGGATGCCTTCCTCAATGGGCGTTTCCGGGGAATAGCCGAGCCGTTCACGCGCCCGCGAGATGTCGGCGTAGGTGATCGGCACGTCTCCGGCCTGGGCAGGCAAGAGCTTGATCCTGGCTTTCTTCTGAAGAGCGGTCTCGATCAGCTCGATCAGCCGCATGAGCGGAACCGTCCGCGAGTTCCCGAGATTATAGATGCGAAATCCGTCCGGCCGGTCAAGCGCCCCCAAGATTCCCTGCACTATGTCGTCCACGTACGTATAGTCGCGCTCCGACTTTCCCTGGTGATAAACCGGAATTTCGCCATCGTTCACAATCGTCCGGACAAACTTGTGAATCGCCATCTCCGGCCTCTGTCTGGGTCCGTAAACCGTAAAGAACCTCAGGCAGGAGATCGGCAATCCGTGATTGTGATGATGGGTAAAGCAGAGCAGCTCGCCCGCACGCTTGGTCGCGGCATACGGAGAGACCGGCTGGCTGATCGGGTCCTCTTCTGCAAAAGGCACCTTGCTGTTGATACCGTAGACGGAAGAGGAACTCGCAAAGACGAAATTCGTGGCGCCGAACTCGCGGGCGAGTTCCAGCAGGCCAGCCGTCCCGGTCACATTGACCTGGCTGTAAAGGACCGGGTTTTCGAGCGAAGGTCGAACACCCGCATACGCCGCCAGGTGCAGCACCGCCGAGGGCTGGTGAGTTTTGAAGATCTCCGAAAGAGCTGTAATGTCCAGCAGATCCTGGCAGTAGAAGGGGAAATGGCCGCGTTCCCGGACGGTGTCCAGGTTACGAGCTTTGATCCGGGGATCATAAAAGTCGTTGCAGTTGTCTACAACGACGATTTCGTCACCACGGTTGAGTAGATGCTCGCAGGCGTGAGAACCGATAAATCCCGCGCCTCCCGTCACGAGAACTTTCATAGAGTCTCAGGTTTGGTCAGAATCGCGTCGAAGTTCTCTTCCTTCTTGTACATCGAGTAGGCTATACCCCCGGGGAGGGAGGACAGCGTCACGATCAGGAAGTTGAGGAAGGACAAGGTAACGGCCACTTCCGGTTCGACCCCTATCTGGCTGAAAAGCAGAAAGTAGACGTATTCCCTTAATCCGAATCCATTAATCGTGATGGGTATCATGATCGTCAGGTTAACGATCGGGATAAAGATGAGAAAGATGTAGAAGGGCGCCGGGATGCCGATCGCAAGAGCGGCAAGCCACATGACGACTACAGCAAGGAATTGGATCGCGCCCGAGAGAAGAAGACAATTGGCGACTGCCTTCTTGTTTCTCCTCAGCGTAGTCAGGCCTTCGGAAACGAGCTCCAGCTTCCCCTCGACGTTCTTCAGACCAAACCGAGTTAGCAGCCTGGTCAGACGCTTGTGGATCCAGGAGTGAAACAGGGCGACGTTCGCCGCGAAATAAGCGATTAGCAAGCCGATGAACAGGTACAGCAGGGAAAAACCCTCGATCATGATGCGGTGCAAGGCGGCGAAGAGACACCCGATGAAAAGGAGGGCAAAAAGTCCCGCGGAACGCTCCACGAGCGTCGTAGTCAACGTGGTCGACATTCCCCGGTGATGACTCTTCGACAAGTAGTAGGCACGGAAGAAGTCGCCACCAATGCCCGACGGCAGGAACAAATTGAAGAACTGACCGATGAACATAATCTTGGTCAGGGGAGAGAAGCCAGCCGTCATTTGAAAATTCTCGAGAATGACCTGCCAACGGACCACGGCCAGCAGGATGATGAACATCTGCAAAGCGGTCGCTAAAAGCACCAGCGTGGGATCGACCGACGAGATGACGGCCAGGAGCTTCTTGAGATCCATTTCAAGGGCAAGGATCCCGAGGAGGAGCAGGGTGACACCGAGCTTGAGGGCTAGCTTGGTTCCTTTGCGCATAGAAGGCCCCGATTTTGGCAGAATTGAACGACGCAGGTCAATAAACCTATAATACCGCGATGCCGGTTTACGAATATCAATGCCAGGCCTGCGGACGCCGCTTCTCACGCTTTTTCTGGAGGATGGCGGACGCCGAAGGGACCAAGTGTCGTTGCGGCAGCGGCAATCTGGAGCAGCTTGTTTCCCGCGTCTCGATGGTCCGCTCCGAAGAAAGCCGGCTGGAAAGCATGGCTGACCCGGATAAATGGGGTGATCTGGACGAGAACGACCCCAAGGCCATGGCGCGAATGATGCGCAAAATGGGCGGCGAGCTCGGTGAAGACCTCGGCCCTGAATTCAACGAAGTCGTCGATCGCCTGGAAGCAGGCGAGGACCCCGAAAAGATCGAGCAATCACTCGGCGAGACGGGCGAAGGCGGAGAGGGAGAAGGCGGAGCTGGTGGGCCTGCCGATTACGACAATCTGTTTTAGCAACTGGCACGGACTTACAACTGACAGCTGACGGCTGACAGCTGACAAAGACAAAGAACCAAGCAAATCCCCGGTCTTTGTTTTTGTTAGTCGTCAGCCGTCAGCTGTCAGCTGTCTTCGTGGTTACTCCATCGCAATTTCCTTCAACGGCACGTCCCAGTGAGCTTCGACCAGCTGAAAGCGGCGCTGCTCTTCGCGCAGGAAGGTCTCCTGATCGGGGTATAGACGCTTGGCGATTTCCTTGTCCGTCGACGTCGCTAACGCTTCCCAGTCACGGAACACCAACACTGAAAGGAAGTTCCAATCGCTTCGGCCATCTCCGTGGAACTTGGGTGCGTAGGTCCGGATTTCCAGGATGCGGCCGGTGTCAATTTGCGCCTTCAGCACGGGGTAATGATTCTTCTTGAACAGCTCGATGAACTCCTCGTGGTGTCCCCATTTGATGCGATAGTAGTACGCGACTTCGATCGGTTTCCCCGCCATAGTCCCTCCGTTTGAATAGTTCTTTCGCTTTCCCTGGCGTTGCCTTTAAAAGTAACATGGATTGGAACTAGCGGGAACTTTGAGAGCAGGTTCGACTACGCGTGGAAGATACTGATCGAACGGAAATCGCGGAGAAGCTTCAAAAGATCTCCCAGGGCGATGTCAGGACTATCGCCCGAGTGCTTACTGAGCTGGAGCGGCAGCAAGCTCCCTGGGCTCGCCAGCTGATCCGAGAGGTCTACCCTAAGACCGGCCGGGCGCTCATTATTGGAGTGACGGGCAGCCCCGGCTCCGGAAAGAGCACCCTCGTCGCCCGGATGGCCCTCACTTACCGGGAATCGGGTCTCAAGGTAGGAATCATAGCCGTCGACCCCACCTCCCCGTTTTCCGGAGGCGCGATTCTCGGCGATCGTATCCGCATGCAGTCCCTCGCCTCCGATCCCGGCGTTTTCATACGCAGCATGGCTACACGTGGGCAGCTGGGCGGCTTATCCGCAGCCGTCGAGGATGCCCTGACGATCCTGGACGCGGCCGGCTTTCAGATTCTCCTTCTCGAGACCGTAGGAGTCGGCCAGGACGAGATTGATATTGTGAGCACCGCTCAGGTCACAATCCTGGTCCTGGTGCCTGGGATGGGAGACGGGGTGCAGGCGATCAAGGCCGGAGTGATGGAGATTGCCGATGTCTTCGTCATAAACAAGGCTGATCACCCCGAAACTTCTCGGGCCGAGCGCGAGCTGAGATCCTTCCTGAGGATGGTCACGCGGGACGACCGATGGGAGCCACCCCTGATTAAGACCGTCGCGACGACCGGCGAGGGTGTCGAGGAACTGGTTAACACCGTCCAACGCTTTTACGACTTCCGAAAAGACCGGATCGATTCAAGGACGAAAGCCGTCGCCAGGCAACGGCTGCTGCGACTCGTCTCGCAACGGCTGGTATCGCGAATTCAGGTTTCCGTGCCCGAAACGGAACTTGATCAACTTACCGAGCGTCTTGCCTCTCGAGAGGTCGACCCGGATACCGCCTTGGACGAATTGGTGCGGAAGGTAACTTAAGGGACCCCAAAGGACCAAGGACCCCAAGGACGAGTGAGATCATTGGTGCTGGCGTGCCTCGATCTCATTTGTCCTTGGTGTCCTTGAGGTCCTTGGGGTCCTTGATGTCCTTGGTCATGGAGGAGTTCTTCTTGAAATTCGGCAAGTTTGACCTTCACCTCGTCTCCGACGGAAACTTCTGGCTCGACGGCGGGGCTATGTTCGGCGTAGTCCCAAGGATTCTATGGGAGAAGAAGACGACGGCCGACGAGAAGAACCGGATCCGACTCGGCCTGAATTGCCTGCTGGTTCGGACCGGCAGTCACAATGTCCTCATCGACACGGGTTGCGGCGAGAAATACACCGAAAAGGAAGTCCGGATCTATCGGATTGAGCATGATGTCACCCTGCAAGGACAGCTTGCCCGGCTCGGGCTCACCACGAGCGATATTGATATCGTCCTCAACACGCATTTCCATTTCGACCATTGCGGCGGAAACACTTGCTGTGACGGGAATCTGATCGTTCCTACCTTTCCAAAAGCCGAGTACGTCGTGAGGGCCGAAGAGTACGAAGACGCAAGCGTTCCGAACGAGCGGTCCGCGGCCAGTTACTATGAGCACAACTGGGCCGTGTTAAGGCAGAGACATATGCTGCGGCTAGCGGAGGAGGATGAAGAGATTCTGCCGGGCATTCGACTTCTCCACACTCCCGGACACACGCGGGGACACCAGTCCGTGCTCATCGAGTCCGAAGGCCGCAGCCTGCTGTTCATGGCCGATCTCTGCCCGACCTCAGCCCACATCCCTCTCCCCTGGATCATGGCCTACGACCTGTACCCCATGACAACCCTAGAGGTCCGCAAGGACATCTACCAGCGTGCTGTCGCCGGGAACTGGCTGCTCCTTTTCGAGCACGACCCGCATCAGCCCGCCGGCTACCTCCAGGAGGCCGAAGGGAAATACCTCTTGGCCCCTTTCGCATGGCAGGACTAGAATTAGCGGCTGAGTTACTTCCACGGCGGTAACCACACGGGGCCTACAACGGAGGTGAGGGTTGAACCAGGCGGACATCGGCATCATCGGCGGCAGTGGCTTGTATGACATGCCGGGATTCAAACAACGGAAAGAGGTTGAGCTCGAGACGCCTTTCGGAAAGCCGAGCGACGCCTACATGACGGGCACGCTCGAGGGAAAGCGGCTCGCCTTCCTCGCACGGCACGGGCGCGGACACCGCTTCATGCCAAGCGAAATCAACTACAGAGCGAACATTCATGGCTTCAAGCAGCTGGGTGTGCGTCGTATCCTTTCTGCGAGCGCTGTCGGCTCCCTCAAACTCGAACACAAGCCGATGGACTTCGTCCTGCCCGATCAGTTTGTCGATCGCACGCGGCTTCGTGTCTCGACTTTTTTCGGCAATGGGGTTGTCGCACATATCTCGTTTGCGGACCCGGTCTGTCCCAGCCTTACCCAGCAAGTCGCCGAGGCTGCCACCGCGATGGATTTCCCAGTGAAACAAGGTGGAACGTACGTTTGTATGGAGGGCCCGGCTTTCTCGACCCGCGCCGAATCAGACTTGTACCGCAGCTGGGGCATGGACCTTATAGGAATGACCAATCTTCAGGAGGCGAAACTGGCCCGCGAGGCGGAGATTTGTTATGTCACGATCGCCATGGTTACCGATTACGACTGCTGGCATGAGGAAGAACAGGCCGTCAGCGTGGAAATGCTGATCGCCTACCTGATGAAGAACAGCGAAAACGTTCAGCGCCTCCTGAAGAAAACCCTGAGAGGTTTGCCTGACAAGTTCGACTGCGGTTGCCAGACTGCTTTGGAGAACGCAATCATCACCGATCCCGCGGTCATTCCGCCCGAGACCAAAGAACACTTGAAGTTGATTATCGGGAAGTATGTTCGGTAAGAACCGCTGCTCCCGCGGAGAAATACGATGCCACCTATCCTAGTTATCGGTTCAGTCGCTTACGACACGGTTAAGACTCCTTTTGGGGAAGCGAGCGAGGCTCTGGGAGGTTCTGCCACCTACTTTAGCGTGTCTGCCAGTTTTTTCGCGCGAGTCTCCTTGGTGGCTGCCGTGGGACGGGACTTCAAGGAGCAAGACTGGCGTTTCCTGGAAGGCAGGAACATCGACCTGTGCGGCCTTGAACGCGCAGATGGTCGGACCTTCCGCTGGGCCGGCGAGTATGGTTACGACCTGAACGACGCTCGGACCCTTGATACTCAGCTTAACGTGTTGGCCGATTTTCGGCCGAAACTGATGGATGCCCATCGTGCCATGGAGTTCGTCTTTCTGGGAAATCTGGACCCCAAGATCCAACGTGAGGTGCTCGGGCAGGTCCGAAAGCCGCGGCTGGTGGCCTGTGATACCATGAACTACTGGATCAACGGTCACTTCAATGCGCTGCTCGAGACTCTGAAACTCGTAGACATCCTGATCATCAATGATGCCGAGGCGCGCCAACTCACCCGGGAGTCGAATCTCATCAGGGCCGCGCGGAAAATTCATGGTTGGGGGCCGACGACGCTGGTGGTGAAACGGGGCGAGTACGGGGCTCTGATGTTTCAGAGGAACGGCCAGGGACGTATCTCGGTCTTCGGCACGCCGGCGTATCCGCTGGAGGACATTTTTGACCCCACTGGCGCGGGGGACACGTTCGCCGGCGGGTTCATGGGGTACCTGGCCGGAATCGGCAAAGCGGATTGGAGCTCCCTGCGCCAAGCGGTGGTTTTCGGCTCGGTGATGGCCAGTTTCAACGTTGAGAAATTTTCGCTCGACCGCCTTCGGACGCTGACGTTCACTGAAATCGAGTTGCGCTACAAGGAGTTCAAGGAGATGACGCGATTCGACGACGTCGTCGAGTGGCAGCCGAGCTGGCGGGTGTGACTGCACTGGGAGACTGACAGACTGACAGACTGACAGACTGACAAACCTTCTCTTCGGCGTTGTATCCTTAGAATTGATGCCTCTCGTCTTTCTTCTATACCTTACTGTATCGACCGCTCAGCCTTTGACTTTCTCAGTCTGCGAGTTTGTCAGTTTGTCAGTCTCCCAGTCTGTCAGGATGTCAGCCGTCCTCGCCCTTCAAACCGAGGTGGACCCGCGTGCACTCGAGTATTTCCGCAAAGGGGAAGCTTTGATCGGGACCGCCAAAGAGTATTCGGAAGAGCAACAGCTCTACTTTGCTAAGGCGGTCGAAATCGCTCCCGCTTTCGCTCCCGCGCGTCACAATCTCGGCTTGGTGTACCTCAAGCGCGGGAAACTCGACGAAGCGCTGGTGCAACTGCAGGAACTTCTCAAGCTTGACCCAAAGAATGTCAGTGCTCGCCTGCTCTGCGCCGACATCTGGGCCCAGAAACAGGATCTGGACCGTGCTGCGGAGGAACTCGAGCAGGTTCTGGAGATCCAGCCGGACAAGCTCGACGTGATCGAACAGTTGGGCAACATACGAGTCCGGCAGAAGAGGTTTGCCGAGGCGGTTCCGTTGCTTCAGAAGGCGGCAAGCGGGCCCGAGTCCGGGCCGGACGTCCACTTCAATCTCGGTTTGGCCTTCGAGAATTTGGGACGAAAGGACGATTCACTTTCCTCCTACCTCCTGTTCCTCCAACAAGTGCCGGATGATCCTCAAGCCAATCTGGCCGCTGGCCTCCTGTTGAAGGATAAGGGCGACAAGCAGGGGGCGGTACGTCATCTCCTGAAGGCCTATAGCCCGACAGAGCCCGATCCGGCGATTGCCGAAGAACTCGGGAATCTGTACCTGGATCTCGGCAAGGAAGAGGAGGCACGCAAGTATCTGGCGCAGGCGAACACCGACTCCCCGGTCACTCTCGCCAACCTGGGGATTGCGGCGAAACGACAGAAGCAATATCCGCAGGCCGAGGCCCAGTTTCGGGCAGCGTTGGCCAAAGACGCTGCTAACGCTGACATATGGGCTCATCTCGCGGATGTGCTGGCGGCTCAGAAGAAGGACGACGAAGCGCTTCAGGCCTACCAGAAGGCGCTCGACCTGAAACCCGGCGATTTTGACAACCTGTTCAATCTGGGAAGCGTCTATGCCAACCTCGGGCGCAATCCGGAAGCTCAGAAGGCTTTTGAGCAGGCGCTGAAAGTCGACCCTAAATCAGGTCGCAATCACCTGTATTTGGCGGTGGTCCTGGACCGGCAGGACCAGGGTACGGCCGCCCGTAATCACTACCTGTCCGCATTGGCAAACGGGGCCGACGAGCCGCAGGCCCACTTCCGACTGGCCATCCTCTATTCCCGGGAAAGAAACGTCGACGAAGCTCTCAAGCACCTGGCGGTTGCCTTCGAGCGGCAGGCGGACAAGTACCTCCCGATGGTTCTCGACGAGCTGAAGAACATCCACTCGGATCTGGATGCCATTCGCTACACGAAAGCGTTTGCCGATTTGATGGCGAAGTACGAAAGGCGGTAGCAGGGCAGTGAGTCCTAAGGCCGGCAGCCGAAGGGGCCGGCCGCTGGGAGCGCAGGCGTCTCGCCTGCACTGGGGCCGCAGGCGTCTCGCCTGCTCGT
>Ga0105104_10001419_pt1 | contig 17999 bp, 12 predicted proteins | sample PPLLaktember2015_3_FD_87034 | JGI IMG/M metagenome (GOLD analysis project Ga0105104, IMG submission 87034) | Freshwater sediment microbial communities from Prairie Pothole Lake near Jamestown, North Dakota, USA - PPLs Lake P7 Core (6) Depth... | ecosystem: Environmental > Aquatic > Freshwater >... | reverse complement strand
GATGCCATGGAAGGCCCAACCCCGGTGAGCGCCTTGATCCATGCGGCGACTATGGTCACCGCCGGTGTATACATGATCGCTCGCTCGGCCGCTCTTTTCAGCCGGGCGCCGGAGACCCTCCTGATCGTGGCGGTCATCGGCATAGCGACGGCGACGCTCGCCGCCTGCATCGCGCTGGTTCAAACCGACATCAAGCGGGTTCTGGCCTATTCCACCGTAAGCCAACTCGGGTACATGTTCCTGGCTGCCGGCGTCGGAGCCTTCGGCGCAGGGATTTTTCACCTCGTTACGCACGCGTTCTTCAAAGCCCTGCTCTTTCTCGGTTCTGGAAGCGTGATCCTGGCCCTGCACCACGAGCAGGACCTCTTTCGGATGGGAGGACTGAAAAAATACCTGCCGATCACTTTCTGGACGATGTGGGTAGCCAGCCTGGCCATCTCCGGCGTTCCTCCCCTTTCCGGATTTTTCTCAAAAGACGAAATTCTCTTCAGCGCTTTTCGCCTGGGACATATCGTCCTGTGGGTGATCGGCATCCTGGTGGCCGGCCTGACCGCTTTTTACATGTCCCGCCTCATGTTTCTCACTTTCCACGGGGAGCGCAGGATAGCGGCAACGGGGGACCACGGCGCCCGCGGTGGGCACGATGATCACGCAGCGCATCCGCCCAAGGAGCCCTCGGGGCTGATGACCGGCCCGTTGACAATCCTGGCGGTCCTGTCCGCAGTCGCCGGCTTTATCGGCCTTCCCGCTTACCTTGGCAGTAGCTGGCTCGAGCGGTTCCTGGAACCGTCGTTCGAACTGCGTTACGCGCAGTCAGCGGCTACCGAACACGGTTTCACACAGGAAATTGTTCTCACGGTTGTGGCCGTCCTGGCCGGCCTCACGGGGATAGCGATCGCGTATTACGCTTACATCCGGGATCGGGAGCTTCCCAGCCGGCTGGCTCAACGCTTTACCGGCTTCTACTCGTCAGCCCGGCAGAAGTTTTGGGTAGATGAGATTTACGATCGGCTGATCGTATGGCCAATTGCGCGCATATCCGACGTTCTCCTGTGGCGGGTTATCGACGTCCATGTGATTGACGGCCTGGTAAACGGGGCCGGCGGACTGGTGCAGTACTGGGCCGGTGGGCTCCGCCGGATTCAAAGCGGCTACACGAGAAGCTACGCGACCTGGGTTCTGATCGGCGCCGTTCTAATATTCATTTACTACTACCTTGTGACGGCATAGGGCATGACGGAGGCGAGCTACTTGCTGACTATACTTCTGCTGATCCCCGCCGCAGGGGCCGCGCTGATCTTTTTGATACCGGCTTCCCGCCTTTCCGTGGTCCGATGGGCCGCTCTCGTTCTCACCACGGCCGCTTTCATCTGGTCCGCGCTGCTGTTCGCCTGGTTCGACGGCGCCCGGTCTTCGATGCAGTTCGTGGAGAGGGTTCCCTGGTTCCAGGTGGACGGGTTAAATGTCCGTTACCAGGTGGGGATTGACGGTATCAGCCTTCTCCTCGTGGTCCTCACCACTTTCCTGATGCCGGTCGCGGTCCTCGCGAGCTGGAACATTACTCGCCGGGTCAAGCCCTACATGGCCTGCATGCTTTTTCTGGAACTGGGCATGCTCGGTGTTTTTGTTTCCCTGGACCTGGTCCTGTTCTACGTTTTCTGGGAAATCATGCTGATCCCGATGTATTTCCTGATCGGCGTCTGGGGAGGCGAGCGACGGATCTATGCGGCGATCAAGTTCTTCATTTACACGGCAGCGGCTTCATTGCTCATGCTCGCCGGCATCGTCGTTTTGTATTACCAGAACGGCGCGGATTCTTTCGACCTGATTCAGATTACTCAGCGCCTGGCCGAAGGGCGCATCAATCTGTCCCCTGCCACCGAGTTCCTGCTTTTCCTGGCCTTCTTTGTCGCCTTCGCGGTTAAAGTCCCGCTGTTCCCTTTCCATACCTGGCTGCCTGACGCCCACGTCGAAGCGCCGACCGCCGGGTCGGTGATCCTGGCCGGTGTACTGCTGAAGATGGGGACGTATGGCTTGCTTCGGTTTTGCCTGCCCTTGTTTCCGAAGGCGGCGCTCGCTTTGGCGCCGATCATCTGTGTGCTCGCGATCATCGGCGTGATCTACGGGGCGTTGGTGGCCATGGTGCAGCCTGATGTGAAGAAGCTGGTGGCGTACTCATCTGTCAGTCACCTTGGCCTGGTAGTACTCGGAATCTTCGCCTTCAATCACGTTTCGATACAGGGCGCCACGTACCAGATGTTGAATCACGGCGTCTCTACCGGCGGCCTTTTCGCCCTAGTCGGCATGATTTACGACCGGAGGCACACCCGCCAGATCGCGGATTTTGGCGGAGTTGCTCACGTCATGCCGGTCTACGCCGCACTGTTCATGGTGATTCTGCTGAGCAGCATCGGCCTTCCCGGTCTAAACGGCTTCGTGGGGGAATTTCTTATCCTGCAGGGGACGTTCCTCTCGAGCTCGGCCTATGCGGCCTTTGCCGCACTTACGATGATTCTTTCTGCTGTCTACATGCTCTGGATGTATCAGCGGGTGTTCATGGGGGGCATAACGAGAGAGGAGAACAGGCTTCTAGCCGATCTCAACTTTCGCGAAATCGCGATACTGGTACCCCTGATCGCCATCGCTCTCTGGATGGGAGTCAGTTCCAACACCTTCCTGCGGAAGATGGACATGTCCGTCCAGAAGGTGATCGAACGCGTCGAAAGCGCGCGTGAACAGCAAATCTTCCGAGTGGACAACCGTGGAAATTAACTATTTCGCGCTGCTGCCCGAGATGATCCTGGCGGTGTTTGGAATACTGATCATGATCGCTGTACCCTTCGTCCCGGCACGGCTTCAGACGCGGCTCGCCTGGCCAGCACTCGTTGCCGTGCTGATTGCAGCGGCTGTCGCCCTTATTTTCCCGAAAAGTGCGGTGCAGGAAGGCATGCTTTTCCACGATTCCTTCGGCACTTTCTGCAAGCTGCTTTTCTTGTTCTCCAGCGGAATGGTGATGCTCGTTTCAATCAGCTACCTGGATCGGGCAAAGCTTCAGCATGCTGAATTCTATCCGCTGGTCCTTTTTGCGACGATTGGGATGAGCCTGATGGCGAACAGCGCGGATCTGATCATGACCTTCCTGGGTCTCGAGATTCTCTCAATCGCCACTTACGTCCTGGCGGGTTTCCGGCGCGAGGACATCAAATCCGGGGAAGCGGCGCTGAAGTATTTTCTGCTCGGCTCTCTCTCGACCGCTTTTCTTCTTTACGGAATCGCCTTTATTTACGGCGCGACGGGCACAACCAAGTACCCGGCCATCGTCCAGGCCGTGACTGTCTCGACAGACCGGATAGTGACGCTGCTTCTCGGCCTGGGGCTCCTCGTCGTCGGGTTTGGGTTTAAAGCCGCGCTCGTCCCGTTTCATATCTGGACGCCTGACGTCTATGAAGGCGCTCCGGTGCCAGTGACTGCGCATCTCGCGGTCAGCTCCAAAGCTGCCGCGTTTCTGGCTCTCGTCCGGATTCTCTACCAGGTCCTGCCCCAATTGAACGTTCACTGGCAGACCGTCTTCTGGGTCTCAGCCTTTCTCACGATGGCACTCGGAAACATCGTCGCCGTGAGCCAATCGAATATCAAACGGATGCTCGCCTACTCGTCGATTGCCCATGCGGGTTACCTGCTTCTTGGCATCGTCGCGAACAACCGGGAGGGAGTCCAAGCCATTCTGTTCTACATGGTTGCTTATGCGCTGATGACCCTCGGCGCTTTTGCGGTGGTTCAACTGATAGGCCGAGAGAACGAGCGGCGCGTCCTCCTGGACGACTACTCGGGCCTCGGCTACCGGCAGCCGTACCTTGCTGCAGCCCTGTCTGTCTTCCTGATTTCCCTGGCTGGAATTCCGGCTACCGCGGGCTTCATGGGAAAACTCTTCCTGTTCACTGCAGCCATCGAAAGTCACATGTACTGGCTGGTCCTGATTGCACTCCTCGCTTCGGCGATCGGCCTTTACTACTACCTGCGGGTTATTGTGCTCATGTACATGCACGAGCCGGGGACCGACACTTCGACTGCACCTGTACCTGTCGCGGCTGCTGTGGCCATTGTTATAATGCTGGTTGGGACGTTTTATCTCGGGATTTTCCCCGGCACATTTCTGAAACTGGCGAGCGAGGCGGCACACTTTTGAACGAGGCACGAAAAAAACTCGAAGAAGAAATCAAGAAACTGGACCGCGAACTTAAGGATGAACTCCCCAAGGCCCTGAAAAAAGCGCTGGAGATGGGGGACCTGCGGGAAAACGCGGAATACCAAACGGCCAAGGAAAGGCAGTCGTACGTTCAAGCTCAGCTTGCGTCGCTGCGCGGCCGCCTGTCGAAACTCTCGATGGTCAATCTGAGCAAGATCCCCGTCGACAAAGTCTCCTACGGCTCAACGGTCCTGGTGCTTGACCTCGATTCCAACAAGGAAACGACCTATAAGCTCGTGACGAGCGAGGAATCGAACGTTGCGGAGGGCCTTATTTCGACCACTTCCCCAATCGGCCGCAGCTTGATGGGACATGAGGAAGGGGACGAGGTGCGAATCCAGACACCGGGCGGAATCCGCACCTATGAGATCGTCAAACTGACGACCATTCACGACGAAAACACCGAGGAACAGGAGTAATCCGACTTACTGGTAAAGCCTCGAACCCTCGGTGAAGTTATGACGCAGCCTGCTCTTCAGAAGCACCGCGTGGCCGTAGACGTGCAGAACTTCGTAGGTGTCCTTCACTTTTCCATCCCGGCTTTCGAGTAATATCGCGCGATCGACTACAACGGAACCGGGATCATCGACTTGTATAGCCGTCTCCTCGACGAAAGCATCCCGTTCCATCACGCCCACTTGTTGCCATTTCTGGGCGACGAGAGCAGCGGACGATAAGAGAAAGCTTACGAAGAGCAGACAGATCCAGCCTTTTCTCATGGGGTCATTATAACGCCGGTCCGCCAAAAGCCAGTGATTTTGCGCACGAAGCATCGCTGAGGCTCCGCGACCCGGTCCGCCAGGGTATTGAAGTGGCCCCGAACGGATTTCGGGGCCACTTCAAATACTTAAGCCGGCAGGAAGAAGAAGGCGACCGCGAGGATCACGTAGACGGCCAGCAATTGCACGCCTTCCATCCAGTTCGATTCGCCGTCGGAGGTGATCAGATTGATTACCGCGCCGGAGATAACGACAGCGACCACCTCAAAATTCGTGAAGCGAAGATCCATTGGATCGCCGAACAGATAGCTGGCAAAAACCAGCACCGGGGCGACAAACAGGGCAATCTGCAGGCTCGACCCAATCGCGATATTCATCGCGAGATCCATCCGTTTCTTCAGAGCGACAAGGACGGCAGTCGAGTGCTCGGCGGCATTGCCGATGATCGCCACCAGGATCACGCCCACGAAGATGTCGGTCATTCCCAGTGCTGTCGCCGCGTGCTCTATTGATTCGACCAACAGCTCGCTCATCAAAGCTACGAAAACCGTCGCACCGATTAGAATGGCCGTCGCCCACGCCATAGTCCAGTGGCTTTGCCCCCTGCCTTCCCCGTCCCCGGCTGCGCCGGTGTAGAGGTGCGAATGGGTCCTGAGCACAAAAAACAGCGACAAGACGTATGTCAAAAACAGGACAACAGCGATCTCGGTTGAGAGCTCCAGCTCATGCGCCGGGTCTTGACCAATCGCCACGTAATGAAATACGGCCGGTACGATGAGGCCGATACCGCCGAGCGTGAGCAGAGTCGAGCCCATGGTAGCGGCTGTTCGGTTAAAGCTCAGTCGCTCAGACTTAACGCCGGCGACAAGTATTGAAAGGCCGAAGACGAGGAGGATATTGCCGATGATGGAGCCAGTGATCGAGGCCTTCACCACGTCGTGCAGGCCCGCGCGCAGGGCCATCAAAGCAATGATCAACTCGGCGGCATTACCGAATGTCGCGTTTAGTAAGCCGCCAATTCCTTCGCCCAGTTTTACTGCCAACGCCTCCGTCGCCCTTCCCATCAGCCCGGCAAGCGGGATGATGGCAACGGCCGACGTGAAGAAGACAGCGACGGGAGTGGCTTCCATCCAATGCAAGACGAGAGCGACGGGCACAAAAACCAGCAGCAGGTTCAGGATATTTTCCAGGCTGAACAGGTTACCAGTCAGGGACTTAGTCATCAGAAACCATGATGAAGCCTGGGAGGCGCGGGGTCAATTGCAACTGCTTTCCAGCGAGGCTGAGCTGGAGTCGCGTTACAGAGCCGCTGGTTTTCTACCTGCGCTACCCTCCCACCATCGCCTTGACCTTCTTCGGCTCCACCCGCTCGACGAGGCGTTCGAACGGGCCGATCTCGTGATTGACGAGATCGAACCGAGCGGCATCGTCGAAGCGAAGCTCGGGGATGCGAAGAATCCGCTCCACGTCGGCCGCGAAGCGGGGCAGGATCGGCTTGATCAGGGCCGTTACCGTGCGGCAGGAATTGAGCGCGAGGGTGCAGACGTCCTGGGCCGCGCCGCTGTCGGTTTTGACCAGGTCCCAAGGAACACGGTCCTGAAAGTACTTATTCGCGACATCGCTGATCGCCACGATATCCTGGACCGCACGACTGAACTCCATGGCTTCGTAGTTCTGGCGGATCGCGGGGACGCGATTCAGCATTTCGCTCACGAGAGCGTCACAACCGGGCGGGAGCTGACGCAGCCGGGCCGAGAAGTTCTTGTTAACGAACGGGACAACCCGGCTAACCAGATTGGCTATCTTGTTGATCAGTTCCGCATTGACGCGGGTCGCGAAATCGTCGACGTTGAGGTCAAGGTCGTCCGGCTGGGCACTCAGCTTCGCCGCATAGTAGTAACGGAGGTACTGGGGATCGAGGTGATTCAGATAGTCGCGGGCATTGATAAAGGTTCCCCGGCTCTTGGACATCTTCTCGCCATTGACGGTGAGAAAACCGTGCACCAGGACACGTGTCGGCAGGCTGTACTCGGCTCCATGGAGCATTGCCGGCCAGAAGAGAGTGTGGAAGTAGACGATGTCTTTGCCGATGACGTGGTAGATCTGTGACTTGGAGTCCAGCCAGTAGGAAGCAAAGTCTCTTCCCGACGTCTCGCAGAATTTCTGAGTGGTCGCTATATAGCCGATCGGGGCATCAAGCCAAACATAGAAGTACTTGTTCTCCTCGCCCGGGATCTTGAAGCCAAAGTACGGTCCGTCCCGGCTTATATCCCAGTCTCTGAGGCCCTCCTGGAACCAGTTCTCAATGAATTTGCGGATCTCCGGCTGAAGGCGCCCGGGGGTCGCGACCCACTCGCGCAAAAACGGCTCGTAAGCGCTGAGTGTGAAGAAGTAGTGAACCGATTCCCGGATGACGGGGGCAGTGCCGCAAAGCGCGCAGTGAGGATCGGCGAGATCTGTCGGGGTATAAGCGGTTCCGCACGCTTCGCACACGTCGCCGTACTGATCCTGGGTCCCGCAATTGGGGCAGGTCCCCTTGATGTAGCGATCGGGCAGGAACCGCTCGTCCTTCTCGCAGTAATACTGGGCAACCGGCCGTTTGACGACATGCCCGCGATCACGCAATCGACTGAAGATCAGCTCGGAGTGGTGCCGGTTTTCCGGGCTGTTCGTCGAGTAGAAGCAGTCGAATCTTATGTGGAAATCAGAAAAATCCTTCTGGTGCTCTTCATGATAAAGGCTCACCAGTTCCTCGGGACTGATTCCCTTCTGCCGGGCTTTTACCTCGATCGGCGTGCCGTGCGTATCATCTGCGCACATGTAGATCGCGTCACGCCCGGTCAACTTCAGGAACCGGACGAGAATGTCCGTTTGGATGTACTCGACCAGGTGGCCGAGATGAATACTCCCATTCGCATAGGGTAAGGCACTGGTGATCAGGATTTGTTCCACGTTATCCCTTTCTGCAGTCTCCGGCGGTTCGCCGCGACCTTTTGATTGTATTAGGAATAGACGCAAACCCGCAATCTACGCCCTTCGCTTTGCGCTGGCCTATACTGGGACTAAGCAGCTCAGACAACAGCCTTTGGAGTATGCCCGCGAACCGCACGGCGGGCGAAGGGGGTCCCTATGGAAGAAAGCATTGAGAAGAACCTGAAGGAGATCTCAGGTCTGGATTCGGCCGCCGAAACGGTCAGCCGCGGAATACACGACGCGGTCCTGAAAGGTGGTGAACCCACCCGGCAGATCGCTGATGCGCTCCACGGCAAATGGCTTGGCCATCCGCTCCACCCTGCTCTTACGGATTTGGTCGTGGGTGCATTCGCCTTCGGCTCGCTGTTCAACCTGGGAGGCGGGGAATTCAACCGCAAAATCGCGAAAAGCCTGATAACAGCAGGGGCTATAACGGCAGTTCCAACCGCGCTCGCCGGAGCCGCGGATTTCTCCACCGTCACCAAGCGTGCCATGAATACCGCGGCCGTTCACGGCCTGCTGAACTCGACGGCTTTGGTGCTTTACCTCATGTCTCTTCGCAGTGGAAATAATGAGGAGTCAACGACTACCTCCCGAATCTGGTCAACACTCGGTTTTGGAGTGATGTTTGTCTCGGCCTGGCTCGGCGGGAAGATGACATACAACTACCGAGTGGGCGTGAACAAGGCCGAGCGGCCGGAAGGTCCCGCGGATTGGACGCCCGTACTGAGCGCCAACGAACTAACGGCGCGCGTGGCAAAACGCGTGGAGGTTAACGGAACGTCCGTGCTGCTCTACAAGCGAGGGCAGCAGATCTTCGCGATCGGAGCGGTCTGCGCGCACGAAGGCGGGCCCCTCGAGGAGGGGGAATTCTTCGAGAAAGAGCCAGAGGGGCTCTGCGTCGAATGCCCCTGGCACCAGTCGGTCTATGCGATGGAGGACGGAAGCGTCGTCCACGGACCGAGCACGTACGAGGTGGCAGCGTACGAGGCGCGGACGCGGGACGGGCAGGTTGAAATCAGACTGGTTGAGCGCAAGCCAGTGGAAGAAGAGGATTCCCGGCAAGCCGTAGGTGAGTTGATGACGGAGGCGTGATCATTTCTTCAGAGCCGGGAGCGACCAGCGCCGAAGGCGCAAGCGACCGGTCACTCCGCGCCCTCCAACACCGACTCCGAGCCCATCGGAGGGCACGGAGTGACCGGTCGCTTGCACCTTCGGCGCTGGTCGCTCCCGGCTCTGAAGGAAGAAGATCTTAATCAGTCGGATGCGGCCTGCCCGAACGGTCTTCGTAGGGCGGTCGCTTGGGCGGCGTGAAGGGCTTTTCCTTCAGCATCCGCTGCACTTCCTGGATCGCTCGCTCAAGCTGCGGATCACGCCCCTTTGCCATCTCACCGGGGTCATTGACCACTTCGATGTCCGGGTCGACCCCGTGGCCCTCGGCAAACCATTGCCCGCCGGTGGAGTACATCCGGAACGTGGGAACCGTGACCATGCCCCCGTCAACAAGGCTCGGGCTCCCGGAAAGGCCGATAAGCCCGCCCCAGGTGCGAGTCCCGATCAAGGGACCCAGCCCCGCTTTCTTGAAAAAGTACGGGAAACAGTCCCCGCCCGATCCGCTCCAGCCGTTGATCAGCATGACCTTCGGACCGAAGTTGCCCGTCGGCGGCCATTGCCAATCCTTGCCGTCCCGCACTGCCCAGTAGCTGAGCGGCTTGCGGTTGAGCAATTCGACCAAGCGATCCGGGATTTGCCCACCGCTGTTGAACCGCTCATCGATGATCAACGCTTCCTTGTCGAATTGAGCGGCAAACTGTCGCACCAGCTCATTCTGGCCGTCGATGCCGGTGCTCGGCACGTAGACATACCCAACCCGTCCGCCGGTCGCTTCTTCGACTCTCTTTCGGGAGGCCTCTATCCATTCCAACTGGCGCAAATCACCTTCGCTCGTGAGAGTCTTCACGAGAACTTTCCTCGCGCCTTCCGCGGTCGGCTTACCGTTCACCGATAAAACAACTGTCTTGTCTGCCAGACCTTCCAAGGCGGCCCAGGGATCGGTGGAAGCGTCAAGTGGAACTCCATTGACGGCAAGAACGTAGTCGCCTTCTTTGACGCCCAGGCCAGGCTCTGCCAGCGGCGAACGCACCGCGATGTCCCAGGCTGCGCCCCGAACAATGTGCTTGATTCGATAAGCTCCGTCTTCAAACGCCCAGTCGACACCGAGCAGACCCGCGCGGCGGTCACGACCGCGCTCTTCGTCGCCTCCGCCACGGTAGGTGTGAGAAGCGTTAAGCTCGGCAATCATCTCACCGAGCACAAAATTCACGTCCCAGCGGCTGACGCAATCCTTGATCAGCTGGCCGTACTGCTCTTTAATGACGTTCCAGTTCACTCCGTGCATGTTCGGGTCGTAGAAGAAGTCGCGGGTGAAGCGCCAGGCATCGGTGAAGACCTGCTGCCACTCGGCCCTCGGGTCGACCACTGCCTCCAGCTCGGCAGTCCGAAGCTTCTTCTCAATCTTCTGCTTAGGCTTCAGATCGATGATCCCGTAGCTGTCCGATTGCCGCACGACGGCCTTCTTCCCATCCGCCGAGAGTTGGTAGCCGTCGATCTCCTCGATGACCACCTCTTCTTTACGGTCCTTGAGATCGAAATAGCAGAGAGTGCTCTTCTGTCCGGGCGCGGACCCGCTTCGCGGCCGACGCACGAACAGCACTTTACCCTCCACTGCCTGCAGGCCCGAGTAAACACCGGCTTGCGGAGGGAGGACGACGGCGCGTGTTGCAATCCCGTCAAATTCAATCTCGACCGGCTTCGGTTTCTTCTCGCCGTCCTTAGCCGCGTCAGTCTTGCCAGCCGACTGGCCGGACTCCTCTTTCTTCTCGTCTACCTTTTTGTCGTCCGACTTCTTCTCGTCTGCTTTCTTCTCTTCTTTGATGGTCTCCTCGTCGTTCTGCGGAGCGATGGGTGACGGGACATCGGAACGGAGAGTGAGCGCTACGATCTGGGTCGCATTCGGGTAGATGAAGGTGCCGTCAAATGCGCCGTAAACTGGCTGGAGGCTCCGGTTTGAGAGATAGTAGAGGCACTTGCCCTCCGGATCGAAGACCGGGCTCGAGTCATCATAGTAGGATGACGTGACCTTGTGTTTCTCGCCCTTCTGCATGTCGTAAACGAAGATCGTTGCGCGATTCCCGAGCTCGTCCTGGTCCCGGTGATAAGCAAGCCAGCGGCTGTCGGGCGACCAGGAGAACCGGAAACCTTCGAGCTCGCCGTGGAAGAGGGCGCCCGCCTTGTCGATTTGCTTCGTCTGCTTGGATTCTCGGTCAGCAATCCAAACGCGCATCGCCTGGTCCACGAAAGCCATCTTCTTGCTATCGGGAGACCAGTACAGCGCGTACCTGAATCCCCGCCCCATCGTGGTGAGGCTTTGCTCGCCCGCCGAACCGTCGGCGGGCCGCACCGTCAACTCGTATTCGCCTGAGCGGTCGCTCCAGTAGGCCAGCCATTTGCCATCCGGAGACCAGCTCGGATGACGTTCCGCAACGCCGCTCGAAGCAGTCAAGTTGATGACCGGACCGTTTTCGGCCGGCACCGTGAAGATATCGCCCCGCGCCTCAAAAGCCACGCGCTTGCCCGTCGGGGAGATGAAAGTATTCTCGATCAGCCGGGCCACCTTTTCAGCCCTCGGCTTCAGGCTGGCCTCGTCGGTGACGACCTCGATATTCACTTCCTGGGGCTTCTGCTTCTTCAGGTCCAGCAGATACAGCCGCCCGCCGGCTTCAAAGACAATGTCACTCGGACCGACGGAAGGAAAGCGCACATCATAGTCGGAGAATTGCGTCACCTGGCGCATTTTCTGGGTGTCCGGTTCATAGGCCCAAATATTGTTTCGCAGCTCGGGTCCCCGGTCAGACATGAAGTAAATCATCTTCCCGGACCACATCGGGTGAGCATCTCCCGCCGTGCTGTTCGTCATGTTCTTCGCGGCAAGTTTCTGCAGGTCGAAGAGCCAGATGTCAGGAGCCCAGCCGCCCCGATAGCGCTTCCAAGTCCTGAAGTCCTGGCTCTCAGGCATGAAAGCGAGGGTTTTGCCGTCCGGGGAAATCGAGCCGAACTCTCCGTAGGGTACGGGTAACTTCTCCGGCAGACCGCCCTCGCAGGAAACCTTGAACAGCTGGTTGAAGCGGTCCCGGCCGGCCATCATCGGCGAGGCAAAAAGCAGCGACTTCCCATCGGGATACCAGTCGAGCACGCGATCGGACATCGGATGATGCGTAATGCGCTTTGGCAACCCTCCTGAGACGGATACGACGTAGATATCGACATTCCCGTCGTAATTCGCGCTGTAGGCGATGGAGGAGCCGTCCGGAGAGAACCTCGGGAAGGACTCCTCGCCCGCAGGCGAGCTCAAGCGCACAGCCGTCCCGCCGGCCTTCGGGGCGAGCCAGATATCGCCGGCATAGACAAAGGCGATCTGCGTCTGGCTGACATCCGGCTGGCGAAGCATGCGGGCATTGATCCCGGCTTGCACCTCGATTGAAAGCGAAAGAATCAGAGCGAATACTGCGATCAGTGTGGCTTTTCTCATAAGTGGTTCTAGAGCAGCGGATTCTATCCCAGGCGCAATGCGGGATGCAGCAAGTTTGTGCGGGGATGTCTCCACGCCGGAGGCGTGGAGACTGGGAGCGCCAAAATTTCACGCCCTCATCGCGGCCTCCCTGGCCGCTTCGCGGTGGCGTTTGGCGTCACGGGGCCGGCCGCAGGCTTCGGACCAATCAGCCAGCGCCTGGTGTCCCCAGGGATGACGCGGCCATCGTTCCCGAATCTCGTCGAAGGCTGCTTTTGCCCTCGGAAGATCGCCTTCGACCAGGCAGTGGTTGCCCCAGTCAAGCAGCGACGAGACGCAACGGCCGGTCAGCTCCAGCTGGTGCAGAATCTCGCCTCTGGAAAAGGCATTGGCGTTTGCCTTAGCCTCGATAATCTTCGTCATTTGACGATACAAGTCGTCGGACCGACGGTCTCGTCGGACCTTTAGATCCTCCGGTTCGCTCGAGAAGAAAACTTCCTCGGAAACCGCGCCCTGCGCCTCCATGTCTTCGAACAGTGCGGTTCCCGGGTAGTAGCACAAGGGGGACACGATACCTTCCTGAAGACCCTGACGGTCGAAGAGCTCGCGTTCCGGACTGATTGAGGTTTGCCCCGGAACACCGGTAATCAGGTAGGCGCACGATCGTATTCCCACTTCCCGGCACTGCTTGAGCGCTCGATGTACTCGCTCCGCGTCCACGCGCTTGCCGAGGACCTTCAGGACCTCGGGCGCCATTGATTCGATCCCGAATTGCAGCTGCTCGCAGCCGGCCTTCTTCATCAGGAGCAGACACTCCTGATCGACGGTGTCCACTCGGGACTGGCAATTCCAAAGGATGCCGGGAGTCTGGGTCTCGAGCGCGTGACACAATTCAGTGAGGCGAGATCGCCTGGCGGCGAACGTGTCGTCCCGGAAGCCGAAGTACATGAAGCCGAAGGTTTGCATGAGGTGCCGGATCTCGGCGATCACGCTTCCTGCGCTCCGATATCGGATTCGATTCCCCCAGAAGGACGGCGAGTCACAAAAGCTGCAGCGTCCCGGACAGCCGCGCGAGGTGACGACGAAGGGAAACTGTTCTTCCGGGCGGACACCGGTCAGTTCGGAAAACCGGGAAAGCGGGTAGCATGTGTCCAGATCCTGTGCCACTTCGCAATCCCCAGTGCGAACGACACCGGATTCGGTCCGAATCGAAAGGGAGCGCGTCGTTTGCCACGGCTCGCCGGACTGAACACGGCTGGCGAGTTCAAGCAGCGGACTCTCACCTTCCCCACGCACCAAGGCATCGACTGCGGTGGAGCGGCGCAGGAGCTGGCCGTCAAGAAAAGTCGCATGGGCTCCCCCGCCAACGATCAAGGCATCGGGCGCGACAGCCCGGGCTGTTTCGTAAATCCTTGTCGAGGAGGCGTGGTTATACGTGAAGTGCGAAACGCCGACAATCCGCGGCTTAAAAGCGGCAAGTGTCTGCCCGATGGACTTCCAGGACCGGCCGCTAAAATTAAAGACGTGAGAGGAGAAACCGGCCTTGAGCAAGACGCCATGGATGCAGAGCAGTCCGGCCGGGACGATCCGGCTGTAGACACTCTCCGCATCCCGATCCTCGCAACGGTAACACAGGGCAATGCGCACTCGCATCGAGGAGAAATATACAACGGAAGGGGCGGACACAGAGCGAGCCAAAACAGGGCAAACGCGTTCGAATAAACGCCTTTGCCCCCGTAGGGGGCAGATGGTCATAGTTGTCCAGGTAGCGGTGACCGGGCGCCCCAGCCGGGCACGATGTTCCGAGCCATCACGGAACATCGCGCCCCGCTGGGGCGCCCGGTCACCGCTACCTGGACAACTATAAACATCTGCCCCCCACGGGGGCAAAGGCCGACAGTTGAGCAGCGTAGGACTATCCGCTTAGTACGCCACCACTTTCCCGATGGCCTCGACCACGACCGGGATGTCGTCTATCTGGCGTGGGGCGCCAGCCAGTGCGTCGGGCGTGAGTTCCTCAACGAGGACCTTGATCACCGCACGGCCGTTCGCAGCGCCGACGGCATGACCGACGGCCCCGGGAGTCCTCAGCAGAGCGTGGGCGTTCAACTGTTGCAGCCGAATAGCACGGGCCATCTCGGCACGAGACAAAGTGTCCTCAGTGGGAATCCCGTTCCCCGCCGCCCCGGCCGCGTCTCCCACCATTTCGACGCCGAAGTAAGTGAGGATATCGTTGATCGGGTTAGCAACCGCAATCGTGTTGCTTCCCGCATAGAGCAAGCCTACGGCCCTTGGATTAGTGGCTACGTCTTCAACCAACAAAGACCCGGAATCGCCTCCCGCCAGGAACTTTCGATTCCTGATCAAAATCTGACCGGTGTATGTGCTCGTGTACGACGTACCCGCACACTCGGTCGAATAACTGACGCTGATCGTTGCATTCAGGCTGTCGACGGTGCTTCGAGTCAGTCCGGTCGTCCGGCCGCTTTTCTTTACCCCGAGACCCGGGAAAGCGGGGAGGGTTGCCGGGCTCAACGTGCCGATCTCGAGGATAGCTCCGTCGGGACTCACCATTCCGCTCCTGATTTGGGCAATCGCCGCATCAACTTTTGTCGTGCCTCCCGCAACGATGGGGCACCAATCGGACAGATCGCCAACGATGATGTTTGTAGTCTGGCCGCACGAGGTATCGACGAAGCCGGGCTGGTTGATATCGTCGCCATCAGTCGCCACTTTTTTGTTTCCTCCGGCCACTGAATCGCCGGCAAAAACGTGGGTGTTGCTGAGAATGTATAGGACGCCGGTCTGGGTATCCCTGACCAGGGCGCCGAGCGTCCCCGAGCAGCAGTAGCCATTGGCCAGATCAATCGCACTTCCACCGGAGGTGCCCAGCTTGATCGGAGCGGCTTGAAGCGCTTTGTGGTCGACTCGGACCGGTTTCCCGGCAAAGCTCGCGCCGCCGATCACGAGAAACACTGCGACTACGACGCAAAAGCAAGCGTACCTTCGAGAGGATGAATTCATTCCCTCCCCCTTTCTGTCAATGAAAAAGGTTGACTTTTCCAACAAGTCTAACAACAAGCGCCCGGTGACTTACACTCGCGCCACTTCGGGCCGCGCGGATAGTAATCGGCTGCCTTGAAGCGAAGCTGTGACGGGGCGCACCGCCGCAACAGCGGTGCTATGATGGTTTGGGAATGAGGCAGGCGGGAATTCACTACCGGGTCGAACAGGACTTTCCCGACTACCTGTGCGACGAGTCACGCCGATCCGGATGGGCTCAATCAATTTCTTTTCCCGCTTCTGCCCGCGATATTCAAGACCATCTGGCCTACGCCCTTTCCAAAAAAGAACCAGTTACCGTGCAGGGAGCACGTACGGGAATCACAGCCGGCGCGGTTCCGGAGGGCGGACACGTCGTGAGTCTCTCGCGCATGAAACAGGTGGTTTCGATCCGAAAGGAGGAGGCGGTTGTAGTAGTCCAGCCCGGACTGTCCCTATCGGAACTGCGGACTGCGGTTCGCGACGAGACCGGCGGCAAATGGTTTTTCCCTCCTGATCCAACCGAGACATCGGCTTCGGTGGGCGGCATGATTGCCTGCAACGCTTCGGGCGCGCGGAGCTTCTTCTACGGCCCGTTTCGGCGCTACGTGACCGCTCTTCGAGTCATGCTCGTCGACGGCTCGACCCTGCTGTTGCGGCGAGGCGTTGGCCGATCGAACAAGCGAAGCTTCGAGATCAGCACAGATTCCGGGCACGCGGTGAGCGGCGTACTTCCGTCTTATCGGCTTCCGGCTGTCAAAAATGCGAGCGGATACTACGTCCAGGACGAGATGGATTTGCTCGATCTGTTTATCGGCTCGGAAGGGACGTTGGGGATCGTTTACGAAGCCGAGCTCCGCCTCTTACCGAATCCCTCGGTTCAGTTCGGCCTGCTGGCCTTCCCCCCGACTGAACACTCGGCCCTCGGGCTTGTCAAGGAGGTCAGAGAGCAAGCCCGGACCCGGCCAGGTCAGGACGGACTGGTCGCTATCGAATTCTTTGATCAGGCGGCACTGTACCTCGTTCGGGCGGAACCGGCGGGAGCCGAGCTCGGTCTTCCGAACAGCACCGGACCTGCCGTTTATTTCGAGTACCACGGGGACGGCGAGGGTTTCATGGAAGACCGGCTGACCCGGCTGGCTGAGACCCTCGAGAAGAGCGGAGCGGACCCGAACAGCGCCTGGCTGGCCGGGAGCGAGAAAGAGATGGAGCGGTTGAGGGCCTTCAGGCATGCGGTCCCCGAGGCGGTTAATCGGACAGTCGGCGAGCGGAAGAAAACCGCGAAGGGGATCACAAAACTGGGAACCGACCTCGCTGTGCCGGACCGTCATCTGGAGGACATCATGGCCGTCTATCGCGAAGGGTTGGAACGGCTTGGACTCAAGCATGTCATCTTCGGTCACATCGGCGACAACCACGTGCACGTGAATATCATCCCCCGCAACACCAACGAGTATGAAGAGGGCCGGAAGCTTTATCAGGAATGGGCCCGGACGGCCGTTCAGATGGGAGGAACGGTGTCGGCAGAGCACGGTGTCGGGAAACTGAAGCGCGAAATGCTGGAGGAGATGTACGGACCGAAAGCGATCGAGGAAATGAGACAGCTGAAGAGGTGTTTTGACCCGCTGGGTCTGCTGAACCGCGGTAACTTGTTTAAGGAGCCAATATCATGACACGTCGCACGTTTCTGACCACCGCACTCGCGCTCTTCTCCCTGCCTGGCCTGCTTTTTGGGCAGGCGGAAAAGCAAGCCGTCGAACAGGCGGAGAGGGGCTGGGCAAAGGCCGTGGTAGCCGGAGATTTAGCGGCTCTCGAGAAGATCTTCGCCGATGACCTGATCTACACGCATTCGAGCGGTATGACCGACAGCAAGGCCGACTACATCGCGAAACTGCGCAGCGGGCAAACGAAGTACGTGTCGGTCGACTACGATTCGATGACGGTCAAGGTTTACGGCGACTCCGCAATCGTGCATTCGAAGGCCAGAATAAAGGCGCAATCGGCGACTGGCGGCATCGACAGCAATTTGGTGATGCTGCACGTATGGCAGAAGAGCGGGGGATCGTGGAAACTGGTCGCGCACCAGACGACGAAGTTGCTGTAGGCGTTTTTTTTGGAGTGCGGCGGCAGAGGCTGCACTTTACACGTATCTCGGGACCGACGCCAATTTAGAGAGCCGCGCACGGAGCGAACGGGCTTCAGCCCGGAGCCCAGTAAGCGGGCCACCCATTGTGCCGTTCAGGTTCGCTGGGTGGCCCGCTTACTGCGCTCCGGGCTGAAGCCCGTTCGCTCCGTGCGCGGCTCTCTAAATTGGCGTCGGTCCCGAGATACGTGTAAAGCGCAGCTCTGCCGCCGCACTCCAAAAAACGCTAATCCGTCCCCTTTCCCGCGGCGGGGCCGATCTTCAGGATCGCGCCGGCGGAGTAAGCCGTGAATTCCGGGGCGTACATCG